>Ga0157284_10000100_pt1 | contig 12427 bp, 13 predicted proteins | sample NitcycUS059202B1_FD_108392 | JGI IMG/M metagenome (GOLD analysis project Ga0157284, IMG submission 108392) | Soil microbial communities from Arlington Agricultural Research Station in Wisconsin, USA - Nitrogen cycling UWRJ-S059-202B-1 | ecosystem: Environmental > Terrestrial > Soil >... | reverse complement strand
CCTGACCCCCGCGGACGACGAGCGGCTGGCCGACGAGCTGCGGGGCGACCCGAAGGAGCGTGCCGAGCACGTGATGCTCGTCGACCTCGGTCGCAACGACCTGGGACGCGTCTGCGAGTACGGGACCGTCTCGGTCGACGAGCTGATGGTGGTCGAGACCTACTCGCACGTCCTCCACATCGTCAGCCAGGTCTCCGGCAAGCTGAAAGAAGGCGTCTCGGCGATGGACGTCCTGCGCTCGGCGCTGCCCGCCGGCACCCTCTCCGGCGCCCCGAAGGTGCGGGCGATGCAGATCATCGACGAGCTGGAGAAGGTCAAGCGCGGCGGCTACGGCGGCGCCGTCGGCTACCTCTCCTGGGACGGCGACCTCGACACCGCGATCCACATCCGCACCGTCGTCTGCAAGGACGGCCAGCTGCACGTGCAGGCCGGCGGCGGCACCGTCGCCGACGCCCAGCCGGCCTACGAGTACAACGAGTCGGTGAACAAGGCGCGCGCGGTCTTCCGCGCCGTCGAGGTCGCCTGCGAACAACCGGACTGGGCGTGAGCGCCGTGCGCGTGCTCGTGATCGACAACTACGACTCCTTCACCTACAACCTCGTCCAGTACCTGGGCGAGCTCGGGGCGGAGGTCGAAGTCGTCCGCAACGACAAGGCGACCGTCGCCGAGCTGCTGGAGCGCAAGCCGGACCGGCTCGTCGTCTCGCCCGGCCCCTGCACGCCGGCCGAGGCCGGGATCTCCGGCGAGGCGATCAAGGCCTTCGGCGAAGCCGGGACGCCGGTGCTGGGCGTCTGCCTCGGGCACCAGGCGATGGTCGAGGCCTTCGGCGGCAAGGTCGTCCAGGGCGAGCCGATCCACGGCAAGGACGGCGAAGTCGTCCACGACGGGAAGACGATCTACGCCGGTCTGCCGAGCCCGATGGTCGCCGGCCGTTACCACTCGCTGATCGCCGACCCGGACCTGCCCGAGGAACTGGAAAAGACCGCGAGCCTCGACGAGGTCGTGATGGGCGCCCGGCACAAGCAACTGCCGGTCGAGGGCGTTCAGTTCCACCCCGAGTCGGTGCTGACCCCGCAGGGCAAGCACCTGCTCGCCAACTTCATCGGCAAGGGAGTTTTCGGTGCCTAACGACGTCGTCAGCCGCGCGATCGACGCCGTCTGCGCCGGCGACCACCTCACTGCCGACCACGCCTCCGCGGTTCTCAGCGAGATCATGGAGGGCCGGGCCGACCCGATCCAGACCGGCGCCTTCCTGATCGCCCTGCGGGCGAAGGGGGAGACGGTGCCCGAGCTGGTGGGGCTGGCGCGGACGATGCGGGGCTTGGCGGCGCCGGTCGCGACCAGCCGCGAGGACCTCGTCGACACCTGCGGCACCGGGGGTGGGCCCTCGACCTTCAATGTCTCGACCACGGCCGCGCTCGTGGCTGCCGGAGCCGGCGCCGCGATCGCCAAGCACGGCAACCGCTCGAACACCAGCAAGTGCGGCTCGGCGGACCTGCTGGAGGCGCTCGGGGTCAACGTCGAAGTCGAGCCGGCCCAAGTCGGCCGCTGCATCGACGAGGTCGGCTTCGGCTTCATGTTCGCCCCCAAGCACCACGCGGCGATGGCGCACGTCGTCCCCGCCCGCAAAGCGCTCGGGGTGCGGACGATCTTCAACTTTCTCGGGCCGCTGACCAACCCCGCCGGCGCCAACCGGCAGCTGCTCGGGGTCGCCGACCGCCACTACCAGGAGACGATCGCCGAGGCGCTGATCGGGCTCGGCAGCGAGCGGGCGCTGGTCGTCTCCGCCGAGGACGGCCTCGACGAGCTCTCGCTGGCCTCGCGGACGCGGGTGATCGAGGTTGCCGACGGGCGCACCGCGGAGTGGTTCGTCGAGCCGGCGCAGTTCGGCCTGGCGCCGGCCGAGCTGGAGCGGGTCGCCGGCGGCACCCCCGAGGAGAACGCCGCCGTCACCCGCCGGGTGCTGGCCGGCGAGTCAGGGCCGCACCGCGACCTCGTCCTCCTCAACGCCGCCGCCGCCCTCTACGTCGGCGGGCTCGCCGCCGACCTCTCCGAGGGCGTGGCCAAGGCGGCCGAGGCGATCGACTCCGGGGCGGCAGCGAACGTGCTGGAGCGCCTGATCGCAGCAACGAGCGCCCCCGCGGTCTAGGCTTTCCGAGTTCAAGTGGGAATGATGGAGCAGCTCATCGCCGGGGCCCGGGAGGGGGTGGAGGCGCGTCGCCGCGACCTCCCTCAGGCCGATCTCGAAACGCGCCTCTCGGCGCGAGGGGAGGACCGTCCCTTCAACGAGGCGCTGGTCCGGCCCGGGCTCTCGCTGATCGCCGAGTTCAAGCGCCGCTCGCCCAGCGCCGGGCAGCTCGCCCGCGAGGAGATCGACGTCGCCGTCCAGGTGGCGGCCTACGAGCGCGGCGGCGCCGCCGCGCTCTCGGTCCTTACCGACGAACCGCACTTCGGCGGCTCGCTGGCCGATCTGCGCGCCGCCCGCGCCGCCTGCGGCCTGCCGATCATCCGCAAGGACTTCATCGTCGACCCCTACCAGCTCTACGAGGCGGCGGTGAACGGCGCCGACGCCGTGCTCTTGATCGTCGCCGCGCTCAGCGACGAGGACCTGCGCTCGCTGTATGAAGAGGCGCGCTCGATCGACCTCGATTGCCTGGTCGAGGTCCACGACGGCGAGGAGCTGGAGCGGGCGCTGGAGGCCGGCGCCGAGGTGATCGGGATCAACAACCGCAACCTCGACGACATGAGCGTCGACATCGCCACCACCTACGAGCTGATGCCCGACGTTCCCGCCGGCAAGACCGTGGTCGCCGAGAGTGGCATCTCGGGGCGGGAGGAGCTTGAGGAGCTGGACCGCGTGGGGGTCGACGCGGTCCTGATCGGGGGCGCCTTGATGGCCGCCCCCGACCCCGAGGCGAAGGTCCGCGAGTTGACCGGGACCGACGAGAGCACCCGGGAACACCTCGTTTAGGAAAAATTTGAAGAGCATTTAGGGACGAAAGAGCTGCGGCTGCCATCCTCTTGCTCATGTCCAAGCTCAACCAGAAACTTCGCAGCCCCTTCGGCTCCGCTCTCCTTGGGGGCCTGGTCGTCGCCGTCTTGGGCTGGATCGCGATCGCTGCCGGCGTGATCCAGTCCGACGGCGGCACGACGACCACCGTCGCCGCGCCGATCACGGCGCCGGTCGACAACAAGTCCACGGACGAATCTGCCAACGTCGTCAACCAGATCTACAAGACCGACGGCGAAGGGGTCGCCTTCATCGCATCCCAGATCGAACCGACCGAAACCGAAAGCTTCAACCCCTTCGGCGAAGTCGAACCGGAATCGGGCGGCACCGCCACCGGCTCGGGCTTCGTGATCGACGACGAAGGGCACATCCTCACCAACAACCACGTCGTCGAAGGCGCCAGCAAGGTGACCGTCAAACTCGGCGACTCCGAAACGACCTACGAGGCCGAGGTGGTCGGCACCGACCCCGGCACCGACGTCGCTCTGCTGAAGGTGGACGCGCCGGCGAACGAAATACATCCGCTGACGCTGGGCCGCTCCGCCGAGGCCGAAGTGGGCGACCCGGTGGTCGCGATCGGCAATCCCTTCGGCCTCGACCGCACGGTCACCAGCGGCATCGTCTCTGCCCTGCAGCGGCAGATCCAGGCGCCCAACGGGTTCTCGATCTCACACGTGATCCAGACCGACGCCGCGATCAACCCCGGCAACTCGGGCGGGCCGCTGATCAACGCCTCCGGCGAAGTGATCGGGATCAACGCCCAGATCGCCACCGGCGGTGGCGGCAACGGCAACGTCGGCATCGGCTTCGCGATCCCGATCGACACCGTCCGGGCCGAGATCGAGCAGCTGAAGACGAAGGGCGAAGTCGAACACGCCTTCATCGGGATCAGCGGCGGCACCATCACCGAGGATCTCGCCAAAGCCGTCAACCTGCCGGTCGACGAAGGGGTGATCGTGCAGTCCGTCGTCAAGGACGGCCCGGCCGACAAGGCGGGGATCGAGGCCGGGGGTACCTCGGCGACGATCAACGGCGAAGAAGTCCGGCTCGGCGGCGACATCATCACGGAAGTCGACGGCAAGAAGCTGAAATCGATGGAACAGCTCGTCGAAATCATCCAGGGGCACAAGCCGGGGGATGAGCTCGAACTGAAGATCGTTCGCGACGGGGACGAGAAGACCGCCGACGTCACCTTGGGCACGCAGCCGGAACAAGGCGAATAGGGCAGGCCGGGCTGGTTAGGACGACCCCAACCCCCTCCTCACTCAACTTGCTCGGGTGGGGCGGGGGTTGTCGTCCGCGGGGGTTTGTGCCCGAGAAGTACAAGCCGTTCGGAGGGGGTTGGAGTCGACCTTCGCGTACGCTGGGGGGGTGCGCGTCAAGTTCTGCGGGATCACTAATTTGGACGATGCGGCTGAGGCTGTGCGGCTCGGTGCGTGGGCAATTGGCTTGATTCATTTCCACGGCAGTCCTCGGAACGTGGAGCCGGCTGTGGCGGTGGAGATAGCTGCGGCGTTCAAGCGGAAGTGCGAGGTTGTGGGGGTGTTCGTCAATCCCACGCTGGATGAGGTTGCGAAGGCTGTCGAGGACGAGGGGTTGACGATGGTGCAGCTCAATGGGGCCGAGGGGGCTTCGTTCTGTGCTGAGGTGAAGCGGCGGACGGGGTTGAAGGTGGCGAAGGCGGTGCATGTGGCGAGCGCTGCCGACGTGCATGGGGCGGAGGCGTTCAGGACGGACTTCCATCTCTTCGACCGGCGCGGCAAGGGGCTGTGGGGCGGGACCGGGGAGCGCTTCGATTGGGAGCTGCTGCGGGATCACCGCTCGGAAGTGCCGGCGATCCTCGCCGGCGGGCTGCGGCCGCAGAACGTGGCGCACGCGATCGACGTCACCCACCCCTACGCGGTCGACGTCGCCAGCGGGGTCGAGCTGGAGCCGGGCCGCAAGGACTATGCGGCGATGGAGGCCTTCTTCGAGGCCGCGAACTCGGTCGGCGCCAGCGCATGAGCGCGATCGAGGAGAGGTTCGGGCCCTACGGGGGCCGCTACGTCCCTGAGACCCTGATCCCGGCGCTCGACGAGCTCAGCGCTGCCTGGGTGGAGGCGCGCGAGGACGAGGAGTTCATGGGCCGCCTCGACCAGCTGCGGCGGGACTTCATCGGCCGGCCGACGCCGCTGTACCGCGCCGAGCGCCTCTCCGAGCGGGTCGGTTCGCGGGTCTACCTGAAGCGGGAGGACCTCGCCCACACCGGCGCCCACAAGATCAACAACGCGGTCGGCCAGGCGCTGCTGGCGGCGCGGATGGGCAAGCCGCGGGTGATCGCCGAGACCGGTGCCGGCCAGCACGGGGTCGCCACCGCGACCGCCTGCGCCCTGCTCGGGCTCGAATGCGTCGTCTACATGGGGACCGAGGACATCCGCCGCCAGGCGCCCAACGTCGAGCGGATGCGGCTGCTGGGGGCGGAGGTGGCGCCGGTCGAGGCCGGGGCGCGGACCCTGAAGGAGGCGGTTAGCGCCGCGATCCGCGACTGGGTCGCCAACGTCGCCACCACCCACTACGTGATCGGCTCGGCCGTCGGGCCGGCGCCCTACCCGGCACTGGTCCGCGACCTGCAGCGGGTGATCGGCGAAGAGGCGCGCGAGCAGGCGCTGGCGGCCGAGGGCGCGCTGCCGGCCCGGGTGATCGCCTGCGTCGGCGGCGGCTCCAACGCGATCGGCATCTTCACCCCGTTCGTCGAGGACGCCGAGGTGGCCCTGGTCGGCGTCGAGGCGGCGGGGGAGGGGCTGGACACGCAGCGCCACGGCGCCTCCCTGCAGGGCGGGGTCAAGGGCGTCCTCCACGGCTCGCTCTCCTCCGTGATCGCCGACGAGGAGGGCCAGATCCTCGAGGCGCACTCGATCTCGGCCGGGCTCGACTACCCGGGTGTCGGGCCCGAGCACGCGCAGCTGCGCGACAGCGGCCGGGCGAGCTACGTGGCGGTGACCGACGACCAGGCATTGAGCGCCTTCCAGGAGCTTGCGCGGCTGGAGGGGATCATCCCGGCGCTCGAGTCCTCGCACGCGATCGCCTGGCTGGCGGAGAACCCGCTTGAGGGCGACGGCTTCGACGTCCTCTGCCTGTCAGGCCGCGGCGACAAGGACATGGCTGAGGCCACGGCGCGGCTCAAACCCCCGGGCGAGATCCTGCCGTGAGCGGAGAGGAGCGGATCGCGGCGGCTTTTGCTCTCGCGCGAGAGGAAGGGCGGGCGGCGCTGATGCCTTACATGATGGCCGGGTATCCCGACCGGGATACCGGTTTGGCGGTGGCGAACGCCTATGTCGACTCCGGCGCAGATCTGATCGAGCTTGGGGTGCCCTTCTCCGATCCACTGGCCGATGGCCCCACCATCCATGCTGCGGCTACGAAGGCCTTGGAAGCGGGAGCGACGCTGTCTACTGCACTGGAGGTCTGTCGAGCGGTTGGGGAAAAGGTCCCGGTCGTCTTCATGGCCTACGCGAACATGGTCCTCGCCCACGGCGGCTCGCGCGAGTTCGCGCAGATGGCGCGGGCGGCCGGCGCCGCCGGGGCGATCGTCCCCGACCTGCCGCTGGAGGAGGCCGGCGAGGTACGGGAGGACTTCGCCGCCGAGGGGCTGGCGCTGGTGCCGCTGCTGGCGCCGACGACGCCGGCCGAGCGCCGCAGGCGCATCTGCGAGTCGGCCCGCGGCTTCGTCTACGTCGTCTCCACCGTCGGCACCACCGGCGAGCGGGCCGAGATCCCGGCGGCACTGACCGAGCTGGTCGAGGCGACCAAGGCCGACGCCGCGACCCCGGTCGCCGTCGGCTTCGGGATCGGCACCCCGGAGCAGGCCGCGCAGGTGGGGGGGATCGCCGACGGGGTGATCATCGGCAGCCGCCTCGTCCGCGCCGCCGGGGAGGGCGGGTCGCCGGAGGGCGCCGCCGACGCGGTCGCCTCATTCCTCGGCGAGACCCGCGAAGCGCTTGCCGCTGGGTCGATCCAATAGGATGCCGCGCGATATGGGCATGGTCGTAACCCTCTTCCTGGCGATCGCCGCGATGGTGATCGGCTACGCAGCCTTCGGACAGGGCGGCGGCGTCGCCGGCATGGTCTTCTTCGGCGTGCTCCTCATAGGAGCGGCGATCCGCACCCTGCAGCCGCAGAAGACCGACGCTTAGACCTAGGCGCGCATCGCTACAACCTGCAGGTATTCCGGCTCGACCACGAGCGCGTCCTGGCCGCTGACGCTCAGGTCCTCCAGCACAGCTTCGAGGTCGTCCCTGAGAGCCTGCTCGCCCTCTGGCCCGACCGCTTCGAAGGCCGTCTTGATCGGCCCGAAGTAGTCGCGGAAGAACTCGATGTAGTGCTCGGCCGAGCGGAATGCCTGGCGTGACTTCAGCCGTTCGACCCGAAGCTCGGAGACGGCGTCGCCGAACAGCTCGCGAACGTGCGCCTCGTCCCCCCAGAGGACGGGCGGGACCGCTCCGGGAGGCGGGCCGCCCGTGTGCTTGACGATCGCCGCGAAGAAGTCCTGCAGGCCGCCGTCCGGGCACCAGCTCGCAACCCCGATCCGGCCGCCTGGCTTGGTCACCCGCAGCAGCTCGTCGGCTCCCTTCTGGTGATCTGGTGCGAACATCACCCCGAAGATCGAGATCGTCACGTCGAACTCGCCGTCGCCGAAGGGGAGGTTCTGCGCGTCGGCCTCGACGAACTCGACGTCCAGCCGCTCCGCCGCCGCCCGTTCGCGGCCGCGCTCCAGCAGCGCCGGCACGAAGTCGGCGCCGGTCGCGTTGCCCCAGGTGCGGCGAGCTGCGGCGATCGCGCCGTTGCCGCTGCCGCAGGCGACGTCGAGCACCCGCTCGTCGGGGAGCAGTTGCAGGGAATCGGCGAGCTTTTCGGAGACGGGGACGACGAGGGGGGCGACCTCGGCGAAGTCGCCTTTCGACCACATCGTCTGCTGGATCTGGGTGGCTGCTTGGAAATCCGGTGCGTCGTTCATGGCCATCACCCTCTCACGTGAAGAAGCGTTTGGCTATCTCCAGCATCCCCAGGTCGACCCGCTTGACCTTGACCGCTTCCTCCAGCGGCACCGCGGTCATCTCCGTCCCCTGGATCGCCGCCATCTTCCCGAACTCGCCGGCTTTCGCCATCTCGTAGGCATGGGCGCCGAAGCGGGTGGCGAGGACGCGGTCGGTCGAGGTCGGGGTCCCGCCGCGCTGGACGTGGCCGAGGACGGTGACGCGGGCTTCGTACCCGGTCCGCTGCTCCAGCTCGCTGGCGAGGGCGGCACCGATCCCGCCGAGGCGGGGGTAGCCGTACTCGTCGCTGTCCTTGACCGGCTGGATCAGGTGTTCCTCGCCGCTCTCGAAGGCCAGCTTCGCCCCCTCGGCGACGACGATGATCGAGAAGTCCTTGCCGCGGTCGTGGCGGCGGGTGACGTCGCGGCAGACTTCCTCGACGGTGGTGACCTGCTCGGGGATGACGATGCAGTCGGCGCCGCCGGCGAGGCCGGCGTAAGCGGCGATCCAGCCGGTGCTGCGGCCCATCACCTCGACGACCATGATCCGGTCGTGCGACTGGGCGGTGGTGTGAAGGCGGTCGATCGCGTCGGTGACGATCTGCACCGCGGTGTCGAAGCCGAAGGTGAAGTCGGTGCCGCCGACGTCGTTGTCGATCGTCTTCGGGACGCCGACCAGCGGCAGGCCGCGCTCGGCGTGGAGCTGGCGGGTGATCTCCATCGTGTGCTCGCCGCCGATCGCGACGACGGCGTCGAGGCGCTGCTCGCTGAAGGCCTCGGCGACCTTGCCGACGGCGCCCTCGCGGATCGGCTCGAAGCTCGAAGTGCTGAGGATCGTCCCGCCCTGGTGGAGGATCCCGGAGACGCGGCGCATGTCCAGCGGCACGTAGTCGTCCTCGGCGAGGCCGCGGTAGCCGCGGCGGATCCCGATCGCCTCGTCGCCCCGCTGCATCGCCGAGCGGGCGACCGCGCGGATCGCGGCGTTGAGGCCGGGACAGTCCCCTCCTGCGGTGAGTACGCCGATTCTCATAGCGAGCGAGTTTAGGATCGGTCGCCGTGCGACGCCTCCTAGTGACTTTGGCCGCCCCTGTACTGCTGGCCGCGCTGCTCGTCGGCTGCGGCGAAGAGGGCGCTGCCGAGGGGGCGACGGTGCGGGTCTACGTGAGCGCGCCGCTGCGGGGACCGGAAGCGGAGGCGGGGCGGCGGCTCTGCGCCGAAGCGCGCGAGCAGGCGGCGCAGGGGAGGGGCGGCGAGGGCCACGAGCTGCGGGTCGTCTGCCTCGACGCCTCCAGGGACGGAGGCCGTTGGACGCTGGCGCAGGTCGGCGCGAACGCGCGGCGGGCGACGGAGGACTCGACCACGGTCGCCTACGTCGGCGAGCCCGATCCGGTGGCGCGCAGGCAGTCGCGGCCGATCGTCGAAGCGGCGGAGATCGCGGTGCTGGGAGGGGTCTCAGGGCGGGAGGCGGTGGCGAAGGTCGAGAAGGCGATGGAGGAAGGCGACGCAGGTCAACCGCGCGACGCCGTCTTCGACGCTTTCGGGCGCTGATGGGGGAAGAGCGGCCGCGGATCTCGGTGGTGGTGCCGACGCGGGGGCGGCAAGAGCTGCTGCGGGAGTGCGTGGCGGCCCTGGAGGCGCAGACGGTGGCGGTGGAGGTCGTCGTGGTCGAGGACGTAGAGGGACGGGGACCGGCTTGGGCGCGCAACGAGGGGGTAAGGCGGGCAACCGGGGAAGTCGTCTGCTTCACCGACGACGATTGCGCACCGGCGCCCGGGTGGGCTGAGGCGTTGGCGGCACCTCTTTTTTGCGGGGTGGGGCAGGTGGCTACGGGGCCGGTGCTGATGGGACGCGGGGCGACGGCGGCGGACAGGGCCTGGCAGGCGATCGTCGGTCACCTGCAGCGTCAGGCGTCTGCGTCCGGAACCGCCTCACCTGGATTCGTCGTGACCGCCAATCTCGCAGCGAGGAGGGAGCTACTGGAGCGCCTGCCCTTCGACGAGACCTTTCCCGCAGCCGCCGGCGAGGACCGCGACTGGGGCGAGCGGGCGGCACGGGCCGGCGCGGCCCAATTCGTGCCAGGTGCGATCGTCCTCCACCGCAGCGGCATGCGCACCGGGGACTTCTTACGCCAGCAGTACCGCTACGGACAGGGTGCTGCGCGCTACCGGCGCGCCGAGGCGGACCGTCGTCTCGGCGCGCTCTCGTTCTACAGGGACCTCATCGCCTCCGGACTTCGCGCCGGACCCGCAGTCGGCTCGCTTGTTTGCGCTGCCCAGGCGGCCACCCTCGCCGGAGCGATCCGCGAGACCGCAAAAACCCGGGCTGTATACGGGTTTTTGCGGTCTCGCGCTTAGCGGTCGAGGAGGGGCTCGCCGCTGAGGCCTTCGAGCGGTACGTCGCAGTGGGCGGCGACGGTGGCGGGGATGTCGGTGACGCGGGCGGGGCGGGTCGGATTGCGGGTTCGGGCGGTGCGGGGGGCGAGGATCGCCCAGGCGTCGCCGTCGGTGTGGTTGCCGGTGCGGCCGCTGCCGTAGCCCTGGCGGAGGACCGTGCCGAAGCGAGGGGAGTGGAGGGCAGGGAGGACGACGGAGGAGGTGGGGCGCCAGCGGACGACGAGGTCGGGCAGGCGGGCGGCTGGGGCACCCTGCCAGCGGTCGGCGACCTCGTCGACGGCGACGACGGCCGGTTCGCCGTCGGGATCGCGGAAGTCGAGCAGGCCCTCGCGGATTTGCGCGATCAGCTCGGGCGCCTCGGTGTTCTCGACGATCCCGTCCCGCTCGCGGCCGGTGCGGTTGAGGCTGATGTAGCCCTGGTTGTCGGCGGGATGGGCGAAGGCGCGGGTGGTGGACCAGTCGACCCCGCGCAGCTCCAGCCGGGCGGTCAGCTCCAGCGCCACCCGATCCGGCATCGCGGCGGCGATCTGCGAGCGCAGGCGGCCGGAGAGGGCAGCGCGTAGGCGCCAGATCGCACCCGAGTCGGAGTCCGAGCCGTTCCGCGGTTCCTTTTGCACCGTATGCGTCTGAAAGGAACCGCGGGATGGTTGTTCGCCGGCGAGGACGGCGCTGAGCATGCCGGGGAGGAGGTCGGCGCGGCTGGTGTTCTCGTCCATGCCGAGCACCGAGCAGACGATCACGTCGCACTCGTCGGGGAGGGCTTCGAGGACGCGGCCGAGCTGGGCGTCGACCTCCTCGTATACCTCGGCCAGGGCGCCGTCGAGTCGCTCGCGCTCGGACGCGGGGATCGCCGCTTCGCCGATGTAGGGAGGCACTTCCCAGAGGCGGTGGCCGGCCAGGTGCGGCGCCGCGAAGACGATCCAGGCGAGGTCGAAGGGGCGTGCCCGCAGGCGCTCGGTCGCGAGGTCGGCGACCCGGCGCGGGGCTTGTAGGAAGCGCTCGCGCAGCCGGCGCAGCTCGCGCGGGGTCTGGGCGCCGAAGACCTCGGTCACGTCCGGCGGCCGGCCGTGGCGACGCCGCGGCTCACGATCCCCTCCGTCGGGGACCGACCACCGCTCGAGCACGACCCGCTCCCGCATCCCCCAGCCGCAGACCAGATCGCCCTGCGCCTCCTGCGGGCTGTGGCACTCGTAGGGGTCGATCGCGAGCGTGTTGCGGCCGGCGCGGCCGAGCCGGTCCCAGATCGGCGGCGGGGCGTCGAAGCTCGCCGCCAGCCGCACCCGCTGGTCGCCTGCCGCCCACTGGAAGGGGTAGTAGAGCCCGTGATCGCCGACCTCGACCCCGCGGTAGAGGTCCTGGTAGGCGCTGGCCGGGAAGTGTTCGGCTGGCGTCTCCAGGTCAAGCCGCGTCCCCTGCGCTCTGAGCGCTTCGAGGTTCGGTAAGCGTCCTTCGCTACCGAGGCGCTCCAGTAGGCGGGCGCTAGCGGCATCGAACTGGATGACCGCGATCACGCGCGAGCTCCCTGCGGCGCAACGGTGACCTCAGTGCCGTTCAACTCCGCGGAGCGACGCGCGGCTTCGACCGTTGCCATCGCTGCTATGCCGTCAGCGGCGGTTGCGAGGGGGCGATGGGGGTGTCCCCGCTGGAGAACAGACTGGGGAGGCTCCATCGGGGACACCCCCATCGCCCGGATCGTTTCGAGCTGACGCTGGAGGGACAGGACCAGCGGGTCTGGTCGCCCGATGAGAGAGGACAAGCGGCTCGCGAGGCCGCCCCAGGTCCAGTGCGCCAGTTGTCTGCCGGCGCGGTCTCGCACCGCAACCGCCTCGCGATGGGATCGGTCGGTTGCGCAACTGATGCGGGCGCGGGCGCGGGTGAGCTCCAACTCGAGGGCGGCGCGGTCGGGCTCGACCTCTGCGCGGCGGACGGCGATGGGGGCGGAGCTGGTGAGGTGGCAGGCCAGGTCGATCAGGTGGATGCCGGCGTCGAGGAGCGCCTCGTCCTTGGCTTGGT
>Ga0157284_10000099_pt1 | contig 12482 bp, 10 predicted proteins | sample NitcycUS059202B1_FD_108392 | JGI IMG/M metagenome (GOLD analysis project Ga0157284, IMG submission 108392) | Soil microbial communities from Arlington Agricultural Research Station in Wisconsin, USA - Nitrogen cycling UWRJ-S059-202B-1 | ecosystem: Environmental > Terrestrial > Soil >... | reverse complement strand
CTGCGCGCCGCCGAACTGGGCCAGCCCCCGGGACACGCGTTTGCCCGTTGACAACGCCCGGCAGCGGCAGGGCTGGGAAGAATTCGCCCGCGCCGCGGTCGAACGGTATGGGCCGCAGGGCAGCTTCTGGGAAGAGCACGCGCCGGGGACGAAGAAGCCGCTGCCGCGGCTGCCGATCCATGCCTGGCAGATCTGGAACGAGGAGAACTTCTTCTACTTCACCCGGCCCGCCTCGCCGACCCGCTACGCGAAGCTGCTGCGGATCTCCCACCGGGCGATCCACCGCGTCGACCCGCGGGCGACGGTGGTGACGGGCGGCCTCTTCGGCAACCCCAAGCAGAGCCCGCCGGCGGCGATGGACGCGGCCGACTTCCTCGACCGCCTCTACAAGGTGCGCGGGGCGAAGGCGAGCTTCGACGCGGTCGCGCTCCATCCCTACGCCCGCGACGCAGCCGAGCTGCGGGTCTTGGTCGAGGGGGTGCGCCGGGTGATGCTGCGCCACGGCGACCGCCGCGGCGGTCTCTACCTGACCGAGATGGGCTGGGGCTCGCAGGCGCGGAGCCCGGTCTCCTTCGAGGTCGGGCTGCGCGGCCAGGCCCAGCAGCTCCGCGCCGCCTACGGCTACCTGCTCGGCAACCGCCGCCGGCTCCACCTCCAGCAGGTCGACTGGTTCAGCTGGAAGGACGCGCCGCTGCTCTGCAGCTTCTGCGACTCGGTCGGCCTCTTCCGAGCGGGCGCCCGCTTCAAGCCGAAGCCGGCCTGGCGCGCCTTCGTTCAGATCACTCGGCGCGCGAGATCGCGCTGACCATCTCGACGATCGGCGCCGGCGCCTTGTCGGGCGAACCGGCGTCGAAGGGCGGGTCGGGGTCGTACTCGATCCCGAGCTGGATTGCCTGCGCGACCTCGGGCCCGGCCTCGCGCCCGACCAGGTAGAGCGCCATGTCGATCCCGGCGGACACACCCGCGGCGGTGATCGTCTTGCCGTCCTCGACGTAGCGGCCGCCGACCGGCTCGGCCCCGTGCTCGCGCAGCGGCTCCAGCCAGGCCCAGTGGCCGGTTGCCCGCTTGCCGTCGAGCAGCCCCGCGGCCGCCAGCAGCAGCGAGCCGGTGCAGACCGAAGTCGTCCACTTCGACGTCCCGTCGATCCGCCGCAGCCAGCCCAGGAGCTCCTCGTCTTTCATCACCCGGCGGGTGCCCATCCCACCGGGGACGAGGAGGATCTCGGGCTCGCCGACCTCCGCGAAGGAGCGGTCGGCGCTGAGCCCGACGGCGCCGCTGTCGGTGCGGACCTCGCCGCGCGCCTGGGCGACGAACTCGACCTCCCATCCCGGCACCGAGCGCAGCACCTCGTAGGGCCCGATCGCGTCGAGCGCGGTGAAACCCTCGTAGAGCGGGATGACGACGTTCATCGCCCGATCCTCTCATGGCGATGCAAGCGCGCATAGAGTCTGCGGCGATGAGCCGGCGCGACCAGATCAAGCTCAGCGAGGCGGAGCTGCTGGAGCTGCTGGAGGGGGAGCGGGTCGCCGTCGTCTCCAGCCTCGGCCCGCGCGGGTGGCCGCACTCGATGCCGCTCTGGTTTGTCCCCCGCCAGGGGGAGGTCTGGATCTGGACCTACGCGAAATCGCAGAAGGTCCGCAACCTCGAACGCGACCCGCGGGCGACGGTCCTGGTCGAGACCGGCCACGAGTACGGGGAGCTGCGGGGGGCGATGATCGAGGCCGAGGCGGAGATCCACGCCGACTTCGAGACCGTGATCGGCTTCGCCGAGGAGCTGACCATGCGCTACGCCGAGGGCATCTCCTCGGTCGAGGGCGACGCCAAGGCCGCGCTGGAAGCGCAGGCGCCGAAGCGGGTGGCGATTCGCTTCCGGCCGCTGCGCACCGCGACCTGGGACCACCGCAAGCTCGGCGGCACCTACTAGCGGCGGCGCCAAGCGTTGAGGCGGCGCAGCGGCTCGGTCAAGCGCCACGAAGTCGAGGTGAGCACCGCCTGCAGTTCGGCCTCGGGGCCGCCCACGGCTTGGCGGCCGGCTTCGATCGTCGGCGCCAGGCCCCTGATCAGATCCCCCCGCCCGGACTCCTCGACCGCCTCCAGCACGTCCTCCCAGAGCGCCAGCTGCAGCGGCGTCAGGATCCGGTAGTCCCGCAGGGGCTCGAGGTCGAGCTCGGCGGGGAAGGTGCGGATCTTTTCCCTGGCGCCAATCGCCTCCAGGCCGATCATCGTCGCCAGGCACTTGCCGCAGCGGCCGCAGTTGTAGGCGCCCTCGGGGTTCATCCAGCAGACGCGCAGCGTCCTCTGCACCAGCGGGTGGTCGGCGATCCGCCGCAGCCGCTCGACCCGACCGAAGCGGGCGCCCCAGTCCTCCACCGTCAGCCCCTCGCTGCTCCAGAGGTGGTCGACCTGCCAGCTGGCGCCAACCTGCGCCTGCTTCCCGTACTCGCTGTCGGTGGCGATCAGGACCCGTTCGAAGAGGGGCTGGAAGAACAGCGCAATCGCCGCCTGGACGCTGGGGCAGAAGCTCTCCCAGCGCAAATGCGGGTCGGAGAAGGTACGGACGTCGGTCGTGACCACGTGCAGCGGCAGCCCCAGCTCGGGCGCCGTCGCTCGCAGCCGCGACTCGACCTCGTCCGCGAGCTTCTCGTGCTGCGGCCAGCCGGGGACGAGGTCGAGGCCGCGGACGAAGATCAGGTCGGTCACCTCCGGGTTGCCAAGGATCGTCGCCCAAGAGTCGACGCCGCCGCTGAAGAAGGTCGCCACCCGTCCTCGCTCCCGCGGGCCCTCGGCCACCCTCGAGGGGGCGCTGACCTCGATCTCCCGCAGTGGGTGGGGATCGGACGGCCAGCGCGAAGACCAGAGCCGTTGGATCGCCTGGAACTCGCGCTGGTTGCGGAGGATCTTGGCGCTGATCGGCGTCTCGAGGCGAAGCGCTCCCCCGCGAGACATCGCCGGCATCAGGGTGGCGGCGAGCACCCCGTCCGTAGCGGGGAGGACCGGGGTGTCGGAGCGGAAGGAGACTCGGTGCCGCTCGCTGCCCGCCTCAACCGTGAAAGAGAGCTCGCCAGCCTCCGCACGGACGTCCGCCACGGCGCTGGTCGCCCCGGCGCTCACCCGTTCTGTCTTGCTTTCTCGGTCAGCCGCCGCAGCGGCTCGGTCAGCCGCCAGGAGGTGGAGCCGGTCAGCTCGGCCAGCCGGGCTTCCAGGTTCGAGGCGTGAGTCTCGGCCTGGGAGGCGCGTTCCTCGACCGCCCTGGTGCGAGCCTCGGCCGCCCGTACCCGGCGGTCGGCGTCGGCTCCGTCCCCGACCCACTGCGGCGTCTCTTCCTCGACGCTGGCGACGGTGCTGGCGATCCGCGCGAAGAGGTCGGTCTCGGCGACGGCGCGACGGCGCTGCAGCCGCCGGGCGTCCAGCGCCAGCTGGACCCGGAGCCGTCGTCCCGCCTCGGGGTCGAACAACGTCTCCTCCAGCAGCTCGGCGCAGCCCCGGGGGTCGGCCCCGGGACGGATCGTGAACTCGGGCGGCTGGCCGAAGGCATCGAGGAGGCCCGCTGCCTTCTGCTCGTAATAGGGGTTGTGGGCGACGGTCAGCGTCGGCAGGCCCAGCATCAGCGAGGTCAACGCGGCGTGGTAGGAGCAGGCGATGGTGAGGGAGGCGGCTCCCATCTCGGCCGCGACGGCGCCGAGGCCGGCCGGCTGCAGGACGACCGGCGACCGCACCTCGATCCCGCGGGCGGCGAGGGCGCCGGCGAGCCGCTGCGCCGCCGGCTGCTCGTCGACCCGGGGGTCGAGGTAGGCGACTAGGGGCTGGGCGACGACTGGGCGCCCGAGCCGCTGGCCCAGATCGGTCAGCAGGTCGGCGTAGAAATCCAGCAGCGACTGCGCCTCCCCGGTCACCCAGTCGTGCTCGGTGTAGTGGAGGTTGACCCGCAGCGGTCCCTCGGCCTCCGGCTCAGCGGGGCGGAGGCGACCGAGGGCGCCGACCGCGTCGTCGCCGCTTTCCGGGACGAACGCCGAGCCGAAACCGGCGAGGAGCTCCCCGGACCGCGGATCCCTCGTTCCCAGCAGTTCGAAAGCGCGCAGCAGGGCCGTGTCCTCGGCGGAGAGGCCGGCGAGCCAGGCGGCTTCCACCTGCAGCCCGGAGCCGACGCGGCAGACCTCGGGCGGCTGCGCTTCCGCCAGCACCGCCTCGGCGGCCCGCATCATCGCCAGCTTGCGGTCGCCCCAGAACCCGTTGAAGTAGCCGCCGCCGTAGAAGTAGGTGGTCGCGGCGGCGAGCTCGGGCCCGGCCGCGATCGGCACCAGGTCGTCGTCGCCGGAGCCCTCGGGGTCGAAGAAAACCTGGTGGCGGGGCGGGCGGAGCATCTTCTTTGCCAGCTCGGGATGGTGCGCGGCGAACCGCCGCTCCAGCACCGGCAGGACGACCAGTCCCGGCTCCAGGGGCGCCAGTAGCTCGAGGGCGACGTCGAGCATCAGTACGTCGCCGAAGTTGCCGGACCCGTCATAGCCGCCGACGAGGAACGCCAGCGACTTCGCTTCGGCGATGGCGGCAGCGGTCTCCCGCCTGGCGAGGAGCGCCGGCCGGCCGGCCGTCGCCGGAAACAGCCGCGGGGAACCGCCGGTCGCCGACGGCCCCGGTACCCGCCGTTGCCGTTGGTCGCGGGTCATCCCCAGCCCGCTCCGGCCCTTCGCCACCACCGGGGCCACGGCGGCCTCGAGATCCGCGCGGCCGGAAGCGCGGATCTTGTCGAGAAGGTCTTCCCAGAAGGAGAGGACGATCGAGTCGACGATCGTCACCCCGCCCAGCTGCTCGGGGTCGAGGTCCAGCTCGGCTGGGAACGAGGTCACCCGCTCCCGTGCCCCGAGCGTCTCCAGGGCGATCATCGTGTTCAAGCACTTCGAGCAGCGCCCGCAGTTGTAGGCGCTGTCGGGGTTTTGCCAGCAGACCCGCAGGGATCGGCAGGCGGCAGCGCTCTCCAGCACCCGTTCGAGCCGCTCGATGCGGCTGTGGAAGCCGCCGTGGTCGACGATTTCCAGGTCCTCGGTGCTCCAGAGCGCATCGACCATCCAGTTGGCCCCCCAGTGCCCCTGGACCTCGTAGTCGGCGGCGGTGGAGATGAGGACCCGGTCGAAGATCGGAGCGAGGAAGAGCGCGACGGCGGCTGCGGCGTTGCCGTAGTAGAGGCCCCAGCCGACGTGGGGGTCACTCATCGCGCGCAGGTTGGTGGTGACGACGTGAAGCGGGAGGCCGAGGTCGTTCGCGGCCACGCGCAGATGCCCCTCCACCTCGTCGGCGAGGCGGGCGTGCGGCCCTTCCCAGGCAAGGTCGAAACCGCGGACGAAGATCAGGTCGGTGACGTCAGGGTTGCCGAGCACAGTTGCCCAGGAGTCGACGCCGCCGCTGAAGAAGGCAGCGACCCTGTCCGTGGAGGGTGACGAATTCGGTTGGCGGGTGGGCGCCACGACTTCCACTTCCTGCAGCGGCTCCGGAGCGATCCAGTCGAAGGACCAGGCTCGCTGGATCGCCTGGAACTCGCGCTGGCCGCGCAGCATCCGCGGGCTGACCGGGTCGCTCGTCCGCAGGCGGCCGCCGTAGCGCATCGCCGGCATCGCCACTGCGGCCAGGGCGGCGTCGACGCCCGGCGTAACCGGCGACTCCGTCCGCATCCAGACGTTCGTCGTCCGCTCGCCGATGCGGGCGTCGAAGGAGAGCTCGCCGGGAGCGGTGCGCAGGTTGGTTATCTCGTGATCGAAATGGGGGGAGCCCATCGAAGCCGGGTGCTGCGGGTTGGACGCGACGTGGCCGGCGGCTCTAGCGGCGGTGCCGGCGCAGGATGCGGATGTTCAGGCGCCGCGAGGTCGCTTCGGTGTAGATGCCGTCGGACACGACTTTGGCCCGAAACGCGACGCGGTGCTTGACCCGCGGCCTGAACCGTACCGTGCAGACGCGATCGAGCCGGCGGGTGCCGATCTTGCGCTGTCCCTGCCAGAGGCTGACCGGCTGCCCGCGGCGGCCGTTGCAGGGGGAGACGAAGGCGGTGATGAAGGCCCGCCGGTTGCGCTTGACCTTGTTGCGCAGGGCACGGACCCCGATGAAGGAGTACTTCAGCGCCGGCTCTGAAGTCGGGGATCCGCAGGGGGCGCCGCCGGGCCCGACGATCCGGTAGACGGGCCCGTTGCCGGAGACCGCATATAGGCGACCGCTGGAGTCCTCGCCGAAGGAGTTGAGGCCTGCGACCGAGACCCCCTCGGAGCGATCGCAGCGGGCGGATGGGAGCGCCGGCACGAAGGAGCGGAGCTCGCCGGCGCAGAGGTCGCCGTAGAGGTAGCGGCCGAAGAGGTCGCCGTAGTCGGGGCCGCGGACGACGTAGCCGCCGATGATCGCGCAGCCGAAGGCGCCGCCGTTGCCGGGGTCGTCGTGCGGGTAGTCGAAGATCGGGTCCGTGAACGTTCCCACGGGCGCCGAGCCGCAGCCTTCGTCGGTGGCCGGGCCGGCGATCAGCCCCTCGCGGCAGTTCCAGCCGTAGTTGGCGCCGAGGCCGAGGTTCGGGGCGGGGGCGTAGTCGACCTCCTCGCGCGCGACCTGGCCGACGTCGCCGATCACCAGGTCGCCGGTCTGGCGGTCGAAGGAAAAGCGGAAGGGGTTGCGGAGGCCGAGGCTCCAGACCTGCGCCGTCGGGATCGCGGCGTCGGGGTCGATGCGGAGCATCTTGCCGAGCAGGCTGGCCGGGTTCTGGGCGTTGTGCTCCTCGTCGTTCTGGCCGCCGCCGTCGCCGGTGCCGGCGAAGAGTTCGCCTTCGGGGCCGAACTGGAGCTGGCCGCCGTAGTGGTTGGTGTGGCTGGGGTGGGAGATCGGCGTCACCAGGTCCCCGGCGAGAGTGGCGGTGCCGCCACTCGCCACCAGTTCGGCGATGTGGATCTCACCCGGGACCTCTTCTTTGCCGACGTAGTAAGCGAAGAGGCGACCGCTGGTCTGGAAGTCAGGCGCGAAGGCGATCGAGAGCAGGCCGCCCTCGCCAGCGGTCGAGACCAGCGTGTGGATGTCGGCGAAGACCGTTTTCTCCCCGTTTTCGGACTCGACGATCCTCCCCTGCCGCTCGACCACGAAGAGCCGATCGGGGGTGCCCGGGGCAGAAGTGACGAAGATCGGTTCTTCGAAGTTGCCTACCTGCTGCAGCGCTAGCGCCTGCGCGCTCGCGCACCACAGCCCCGAGAGGAGCGCGACGACGATGGCGATCTTTCCCGCTGCCCTGATCAAGGTGCTCAAGGTAGCTAACCCCCTACCCGGCAAATGGTCGCGCTTAGCCAAATGTCCAGCAGCGGATCGAGACCGGGTCGCCGCTCACGGCGACCGCGGCGGCGAAGCCGGGGTCAATCGGCAGCGCCTGCACCGTGACCGGGGGGGTTGGCCAGGTCGGGCGCGCCGCGAGGCCGACGCCGAAGCACTTGAGCCGGGCCTCGTGTTGGGTCCAGAGCTCGTAGAAGAGGCGTGCGCGCACTGGTTCGGCCGCCTCGCGGACCGCCGCCGCGGCCTCCGGCGCCAGCGCCCGCTCGGCCACGGCGACGAGGTCACGCTCAGGCTTGACGCGCTCGACGTCGACGCCGACCTCGCGGTCGCGGGCGAGCGCGACCAGCGCCAGGTCGCCGGAGTGACTGAGGTTGAAGGTGAGGGAAGGGGGCGCGGCGGCGAGCCGCGGCTTGCCGTGCTCGCCCCGCGTCAGCTCGATCTCCTCCGCAGCTTCCCCTAGGTAGATAGCGAGCACCCCTCGCAGCGTCAGGCCGGCGGGAACCGTCCCGAGGACGGCGCGCCAGACGTGTACTTCGCCACTCCGCAGGTCGGGGTTGTCGGGGGCCGCGGCGAACTTCAAGTCGGCCGATCCTAGGTGATAGCTTCGCCAGCCTTGAACCGGCTGCTGATCACCGGCGGCGCCGGCTTCGTCGGCTCCAACCTCGCGGTCTCCCTCGCCACCCGGCACCCGGACTGGGAGGTGATCGCGCTCGACAATCTCTACCGCAAGGGGTCGGAGCTGAACCTGCCGCGACTGGCCGAGGCCGGGGTCGGGTTCGTCCGCGGCGACGTCCGCGAGCCCGACGACCTGGCGGCGCTGCCGCCGCTGACGGCGCTGGTCGAGTGCTCGGCCGAGCCCTCGGTGATGAGCGGGGTCGACGGCGACACCTCCTACCTGCTCCACACCAACCTCACCGGCGCCTACAACTGCCTCGAGTTGGCCCGCCGCGACGGCGCCTTCTTCCTCTTCCTCTCGACCAGCCGCGTCTATCCGGTGGCGCCCCAGGTCGGGCTGAACCTGGAGGAGGGGGAGACCCGCTTCGAGATCGCCGCCGAGCAGGAGGTGCCCGGCGTCTCCCCGGCCGGGATCTCCGAGGAGTTCCCGCTGGAGGGTGCGCGCACCCTCTACGGGACGACCAAGCTCGCCGCCGAGCTGCTGATCGAGGAGTACCGGGCGGCCTTCGGCCTCCCGGCGGCGATCGACCGCTGCGGGGTTATCGCCGGCCCCTGGCAGATGGGCAAGGTCGACCAGGGGGTCTTCACCCACTGGATGCTCGCCCACCACTTCCGCAACCCGCTCAGCTACATCGGGTTCGGGGGACATGGCAAGCAAGTTCGGGACCTCATCCACGTCGAGGACCTGGTCGACCTGGTCGAGCGGCAGCTGCGCGACCCCGCGGCCTGGGACGGGCGCATCGTGAACGTCGGCGGCGGCCGCGAGTGCAGCCTCTCGCTGCTGGAGACGACGGAGATCTGCCGGCGGTTGACCGGCAACGAAGTGCCGATTGCAGCGGTGCCGGAGACCCGTTCCGGGGACGTGCCTGTGTACCTTTCCGATTGCGCGAAGCTCTTCGGCCTCGACGCATGGCGACCCCGACGCAGCGCCGAGCAGGTGCTGGCGGACATCCAGCAGTGGATTGCCGCCGACGAGGCGCGGATCGCCGACGCCCTCGAAATCAAACCCCAGTGAACGAAAGGGAGTAAACGCGTATGCCGGTGGCGATCATCACGGGTGCAGGAGGCCTGATCGGGTCTGAGGCCGTCGAGCACTTCGTCCGCGAGGGCTTCGACGTGGTCGGGATCGAGAACGACATGCGGGCCAGCTTCTTCGGCCCCGAGTCCTCGACCTCGCACGTCACCCAGCGCCTGATCGAGGCCTACCCCGCCGAGTTCCGCTGGGAGAATGCCGACATCCGCGACGCCGAAGCCGTCGAGCGCATCTTCCGCGAGCGCGCCGGCCAGATCGAGCTGGTCGTCCACACCGCCGCCCAGCCCTCGCACGACTGGGCCGCGAGCGAGCCGCAGACCGACTTCGGCGTCAACGCCAACGGCACCCTCAACCTCCTGGAGGCCGCGCGCGCCCACTGCCCCGACGCCCCCTTCGTCCACTGCTCGACCAACAAGGTCTATGGCGACACGCCCAACCGGCTGCCGCTGCAGAGCCTGGAGAAGCGGCTGGAGCTGCCCGAGGACCACCCCTACTACCAGGGAATCGACCCGAGCATGTCGATCGACTCCTCGACCCACTCGCTGTTCGGGGTCTCGAAGGCCGCCGCCGACCTGCTGGTGCAGGAGTACGGCCGCTACTTCGACATGCCTACCGTCGCCTTCCGCGGCGGCTGCCTGACCGGGCCGCAACACGCCGGCGCCAAGCTGCACGGCTTCCTCGCCTACCTGATGAAGTGCGTCGTCACCGGCACGCCCTACACCGTCTTCGGCTACGAAGGCAAACAGGTTCGCGACAACATCCACAGCGCCGACCTGATCGCCGCCTTCGACGCCTTCCGCAAGGCGCCCCGCCCGGCCGCCGTCTACAACATCGGCGGCGGCCGCTTCTCCAACTGCTCGATGCTGGAGGCGATCGACGCCTGCGAGCGGATCGCCGGCCGCCAGCTGCAGTGGGAGATGGGGGAGGAGCCGCGGATCGGCGACCACCGCTGGTGGATCTCCGACCTCGCCCCCTTCCAGGCCGACTACCCCGAGTGGAAGCTGCGCTACGGGATCGAGGAGATCCTCCAGGAGATGTACGAGCAGAACCTCGACCGCTGGGTGGTCAACGCGTGAAGGTTCGCCTCCTCGCCGCCGCTGCCCTCGCGGCGCTCCTCGGTCTCCTCCTCTTCACCGGCGGCGGCAGCGCCAAACCGAAGCCGCAGCTGCCGCGCGGCTTCTTCGGCGTCGCCCCGCAGACGGCCCTCACCGACGAAGACGTGCGCTACATGCGCGCCGGCGGGATCGAAGCGATGCGGATGCCGATCGCCTGGTCCGCGGTGCAGCCGACCCGCAACGGCGGCTACGACTGGTCGACGATCGACCCCACGGTCGAAGTCGCCGCCCGCGGCGGACTCGAAATCCTCCCCTTCCTCGCCGGCACCCCCTCCTGGCTCGGCAAGCTGACGAAGCTGCCGGTCCACAACGCCCGGCAGCGCGCCGCCTGGACCGCCTTCGTCAAGGCCGCGGTCGAACGCTACGGGCCCGGCGGCCAGTTCTGGCTCGAACACCGGACCGAAGGCGTCAACTACGAACCGGCGATCACGGGGGCGAAGCCGATGCGGACCTGGCAGATCTGGAACGAGGCCAACTTCTTCTACTTTGCCTTCCCGGTCTCGGTCAACGACTACGCGAAGCTGCTGACGATCAGCCAGCGGGCGATCAAGTCGGTGCAGCCCGGCGCCAGGATCCTCCTCAGCGGCCTCTTCGCGCGGCCGAACGCGCGCGGCAAGAAAGGAATGCCGGCGAGCACCTTCCTCGGGCAGCTCTACCGCAAGCCCGGGATCAAGGGCAAGTTCGACGCCGTCGCCCTCCACCCCTACGCGATCGACACCAGCGAACTCGAAGAAATGGTCGAGGAATTCCACGAAGTCAGCAAGGAGAACCGCGACCGCCCGAGCCTCTACGTGACCGAGATGGGGTGGGGCTCCGAGGACAACTTCGAGAACGACGCCTTCGAGCAGGGGGCCCGCGGCCAGGTCCGCCAGCTCAAAAACTCCTACGGCTACCTGATCGCCAACCAGCGGCGGCTGAACCTGAAGCAGGTCGTCTGGTTCTCCTGGAAGGACGCGGAGATGCTCTGCGACTTCTGCGATTCGGTCGGCCTCTTCCGCCAGGGGCCGCGCTTCAAGCCGAAGCCCTCCTGGCACGCGTTCGTGAAGATCACCGGTGGGCGGGCCCGGCCCTAGCGCCGTGACCGCCGCCGACCCGCAGGGCCCGCCCTGGCTCGTCCTGCCGACCTACGAAGAGGCCGAGAACCTCGAGCCCTTCGTCGCAGCCGTCCTTCCCAAACTTCCCGCCGAGGCGCGGATCCTGATCGTCGACGACAACTCGCCCGACGGCACCGGCAAGATCGCCAAGCGCCTGGAGGAAGAGGAGGAGCGCGTCCGATTCCTCCACCGCGAGCACAAGGAAGGCCTCGGCCCCGCCTACATCGCCGGCTTCCGCAAGGCCCTCGCCGAAGGGGCCGGCCTGGTGCTGGAGATGGACGCCGATTTCTCCCACGACCCCGCCTACCTGCCGCGCCTGCTGGAGGCGGCGAAGCGGGCCGACCTGGTGATCGGCTCCCGCTACGTCGAGGGCGGCGGCGTCCGCAACTGGGGACCGCTGCGGCGGGTGGTCAGCCGCGGCGGCAGCGCCTACGCCCGCCTCATCCTCGGGGTTGAGGTCAAGGACCTGACCGGCGGCTTCAAGTGCTTCCGCCGCGAGGTGCTGGAGGCGATCGACCTCGACGCCGTCGACGCCCGCGGCTATGCCTTCCAGATCGAGATGACCTACCGCGCCCTGCAGGCCGGCTTCGAGGTCGCCGAGGTGCCGATCGTCTTCCGCGACCGCGAGGTTGGCAAATCGAAGATGGACAGCTCGATCGTCCGCGAGGCGATGTGGCGGGTGCCGCGGATGCGGTTCGGGCGCCGCGACGGCCGCTCACGGGCGTGACCTCAGGTAGGGTGCCGCGCCTGGTGGGGGCGAAGCTTCAGAGGCCGGCAAGCGCACTCGCACTGCTCGTTCTCGCGATGGCGACCGCGGCGACCTGGCTGCTGCTCGCCGGGCGCGGCCTCACCTTCCACGGCGACGAGATCTTCTACTACGCGAACCTGGTCACGCGGGAGGGGGTCACCTCGCCGGTCTACGGGGTCGAATACCTCTTCGCCCCCCACAACGGCCACCTCGTCCTCCTCGGCCGGCTGGTCTACGAGGCGCTCTACGCCGTCGCCGGCAGCGACTACGGCGTCTTCCGCGTCGCCGAGGTGCTCGGTGTGCTGGCCTGCGTCGGCCTCTTCTTCGCCTTCGCCGTCCGCCGCACCTCGCCGCCGATCGCGCTCGCGCTCAGCATCCTGCTCTGCTTCTTCGGCTACGCGAACGAGACGCTGATGTGGCCGTTCGACCTGCATACCGTCTACGCGGCGGCGCTGGGCCTGGGTGCCCTGCTCGCGCTCGAGCGCGAGGACCGCACCGGCGACCTCGTCGGCGCGGTGCTGCTGGTTCTCTCG
>Ga0157284_10000098_pt1 | contig 12527 bp, 9 predicted proteins | sample NitcycUS059202B1_FD_108392 | JGI IMG/M metagenome (GOLD analysis project Ga0157284, IMG submission 108392) | Soil microbial communities from Arlington Agricultural Research Station in Wisconsin, USA - Nitrogen cycling UWRJ-S059-202B-1 | ecosystem: Environmental > Terrestrial > Soil >... | reverse complement strand
TACGGAAAAAACACGTCGCTTCCCAAGTTTCCGCCCAACAGTGATACCGAGATCCTGGACGCGGCGCTGCAGGACAGCCTACGCACCCAGGCGGTGACGCGCAGCTTCAACACGTCGCTCTCGCGGCGCACCACATCGAAGCGCTTCCTGATGCGCTACACGTTCGATGCGCTGCGTCCGAGCTTCAGCTATGCGGACAACGTGGTCAGAACCCCTGCGACACGCGATACCTCGACGACGATCTCGGGCGCACTCCAATACCAGCTCAACTGGGCGAGCGACAAGTCGCTGCCCATTTTTCGCAAGAACCGCATTCGCTGGTGGCCGAATTCCTTCGACTTCTCCACCACCGCCACGCGCACAACGGGACACAGTGCGAGCTATCGCGAGACCACATGGATTGCGGACCCGTCGCGCTACTCCGCCACCGCCGTGGGCCAGGGCAACGTGCGCTACAACCCGTTCCGGTCGCTGGAGACGAATTTCGGGCTGTCGATCAATCGCGACGCATCGATTCCGCACGGGCCGACGCTGGCCAAGAATTGGTTGGGTATCGATATCGGCACGGAAACGTCGCGCACGAACAATGCGCGCATCTCCTTCGTGCCGCCACGAAACTGGTATGGCATCAGCATCTTCGAGCCCAGCATCGAACTGCAGTCGCGATACGCCGAGGACTCGAGTCCCAACGTGCGCCGTCCTCCGTCACCCACATTTTCGGGCGATCCGGAAGGCACACGCAACGCCAGCGCATCGCGCGATGACACCGGGCGCATTCGTTTCGATCTGGCGCGTCACGCGGGCCGCGTGTTGAAGTGGATGGGAGTCAATGTCGACGAGCTGCAGTCGGGAGGTGCCGGGCAGCAACCGCCGCCCAACAATCCGCCCGGTACGCCGCCCGATTCCGCGCACGCCGCGCCCGACACGACGCAGCATGCAGCAAAGCAGCGACCGGGTGCGGGTTCATTGCTCAAGGGAATCGCGCGCATTTTCGTCACGGTGCGCCCGATTTCGGCAAACATTACGCACCGCATGAGCTCGAACTACGTGCGCATCGCGGCCCGCCCGGACATCACGTACCGGCTGGGCATGGATGCGGACGCGGGCATCGACAGCATCAGCAAGCCGGACCAGAAGAAGGAGTCTCTGGGTTTCAACCTGGACAGCGGCGTGCAGCTCACCAGAAGTCTCGACGTACAGGGCCGCTACCGGCGCGAAATGAGCGACCAGGATTTTCGTTCCTCGGGACAGACACGCAGCCTGGACATCACGTGGCCGGACCTGCAGGCGAAGTGGGACGGCCTCGCCAACTTCCGGCCGCTGCGCCCGATTCTGACCAACGGCACCGTCAACATGAACTACAAGGAAACCCATCACGAGGACGGGCAGAAAGACCAGCCGCCGGTCAACCAGAACGAAACGCTTACGCTCTCACCGGCGCTCGACATGACCTGGAAGAATGAGCTGCAAACGACGCTGAGTGTGGCATACTCCAGCAACGTCAACGAGACGCGCGGCTCCAAGGCGGAGACCAACAGCCGCGGCTTGACGCTGGACATGAAGCGCAACTTCCGCGGCGGCGGCGGCATCAATTTCTTCGGAAAGAAAATGAGCTGGGACAACGATCTCGAAGCCACGTTCTCGATCGCGTATTCGAAGACGGGCGGCGAGCGCACGGGAGCCGACGGATTCAGCCAGCCGATTCCCGCCTCGACGTCGTTTCACGTCTCGCCCACCGCGCGCTACGTCTTTTCGAAGAACATCAACGGCAGCGCGTTCATCGATTACAATCGCACCTATGCGGAATCCACGGGACAGACCACCACACAGGTGCGCCTCGGTGTGACCGCTGTGGTCACCTTCTAACCGAATGTTCAACCCACCACCGCTCAGGTTGATGGTTGCAGCCGGTCTGGTTGCCGCCGCGTGCGTTGCGGGTGGAGTCGCCTGTAATCGCGGAGAAACCCCGGTGTTCGCGGTGGACAGCGCCGTCGTGCACATCGACAGGCAGCTGGCGCTGGGCCCGCGCGTGGCGGGAAGCGCGGCGCGCGATTCGTGCGCGCGTTACATCGCGCGCACGCTCGAGCGTTACGGCGCCGCGGTGCGCGTGCAACCGTTCGACGTGAAGGACCCCTACGGCGAGCGCACCATCCGGATGATGAATGTGATCGGAAGCTTCGGCGCCGGCGAAAAGCGGCGGCTCATGCTGTGTTCGCATTACGACTCGCGGCCGTGGGCGGATCAGGAAAAGGATTCGACACTGTGGACGACGCCGATTCTGGGCGCGGTCGACGGCGCGACGAGCACGGCGATCCTCCTCGAGGTAGCGCGGCTGGCGGGTTCGCGCGCGCCGCAGAACATCGGGCTCGACCTCGTTTTCTTTGACGGCGAAGACTACGGCAAGGAGGGCGACATCGATTACTACCTCCTGGGATCGAGGCACTTCGCGGCCAACCTCGAGGACTATCGTCCCGTGGCGGCGGTACTGCTCGACATGGTCGGTGGTGTGGGGACGACGGCGCGCCGCGAGGGAACTTCCGACGAGCGCTCGCGCGCGCTCATGGACTATGTGTTCGCCCGCGCTCAGGCGCTGGATCTGCGCTACTTCCAATCCGCGCCGGGAGCGCCGATGATCGACGATCACGTGCCGCTCCTGCAGGCGGGGATCGAAGCCATCGACCTGTTCGGCTATGACTTTGCGGCCTGGCACACGCTCAAAGACGACGGCAGCGCGGTGGATCGGGCCAAGGTCGAAGAGGTGGGGATTCTGCTCCGCGATCTGATCTACAGCTTCAAGTATCCCAAGTAAGGGACCGTCCGGGCGGGGTGGCTTGCGCCCGGCGTCCGTTTATGGTATCTATCTCGGAGCGTTGTGTGTGTTGAGGAAGTGGGTGGCAGGGCCGCCCATTTTTGTTTTCCGGCCGGGAACCCCAGCGACGCCTCACTAGATGGTTCAAGAACGTGATTTGTACGGGATCATCAATCCCGAGCTGGAGCTCCTGGGCTTCGAGTGCGTAAAGCTCGAAGTGGTTGGAAGCAGCCGTAGTCCGGTGGTTCGTCTCTATATCGACAAGCCGGGCGGAGTGACGGTCGGTGAATGCGCGAAAGTGAGCCGGGCCCTCGGCCTGGTGCTCGAGCGCGAAGATCCGTTCCCGGGCCGCTATCTGCTCGAGGTTTCATCGCCCGGCAGCAACCGGCCGCTGGTTACGGAAGAACATTATCAACGCTTTGCGGGCCAGCCGGCCCGCGTGGCCGTGGAGAACGGCGAGGTGGGGAAAATCACATATACAGGCACAATTCGCTCCTGTATAAATGGAGACCTCACCCTCCAGACGGACGACGGCGATGTGGTGGTGGCTTTGCGCGATGTAGTCCGCGCCAATCTGATCAACCAGGAATACAAGATCGACAAGAAGCGAGACAAGGATCGGCGCCCACCCGCTTGGCGCAGAGGTGAAGAACAATAATGAGCATCCATTTCGCGGAAGCATTCAACCAGCTCATTCGTGAGCGGCGTCTGGATCGCGAGATCCTCATGGATACGCTGACCCAGGGCTTCGCATCGGCCGTTCGCCGCAAGCACGGGCCCAACGCCGAAGTGAAGATCGAAGACGACGGCCACGGCTCCATCGAGCTGTTCCTCGTCAAGCACGTGGTCGACGCGGTCGAGGACGACAGCGTCCAGATCTCCGTCGCCGAGGCGCAGGACTACGCGGAAGGCGCCGAAGCCGGCGACGTCATTGAGATCAACGTCCCGTTCGAAGAGTTCGGCCGCAACGCCATCCAGATCACCAAGCAGATCCTCATGCAGAAGATCCGCGAGTTCGAACGCGACCGCGTCTTCGAGGAATACAAGGACCGCACCGGCGAAATCGTTTCCGGTTCGGTGCAGCAGATCGATCGCACCGGCATTCTTGTGAACCTCGGCAACGCCGAAGCGTTCATGCCCAAGAAGGACCAGATCCGCCGCGAACGCTACCAGCAGGGGTCGTCGATTCGCGCCGTGGTCATGAAGGTCGACAAGGAAGCCAAGGGCCCGATGATCACGCTCTCGCGCACGAGCCCGGAGTTCCTGAAGGCACTGTTCATCCAGGAAGTGCCCGAGATCTATGAAGGCATGATTGAAATCAAGAGCATCGCGCGCGAAGCGGGCGGTCGCTCCAAGATCGCTGTGTATTCGCGCGACGACCGTGTCGACGCCGTCGGCGCCTGCGTGGGCATGAAAGGCTCGCGCGTGCAGGCCGTCGTCAACGAGCTCTCGGGCGAGCGCATCGACATCGTGCCGTGGAGCGACGACGTCTCCACCTTCATCTCGCGGGCACTCTCGCCCGCCAAGATCTCGCAGGTGCGTTCCGACATTGAGATGCACTCGGTGCTCGTCGTGGTCGACGAGGATCAGCTCTCGCTCGCCATCGGCAAGGAAGGCCAGAACGTGCGCCTCGCCTCGCGCCTCGCGGGCTGGCAGATCGAGCTGGTGTCGAACCGCGAGCTCGAGCAGCGCCAGCGCCTGCAGGAGCACCTGCTCATGCCCATCGAAGAGATGGTCGGTGTTTCCGACAAGATGGCGGAGAAGCTGCGCGAAGCCGGCATCAACACGGTGCAGAAGCTCATGCGCACGCCGGTCGAGAAACTGGCCGAGATCCCGGGTTTCGGTGAGCGCACCGTCGAGAAGCTGATGGAGACGGCGCAGGGCACCGTCAAGGAGCTCGAATCCGCGCTCGAAGAGCTCATCAAGAAGGAAAACGAGGAGCGCGAGCAGGCCAAGAAGTCGGCCAAGCCGCTCTTCGACGAGAGCATGCTCGAGGCGGAGAACGAAGATCCGAAGAAGGAAGAGAAGGTCAAGATCACCGAAGCGATGCTCTTCCGTGATCCGGCCGAAGTGGAAGCCGAGGCCGAGGCCGAAGACACCGCGGCGACAGCGGTGGAAACCGACGCGGCAACGGCGGAGACGCCGGCGACCGAACCCGTCGCTGCCGACGCAGACCATGAGAACGCTGCCGACGAAGAAAAGAAGGACGCGAACGAATAGATGCGCATTCACGAACTCGCCAAGAAGTACAACGTCACCAGCGAAGAGCTGATCGAGCTCCTGGAAAAGCACGGCCACAAGGTGGCCGGTGAGAGCAGCAATGTCTCGGTCGACATGCTGACGGTGCTCGACAAGAACCTGAAGACGTGGTCGAACACGCCGACCAAGAAGTCGGCGAAGAAGTCGACCGCCGCGACCAAAGCCGCGAAGGCGGTTGCGACGGATACTGCCAAGGCGAAAGTGAAGCTGCGCAAGGCGAAGGTCGCGGAGCCCGAACCGGCTCCGGAGCCTGTGTCCGACAAGCCGAAGGTCAAGCTGGCCAAGGCGAACAAACCCGGGGCGGTCGTGGAAGCGCCCAGGCCTGAACCGGTGGTGGAACACGCGCCGCCGAAGAGCGAGAAGAAAGACGCGCGGTTTACGCCCAAAGTCGAAGCCCGGCCGGAAGCGAAGACAGACAAGAAGACCGATTCAAAGAAAGACGCTCGCCGCGTCGAGCCCGAGCGCAAGCCCGAGCCGCCCAAGGTTCACAAGCCCCCCAAACCCAAAGTACCCAACGCGCTCGACGAGCTCGAAGCCGCTCCCATGGAGCCGTTGATCGCTGTCGAGCCCGACACCGGCAACGAGCCCGAGGAGTGGACCGCGGCCGACGAAGCGCGCCGTTACGCGGCCATGCATCCCAAAACCAGCGACGCAGAGCAGGTGCGCGAAAGTGTTCGACGCACACTGGCCAAGCTCGAGACCACGCGCAAGACCAAGCGCCGCAAGCCGCAGCCGTCCGAAGTGAAGTCACTCCCGCCGGTGCGTGTGCAGGAAGGCGCGACGCCTTCGGTCCTCGCCAACGCGCTGGGAGTATCGCTCGACGAGTTGTTGTCGCGCCTCTCCACGCTCGATGTGAAGGCGGAGGCAAATACTCCGCTCGAGAAAGATGCCATCGAGCTGGTTGCGGAAGACTTCGGTCGCCGCGTGGATGTGGAAGCGTCCTACGGCGAAACACAGCTCAAGATCGACGCGCAGATCGATGTGGCCAAACTCGTGCCGCGCGCGCCCGTGGTCACCATCATGGGCCACGTCGACCACGGCAAGACGTCCATCCTCGACTACATCCGCAAGGCCAGCGTGGCCGCGGGTGAAGCCGGCGGCATCACGCAGGCGGTCGGTGCGTACGAAGCCACGGTGCCGGGCGGCGGCAAGATCACCTTCATCGACACGCCGGGCCACGAAGCCTTTACCGCCATGCGCTCGCGCGGCTCGAAAATCACGGACATCGTTGTGATCGTGGTGGCAGCCGATGACGGCGTCATGCCGCAGACGATCGAAGCCATCAATCACACCCGCGCCGCCAAGGTGCCGATGATCGTCGCCATCAACAAGTCGGATCTGCCCACGGCCAACCAGCCCGCGGTGCGCCAGGCGCTCTCGCAGCAGAGCGTGCTGCTCGAGGATTACGGCGGCGACGTCGTGGGCGTGGAAGTGTCGGCCAAGACCGGCAAGGGCATCGACAAGTTGCTCGAAATGATTCTCCTTCAGGCCGAGCTCCTCGAGCTCAAGGCCGACCCGACGTCGCGCGCCCAGGGTGTCGTGGTCGAGACCAAGAAGGAAGAAGGCCGCGGTATTCTCGTCACCGTGCTCGTGCAGTCGGGGACGCTCAACATCGGCGATGTGTTCGTGGTCGGCAACGAGTACGGCAAGGTGCGCTCGCTGTTCGATTACAACGGCAAGGCCATGCGCTCCGCGGGGCCGTCGACGCCCGCCGTCGTGCTGGGCCTGGACGGACTGCCGGAGCCGGGCGACTCGCTGATCGCGGTCAAGAACGAGCGCGAGGCGCGCGAAATCGCGACCAAGCGCCAGGAAGCGACGCGCACCAAGGAGCTCGAGCCCATCAAGGCCATGACACTCGAGCAGCTCTACGAGCAGATGCAGACCGGCGAGGTCAAAGAGCTCAACCTGATCCTCAAGTGCGACACCAACGGATCGGTGGAAGCGCTGCGCGATTCGCTCGCGCCGATGCAGGTGGAGAACGTGAAGGTCAACGTGCTGCACGCCGCCGTCGGCGTCGTGTCCGAGTCCGACGCGCTGCTCGCCCTCAACACGGGTGCTTTCATCATTGCGTTCAACACCAAGGTGAGCCCGAAGGCCAAGGACATCATCAAGCTCAAGGGCATCGAGGTGCGCAGCTACCAGATCATCTACGAGGTCATCGACGACATCGACAAGGCCATGAAGGGCATGCTCAAGCCGATCTTTGTCGAGCGTGTGCTGGGCCGCGCCGAGGTGCGCAAGCTCTACCACGTCGGAAAGCTCGGCACCATCGCCGGTTCCATGGTGGTCGACGGGCAGATCGTGCGCAGCGCCAACATCCGCGTGTTGCGCAATGAAGAGGTCGTTTTCAATGGCAAGATCGCCTCGCTCAAACGATTCCAGGACGACGTGCGCGAGGTGAATACGAATTTCGAGTGCGGTATCGGGCTCCAGGGGTTCAACAACCTCGCCGAGCGCGACATCATCGAAGCATTTGTGGTCGAGGAAAAAGTACGCGTGTTCTAGGACGGTCGGCGCGGCGTGTCTGCCGCGCAATGCTGCGAGCCGTGATGTTCGTAAAGCTCCTGACAGTCGACCTGCACATTCCCGGCTGCCAATCCCTCAAAGAAAAGCGGTTCGTGCTGCAGAGTCTCAAGGCGAGGCTGCGCGGGAGATTCAACGCATCGGTCGCCGAAGTGGACCACCAGGACAAGTGGCAGCGCAGCACCATCGCGATAGCGATGGTCGGATCCGATCACAAGACTGTCGACGAGACGTGCGGGAGCATCCGGCGCTTCATTGAAGGGGATCCCCGGGTTACTGTCGCCGACGCGTTGGAAGAATTTCGCTAACCCAGGCGCGCGCTGTCGCGCGCGTACCCTATGTCGAAATACAGAATCGAAAGAATTAACGAGACGATCAAAGAGGTTCTTTCCGAGATTGTCCTGAACGACATCAAAGACCCCCGCCTGGGCCTGGTGACGATCACGCACGTGAAGACGGCGCGCGATCTGGCCACCGCGCAGATCCATTTCAGCGTTCTGGGCGACCAAGAACAGCGCGACATGACCACGAAGATCCTGAAGGGTGCCAGCGGCTTCATGCGCCACGCCATTGCCAATGCCATCGACGTGCAGCACGCGCCCGAGCTGCGCTGGCACTACGACGACTCGCTGGACCGCGCCTTCCGTATCAATGAGGTGCTGCGCGAGACGGGCACGCCGTCGACGACCGCCGAAGCGGCGCCGCGCAAGAAGACCGAAGAAGACGAAGAGGACGGCGAGGTTTGACCAACCGGTTCGACAATCGGGTGTTCGTGATCGACAAGGCGGTGGGGCCGTCGTCGTTCGATATCGTGGCGCGCGTGCGCCGCGTGACGGGGCTGCGCCGGGTCGGTCATGCCGGCACACTGGACCCGCTGGCGCGCGGCGTGTTGCTCGTGTGCACGGGCCTGGCCACGCGCGCCGTCGAGCACTTCATGGACCTCGAGAAGGAATACCGCTTCGACATCCATCTGGGCGTGGAAACGGCGACGCTGGACGCGGAAGGCCCGGTGCTGCGCGAGACCGCCGTGCCCGACATTGCCATGGAGAAACTGCGCGCGGTGGCCGCCTCGTTCGTGGGCGATTACCTGCTCACGCCGCCCGTCTTCTCCGCCATCAAGCACAAAGGTCGCCGCTATTACGAAATGGCGCGGGCCGGTGAGGTCAGCGAGACCACCGAGGCCGCTCCGCCGCGCGAGGTCAAGATTTACGGCTTCGACGTCATCGACGCGAAGCTCCCCATGGTCACGTGTGTGGTGCGTTGTTCGCGCGGAACCTACGTGCGCTCCCTGGCGCGCGACTTCGGCGAAAAGCTCGATCTGCCCGCTTCGGTGGCGGCACTCGAACGCTCGCGCATCGGCGCCTTCACCGCTTCTGCGGCCTTCAACTCCGAGCACCTCACGCCCGAGCACGCCGGCGAGCTCAACGGCCTCGCGCTGGACGAAGCGCTGGCGTTTCTGCCCGGTGTGGTGCTGGGCGAGCGCGCGGCGCGCGAGCTCCGCTTCGGCCAGCTGCCGCTGCGCACCGACGTGCTGGAGCGCATCGGCTCGACCGCGGGCGGCGCCATTCGCCTTCTGGACGAAGCGCAGACCCTGCTCGCCGTCGGCTTCCGCGATCCCGACCGCCCGCGCGATCCGTTGCGCGTGTGCGATTCGTTCCGTCTTTGTGTATTGCCGACCGGCGATAGCGAGACAGACGCGCGACAGCGCGTCAACCCGGGCACGTAAGATGGCACTCAAAGTCGCCAGAACACTTGAAGAGCTTCGTGAGTTTGCTCCCAAGAACACTGCGGTGACGATCGGCGTCTTCGACGGCGTGCACCGCGGCCATCGCGCCATTCTCGATTCACTCGCGGCGCGGCGCAATGCCGGTGCGGTCGAGAGCGCGTGGGTGATCACATTCGATCCCCATCCCCTCACCGTCACGCATTCGCGCGAGATGCCGCAGATTTTGACCACGCTCGACGAGCGCCTCGAGCTCTTCGCCAAGGCATCCGTCGACGGCGTATTCGTGCTTCCGTTCAACGAAGAGACCATGCGCACCGAGTATCGCGAATTCATCCAGCGCTACTTTCTGGATGCCATGAACAGTGCTGAGCTCGTGATCGGCTACGACAACCATTTCGGACACAAACGCGAAGGAAGTCCGGAGCGTGTGGCCGAAGAAGGAAAGCAGCGCGGCTTCGCGGTCACGATCGTGCCGCCCGTGCGCGTCGATGCCGAGATCGTCTCCAGCACCACCATTCGCAAGACCCTGAGCGCCGCCAATCTCGAGCGCGCCAATTATCTTCTCGGCCACGCCTACCTCGTGCGCGGCAAGGTGGCGCACGGGCAGGGAAGAGGCCGCGACCTGGGTTTCCCCACGGCGAACGTCGCCGTGCCCGACCCGCACAAGCTGTGGCCGCCCACCGGCGTGTACGCCGTGCGCGTGGGCTGGCGCGGGTGGATTCACGAAGGCATGATGAACATCGGACGGGCGCCCACCATGAAGCGCGGGCACACCGACGAGATCGAAGTACACATCTTCGACTTCGACCACCATATCTACGGGGAAGAGATCTCGGTGTGGTGCGAGGCGTACCTGCGCCCCGAGCAGAAATTCCCGACCGTTACCGCGCTCATCGACCAGCTCGGCGAGGACCGTCGCATGGCCCGGGAGCTCCTCGGATCGAGCGCGTAAAATCCCGGGGATGGGAGTCGACTTTGCCGCAAGCCCATGCGGCAGCGCCACATTTATGGCTTTACACCCCCCTACCCCTGTGCTACTTTTCGCGCTTGGCGGTCAGCCTCTTGAGGCCGACTGCAACCATCGTGTCGCGTACCGATTTGGGTAGGAGGTGATCAGACGATGGTTATGAACACGGATCAGAAGAAAGATATAATCGAGAAGTACAAGCTCCACGACAAAGACTCCGGCTCCGCCGAAGTTCAGATTGCTCTCCTCACTGAGCGAATCAAGATGCTCACGGAGCACTTCCAGATCCACAAGAAAGACCACGCGTCGCGCCGCGGGCTGCTCAAGCTCGTGGGACGGCGCCGGAAACTCCTGGACTACCTCAAGAACAAGAAAATCGAGAGCTACCGGGAGATGATCAAGCAGCTCAACCTGCGCAAGTAACCGTTCGGTTGCTTGTGCCCGGTGTGGGCAGATGTTTGCGGACGCAAGGGCAAAGGCGTCCGCTGTAACCCTTGTTGGCCGCAATCTGCTGGTCAGAAAGAAGCTTAATGTCCAAGCAAACCGTTACCCGCACGCTGAACGGTCAAACGTTCAGTATTGAAACCGGTCGTATGGCCAAACAGGCCGACGGCGCGGTGGTCGTGCGCATGGGCGAAACGATGGTGCTCGTGGCCGTCGTTGCCGCTCATCAGAGGACCGACCGGGATTTCTTCCCGCTCACGGTCGAGTATCGCGAGAAGTTCTACGCCTCCGGCCGCATCCCCGGAGGTTTTTTCAAGCGTGAAGGCCGTCCCGGCGAGCGTGAGATCCTGACCGCCCGCCTGATCGACCGTCCCCTCCGTCCGCTCTTCGACGACAATTATATGTGCGAGACGCAGGTCATCGTGCAGCCGGTGAGCTACGACGGTATGAACGCGCCCGACGTGCTCGGCATTGTCGGCTCCTCGGCGGCGCTCGCGTTGTCGGATATTCCGTTCAACCACTTCGTCTCCGGTGTGCGCGTGGGTCGTGTCGACGGCCAGTTCATCTGCAATCCCACCTCGGAGCAGATGGAAGCGAGCGACATGGATGTCGTCATCGCCGGCACCGACGACGCGGTTCTCATGGTGGAAGGCGGCTGCAGCGAAGTGAGCGAAGAAGAAATGCTCGCCTCGGTGCGCTTCGGCCACGACGAGATCAAGCGTTTGAACACGCTCCAGCGCGAGCTGGTGGCGGCGTTCGGCGCCAAGACCAAGCGCGCGGTGGAAGCGCCGGAAACGTTCCCCGACATCGACAAGAAGGTGAACGCGGACTTCGCCGGCCCCATCAAGAAGGCGTTCTCGATCTCGAAGAAGCTCGATCGCCAGAATGCCCTCACCAAGATCAACGAAGATGCGCTCGCGAAGTACGCGGCGGAATTTCCCGAGAAAGAGGGCTACATCAAGGGCGTGCTCCACGACATCGAGAAGAAGAGCATGCGCGCGATGATCCTCGACGAGAAGGTCCGCCTCGACGGCCGCGGCACGTCGGACATCCGTCCCATCACGTGCGAAGTGGGAGTTCTCCCGCGCGCGCACGGATCGGCGCTGTTCACGCGCGGTGAGACGCAGGCGCTGGTCGTGACCACGCTCGGCACCAGCGACGACGAGCAGATGCTCGACACCATCGACGGTGAGAGCTGGAAGCGCTACATGCTCCACTACAACTTCCCCTCGTTCAGCGTGGGTGAAGTGGGCCGCTTCGGGAGCCCCGGCCGCCGCGAAATCGGCCACGGTGCTCTGGCGGAGCGCGCCATCCGGACCATGATCCCGGCCAAGGACAAGTTCCCGTACACGGTTCGCATCGTGTCGGAAATCCTGGAGTCGAACGGATCCAGCTCGATGGCCTCGGTGTGCGGCGGCAGCCTCTCACTGATGGACGCCGGCGTGCCGGTCGAGAAGCCGATCGCGGGCATCGCGATGGGTCTCGTCATCGAGGGCGACAAGGTTGAAGTGCTGAGCGACATCCTGGGCGCCGAGGATCACCTGGGCGACATGGACTTCAAGGTGACGGGCACCAAGGACGGCATTACCGCGTTCCAGCTCGACACCAAGATCGCCGGCATTTCGGACGCCGTCATGATGAAGGCGCTCCACCAGGCGAAGGTCGGCCGCATTCACATCCTGCATGTGATGAACGAGACCATTGCCCAGTCCAAGCCGGACATTTCGCCGTACGCGCCCAAGGTCACCACCATCACCATCCCGACCGACAAGATCCGCGAGATCATCGGACCGGGAGGC
>Ga0157284_10000096_pt1 | contig 12677 bp, 10 predicted proteins | sample NitcycUS059202B1_FD_108392 | JGI IMG/M metagenome (GOLD analysis project Ga0157284, IMG submission 108392) | Soil microbial communities from Arlington Agricultural Research Station in Wisconsin, USA - Nitrogen cycling UWRJ-S059-202B-1 | ecosystem: Environmental > Terrestrial > Soil >... | reverse complement strand
CCAACCCGGTAAAGAACACAAGTCTGACCGTTTTCATAGGAGGGTTTCTCCAAAAGTAGAAGAAATGAATGGAGAGTAAAACTGGAAATCCATAAGGATCTGTACGCTCCTTAACTTGGGCGATTGCCTTAAATAAATATCACGTAAAATTCAACAATTGGCCAAGATCTTCCTCTACAAAGTATTACATCTTCGTTAAGCCTCATCAACACTCCCACGTTTAAGCAACCCTTTATCAATGCTTCCCGTTTCTTGCATGTAGATAAAACTTATTTAAATCCGAAGCGTATGCATCGCAGATACTTACTATTTGTTCTGGCAACTTTTGTTTTGGTTTCCTGTAAAAAAGAAAAGTACATTTCCCCGGTTATACCACCGCCGGACCCGGTAATTACAAAAGTGTTTTTAAGGGATGTTGTAATACCCCGCCTGCCTTCGCCGTACTATCATTTTGAATATGATGCTACAGGTAAAATTTCTTTCGTGTCCTTTGCTTCTGATCTCACCAGATATGATGTGGTATATAATGGCGACAGGATCAGTGAAATGAAAAATAATATCATAGTGAATAAAGACAGGTTGCAATACTCATACGATAACGCAGGCAGGGTAGGTACTATAGCGTATGCAGATTCCACAGGACTTGTTTACACAAGACTCAATTTGAGCTATGACGGAAAGAAGCTTATCAAAATGGATCGGGAGCGTAAATCAGGCGGCGGGTTTACTATGGACAGGACACTGGCAATGTCATATTACCCAGACGGCAACCTGCTGGAACTTTCGTATCATTATCTACCGTTCAATGGTCAGCCCGAGACTATTTTCGCAGATAGGTTTGAGCAGTATGATAATAAAATCAACGTTGACGGTTTTGGTCTGCTTCATAACGAGTTCTTTGATCACCTGGTACTTTTGCCGGAAGTACAACTTCAGAAAAATAATCCCGGAAAAGAAAGCCGTATCGGGGATGCAGAGAATTATATAGTTAATTATACCTACACCTATAATGAAAAGGATCTGCCGTTGACAAAAAAAGGAAATTTGATCATTTTGACAGGTAATAATGCAGGACAGCAATTCGAGACAAATTCTATATTCTCGTATTATTAACAGCAGTCCTGCTCCTCATGGGGTCAATAAAGCGGTTACCCTGCTGGCAATTACATTCAATGCTTGTCAATTAAAGCAAGGTCACTCTTCACAAAGTTCGAACTCTCGCCCGTCGGGACTACAAAAAAACTTCTGAAAAATGAAATGGTCAGAAGTATTTCATCATGGTTTTAACGACTTCATTAGTTTTACCTTCAAAATGATGGCCACCCGCCAGTTTATAGTAATTGTAGTTTTTAAGCTTGATCTCATTAACGGGAAAATCAGCTTCGTCTTCTAAAATGATCGCTGTTTTCATAGTTCCCATCTTATTTATTTCGGCCACGACATCTTTGCTTCTTTTCTTTTTTCCTCCAAGCATATCCCAAATATGCGTTTCAAAATCTGTTGATCTGGAAGGAGATAATAATACTACACTGATCAGTTTCTTTTTTAGAGAATCGGGAAGAATATTGGTCACAAAAGGAACGATATCTGCCCCAAATGAATAGCCCGTAAGCACCAATTGTTGATTTTTCCTTTTATTGAATTCCGTGTTAAGATAAGTAACAATATCATTTGTAGTTTGCTCAGGAGTCTTTTGATCATCAAAGTAAGACTTAGAATTGAGTGCTGTTATTTTATAACCCATCTTATTTATAATCGTACAGATATTTTCAGAAAAGCCGCTATAGCCACCATCGCCGCTAACATAAAAAATAAGCGGTTTATCTGCAGTAGAGTTCCATTCCTTCAACGGTAATTTATTTATTATTGTCGCAATAACTGCGATAAAAAAAACAAAAGAAAAAGATAAAAAAGCATTCCTGGTCATGGCTTCATTATGTTGTTTATGGCTATTGGCAACTGAAAAAGATCGAAGTCGTTATCATAAATAAGATATTTGTTCTCCCAAATTGTAGCATATTTTTCTTTAAACTCCCGGAGACCGCGATAATGTTTAAATCGTTTTATTTTTCTTGCTGCTAATTTTATGATCTGTTCAGCTGTATTACCAGGTTGTGTAATTCCCGTCATTGGAACCATTCCAAGATTCAGAAATAGTTTATCTTTTGTTTTTGCGTATTCTATAAGTTTCAGAATAAGTGCATCCATTGCTGCACCGGGAGCATCATTTGTTTTGCGGATAAGGTCATACGTACATTCATCTTCTGCATAGTCAGGAATAATGTTCAGGAATGCCTGCATATTCCCCTGTTCATCTGCAAGTGTAATAATATCCTGTTGCTTTAATTCTCTTTCATCAAACATACCTTGTGAAAAGATAAGCTCTTCTTTTTGAAAATTTTCCAGCCATTCATCAGATACCTTTCTTAATTGTGAAATAAAAATTTCATTATGCGGAGCCGGATGAATTGTAACGCTAAAGCCCTTTTTTTGCAAACTGTTCAAACCGTTTCGCAGTGATTTTCTATCCCTACCATCCAGGGAAAAACTCTTTAATTCAAGTATAGCTTCCTGGCCGATCATCAGTTTGCTTTTCTTCAATTGATTGAACCAGGGTATGCTATTTTCGTCAACCCTGTAAAATGCTGTTTTCAAACCCATTTTACGGCAATGCCTGTCAAACTCTTTTAATACTTCAATCTTATTTTCTTCCGAACAAACCGGTTCTTCAAGCACGATCGCAAAGCTGCGGGCTATCTTGTAAGCAATAAATCCTTCATGGACATCGGAAAAAAAATACAACTTATCCTTATAGAGTTTAAAATAATCAGTGCAGGAATTACCAAATTCATTCAGCAAAAATTTTGCTTTCTCTTTATATGATTCATGAACGGTTTGCCTGTTAAGATGCGGTTTAATCAAGGTAAATAACAGGAAGCCCCATGTGATAAAACCAAGTGTCCTTAATAACCAGGTAAACTCTGCGCCGAACCTGGTAACCGGATGAAGAGAGTCATCTTCAACAAGCAAAAAGCCATTTAATGTATGGAACAGGGATTCCCGTGCAGTAAAATCAATACCGAAATGTTTTTTATCAATAAAATAGAAACTAACAAACCCAAATACAAGAACTGAAACAAAACTAAGAACTGCTGCTTTGAAACCAGCCTGCATCCATTTGTTACTGCTGCGGATACGGTATTGCGATGTCGTCGCTATTAATGTAATAATTGTAATGGCGGATACTATTGCTTCTTCATAGTCCAATGCCTTTGTCAGGTGACCGATTAAAGAAAGAACAGACAAGGTCAATGCAATAATAAAAGCATTTCGTAAACCGCGGATGAGAAAGGCTGCTGTGACCAATAATGATAACCCTATAAACAATACCATCATATTTGAGGCATGTATGGCATTTAAAGGAAGATATTCTTTGAGCAGGCGAAGACGTTGATGAATTGGAGGTGTTACTACAGAAATAATGTTTACAATACCCAATAACAAAGTAAGCACTGCAGGGGCGATCCTCAAAAATAATTTTCTTCCTTTCCATGCATAAGCAACCAAACCGGCAACCAATGGCAACCAGAATTCAAAGACGCGATAGAGTATCGTAATGGATAATGCATGGGTGGAAGAATATCCGAATTGCTCCAAAACATATACCATCGAAAGTTCTACTGCACCAAGGCCTCTTAAAAAAGGAGAAATGATCATGAATAATACGGCAATTATGTAACCGGCTGCTGAAGCGGTGATTGAAGCCGGCAACCCCAATGCCAGCATAGCAATATAAATGTGCAGTATTCCACATAATTCTATTGCCAAAGAATATAAAGTGGCATGGATAAATTGTTTTGTGTTTACATTTCCCGAAAATACTTCATCAAGCATGGTTGTTACTGATGGAAATTTCTTATTTATCCATTTGTAAATTTTTCCTTTTTGTTTTATTGATCTTACTACTGCAAACGAAGCTATTATTATCAAAAGCAAGACTCCAAGGCCAAACCATGCATTATTAAATTGATCAGTATTAAAAACAGTAAAAATAATTATTGGTAACCCGGCAATAAACACAGTAAGTAACCCGATGAAACCAAATAAGACGCTTGCCTGGTGAACCTGCGCCTTACTAAACCCTGCTTTGCGGACCTGGGATGGAGAATAAGCAAGTGAACTGATCCCACCAGCCGGTAAAAAAATGCTGATAAAATTTCTTTTCAAAAATAAGATGACTGAGCTATTCAATGGAAGAAAAAGACCGGCAGCTAAAAAACATTTTTTGTACATGCGGCCCTGGAGGTAGATATAAATTATTGTGAGAATAGATCCTGCCATCACCCAAAATGGATTTGCAGAAACGACCTGGGGGAAAATTGCATGTAATTCTTTTCTTTCGCTGCGAAAAAAAACAATAGCCAGTAATAACATCAGAACAGCTATTACTTCTCTCCAGTACGTATACGGAGAAAAAGTTTTGACCTTATTACTAACCCCCGTTGCCACAATTTGAAGAGCAAGTAATGAACGGGTGAATTCAAAACCAAAAAAAAGAAGAAGAACAACAACTGATTAACGAATCATAATATTCTAAAACTTGAGATCATGTTCTTGCCTCTCATCTCTTTGAACAAAATGACCTCAATGCATTTCCTTGACTATCTTTAAATTTTGGGTACTTACCGTCATTACACACCTTTTTATAGTAAGTTGTTCGGTCTAACCTTGTTACTTCGCAATCCCAACAAGTCCTCGCTCCGTCTTTACTACAGGCAAAAGAAAAAACAATAAGAATGATTATTAGTTTTTTCATTCTTGGAAGATTTTGGTAAAGTTAGATATTCCAAGTCGATTCCGGATGAGGGTAGTAAATTTCAAAGCAAATCATAAAGCAGTTTAAAAATTAATTATGCAAGCGCAACACGATATTAAAACAAATCAATTACCTCAATTTCACAGGATGTTCAATAGTCACCGGTGCTCTATTATGCAAATAAACTTTCACTATAACTATAAAATCACCATAACCGCTTTTGGTTAAATTAAAAGTATAGGATGGATTATTGGTCTGTTTTCTTAATCTTACTACTCTCGGATTGAATGACCTGGGTAAATTATAAATAACAGAATCAATATTCCGTTGGCTTTCGGGTGATCTTGCCTGTACTTTTATTGTCCAGTTAAAATAAGAAGTCTGGGGTTTCCTGGCCGACGTATATGATACACAAATATTGGATCCACATGTTTGTGACAGAGCAGATTCAGAAAAAAAAATAGCCAAAAGAATGACACTAAAAGAAATCCATTTCATTGTTTAGATTTAAGATTTAAATTAATTAATGGTGGTATGATAGTAATATTGTCCTGATCATCCCATCCCCATACGTTTCCTTTCCTATCCTTTATTTCAAGGATAGGAATGTCAGCAACTGATTTATTAATATTAAACAGAAATATTTTATAAGTTCCCTCCTCACCACCAGCAGATTGATCAATCAAAGCCTTTCTTCTTGGTGTTTTTTTTGTTTCTTTATAATAACATTCAAGATCGGAAGCTTCAGGAAAATTATTTGAAGCATCAACTGGCGCCAGCCTCACTTCGAACTCATAATTTACTGTTTCAATTCTTGCAAGAGCATCTTTAAGTTTTTCATTTTCCGTTGTTACTGATTTCACAGTATCTCTAACATTCTGTTGTGCTGTTGAATATTTATCATTCAATTCCTGGTAATTTTTAGTATAATCAAAGTATAAAAACAAGAGCCCGGCGATAAAAACTAAAATGTTCAGCGTGATTTCAAGTTTTATATTTTGATACTCGATCTTTTGAATTTTTGTCAGAATGTTTTGTTGTTTAATGAAGAAGGATAAAATAAAGAATAAGATCAATACTAATCCAACATAGGAAAGCGGCCCTATCATCAAAAGGTGATGCATAAAAAAATAATTAAAGATTTACTTAACCGGGGTGAAATCAGAGGGAAAGATCGACAGGAGTTAGGATTAAGTTACAAAGTTTACTACTTTCTCCAAAATATTATTTGAAACATGACAGGAGGATAGATAATTAACTGTCAAACTTTTAATAAGAATTTCCATTTTACCGTATCACCAAACTCAACAGCATCACGCCAAATAATCCTAAAATTGAAATGGTTGTTTCCATTACTGTCCACGAAAGAAAGGTTTGCTTTAGTGAAAGATTAAAAAATTCTTTAAACATCCAGAAGCCGGAATCATTAACATGAGAGCCAAAAACACTTCCTGTACCAACTGCCAATACCATTAACTCTGGCGATACGGCACCCGATGCTACTATTGGTGATACTACGCCGGCTGCAGTAATGCCTGCCACAGTTGCTGATCCTATCGCCACTCTTAACAATGCTGTTACCATCCAACCGAATATCAATGGCGACATTTGCCATTTACTGCTGAAAGAAGCAATGTATTTATCTGTACCGCTATCCTGTAATACTTGTTTGAAAACTCCACCAGCTGTAATGATCAATAATATAATTGCAATACCCGATACAGCATCATTTAACCACTTCATGGCTATTGTCATTGACTTGCCTTGTTTCCATGGAAAATACAATACTGCTATTAACACAGCTATTAGTAATGCAATCGTTGAATCGCCTATAAACAGGATAATTTTTTTTATCAATGAACCGTCAGCCATATAGCTGTTGGCAATTATTGTAAGAGTGATCAATAACACAGGAAGCAAGCCAATAAAAAAACTTGGAAACCTGGCGGGTAAATCTTTTTTTGTTTTGTTATCAGTTAACAAAAATGATGAACTGATATCAACCTTGATCTTTTTTAGCAGTGACCCTAAAATTGGCCCTGCTATGATCACAACGGGAATAGCGATAAGTATTCCATACTTCAAAACTTTTCCTACATCTGTCTTGGTTGTTCGGTTGAAAATCCCGATTATATTGACGGGCCCTGGATGAGGCGGCAAAAAACAATGTGTTGTAGATAAAGAAGCAGCCATGGGAATGGCAACATAGAGTAAAGGAAGACCTGCACTTTTTGCTATTGAAAAAACCAAAGGCACAAGTATTACAAACCCCGCATTATAATAAAGAGGGATACCAATGAGAAATCCTGTTACCAACAAAGCCCATTGAATATATTTCAAACCAAAACTGTTGATCAATGTTGATGCTATTTGCTCGGCCGCCCCGCTTGCTTCCAATATCTTTCCCAATATTGCACCAAAACAAATAATTAATGCGACATCACCCATCGTATTCCCAACTCCCGTCTTTATAGAATTTAATATACCTGCCGGCGAAAGGCCAAGACAAAAACCCATAAGGATCGCAACGATCAATAAAGAAAGAAAAGGGCTGACTTTTTTATAAGTAAGAAATATTTGTAACCCGATGGCAAGGACAATGATGATGAGCTGCATAAAAATTTATTGAACAGTATTGCTCAATGTACCAATATTATCGATTGAAATATTTATTTCATCCCTGCTTTTCAAGGTAAAATCACTTCCGGGAACAATGCCGGTGCCGGTCATAATTAAACAACCATACGGGAAACTACATTCGCGATAAACAAATGAAACAAGTTCCGGCAAGGTTCTTTTTATTTGGCTGATTGCTATTGAACCTTCAAAAACTTTTTCCTTATCCCGATTGATTGCAAGAGATATCATTGTAGTATTGTCAAGCGGTTTATCTGTAACATAAATACAAGGACCGAGTGCCGCACAACCATCATAAGTTTTTGCCTGAGGAAGATACAGCGGGTTTTCACCTTCAATACTGCGACTGCTCATATCATTACCAATAGTATACCCAATAATTTTTCCGGATGATGTAACGACCAGCGTTAATTCAGGTTCAGGCACATCCCATGTTGAATCTTTTCTTATTCTCACCAATGCATTGTGTCCAACAACCCGATGAGGTGTAGATTTAAAAAATACTTCTGGCCTTTCCGCCTCATAAACCTTTCCGTAAAAATCTGCGCCACCCGATGCTTTGCTTTCTTCCTGCCTTCCAACTTTACTTCTTAAGTAAGTAACACCACATGCCCATAATTCCTGTTGACTTCCAATCGGCGGCAATAAATTTTCAAGAACAGTTTTATCTCTTTCTTTCAGTACGAGTATATGTTCATTGATTTTTCCTAAAAGGTTCTCATCATTAATAAATGTGTCCCAGTTTTCATTTTGTAAAAGATAAAATGAATTATTTATTTCTATAACAATGCCCGTCGTGGTTTTATATAACTTCATACAAAAAAATTATTTGATGTTTACATCGCTCCATAGCCACATTAATGATTCGGACAAAATAGCGCCACCATGTTTACCGCTGTGTGTACCAAGTCCCTTTTCAAATTTAAGATCATAACCCTTAAACTTTAGTGCTGATTCCATTTGCAGGTTGGCCAGCCACCAATCTCCAAATTCATTATTCAGATCATTTGTCCCATCCTGCATAAAAATCTTTATGTCTTTCTTTTTATGATTACGTATAATAAAAGGGTAACTATGACCACCTCTTATATTGGTATAGCTCCCGATATGACTTAACACTTTTTGAAAATAATCTGTCCGTTCCCATGCAGCTGTAAAAGCACAGATAGCCCCTGATGACAAACCGCCTATACCGTGCATCTTTGGATCATTGCTGATATTGTATTTCTTTTTTAATTCCGGAATGATCTCCTCGATCAGCATCGTCGCATATTTATCGTTCAATACATCATACTCATCTGCCCGGTTACTTACACGAAAACGGTTTTCCGGATAGTCTTTTGTATTATGACCGGGATTCACAAACAGGCAAATTGTAACAGGAAGTCTTTTCTGATAAATAAGATTATCATACACGACAGGCACACGGAAATCCCCACTGTCATTTAAATAGCTGTGCCCGTCCTGAAAAACCATTAATGCAACTGGTTTTGTTGAATCGTATTGTGCAGGGACATAAACCCAATACTCACGGAAATTATTATACAATTTGCTTTGCCATTCATATTTTGAAACAGCACCCTTTGGCACTCCTTCTTTTCTTTTTGAATCAGGGCCAAGTTTATAAAGTGAATCCTGCGCAGAACAAGTAATAACGATCGTGAACAAAAAAAGAATTGAGAAATATTTTTTCATAAAGATTTAGAATTAATCTCTCAATTTCACTCTCAGCACATACATATCGTTAGTAATGTATAAAGTTTTTTCATCCGTAGACAATGCACAGTTACTTGCAGCGTTCTCCAGCTTTATCATTCCTAATTTTTTTGCTTCGCTATTAAAAATATAGATACCTCCGGGCCCTGAAGCAAATATGTTTCCGTTCTTGTCAATCTTAAAACCATCCGGTAATCCTCTCATGGTCTTCCCTTCTTCTGCAGCGCTGTAAAATATTTTCCCGTTTGTCAATGAGTCACCATTTACCTCATATATATACCAGTTTGGTCTTGCCGGATCAGAACAGGCGATGATCAGTTTCTTTTCATCCGGTGTGAATGCAATTCCATTTGGCCTTGTAATCGAATCTACTAACAAGATCACTTCACCATTTGCTTTTACTTTATAAACTCCATTAAATGAAATTTCCTTTTTAGTATCCGAATCATCCTGGGTTTGTAATCCGTAGGGCGGGTCGGTAAAAAATAATTCTCCTGCACTATTATATACTGCATCATTCGGACTACTGAATCTTTTCCCGTTATATGTATCTGCAAGAGTGATAAACTTTGCTCCCGGTTTATCAAGTGGTGCATCCATTCTTGCCATTCGCCGGTCGCCATGCTGGCATAAAACGAGATCCCCATTTTTATCGAATGTCAGACCATTGCTGCCGGGTTCTTTGCATACAGATGGTTCAGTGCCTGTATAACCAGAAGGTTTCAAATAAACTTCCTTTCCTTTTGCTTCTGTCCATTTATAAATAGTGTTCATTGGAACATCGCTAAATAAAAGCATTTTGTGCTTTTCAACCCACAGCGGTCCTTCACTCCATTCGAAACCCTCAGCAATGATTTCTGTTTTAGCATTAGCTGAAATAATATTATCCAGAGCAGGGTCAAGGCGCTCAATAGTTCCAATGTTTTTATATTTCATTTCCTGGTCTTTATTTTCCTGATCATTACCACAAGCAGCAATGACTACAAAAAGAGAAAAGATAAAAAGATTTTTCATAATTATTGTTTAGTGTGAGTCTCTTGTTACTACCGAACCTGAACTCCCCTGTAAGAAATCGAGGTCGGCTCCTTTATCGGCGCCTGTCACATGCTTTATATACATGCTGACGTAACCTCTGTCTGCTGCTGGTTTCGGTGGTTCCCACCTGGCTCTTCGACTTTCTAATTCTGCATCTGAAACATCTAAATGAATTTTTCTTTGTTCCACATCCAATTCGATCATATCTCCATTTTGCACCAATGCAAGGTTACCGCCAATCGCTGACTCAGGTGATACATGAAGTATCGTGGTGCCATAAGCAGTGCCACTCATTCTTCCATCGCTTATCCGAACCATATCTTTAATTCCCTTCTCCAATATTTTTTTTGGCAACGCCATATTACCAACTTCCGGCATACCCGGATAACCGACGGGGCCTACATATTTTAATACCATTACACAATTCTCATCAATATCCAGGTCAGGACTATCAATTCTTGCATGATAGTCTTCTATATTTTCAAATACAACGGCCCGGCCTTTATGTTTCATTAATACAGGAGTTGCTGCTGATGGTTTCATCACTGCACCATTTAATGCAAGATTTCCTTTTACTACCACGCAACCTGCTTCAGCTATTAACGGTTTATCATAAGTTGCAATCACTTCATAGTTGTAGCATTCTGTTGAACTCTTAATATTCTCTTCATGATTTTTCCCGGTAACTGTAACTACATTTTTATGTAAATGATCTTTCAATTCATTCAATACAACCGGCAAACCACCAGCATAATAAAAATCTTCCATTAAAAATTTTCCCGATGGCATCAGGTTTACCAATAATGGAATATGGCTCCCGATGGTATCAAAATCTTCTAACTCCAGCTTTACTCCTATTCTTCCTGCGATCGCCAGCAAATGAATAACAAAATTTGAAGAACCGCCAACTGCGGCATTCACCATAATTGCATTTTCAAATGCTTCCCGTGTAAGAACTTTATCGATCGTTAAATTATCTTTCACCATTTGTACAATTCGTCTTCCGCTTAATTGCGCCATTACTTTTTTTCTTGAATCAGCAGCAGGAATGGCGGCAGCGCCACTTAATGTCAATCCCAACGATTCAACCATGCATGCCATCGTACTTGCTGTGCCCATTGTCATACAATGGCCAATACTGCGACTCATACAACTCTCTGCAAACTCACAATCTTCCTGTGTCATTTTTCCTGTCTTCATATCTTCATCAAACTTCCATACATGTGTACCGGAGCCAATTGTTTCTCCTTTATATCTTCCATTCAGCATCGGGCCACCGGGAACTACAATAGTCGGCAATCCAACACTCGCCGCACCCATCACTGTTGAAGGCGTTGTTTTATCGCAACCGGTTAACAACACAACAGCATCAATAGGATTGCCACGAATACTTTCTTCGGCATCCATACTTGCCAAATTGCGAAATAACATCGCTGTTGGTTTCAATAATGTTTCACCTAAACTCATAATCGGAAATTCAACAGGAAATCCGCCTGCTTCCAGGACACCACGTTTTACACTCTCCGCATGTTCACGAAAATGCGCATTGCATGGTGTCAGTTCGCTAAACGTGTTGCAAATGCCGATAACAGGACGTCCATCAAAATGATCCGGAGGCATACCCTGGTTCTTCATCCAGCTGCGATAAATGATCCCATCTTTATCTTTTCGTCCGAACCAATCCTGGCTCCTTAATTTTTTATTCTTTTTCATTTATATAAGAATAAAGTCCTGTTAACGGTCATCAAATTTTTAAAGTCTCTAAAATATTTCTTTTATTTATTCAATTTTATGATCATGGTTGAATGGAAAATAAAATGATTTTTATATGAGCAATTTTTGTCTTGTTAAAAAAACCCTTGTAAAAAAACAAGGGTTAATCCTACTACTGTTACTGCTTTCATGAAAAAAAAATCTTATTTATTCCACCAGATCTTTGTGTCCAATTTATCGGGACCCTGTCTTGAAATTGCTGCATTATAATTTGTACTATTAACAGATTGCTCAGAGTTTGGATAAGTAAGTCTGTAAATAAACTGGACTTCCTTTCCAGGATAAGGATTTGGTGCTAATGCAGGAAAACCTGTCCGTCTGAAATTTGCAAATGCTTCAGGTCCGTTTAAAAATGAAGCGATCCAATATTGCGTGCCGATCTGTTCCAAAGCCCTGGCAGCATCAAATGGATTATTGGTCAAATAAGTTGTAATGTCGCCCGGAGCAATAGCACAACCCGCATCATAATCCTTCATCTGTTGCATGTGAAGTGTTACACCAGCATCATAGTAACCTTGTACCGTACCTGCTGTTATCCACCCTCTTTGTCTTGCTTCTGCCAATAATAATTGCGTTTGTGCTGCAGTAACGAGGAAACAGGGAGCGGTTAGTTTTACGATACGTGTACGATCCGCCTGGCTAAAATCATAAAAACTTTTGAGCCCTATAGAAACGGCATAAGCATTTGCCCCATTATTGT
>Ga0157284_10000094_pt1 | contig 12727 bp, 18 predicted proteins | sample NitcycUS059202B1_FD_108392 | JGI IMG/M metagenome (GOLD analysis project Ga0157284, IMG submission 108392) | Soil microbial communities from Arlington Agricultural Research Station in Wisconsin, USA - Nitrogen cycling UWRJ-S059-202B-1 | ecosystem: Environmental > Terrestrial > Soil >... | reverse complement strand
ATCCCGTTAAGGAACGCCATCAAGCAGTACGGGGATGATTTGAAAGTCCCGTATGCCTGGATCCCGTTGCGTAACGTTATCGATGGGTCGTCGGATACCGTGGCCAAGATTGCCGGGAGTTACACTGCCGACGGTCTGGACTCTGCCATCGTGAACCCGAGCGATAAAGTCCAACCGATTGAGAGACTCCTGAGGTCGTGATATGACACCCGAACTGAGTTTGTTGCGCTTTCTTTTAAAGCACCCTTCTCATGTGGTGGAGGGGCTGCAAGTTGACCCGAAACCCGGTCGTGTGTTCCATATCAGCCCTGACCCTAAAATCAAGGAGTTTGTCCCACGGGAAATTCAACGGACGATGAAGGGGGAGGATGAGCTGGTAGAGCGCGTCTGTACCGCCCAGACGCTGTTGGATTGCTTTCGGGGCTATGGCGTGGCCTTAAATGATTTTGTTGCTGAGAAGGCCCATTGCGCGGGGAATAATGGCTGGTTGGGTGGCTACGTCATTTATGGCATTGACCACCAAGGTTGTTTGATCCCAAGCGCCAAGTTGTGCCCTATTTCTGAATGGTGTGACGAACGTTGGTTAGTTTCCCATCAGTGCGAGAAACAAGCCTACCCAACAGAGATTGTGGGGAAAGCGTTCATCAACCGTCTCAGTGTGAAGCGGGACGCCGAAGAAAAGATTATCGAAACGGAGCTGCTCTTAGAAATCCTCAAAGGCGATCTGCATTTCACCCCAGAGATCGTTTTGGAGAAAGGCTTCCATTGTATTCGTGTGGGTTCGTTAGAGAAGTACGTCAGCGGAAAGGACAGTACTGAGACTTTCCAGCACGCTCGGCTAAGTCAGAGCGATTATTTACGCCAGAAAGATCAACATGCTGAATTACTTTCCTATGAATCAGCACACAGCACGATTACACATTGGTGATAACGATGGGCATTTCATTTGAGGTAACGGCGTTAAAGGGCGTTAACCGGGTTGGTAACTTAAAACGATTAGATAAGGGCTACCTCCAGGTTATCCTCGGTGCCCTGGAATTTGAAAACAGTGCAGGCGCGGTGTACGACCAGCAGCGCGTTGAGAAGATGTTAGCAGAAAACGGTATGCTGCAACGTCGCATCAACGCGGGCTTTATGCGCGGGGAATGGGGCCATCCGAAAGAATACGACTACCCTAACTACCGCCAGTTCTTACAGCGTATCCACACCATCGATGAACGTAACTGGGCCATCCATATCCGCAAGGTCTGGGTTGAGCCGAACTTCCGTTTGCCGAACGGTAAAATGATCTGCGCCATCATGGGCGAAGTGGCCCCTACCGGTAACAACAACGCCGGCATGGAACGTATCTTGTCCAACCCAGATGAGAATCTGGCCTTCAGTATTCGTTCATTGGCAACCGACCGTCTGGTGGGCGGGAAGATCCGTAAATACATCGATAACATCATTACGTGGGATGTCGTCAATGAACCGGGTCTGAGCGTGGCGAACAAGTTTGAAGCACCGTCTTGCGAATCTGCACTGGTTGTCCCAGTACAAGGTGAGATATTACGTTCATTGCTCGTCTCTAGCACGGGCGTGGCCTGCGAGTCGTCCATGCGCGATACGTTGACTGCGTACGATGCTTACGTTCGATCCCAGCATAATCTGGGCCGTAAAGGATCCGTAACCCGTTGGTAATTAAGGGAACGGGGTTTTCCCCGTTCTTTTTTTACACCGCATCTACTGTTTATAGAGAGTGGAATAAATAATGGCAACAGAAATCGGAATCATTGATGATGCCTCGTTACCCGCGACCGTGCAAAGCGTTGCGTTATTAGCGCCCTACCCACGGCCGATTGTGGTAAACGATTTTTTGGGCAACAATAAGCCCATTATCCAAGTCCCAATTCTCTCTTGGGCGGTTCAGTACAGAGAAGCAGACATCCGCGATAAATTGATTGCGTATTTAAAGGGGATCTTCCCTGCCTACACCAATCAGGTAACGGCGAGCATTAATGCCTTGCCCGCGAACATGGTGAATAACACAATCGCCAACCTCTTCTACAATGTATCTGATCTTTATACCTACTCTTTGGCACCCCGCATTGATAATGCTTTTTGCACATCAGTTTATGCGGCGGCCTCGCTGTGGGTAGGTTATTACCTGAGTGGTATGTTGCAGTCCGACTACGCGGGACTCACTGACAACACGTCTGCTTACCGTCGTAAGCAGTTAACCGATACTCAGGCGATACTAGGCTATACTTTGCGTACCATACTTGGCACAAACCCTAACCTGACCTCGGGTTACGGTGTCATCGTTGCGGCTACGGAGAGCACTACGCAACGTCTAGTCATCACCTGCGATAATGCACGACTTAACCAATACCTTGACAGAGGAGGAAGTCTGAACACGTTATGTAGTCAATGGATCACGCAAAAGTATAATCCTCTCATTACAGGCTGATAGTAGCCGCGTAACAAAGGTATACCCCATGATCAAAGGTCCTTTATTAATTGCCCGATACGAAGGTGATCCCCGTATCGAAAAGCAAATCAAAGAAGCTCGCCAACGCCTGATCACTGAGACCTTCCGGAATGCTAAACCGGTTGTCACTCAGCAGGTTAAATTCACGGCGAGAACGCCCACCGATGTAAAAGACCAGTAACCTGATAGAGAGCGGAAACGCTCTCTATTTTATTTTTATTACATTGCGCTTATCTATGATAATTCACTCAACAGGGATTCAATAGATGTTAAAGTCTTCCGCTATTATGCAACTTGAGACAGGCGCCTTCAGCCCCGCTCAAAAGGTCATCTTCTTAGCCACCATGGTGAAGAACCTGGCAGACGAACATATCGTCTACGCACGTAATTATGCGCTGCAACTGACCGGGATTTCCGAAGGGTTCAAATTACCCGATTTCAATCTGGTGCCTGACGCCTCGGTAGAATTGATTAAGGTCGAAAAAAATAACGGCGTTACGGAAGTCCGCGTACCTATCGACCTGAACCGCCCAGACAGCACCTCCACGCTATTGATCTTCCGGGCTATCGGCATGCTGTTAGATCCAAAACCTGAGCTGTCCGATGACGATGTGAAGATCGGTATTAAATGGATTAATGAATATCACGCGAAGGTGACGAGCGAATACCAAACGGCTGACATGTTCCGCCGCCGTGAGATCCTTTTGCCTCTCGCCAAAGTGTTGCTAATCTTTTTCCAGAACGTGCTGCCAAAGTTTGTTGATCAGTTCGTTGAAGAGGAAGATTTCATCAATACTTTCATCGACGGCGTTCACAGCGAAAAGGCTTACTTTGATAACGACCTCAACGCCGGGATTATCCGCGTGTTGTTCGGCACTACCGCTGCGCTGGATTATTTCAACATCTATACGTCACTGCTCAACCACCCGATCGACGGTACCGTGTATCTGAAACCAAGCAGCGCTGAATTCATGAGCGCCTACCATCTGGCCTGCGTGGCCGGGATTTGAAACTTTTTTAACGTCTATATCACTACTATGAATGGGAATCAAAAATCATTCAACTCAGCTGAATAAAAACCTAATTAGTGATATAGAGGAAATTGACATGTCAGTAGATACCAAAGATACCAAAACGTTAGTAGTTTCCAAAGAAGTTGTTGAACTGTCTGAAAAGATTTCTAAGTCGCTGAAAGTCAATGACCAAGGCATCGTGGAAAATGATCAGCAGCTTTACCTGGACAACGCGCCGAAGATCGTCAAAGATTCTGTCGCCGCTGTCGATGCCTACGACGCCGTGTTTGCCGCATCTCTGCTGCGTTCTTTTGGCCCGGTCGCAATCGAACACCTGAAAGCCACGCCGGAAAACAAACGCGTCTCCGGTGAAATCTATGGCGGTGCCAAAGACCGCAAGTTCATGCTTAACTATACCGCGCCGTCTGGTAAAAAGGCCGACGGTACACCGAAAGATCCGTCGGTTACTGTTGTGCGCCGTCTGGGTGAACACCCTGACCACGCCGCCGTGCGTCATGAAATCTATGCGAAGACGTCTGAGCTGTTCAGTTAATCTTTGCGTTGACTAAAAACCGGTTTTAGACAACCTCAAAAAAAGGGGAGAAGCTTTTCTCCCCTTTTTCTTTACATTCTAGGAAGAGAAGATGTCAGACATCATCGAAAGAAATATCGAAGGCGCACAAAACCTCGATCGCAAAATCCGCGAAGAAATGCTGGGCACTGTCAACAACGACCAGTTCGTTAAAATTGATGTGACTTATCCGGTCATGATCGAAGATGACAAGCCTATCGACGACAAGGCCATTATCGCCGCGAAGCATTCTGCCTACGTTGATAATATCGCCAAGCTGCAACTGACCAACTCGCTGTTCCTGGGCCTGGGCTTTGAGCCCCCTGAATCCCACGCATTGACGTTGGAAGCTGCCCGCAAGATGGCAGAAGCTTCCAACGGTGCCATCTCGGTTAACCTTACCGCTCATGAAGAAGATGGAGTTGCCTACAAATCCTTCAAAGTGCTTCATCCTGCCGCTGAATATACCTTCTTAGAGTCTGATCTCTGGCTGGGTTATCTGCGTGCTATTCACTTCTTGGCCACGCGCCATGATCCAGACTTGACTGAAGCGATTAATCGCCAGTTGAGTGCGCAAGCTAAGTTAAATGATTCGGCTTGGTTAGACGCCGCCTCAGCGCCTACGGCTGAATAAAGTGCAAAGAATAGAGAGGGAAATCCCTCTCTATTCTTTTTGCTGTGTGTAGTCGTTTCCCCCGCTTTCTCGGGGGACGGGAACAAAGGATTGTTCCCTTTTTTTTTGCTCACAAAGAGAACAAAAGATGAAGCAACTCGAGGTCTATACCGCCAGAATCTCCGACTGGCGACATTGGCATAATACCGACGTCTTGTTCTTGGATACCACCCTCATGTCAGGGGATCTCACGTTTGCACCCACAGGGGATATTCTCTGGCCCTACAAGCGCGGCGAGATAGACGAGGATACGTACACAGAAAGGTATTACAGAACGCTACAGCGACGCATACAGAGCGACTACCGTCCATGGAAATGGTTGGTCAATCAAGAAGCGGTGTGTTTAGCTTGCTATTGCCAGCGTGGCAAGTTCTGTCATCGCCACCTTTTGAAACGGCCGGTGAAGTATATCTGCGATCAAGAAGGCATTGCGTTTCTAGATAGGGGTGAAATCGTTTGGTGAGCTTCTCTCCTTTATTGTGTAAACTTAATGTTATGCGCATAACCATTGGAGCTAATCCTCATGTACGTTGAACTGTTTGGACGTCCAAAGTTTGAGATTCTCGCTGACTTGATCACTCAGCAGAATGCCCTGACTATTCCGCTGAATGCCAGCTATTTATCGTTTGGTGATATTACAGCGGCGGTGGTACCGGGTACCGAAGATCGCGTGTCTGTTCAGGTCATTGGGCGTTCCCCCGTGACCGGTCAGAAAACTTTCACCTACAGCCGCATCGATCTTGGCAAACTGCTGGACAGCGTTTCTCCGGCGGTGGTTCTCCCTGTCACTGCCACCACAGTCGCGGATATTCTGCCGTTGCTGAAAGTGAAATACAACATCTTCATTGATGCGGTAGACATTGCGAACGCCGACACAGCCCTGCCGTTCATCCCAGAAGGCACTACGGCCATCGTGACTCTGCAAACTAAAGCCACGACCACGTACAACAGCCACGTCTGGTCAGGTAACCTGGACATTATCTGTTCCGGTGGTAGCACGACGCCGAGCGGTTCGCTGTTGGCCGAAAGCGGCGCGGCGATCCAAACCGAAGCCAGTGATTTTATCGTTACCGAACAAACGTCATAAACCACAAAGAAGAAGGGATTTCCCTTCTTCTTTTTTTATTTTCAGGTAAGGCAGATTAATTGTGACAAAAGTGTTTTCAAATAAAACTCACGTCTATATTACTCTTGTGAAGAAAGGAAGTAAAATGCCTAACAGAATTGAATTGGTCAGCAACATTCATGAGATGACCTCCATGGTAACCACAGAAGATCTCCCAAAGGCCTTAGAAGCAATAACTTTGCTCAGCGATCTCCTTCCCCCTTGGAGTCCTAAATGTACTTACAGTGACCCCTTGAGGCGGCTGTTGGACGCATCGTTGTTTACCCCGGTTGAATGCCCTGAGCCGGAATGCAACCCTGCACCCAAAGAAACACAACAGGAAGCGGAAATCTCCCGCCCCCTGTATTTTTAAAGTGATTCAACTATGTGAGTAAAGCCGGCGGTATCCTTGACGTAGTAATGTCCAACCTTCGGCTTTTTGGCTTCAATGAACCACGGCAAAAAGGTTTCTTCCATTCCGTTATCAAACACGAGCACCGTTTGTTCGTGGTCACGGAATGCTGGGTGCATAGCTTCAATTTTCAATGCTGTTTCTTTTAATAGTTGACTCATCTTTTCTGAATTCCCGCAGATTGTTAAATGATATTGACATAGTAATATCGCAACTTTAATTAAACACATCGAGGTAATAATCATGGAACAAGACACTAAGTTTTACAAAGGTATTGGTTACGGTTTACTCTTAGTTATCCCGTGTTGGATACTGTGCACACTGACCTATTTCACCGTACAGTTTGTTTTCCCTGAGAGCAGCATACTCTTCCGCGCCTTGGTGGCGTGTGCTGTGATGGCCGCCGGTTTAGAGAATCTGATTTCCTTTCTTGTGACTCGTCAACTCAAGAAGGAAATTTCCCATGGCAGAGACCACCATCGGGTTTAAACGCACCCTCCCTACCGAAATCTATCGCCAGCTTTGCGTAGCACTCTATGCTTGCAAATACAACTATGCGGGCAACGACCTGACGCATTTGTCCCAGTTGTTAAAGCGTTGGTTTGTCAGCGCTGAAAATCACCGCGTAACGATAAACGGCGCCGTCTACGGGTTGTCATTCTTTTCCAAGAAAGGCAACTATTGTCTGATGGCCACGGGTCTTACCGGCAACCCTATCCTCTACGATCTCGACGCGAATGAGATCAATGAATATTTCAATACACAAGTTAAGGAAACCTAAATCGTGGAAACTCCAGTTATCATTTTCGAAGAATTTAACAATTTCTCCCAAGTAGTAGATCTTGACGGCCGTACCGTCAACCCGGATGAGCTGAAAGAAAAAATTCTGGCGTTACTTGCCGGCGTTGATCCGAAGGTCATCAAGTACCGTGAAGAGTGCATTGTGATCAATGATGAAGAACACCGCCTCTTTATCATTTCCGATACCGCCGAGCGCTCGATGGTGTCTGAACTCGACGAGCTGGAAGCCGCCGAAGAAAACATCGAAGCCATGCTGGCAGAAAACGGTTGGTTCGCTGAAGCGATCGACCCGGCCATCGAAGACACCATTCAGGATTATTTGGATGGCAACTACGATGGCGATGATGAAGAAAACGCCGGTGAATCTGACGAAGATGGCGATGATGAACCGTACTAACCATTAACTATCCTCTGGGAGAGAACTTCGGTTCTCTCCCTTTGAAACTGTTTTTATTTTTTTCTTGGTTGTTTTCTATGACTAAGATTTTAACTCCCTTTATAGAGGTAGGAAATGCCATGGTGGATTTAACTCAATCACCGACCGCTATCGTATTGCAGTTGATCAATGACACCAACAATACGGCGTTCACAGCCGCGCAGGTGACGTTGGGTACTCCCGCAGTCAACGACCAGGTGATTAACACCCAGAACACCATCATCACCCTCAGCTCAAAGATTAACCCCGCCACCGACGTTCCGGTGGATCTGACGTATAATCGGTTGAGCCTGAAGTCCGTGCTGGAGGTTCCTTATTGCCAAATTCCGGCCAGTACACCCTCAAGAATTGCTGACCTGCTTCCAATCCTCAATGCCAAGTATTTCATTAACTTGACCACGTTGGACATTGTGGATGCCCCTTACCGTCCGACGGATGTGACCACCGGCATTAAAAAGGTAACCTTCAGTTGCTTGGCCACCAGCCTGGTTTACACCGGTACAGTCACTGTGTACCTCGGTGACCCTGACTTGATTTTTGATTGGTTCTCTCGCCAACACTATCAGTATGCCAGCGATTTCAAAACCCTGACTTTCCAAGGCAACAGTTACACGATCAAAGGGAAGAACGTGGTGATCGATGCGCAGGCGATTATCCCAGGCAGCAGCGTTGTAGCCGCCTACCTGACGGTTGACCGCAAAGTGCGCAGTTCGAATGCTTATTTTTCTCAGGGGCAACTGTTGGCCCATTTTGAAAAGGGTGTGCTGAAAGAAATCATTGGTCGTAATGGCCAGAGCAGCTATGATGCCCAAGGTGTGCTGAAACCGGTCTTACCCCCAATGCCAGCGTTCTTGCTCAATATCCCGGAGAACCTGCGCCTGAACCCGCAGATCGTCAACAATCATCTGGTCTACGGTACGACCTTTGACGTGGCGTACAAAAAGGCGGCGAGCGGGCAAACGTATTATGTCGACGGGAAAAACGGATCAGACAGCAATGTCGGGACCTCGGCCGGTAATGCTTTTAAAACCTTCTCTAAGGCTTTGGATGCAACACCACGCGCCCGCATCATTTACGTGGCCGGTTATTCAGATTACTTCTACGACATGACCAGCGGCTGGGTCAGCTCGGTTAATAACCGCAGTTTAGACGTCATTGGTACGGGGTCAGAGAAACCGATCTTTACCGGCACCTTTGTCCCAAGCGCTTGGGTAAACCAAATTGCCACGGTCTGGTACACCGATGTACCCAGCTTTGGTGCGGTGGTTGATTTAGTGAACGTGGATCCAAGCACGGGCTATGCTCGCCTGACGCCGGTTAATGATATCGGCACCTGCCAGACCACTAACTCGTCTTACTTCTACGACACTACGGCAATGCGTCTCTACGTGAACACCTTTAATGGCCGTCAACCGGATAACAACATCGTGTTGATCTCCCGCAATGCCATTGGGTCGGTCACTGACGCTGCCACGGTGTACATGGAAAACCTGAGCTTTGCGTTGACCTACACCGGTGTTACGGCAGACATGACGATTCCTAATGCACAGGGTTACCTCTACACCAAGAACTGTCAATTTGGTTGGACCATGCTGAATGCGGCGTTTAACAGCTACGGGTTTAACGTCATTCATCAGAACGCGGTGGCCCAGTACGGTTACGCCGGTGGCTTGTCGTATAACTCAGATCGCGTACTGCCGTCGATGAAAACCAAACCTTGGGTGTTGGAGTTTAATGCGGACGTCAGCAACTGTGGGTTTAATGGGCTAGGCAAATCGCCAGCCAGCGCGGGTACCAGCTACGTTAGCGTGGTGCGCATTAACGGCGTGTACACTCAGTGCGACGGTAACATGGTACAGGACAGCGGGGAACAAACGTACAGCCTGAATATTGGGTGTGACTCCAGCGCCATTAAATGGGGCAATGCGGACGCCGCCCACTATACCGCCGGGGTTAATTCCTTGGTGTCAGCGGTGGCGTATTATTACTCCTGTAAGCAGGATGACCTCTCCATTTCCTTCTATCCGAAGGGCATGGCGAAAGTGTATCTGCACGATACGCTCGTCGGGAATAAGCCGTGCTACCAGCGTGAAACGCCTTACCTCTTCGCCTACAGCGAATAAACAGGATACCGGAAGAAATGACCGATTATTCATTCGACAGCAAGACCATTGTGTTAAATGCGATCAACGCGGATAAAGGAACGTTTATCCTTGCCTCCGACGTTGATTTCATTTCTGTCACTAAAAATACCACCGGGCCCTACAATACCTCGACGAATATGGTGGCTCGTGAGAGCGGCCATTACCGCGACAACGTAGTGATCAACTATAACCGCACCCCGTTGTCAAAGACTTTTTCTCAGCCAATAGTCTTCATGGCACTGGGGAACATCGCCACAACCGCCGATCTTATCGCCCGCATCAATGCGCAGTACGGGCGCAATCTGAGTGTTGATGATGTCTACCTTGAACCCGTGGTGCCGTCTACGGTCAATGCAGACATTTCGGTCTTTACGCTGAAAGCAGCCAACGCGTCATTAGCATATACCGACGGCGTAGACGTGTATTTCAGCAGTTCAGCGGCGTTGAAGGATTGGATTCACTACCCTAACTATCAATACGCCGCAGACGGGAAAGCGTTTACCTTCGACGGTACCGCCCTGCGGACGGCTGATACGCTGCTATTGGGCAAGAAGGGCACAATGGCGCCCACCAATGACAGCGTGGCGATCGCGATGTCTCCATCGGCTACCTTTGGGTTACTGGATGCGTACCCCGTTAGCGATGTTGTGCGGGCGCGTTTACAGCAGGGGCAACTGGTGGAGATTTTAGGGCCATCGGGAGAAACCAGCTATGATTCTCTTGGTCAACTCTTACCGGCGTTACCAATCCTGCCTCCGGTGTTCGATGCATTGGCCAATATTTTCCTTTACTCAGGGACATTGGCCGCTAACCACATGAACTTCAGTTCCGATTATACGGTCACGGATTTCTACGTTCCCTTTGGCAACGTTTATTACGTTGATAGCGTAGCAGGGGTTGACAGCGCGGATGGCCTGACACCACAGACGCCGGTTAAATCGATCAATGCGGCGATGGTAAAATTACCGCAGGCGAATGTTGTTGTTCTTAAGTCTGGCGGTACCTACTCCATGACACCGGCTGTCAACAGCCGTCAGATTGCCTTTGTCGTGAGTGAGCCCGGTAATCAAGCGGTAATCAGCGGCGGGATTCTCAACCCGACGTGGACAGCCGCTGCGCAAACCAGCACCTACTCCACCCCTGTCTCAACCGGCATCGCTGGGGTTGTGGATTATGCCCTGGCCGATGCTAATGGTGCGCCTTTCCGTTTACCGCTGGCCGCGAATGTCAACGCCTTAGGGACAATGACGGGCGGTGGTTACTTTACTGACGGCACTAAACTTTCAGTAAGGACACCTAATGGCCGCCAACCAGACGCGTCTTTAGTCCCTATCAAGGCTGACACGGGGTTGGCGATTACGGGTAACTCGACGGTCTACCTGTCCGATGTGATCTTAAAGGACACTGCGTACGGCCTGGTTGCCGAGAGCCTTGACGCCAGTAACAAACCCACCGTGTACCTGCACAACGTTCAGCTGACGACCACAACGTCTCTGTCAAACATGAATGCCTTCGGGGCAAACCTGTATTCAGAAAACGTCACGGCGCAGTACGGCTTTAAAGGTGGGAGTTTCTACGGTGGTGATCGCCAGAGTATTTCTCTGGGCATCAGCTCTCAGTTCATCGAGAAGAACTGTACTTTTGCCAACTTCATGACCGGTGCAGTAGGGTCTTGTCTGGGCTCTACCGCCCAGCGTGGGTCAGTGGGCATTCGTTTTGATTCTGTTTACCAGAACTGCAATGGCTACCCTATCCAAGACTTTGGGGTGGGTACTGCGACGGCTAACTTTAACCCGTTTGCGTTGTCAAACTCAGTGACGGATGCGAAGACAGGCGCGTTGATGGCATCGGGTAATGAAACGCCAGGATTAGACGGTCGTTGTGTGCAGTTGATTCTCAGCAGCGTCTCGGCTAACCAAACGAAGTTTACGTACGTGACGTTAGGGAGTGGGGAACAACATCTGTACGATACTCCTGTTGGTCCAGTGGCACAATACGGCAAAGCATCTCCGTATAACTTCCTGTACAGCTCTCTGGGCGCTTGAAGAGAAAGAGAGGGGGCTTCGGTCTCCTCTCTTTTTTTAACACGGTGGTAATTCTAATGAACCTCCAATTCATTTTATTAAAGGGCTGTAGAACATGAGTTTAATCGTTAATCAAGGTAATGAAGCGAAAGAGCGTGACGTGTATGAAACCGAAGTTATTCTCCATGACCAACGTTACCACAACGGTGAATGGCAACTGCCAGATTACGCCACTACCGGTTCCGCAGCCATTGATATTCGCGCAGCGATTACTGAAACGCTGGTGATTCCTGCCGGTGAAACTCGCATGGTACCGTCCGGGTTGGCGTTGCATATTTCCAACTCTGAATTCGCCGGTTTGCTGTTGCCACGTTCTGGCTTGGGCACGAAGAAGGGTATTGTCTTAGGTAACCTGGTCGGCCTGATTGACAGCGATTACCAGGGCGAAATGGGTGTACCGCTGTGGAACCGTAATCATGACGAAGACGTTGTGATTGAACCTGGTGACCGCGTGGCCCAGTTCATGATCATTCCGGTCGTCGCTATCAAACTGAAACCGGTCGACGTATTTACCATGGGCAGTATTCGTGGAGCAGGCGCTTTCGGTCACACCGGGGTAAAATAATGCCAAGAGTTTTCTACGGGGTCCGAAAGGGTCCCGATGATCTTTGGGTCGTGGTGAATAAGGAAGGCGAAATTCTTTCCCGCAATGGCTACCCAATGACGCATGATATAGGTGAAAAATATACAGACGTTTTTGGTTGTGATCTTTACGACGGGCATCTTAAACGATTATCCGCTGAGAAACAAGCAGATGAGTGGGAACGGAGTTATTTACTTTTCAGTAAACCAAAGATGTCCGTTAAAGAACTATTCTTTCTTGGCCTATCAAGAATAGATTGGATCTTAGGTATCATTGGCGTTCTGTGTATTATAAAGGAATTTTGGAAATGAGCTATAACCCCAACGAAGACGGAATCACGCACATCAATATTTACTCAGGTTCCCTCTCTCGTTTGGGGCGGTTCTTGAGCCATTTTACCAAGACCCCTTTTGAACACCCAACTATGGGCAAGTT
>Ga0157284_10000093_pt1 | contig 12850 bp, 10 predicted proteins | sample NitcycUS059202B1_FD_108392 | JGI IMG/M metagenome (GOLD analysis project Ga0157284, IMG submission 108392) | Soil microbial communities from Arlington Agricultural Research Station in Wisconsin, USA - Nitrogen cycling UWRJ-S059-202B-1 | ecosystem: Environmental > Terrestrial > Soil >... | reverse complement strand
TCATCACTGATAACTTTTGCAGCTCTTTCCAATAAACGGCTATGCAAATAGAATACATCACCAGGATAAGCTTCACGACCCGGAGGACGACGAAGCAATAATGATACTTCACGATAAGCAACAGCTTGCTTTGAAAGATCATCATAAATGATCAATGCAGGGCGACCAGTATCACGGAAAAATTCTCCGATAGCCGCTCCGGCAAACGGTGCATAGAACTGAAGTGGAGCCGGATCACTTGCAGAAGCTGCAACGATTGTTGTGTAAGCCATTGCACCCGCATCATGCAACGTCTGCATTACCCCTGCAATGGTTGATGCTTTCTGACCGATCGCGACATAAATACAATAAACAGGTTTGCCTGCTGCGTAAAATTCTTTCTGGTTAATAATTGTATCAACACAAATTGCTGTCTTACCCGTTTGACGGTCGCCTATTACCAATTCACGTTGACCACGACCGATAGGGATCATTGCATCAATTGCTTTGATACCTGTTTGCAAAGGTTCTTTAACAGGCTCACGGAAAATTACACCTGGTGCTTTTCTTTCGAGCGGCATTTCATAACGTTCGCCAGTAATTGGTCCTTTACCATCTATCGGCTCTCCCAATGTGTTTACTACACGGCCAACCATTCCTTCGCCAACCTTAATGGAAGCAATCTGCCCGGTGCGGCGAACTCTGGAACCCTCACTTATTCCACCCGTTTCTCCCATCAACACCACACCCACATTGTCTTCTTCAAGGTTAAGAGCAATTGCACGAACGCCGTTTTCAAATTCTACCAGTTCACCAAAACCAACATTGCCCAGTCCATATACAAGGGCAATTCCATCACCTACCTGTAACACCGTTCCAACTTCTTCCAGTTCTGCGGCAGAGCTAAAATTGCTTAACTGCTCCCGCAGTATTGCACTTATTTCTTCCGGTTTCATCTTTACCATATTATCTCGTTTATCTTTTTTTAATTTTTTTAGAGCCCAGCTGTATTAATACTTTTAACCTTTCGTTGCGTCGCTCTCTTCAGCTTTTGGTTCTCTATTCACCGTTCACAATTGACCATTCACTATCTCACCTTATAAATGAAATCGTTATTCTCAAACAGTTTTCCTATCTGCTTAAAATCGTATGATACACTTGCATCAACCAGTTTATCACCAGCCTGCATTATAATTCCGCCAATGATATTTTTATCTACTATAGTTTCCAGTTCTAAATTTTGTATATCAGTAGTGGTTTTAATAAACCGAATGATTCCCTCCTTCAATTCGTCACTCATCGGGACCGCCGTGGTGACTTTTACTATTTGGATATTTTTATATTCCTTATACTGTTTTATGAATTCAGCACTTATTTCCGGCAATCCACCTTCTCTTCCTTTATTGATTAATAAACGTATAAACTCACCGGTCAACTTTCCTATGTTATCCTTTGCAACCGCTGTTACGATCTTTCCTTTTGCGTCAGATTTAATTACCGGACTGCGGAGCATATTTACGAAATCGGGGTTGCTTTTGCATACTGACTGCAACCATTGCATGTCTGCAAATGCTTTCTCCAGCTCGTTTCTTTCTATAGCCAGTCCGAGCAGTGATTTGGCATACCGTGTTGCTATTCGTACGTTAGACATATTCTAAAGGTTCAAGGAACAAGTACAAGTAGTGAGTTTTTATCTCGTGCCTTGCACCTTGTGCCTTTTTTCTTAATTCAATTTTATTTCATTCACCAGCCCCTTGATATAGGCTTCCTGTGCTTCTTTATTTTCCAATTCCCTTCTTAATATTTTTTCAGAAACTTCGATCACCATTTTACCTACCTGGTTCTTTACATCTGTAATAGCACCCATCTTTTGCGCTTCAATAGCTGCCAAAGCTTCAGCAATGATTTTTGATCCTTCAGTTTTTGCAGCTTCTTTCGATTCATTAATGATCTTTTCTTTTGTTTCCCTTGCTTCTTTCAGCATCTGGGCTCTTTCTTCACGGGCCTGGACTAATAAAGCTTCATGCTCACTTTTCATTTGCGCCATTTCTGCTTTTACTCTTTCAGCAGTTGACAATGCATCGGCAATACCTTGTTCACGTTGTTTTAAACCATTCGTGATCGCAGGCCATGCATATTTTTTCAGAATGAGATACACAATAAGGAAGGCTAACAGCGTCCATATTATCAATCCAAACGAGGGGGTGAGAAGATCCATATTGAAAAATTCAAAAGTTAAAAATCAAAAGTCAAAACTGTTTTTTGTAGCTGCTTCAATATATGTGTTGAATAGATTTGATGCAGTACAAGAGTGCGACGCAACAGGAGCATCATAGAAAAACTATTGCTTGTTACATGATCACACTTCAATTTTAAAGAGCTTTCCCGAAGCTCCGCCGGGGGCGGATTTTGGGTAAATAACTGCATCCTCCGCCCTGTGCTTTGGATGCAGTCATTGTTCATTAAAGAACCATAGCAAGGAAACCAACGATAACTGCGAACAACGCAACTCCTTCTACCAATGCGGCAGTAAGGATCATGTTGCTGCGGATATCATTCAATGCTTCCGGCTGACGGGCAATAGCTTCAACAGCTCCCTTTCCGATCTGGCCCACACCAATACCGGCTCCCATAGCTGCAAGACCGGCACCTACGGCACCACCTGCATTTGCTACAGCTTCTAAAAGATAAAAATCCATAATTCAGCTTTTATTTGGTTAAAAAAAATCTTAATGGGCTGCATGTGCATCTTCATGATGTGGTTCTTCATATGCCTGGCCGACAAAAACCGCGGTAAGCATTGCAAAAACATAAGCTTGAATGAATGCAACCAAAATCTCAATAAAATATATAAATATGGTAAACGGAATTGAGAATACTGATGTTCCCCAACCCGCATACCTGTTTAATCCGGCAAAAATGAAAATGAGTGAGATCAGGCATATAATAATAATATGGCCCGCCACCATGTTGGCAAAAAGACGTATGATCAATGCCATCGGCTTGATGAATACGCTGAGAAATTCCACCGGTACCAGAATAGCTTTAACACCAGCGGGCATGCCGGGTGGATTGAAAATATGAGCCCAATAATGTTTTTTGGAACTTGCCAATATTACTACGAATGAAATAAGACCAAGAATTAGTGTGAATGCAATGTTACCGGTTACGTTTGCAGAACCCGGTATCAATCCAAGCAGGTTGTTGATCAGGATGAAAAAGAAAACAGTAAGCAAATAAGGCAAATATTTTTCCCATTTATCGCCAAGGTTTGGTTTTGCTACTTCATCACGAACAAATGTGATTACGGGTTCTAGCAGATTTTGCATTCCACTGGGTGCAGATTTAACGCCGTGCCCTTTCTGATATCTTTTAGCTATAGTGACCATGATCCAAACCAACAATGCAAGTGAAAGGATCATTTGAACAACGTTGCGTGTAAGAGAAATATCATAAAACTTAACCGACTTATCTAAATGATCATTTGCATCAACCGGGATGATCTTCCCGGCCGATAATCCTTCCTTTTTCAGATCATGTCCTTCTTCTTTCAGTTTTTCCAGGTAATGTTCTTCGAGTAATCGATATCCTTTATATGATTTATGGCCATGCTCAAATTTTGAAGACATAAAAACATCCAAACCTCTTTGCGGAGAATAAAGAATAACGGGAAGCGGAATACCAATCGGCGTTTTAGAGCCATCGGCATGAGTAATATCGAAGAAATGGAAATCGTGACCGTCAAGTATGTGACCAAAAATCACTTCTTGTGCATTGAAGGTTTTCTTCTTTTCGCCACCATTTTCGCCGTCACCTTTTTTAGCAAAAGAAGGTACAGAAATAAGAAGTGAAAATATGCTGAAAACCGCTACAGTAAAGGATTTCATTAGTCTTAAAGTCATACCCATCCCGAAATTTGGCGCAAAGATAAGGGCGCAGGGGTAAAAAACCACGAAATTGAAGAGCCCTGAATAAAAAAAGAAGCTTGGTTTTGAAGCAATATTAAAGTGAAATTTTCAGGCCTTTCAGAGCAACATTAAAGCCTTTGCTTTTCACTTCTTTATACTGTTTTTATAGGTGATACTTATGCCACTGATTTATGCTTTTCAAATTGTAACTGATACAGCTTTTGATAGTACCCTTCTCTTGAGATCAACTCCTCATGCGTTCCAACCTCTTTTACTTCGCCTTTATCAAGAACAATAATCTTGCTGGCTTTGCGAATGGTGGAAAGCCGGTGTGCAATAACAATAGAAGTTCTTCCTGCGATCAGTTTATCAATCGCATTTTGTATCATCATCTCGCTTTCTGTGTCAACGGAAGAGGTCGCTTCATCTAAAATAAGTATAGAAGGATTATACAACAATGCCCTGATGAAGGAAAGAAGCTGCCGCTGACCTAAGGAAAGCGTAGCACCTCTTTCCATTACATTAAAATCATAATTACCAGGCAACATCATGATGAAATCATGCATTCCAATAAGTTTCGCTGCTTCTATCACATTTTCTCTTGGAATATCCGGGTTACGTAAAGTAATATTATCAATAATAGATCCTGAAAAAAGAAAAACATCCTGTAATACTACACCAACGCTTTTACGTAATCTTTCAATATCGTATTTTTCAATATTCACATCATCTATCTTTATTTCTCCGCTTTGAATATGATAAAGACGATTGAGTAAACTGATGATCGTTGTTTTGCCGCTACCGGTATGCCCAACAATGGCGACTGTTTCACCCGGGTTAACCGCAAAAGAAACATTTTTTAAAACCGGGCTTCCGGGATTGTAACCAAACACCACGTTTTCAAACCCGATCTTTCCTTTTATATGCGCAGGCTTATAGGCATCAATAGGTGAAGGCTGTAAATGATCTTCATTATCCAGCACTTTGAAAACTCTTTCACTCGCCACCATTCCCATTTGCAATACATTGAATTTATCTGCTATCACTCTCAACGGACGAAAGATCAAATTCAAACAAAGGATAAAAGCCATCAATGTACCTTGCTGGCTTTGTTTAAGAATTACAGCTTCCTGTGAGGTCTCGTAAACGATCAAACCGATAGATGTGGCTAAAACAATTTCTACAATCGGGAAGAAAATAGAGTAAGCCCAGATGGCATGAACGTTAGCATTTCGATGCTCCTTATTTATGTTTTTAAATTTTTCAAACTCCCTGTCTTCAGCAGCAAATGCCTGCACCACCTGCATGCCGGTGATATGTTCCTGTACAAAAGCATTTAGCTGGGCAACAGCGTTTCTTACACGATGAAAAGATTTGTTTACACTTTCTTTAAAATAATAAGTGGCAAGAAGTAAGATCGGGAATGGAATCAATGCGATCAGTGTTAGTTTCGGATCGGCCCAGAACATATAGCTTAACACACAAATAATAGAAAGCAGGTCAGCGACGATCGGGATAAATCCATCAGCAAATACATCGTTGATCCTTTCTATATCATCCACTGTTCTTGTTGTTAATGTACCGATCGGCGTTTTATCAAATTGAGAAAGATTTAATGAAAGAATTTTTTTATACACTTTCACCCGCAGATCTTTTACTACATTCTGTCCAAGCCATGCAGTGATATATGAAAAATAAAATCGTAAACCACTTTCAAGAAAAAGAAATGCAATTTGAATAATTGTGATGATCAGCACCCATTTCCATATCCCTCCTGAAATATACTTATCAACGGTAATTTGGATAAGTATAGGACGCACAGGAGTAAAAACAGCTAATATGATCGCCAATACTATTGACCAGTAAAATCTTTTTTTATAGGGCGCGGCAAACCGCATCACTCTTTTCAAAAGATCGAAATCGAAAAATTTTTTATTAATACCGTTGGCCATTTTTTATAAACAACAAATGTAGAAAGAAGAAAAGGAAAACAGTTACCGGTTATCAGGAACTTAGTTATTCGTTAACGATTATTGGTTAATGGCTGATCTTCCCCTTTTTTAGCAATGGCAGGAGTGGTTTCCCCAATTGCAATTTTGTAGGCTTTGATAAAAATAGCCCCGAGGTTTTTATGCGGAGGAACATAATCTTCAAAGATCTCATTAGTGACCATTTTATCAAGTTCTTTCCAGAATGGTATCCATTCAATGGAGTTGCCGTTTCTTAAAGTTTCAGCCAGTAATTTTAAAAATGGATTATTTACCGGTGCATCGGCTATTTGTTTCGTTCCGATGATATGTGCATCCGGAGCTTTCTCCAGAATATCATGTATCATATTATATCCGCCACAAGAACCCATGAAGACGATCTTTGAAGTCGCAAACATTTGTCTTATTGTATAAGGTGCATTATAACTATGACCCCTGTTTATAGTAATGGTAGGCTTGAGTCCATTTCGTTCCAAATATTTGCACAATGCTTCCTGTGCTTTTGCATCTTCATCTTTTTCTTCCGGCAACGGTTTATTTAAATAAAGACTTACCGGCTTTCCTTTAATTGAACTGATCGTTACCCAATTGGGATTGCTCCGGTCAATTTTCCAGTTGACATTATTAAACATGCCAAGTATATTTGGAAATACGTTAATACCATCTTTATCGCCATAAATAAAAACCTGGATAACAATTCCACCATTTTCATTCTGCAGATCTTTATTTGACACTCCATACACCGGCGGGATACCCAGTTCTTTTGTCAGGTCTATTTTTTGTGTTGTATCTGCAGAAATAAAAAGTTTTTCAAGAATACGATACATCTCGATGCCCTTTTTATTGTTGGCCGAAACATTTCTTTGATAGTTTGCCCGTATGTTCACAAGCATCTCATCGGCTATCGGCTTGATCGTTCCATAAATACTTGCATAAGAATCGGCAACATCCACACCATCTTCCAACCCACCGGATTTTTCAAGATTGCTTACAAATGCACGCATCAGATCATTTGCATTTTGCTGGTCTTTAAAAGAAGCAAGGAATGTGCTGAGTGTATTATACGCAGCAGCCATTTTAATAAGCTTTCTGTACTTATCAAAATTCACACTCATTAGTAATGAATCCCCGCGATTACCAATGCGGCTCATCATCAATGGAAATATTCCTTTTACAAAACTTGATGTATAAATAATTCCATCACTCAGCACGGCGAGATAATACAGTTCCTGCGCCGTCAATGGCTGAATGATCCTGAAACGTGTTGCCGCATTCTCATTATGCAAAGCATTTATTGTATTTACAAAAACCTGGACAGCCTTTTTTGTCATCATATCAGAAAGCGCATCGAACTCAAAAGCAGTGTCTTTATTCAATAGTCGTTCTGTATAGTCAATATGTGTTTTTACAAGCAGCTTATAATACTGAATGGAATCTTTTCTCACAGCATCGATATCCGCCAACGTCATTTTTCCTTTTACTATATTATCAAGAAAAGGGAAATACAATTGCCCGCTTCCACCACTTGCGGTCATCTTTACAACGGCCTGAACAAATGGGTCATTAACTCTCTTGATGCGATTGCCAAGAACATTGTTAGCCGCCGCATAATCGTATAATTGTTTTGGATAAAGATGTCCTGCAGCTTTGATCAGGCTATCAGCAAATGGAAGATCGGGCATCTGCCGAAGAGCAGTAAGCAGCGTAGCAAAAGTTTGTTCAGGATGCTGTTCGCAATATTTCCTTACCAGAATATTTTTTGATGTCTTGAAGCCGCTATTCTTTTCAAATGCGGTACAGTCGAGCAATGGTCTCGCAACATCATAAGGTAACTCATCAATGTAATTTTCAATACCTGACTTTTTTTTGTCAAGTTCCATACATCTCTCATAGCTTTCCAGTATTTCGGGCAGGTAGGTAGAAACAAAACGGTTGTAACGCCAGTTAGCATTCAGGTCACGCAACAATCTTTCCATTCCGCGGATGTAAAGAACTTTTGTTTGCCCGCCCATTGCAGAATCTTTTTCGATCTTTTTTTGCAGATCATTTACCCGATTGATCAGCGCATATGTTATTTGAAAATTTACATCTTCATTAAAAGATGGAGAGAAAAGCTTGTCATCTTTGCCATCACCTTGCAGGGCTTTTTTTTGTTCTGCATCTACATAATCATGAAAAAGTTCGCGGCTGCGATCTGGCTTCAGCATAGGGTCTTTTGGATTTTGACCAAAAGAGACAAGTGAAGCTAAAAGGAAAAAAAACAGGATATATGTGTATTGTCGAATTGCTATCATAAGGATGGTCTTACAAAAATAAAACATTCATTTTTAAATGGTACGAATGAGAGTACAGACAGGATTTCCGCCGTTATGGCGGCCAATCGCATGTTAAAATTATTCATAATCCGGCAATACCCCATGCTTTATTAATTTTTCATTAAGTCTGTGTTAGCTGGGGTCGGTTTTGCAGGGCAAACAGCATTTTCAGTTAGGTTTGCGAAAATTTACAAACCCAGCATGGATATAAGGTCACGAAAAGTTTTGATCGCTGATGATGAGCCGGATATTCTTGAGATCCTCAGGTATAACCTGCTAAAGGAAGGATACCAGGTGGTAACGGCAAAGGATGGCGATGAAGCGATTGAAAAGGCAAAGATGTTTAACCCGGACCTGATCGTACTGGATATAATGATGCCGAAAAAAAATGGCGTGGAGGTCTGTGAGATACTTCGGCTTCTTCCTGCATTTAAAAGCACACTTATTCTTTTTCTTACCGCATTGAGTGATGAAAACACACAAATACGAGGGTTGGAAACCGGCGCTGATGATTATATTAATAAGCCGATCAGCCCAAAAGTATTTCTTAGTAAAATAAGCTCCCTGTTCCGGCGTATAAATAAAAATGAAGCAAAGGTGATCGCCATTGACGGGCTTATCATCGATCCGGAAAAGTTTATGGTGCAATACCATGGAAAAGATATTTCTCTTGCAAAAAAAGAATTTGAATTGTTGTATTTGCTTGCATCAAAACCCGGAAGAGTGTTTGTAAGAAATGAGATACTGAGCCAGATCTGGGGTGCGGAAGTAATAGTTGGTGATCGTACTATTGACGTTCATATCAGGAAGATCCGCCAGAAACTAGGCGTTGATTGTATTACTACAGTAAAAGGTGTTGGATATAAGTTCGAGCTTTGATTGGTGAGTTGCGAGCCATGAGTTACGAGCTTCGAGCAATAGGTAAATATTCATTCAGTGAGTCTCGCAGCTAATAGCTCATAGCTCGTAGCTTTGTCAATATGCTTTCCCCAAAAAACATTTCTCCCCGCCAACTTTCTTTTTTAACAGCAATTATATTATCCGTACCTGTGGGTTTTTTAGTTTGGGTAATTGAAAAAGATTGGCGCTGGGGTTTGGGTTCATTTGTTGTAATTCTTATTGGCAGTTATTATCTCATTTCATTTATGCTGGAACGTTTTATTTATCGTAAAATAAAACTCATTTATAAGCAGATCTACCAGACAAAAGCCACTAAAAAAGAAGAGACCTATTATAAATATATCCTTCCCCAAAAAAGTATCGATGAAGTACGAGAAGACGTAGAAAAATGGGCCGAAGAGAATAAACAGGAAATGGAAGTGTTGAAACAGAATGAACAGTTTCGCCGGGAATTTTTACAAAATCTTTCTCATGAATTTAAAACACCCGTGTTTGCCATCCAGGGTTATATAGAAAGCCTGCTCAGTGGTGGGATGAATAATCCGGAGATCAATAAACGGTTTTTAGAAAAAACTGAAAAAAATGTGGAGCGACTTACTAATTTGATACAAGACCTCGATGAAATTTCAAAACTGGAAAGAGGTGAGTTAGTGCTTACCAAAACAAATTTTGTCATCCAGGAATTTGTAAAGGAAGTTTTTGAAAGCCTTTCAATAAAAGCCGAAAACCTTCAAATCAGTTTTAGTATCAAAAAAGGTTGCGAATCACCGCTGACTGTTTTTGCCGATAAAGAAAAAATAAGACAGGTGCTTATTAACCTGCTTGATAATTCCATTAAATACAGCAAACAGGGCGGTCATATAGTAGCCAGCATGTATAAAGTGGATGGAAAACATATTTTGGTTGAAATAGGTGATGATGGCATCGGCATCCCGGAAAAACACCTGCAACGGATCTTTGAACGATTTTACAGAACTGAAGGAGGCCGCAGCCGTGATATTACCGGTAGCGGATTAGGATTGGCAATTTGCAAACATATTATCGAAGCTCACGGACAAACGATACATGTACGAAGTACAGAAGGCGTTGGAACTACAATTGGGTTTACGTTGGAGACGAGAAAAGATTAAGATGGAAGAGCTAGTAGTAGTAAGGCATTCCCTGTTCCAATGCATCCAAAAAATCAACGGCTTCATTATTCATTTTTGTACTCATCAATTTTCCATTCAGCAAAAAGGCAAAATGATTGCAGGAATCATTCTTCATTTTAAAATCTACTTCCTGTATTTTTTGACCTTTCGCATAAAAAAACATTTTTCCATCATAGCCGCATTTAAACTGCTCCGTTTCTTTTGCATCAATGAATTCTATCATCCTGTTAATAGCTTTTGATTCTGCTGTTTGAACTGTTTTGGTAACAACACCGGCCTGTTCATTCTTAAAATGGATCACTAAGCTATCTGCGGAAGAAAAGTTTTGTTTGATAGCGGATTGTTTGCAACTGCAGAATAAAATAACCGTAAATGAGAACAGCAAATGAAATTTCATCTTTTAAAGTTAGTAATAAAAAAATCCCGTAAGAAACGGGATGACTGAAAATAATTTGAAAGCGTCGGGGAATTATAAAATATTTACCCCAGAGAAAACTGCTTTTTCCGTACCGACACCTTTTAAAAATAAATACCATGAAACCGCAATGATAGATGACGCTGATAATGATCTTATTTCTTTTGAATGGTCATCATCAAAAGACAGATCGCAGCTATAAATAAGATTGCGTTTTGAACCTTTATAAATATGCAGTTCCGGTTTTGGTTCATGCTGAATAATGAATCGAAAATGGGAATCTTCGATCTCAACCGAACCATGTGTATTAGAAAAGTTATCGTATGTCAGCAAACCAATTGGAACGCCATACTCATTCTTAACTATCAATTTTATTCGTAACAATCCTTCGTTTTCGATAATGAGTGCTCTTCGTTCATTATTGGTTTCAACTCTTGCAATATGCGTTTCGGGTTTGTAGTTGATTTCAAGTACGGTTTCACCGTTTTCTTTTAATTGATAATTATCCTGGCCTGACGCCTTTCTATAACTGATCCAGTTCATATGTAATTTCTTTAAAGGACAATGAATATAGTCTATATAACTACTCAGTTATCCTCTTAATAAAGAAATAATGAAAACTTAATATAGAGGTTATTCGTGATCAATTAGCTAAATAAAAAACCTCCCAATAAGATCGGGAGGTAACTGCATGAGGAATCAACTTACTAACCCCGGAGAACCGATCCGGGATCTTGTATATATATATTGAATGGATAAGAACTGGATGCAAATTGAATTACAACTATTATACCAAGGTTATAGAGCGGTTACCAATGTGTTAATTGTGGAAAACTGAAAGCCGGCTCGTACGAACCGGCTTTCTCTATAAGTAAGAATTTTATTTTTATTAGTCATAATTAAATTTCGTCCAACCTTTCCACCAGCTTGCCAAAGGTCCTGCAGGTGCAACAGCTCCTCTGAACGTAACTGTCTTATCAAAGAAAAGATCGCCTGTAAATTTTGGATCAGTAAAGTCAGCAGCAGTAAGTATCTTTTGATTACCATTTGCTCCTCCAAAAGGTGTTGGATCCGGAGCCTGGTAATTGAATGGTTGAATAAGCTTGGCATCTGCAGCGTTCACTAAAATATCATTATTATAATATGAATTTGTAAACCAGGAAGTAAAAGCAGCATCATTTGTTATCGTAGCACCTGCTGTACCTGAGAATCGTGTATTGGTGGCACATCCCGCTATTGTTATGTTTCTTAAACGAAGACTACTATCCTCAATATTTAATGAAGTTGATGTACCGGTAGTTGCATCAATTTCAACTCCTCTTGGCCAGCCAAGAATTATCGAATTGAAAAGGGACATTGCAGTATTTCTCCTGATATGTGCAGCACCTCTGAAATATGTGCTTCCAATATTACTGAGGGTGGCTCTTGGTCCAATTGACGTGATATTGCAGAATATTGCAGATGTTTTTGGAGTAGCCGTTGTTCCACTGGCGTTATTATCGCTTTCAAATGTTTCAGAGTTAGAAATATCCGCTATCACAGAATCACGCATGGCCAAACCAAATTGAACTTTTCCTTTAAAACCATTATCAGTATCGAAATCATCATCCTGTGTTTTATAAGCGATCAGGTACTTACAATTCACAGTACCGCCGAACCATTCATAAGCATCATCTTTTGCATATACTACCTGTATATGATCGATCGTTGTACCACTGCCAACACAAGCCATCGTAAGACTATTGATCTCTTTGTCTGGCTGGTATGCATAACCTGCATATTCAATTCTCACATATTTTAATGTTCCTGAGTTATCATTATCAACAGGTGTGGTTGCCGGACTTCCATCACCAGAACCGGCAAGACCATCGCCATCTGCATTATCAATACCACCCTCTACCTGGTAAAGACCATTGATACCATTATAGCTTGCATTAATGCTTGCCCTGCCGCAAAGAACGATTCCTCCCCAATCACCGGACTGAGGATTTGGCGCAGCTGAAGTAAATACGATCGGCTCAGTTTCCGTGCCTACAGCCATAATTTTAGAACCGCGGGTGATGATAAGCGCAGCAACATCAGCTCCGCTAAACGATCCTCTGATAACTGTTCCGGGCTCGATGGTAAGTGTATGATTACCTTTAATATATACAAGACCTTTCAATATATAAGTATTGCCTTTGCGAAAAGTAGT
>Ga0157284_10000092_pt1 | contig 12918 bp, 9 predicted proteins | sample NitcycUS059202B1_FD_108392 | JGI IMG/M metagenome (GOLD analysis project Ga0157284, IMG submission 108392) | Soil microbial communities from Arlington Agricultural Research Station in Wisconsin, USA - Nitrogen cycling UWRJ-S059-202B-1 | ecosystem: Environmental > Terrestrial > Soil >... | reverse complement strand
GATCGCCGCCCCGCAGAAACCAGAGCGGTGAATCTGGAAGTCCGGAGACCACCGCGAGATCAGATCGCCTGGCGCGGCGTTGCCGAGGTCCTCGTCTCGACCCCGTTCGTCAGCGCACTGCTCGTCGCGCTCACCTGGCCGATCGCCTCACCGGTCCCCTCCACCGGCCCCGATTCCTCGTGGACCGCCGGCCTCTACATGGGACTCACCGAGGGGCTTCACTTCGGCACCCAATTCGTCTTCGCCTATGGGCCGCTGGGCTTCCTGGAGCAACCCGTGCTCTACGACCCAGGGCTCTGGGCGGTAGCGCTCCTCTACCGAGCCGCGATCTACTTCGGCCTGACCGTCGCCCTGCTCTGGTCGGCGCGCAGGCTGATACCGCTGCTGCCGGCGGTGCTGCTGGTCTACGGTCTGCTCGTCATCGGGTACATGGAGGCCGCCTCCGTCCTCTTGGCCTTCACCGTCTGCGCAGCCTGCCTGAGCGGCGAAGCTCCGGCGCGCTCCAAGTACCTGGTCGCGGTCGCCGGCGCGGCGCTCGGGTCCCTCGAGCTGCTGGCGAAATTGAACTTCGGCCTCACCATCCTCGCCCTCTGCCTTGTCGCCCTGGTCGGTCTACCCGAACGCCGGCGAACGCTCCCCCTCTTCGCCGCAACCATCGTCTCGACGCTCGGGGTCGCCTGGTTTCTCACGGGCCAAGGATTGGGCAACGTCTCCGAGTTCGTCTCGCACTCGACCCAGATCCTCGGCGGCTACTCCGACGCGATGGCGACCAACGTCTCGGACGTGGGCTGGCAGCGACCGTGGGCTGTCTTCAGTCTCCTCCTGCTGGTCGCGGCGGCGGCATCGGCGGATGCCCGCGACTCGGGCGGACGCAGGCTGGCGCTTACCGCTTCAACCGCTCTCTTCGGCTTCGCGATGCTCAAGCAGAGCTTCGTCCGCCAGGGACTGGGCAACGCGATGGACTTCTTCCCGCTGATGCTCGGTGCCGCGGTCGCGCTGGCTTGGCAGTTGCCGGTCCGTTTCCGGCAGCTGCCGCCGCACGCGCTCGCCGTTCTCCTGATCGGCCCCCTGGCGGTGCTCTCGCTCGCGACTCTCCCGCGACCTTCGCTGTGGGGTGCGCTGCAGCCGAGCGACCACGTCAAATACCTGCGGCAGGACCTGAAAGCCCTCGCCAGCGGCAGCGAGAGGACGAGGCTCTCGGAAGAGGGGGCGGCGCGGATGCGGGCGCGCTACAGGATCGACTCGAAGACCCTGAAGCTGCTGAGGGACCGGACGATCGCCGTCGCGCCCTGGGAGATCGGTGCCGCTTGGGCCTACGGGCTCAATTGGCAGCCCCTGCCGGTGATCCAGGGGTATCAGGCCTACACCCCCGAGCTCGACTCGGTCAACGCCGGTGCGCTGGCCAAACCGGGAAGGCCAGCCGCGATTTTGGTTGAGAACACCGCCTCGTTCGGCGAGCGGACCGGCGCCTCGATCGATGACCGGCTCGCAGCGTGGGATCCGCCCGCCGCAGCGCGGGCGACCCTCTGCCACTATCGCGCCGCGCGGACCACGGCTCGATGGCAAGTGCTGCTTCCGAGCGCCAACCGATGTGGGCCCGCGAACCTCTTGGAGACGGTCCCGGCAACCACCGATCGGCCGGTAGCGGTGCCGGTACCTCCCCCTCAGAGCATCGTTTTCGCAACGATCGACGGCCTCGGCGTGGAGGCCCCCGAACGTCTTCGCTCGTTCCTCTACCGGGCTCGCTCGAGGTTTGCCGTCGTGAACGGAAAGCAAAGCTGGCGGATCGTTCCGGGAACCCTCGGGGACGGCTTAATCATGCGCGCGGCGCGCGGCGTCGACTTCCCGGCCCCCTTCGAGCTCGCGCCCCGGGCGCGCACCGTCAGCTTCCACCTCGCAGGAGGCAAGCGGCAGATCGAGATCCGCTTCTACTTCCAGAAGGTCGCGGGAAGACCCGCAAACCCTGCTCGACCGCGGCCCCCCGAAGCCGCTGGTCGTAACTGAAGAAAGCACCGACCTCCTCCTTGACGGTGAGGGCGGTAGCAAGATGAATCGCGTCGAGAGCCCTCAGTGCCGGGGGAGCCAGTTCGCCCGCAGCATCGAGGATCGCGTCGTCCAGAGGAAGGAGGGAAACTCCCTGGAGCCAGGCTCGCGCAGCCTGTGCGCGATCCCGCCCGTAGCGCGAGCACGCCCTGATTGCCTCGACGCCGAGAAGCATGCTCGACACGTACCCGTCCCAATGGGACAGTTCGCTCCGGAGCTCTTCGTGACCGTCCTCCTGGAGAGGAAGCTTCACGTAAGCGGAGGTATCGAGGTAGACGAGCTGACCGGTCATAGGCGGTCGGCGCGAATCTCGTCAAGCACCTCGCCGCTCGGCGGCCCACCCGCGGGAGCGAGGTCCGTGTTGCGAGCCAGAGCCAGAAGGTCGTGCCGTGGCATCGTCGCCCCCCGCTCGGCGACCAGCCGAGCAATAGGGGAATCCGCCGGCCCGGAAGGCGTGAGCCGGGCCACCTCTCTCCCCCGCTCGGTGACGATGAAGCTCTCCCCATCCTTGACCTCCGCCAAATACCTGGAAAGGTTCTGCCGCAACTCTCTCACGCCTACGCTATGCATGTGCGTCACCGTAGCACATGCCTTCCCGGTCGCCTGTGCGCCGGCTCAGCGGATCTTTTCGTAGATGCTGAACAGCGGCAGGTACATCGAGATGACGATGAAGCCGACCATGCCGCCGACGAAGCAGATCATCACCGGCTCGATCAGCGCCGTCAGCGCCTTCACATTGGCGTCTACCTCGGCCTCGTAGAAGTCGGCGATTTTGGAGAGCATCGTCTCCAGCTGGCCGGTCTCCTCGCCGACCGCGACCATGTGGCCGACCATCGGCGGGAAGATCGCGTGCCGTTCGATCGGGCCCGCCAGCGAGCCGCCGGTCTTGACCGATTTGTAGACGTCCTCCATCGCTTTCTCGACGACGACGTTGCCCGCGGTTTCACCGGTGAGCTTGATCGACTGCAGCATCGGCACGCCGGAGGAGACCGAGCCGGAGAAGGTGCGCGACCAGCGGGCCAGCGCCACCTTCTGGATCACGTCGCCGATCTTGAACGGCAGGCGGAGGATCAGGCGGTCCCACTGGTCTTTGCCGCGTTCGGTCTTCTTCCACCTGAAGAAGAGCCAGAAGCTGAGGGCGATCCCCGGCAGGAGGATGAACCAGTAGCCAGTCAGCAGTTCCGAGAGGCTGACGCAGAACTGCGTCGGCGGTGGCAGCCCGCTGGCTTCCTCGGGGTGTTCTTCTCCGAGTTCTTTGAAGATGTTGGCGAAGACCGGGATCACGAACATCACGATCGCGACGAGGACGACGACCGCGAAGCCGAAGACGAGCGCCGGGTACATCAGGGCCGATTTGACCTGGCGCCGCAGAGCGTCGCTTTTCTCCACCTGGAAGGCGATCCGGTCGAGCGCTTCCTCTAGCCGCCCGGACTGCTCGCCGGAGCGGACCATCGCCCGGAAGAGCCGGTCGAAGACGCGGGGGTGCCGCTCCATTGCCTGCTCGAGCGTGCTGCCTGCTTCGACGTCGGCCCGCATCGCGGCCGTCGCCTCTTTGATCTCCTCGTCTTTGGTCTGTTCCTCGAGCGTGTGGAGGGTGCGCAGCATCGGCATTCCCGAGGCGACGAGGGTCGCGAACTGGCGCGAGTAGACGGCCAGCTCTCGCATGTCGACGCTCTTCCAGCGCCGCATGATGTCCTCGATCTTGATCGGGTTGCTCTTTTCGCTGACGTCGAGGACGATCAGCCCACGCTGGCGCAGCTGCTCGGAGACCTGGGCCTTCGAGTCAGCCTCGAGCTCACCCGCCGTCGCCGTGCCGCCGACGTCCATCGCCCGAAAGGTGAAGGTGGTCGCGCTGGCCACGCCCTACCCCCCGGAGACGTAGGAAGGCGGCTGGACGGGAGGGGCCTCTCCGCCGGGCGCGGGCGGAGCCTGGGCGTACGCGGGAGCGGCCTGCGGCATCACCGGCTGCTCGCCGCCCAGCACGCGTTTGAGCTCCTCCGGCACCGCCGAGCGTTGCTCGGCCAGCGAGCGGTTGATCTTGCCGGCACGGACGAGGCGGGCGAGGTCGGCGTCCATCGTCTGCATCCCGATCGCGCCGGAGGTCTGTACCGCGGCGTAGATCTGGTGGGTCTTGCCCTCGCGAATCAGGTTGCGGATCGCCGGCGTCGGCACCAGGACCTCGGTGGCGACGACGCGGCCCATCCCGTCGGCGGTCGGCAGCAGCTGCTGGGTGACGATCCCCTGCAGGGCGATCGAGAGCTGGGCCCGGACCTGGCCCTGCTGCTCGGGCGGGAAGACGTCGATGATCCGGTCCACCGTCTGCGAGGTCGACTGGGTGTGCAGGGTGGCGAAGACGAGGTGGCCGGTCTCGGCCGCGGTCAGCGCCGTGGCGATCGTCTCCAGATCCCTCATCTCGCCGACCAGGATCACATCGGGGTCCTCTCGCAGGGCGGCCTTGAGGCCGAGGGAGAAGTCGTCGGCGTCGGAGCCGATCTCGCGCTGGTTGACGATTGATTTTTTGTGCTGGTGGAGGAACTCGATTGGGTCCTCGATCGTGAGGATGTGGTCCTGGCGCTCGCGGTTGATCACGTCGATCATCGCCGCCAGCGTCGTGCTCTTGCCCGAACCGGTGGGGCCGGTGACGAGGACGAAGCCGCGCGGTTTCTGGGTCAGCTCGCGCAGCACCTGCGGCACCCCGAGCGAGTCGAGGGCCGGGATGTCCTGCGGGATCAACCGGAAGGCGGCGCTGACGGCGCCGCGCTGGAAGAAGCAGTTGACGCGGAAGCGGGCGACGCCGGGGATCGCATAGGCGAAGTCGAGCTGTTTCTGCGTCTCGAAGCGTTTGCGCTGGTCGTCGTTGAGGATGCTGTAGACGACCTCGCGGGTGTCCTGGGTGCCGAGGACGGGGAAGCCGTCCATCGGCGTGATCTTGCCCTTGTCGCGGATCGCCGGCGGGAAGCCGGCGGTCAGGTGCACGTCCGAGGCTCGCGCCTCGACCATCCGGCGCAGGACCTCCGAGAAATCGAAGTTCATGGGCTCTAGATCGGCCTATTAGGCCGATTCCTTAAGCGGTGACACGGAGTACCTCCTCAAGGCTGGTGAGACCGGCGCGGACCTTCTCGACGCCGTCCTCGCGCAGCGTGCACATCCCTTCTTCCCGCGCCGCGGCGGCGATCTCGGCCTCCGGGGCGTGGGCGACGGCCATCTCCTTGATCCGCTCGCTCAAGGCCATCACCGAGTAGAGGCCGACACGCCCTTTGTAGCCGCTGTTGTTGCAGCGGGCGCAGCCGCCCGGCTCGTAGCCCTCGAGCTCGGTCGCGGCGCGGATACCGGCTTCGCCCAACGCCTGGACCGGGATCACGGCGCGCCGCTTGCAATGGCTGCAGAGCTTTCGCGCCAGGCGCTGGGCGACGACGCAGTCGACGGCGGAGGCGATCAGGAAGGACTCGATCCCCATCTTGGTCAGGCGGGTGATCGCGCCGGGGGCGTCGTTGGTGTGCAGGGTCGAGAGCATCATGTGCCCGGTCAGCGCCGCCTCGATCGCGATCCGTGCGGTCTCGCCGTCGCGGATCTCGCCCACCATCACGATGTCGGGGTCGGCGCGGAGGATCGAGCGCAGGCCGGTGGCGAAGTCGAGCCCGGCCTTGCGGTTGACGTTGATCTGGTTGATGCCGTTGATCTGGTACTCGACCGGATCCTCGATCGTGATGATCTTCTTCTCGACGTCGTTGAGGTCTCCGAGAGCGGCGTAGAGGGTCGTGCTCTTACCGGAGCCGGTCGGGCCGGTGACCAGGACCGCCCCGTAGGCCTGCTGGAAGGCGCCCTCGAAGCGCTCGCGGGCCGCTTCGTCCATTCCCAGATCGTCGAGCGAGCGCTGGGCGTTGTCCTTGTCGAGGATGCGGATCGTCGCCCCCTCGCCCTTCTGCGTCGGCAGGGTGGTGATACGGAGGTCGACGCGGCGGTCCTCGACGTTGACGCTGACGCGGCCGTCCTGCGGCACCCGTTTCTCGGCGATGTTGAGGTCGCTCATGATCTTCACCCGGGAGACGACGGCGTTGACCATGCGCTTCGGCACGTGAGCTGCCTCCCGCAGGACGCCGTCGATTCGGAAGCGAACGCGCATCTCGTCCTCGGAGGGCTCGAAGTGGATGTCGGAGGCGCCCTCCCCCACCGCCTGGCCGAGAATGCTGTAGACGAGCTTGATCACCGGCGCGTCTTCGGCGCTGACCTGCATGTCGGCGACTTCGCCGAGCTCCTCGTCGGCTTCCTCTTCCTCGACGGTCGCCTCGGAGACCGCGCTCTGCAGGGTGTTCAGCCTGCCCAGTAGCGCCTCGACGTCCTCCTCGGCCGCGACCGCGACCCGGCAGTCGAGGCCGGTCGCGATCTGGATGTCGTCGATCGCGAGGACGTTGGTCGGGTCCGCCATCGCAACCAGCAGCGTCTCTTTGTTGACGAAGCCGACGGGGATCGCCTGGTAGCGCCGGGCCGTGTTGACGGAGACGAGGTTCGCCGCCGCCATGTCGACCTGGTAGGCGGTGAGGTCGACGTGGTCAAGGCCGTAGCGCTCGGCGACCGCGCGGGAGAACTGGTCGGCGCTGATCGCCCCCTGCTCGAGCAGCAGGCGCTCCGGGGGGCGGCCGGCGGTCCGCGCCTCTTCGATTGCCTGCCGCGCCCGTTCGTCGCTGACGTAGCCGAGGTCGACGATGACGTCGGTGACGAAGCCGCTGGAGCGGCCGCGGGTCTGCGGCGGCGTCAGGCCGGGGGTGCCGGTGGGCTCCGGCTCGAGCGCGGGCGCGGTGGAATCTCCGGAGGTCGGGACCGGCCGCAGGTGGCTCGGGAAGTCCCTGGAGTCCATGCTCACGGGTGGTAGGGCAGGGTCCCGCCGTGGTATCGCGCGTCGACCACCGCCTGGACGACGGCCTGCGCGCTCTGGAAGCCGTAATGGACCGTGGCCGGGTCGTACTGGCGGCTGAGGTTCTTGGGCCTGATCACCACCAAGGCGGGAACTCGGCTGAGGTCAACCCCCTGGGCAATCGAGACGTAGCGGACGAGCTGGTGGACGGGCACGACGAAGGTCGCGACGCCGCCGATCGCTTCAAGCTTGCCGACGGCTTCGGTCACCAGCCGGTCGTCGATGCCGCCGTCACGGACGAAGAGGATCGCCACGGTCTCACCAGCGTCGACGGCGTCGACGACGGCCCGCGGCGGCGGCGGAACCGACCCCGGCCCGGAGCCGGGCGCCGGCAGCCGCAAGGGCTGCTGACCCGCTTCGAGTTCGGAGGCGACGGCCGCAACGGCGGCATCCGCGGCGGCCGAGCCGCCTTCTTCTTCTTCGGATTCGCCGCCGCCGGCTTTTCCGAGCAGGAAGACCGCGGCGAGCACCAGGAGGACGCCGACGAGGGCGATCTGCGCCATCGGGTTGTCGTTCAGCTTCTCTCTCATACGTTCGCCTAAGAACCATTCGGCCGCGAGCGGCCGAAGCTTGAGCGCCGCGAGCGACCGCCCGCCGGCCTCAGCAGTTGGCGTTCGGCGGCGAGGCGGTGGCCCCGGTGCACTCGACGTAGCGGGTGCGCGTGAAGCGGCCGGCGTAGGAGATGTCCGGTTCTTTGATGTTCGGGTCCGACCGGAAGTACGGGTTGCCGTTGAGGGTGATCGACTTGGCGGCGAACATCCCGACCCATTCGGCGTTGCCTTCGAGGTCGACCTGGCTTTCCGGGGCGTAGAGCATCAGGTGGTTGGTCCCCGAGTTGGCGCCGATCTTCACCGCGCCGTTGCCGAGGACGTAGATCTGAGGGATCTCGTACATGCCCTGTTTCGGGTTGTAAGCGCTGGAGACGAGGTTTCCGTTGCCGCCGATGTTGACCTGGGTCGCGCCCGACGCCAACCCGCAGTTCTGGGGCGTGTCGATGAAGATCCGCGCGTGGGCCCCGGCCGACATGTAGATCGTCCCCGGCCCCACTTCCAGCTTGCAGATGAAGTAGTCGCCGCCGTTCATCGTCAGGGTTCCGTTGCCGCCGACGTTGATCGTCCTCGTTTTTTCGGTCCAGGGGTTGCTTTTCGTGTAGGTGTCGACTTTGCCTACATAGGGACCCGAGGTGCATTTCTGCGCCAGCAGGCAGTTGGCGTTTTCGGTGGCGAGGTTCGCCGGCGGGACGATCGGCGGCAGGTCGCGTTCCTCTTCGGTTTTGACTCCCGAGCAGCTCGGCGTCGGGGCGCCTTTGCCGACACCATGGCGCTCGTCGCCGCAGATCGTTCCCGAGCCGCCTTTCTGGGTGATGGTGCCGTTGGTGCCGATGTCGGCTTCGATTTTGAAGTCGCCTTTGACGGTGATGTCGTCCTGGCCGATGAATTTCTCGTCGGCGAACACGCCTTGGCCGCTGTTGGTCATCAGGGCGACGTTGACCCGCCTCTGCACCGTGCCCGAGGAGCCGACCGAGACCACGTTCAGCGCTTTCCCGGTGCCGGAGTAGGCGCTGACCGCGTAGCTGTAGGTGGCGCCACCGACGGATTCGGTGGCGGTCGCGGGACACCAACCGCTGACCGGGGTCTGGTATTCGCCGTTGGCTCCGATGCAAGGGTGCGCAAGCGTCAGGCTCGGCAGGTAGCGGTTGAGCCTGAGCAGGGCGATGTTGGCGCCGGCGTCGGCGGCGGCGATCGCTTCCTTGGAGTCGTGGTCCCGCCGCGTCCCCTGCTGGACGTCGACGGTCGACATCACCGCGACGCTGGAGATCGCGAAGGTGGCGACCAGCGCCATCAAGGCCGTCGGCACGGCGATGCCGCGCTCGTCGCGACGCAGGTCGCGGATCAGCAGGATGAAACGGTCGATCGCGAGCATCGCGGTTCCCATCGGCTTCCGTTGGCCGCTGCTTGAGCCGATTGGTACGGCCTTTCTTTTCAACTGGACGCGCGTCCTACTCGGTAGCGGGTGCGAGTTGCTCGATCCCGCTCGCGCGCTGCCCGCCCGCCGCCAGCATCAGTTTGAAGTCGTGCGGGTTGGAGGCGAACTCGAGGGCGACGTCCTCGGTGACCTTGCCCTCCATCACGTAGTGCATCAGGGACTGGTCGAAGGTGCGCATCCCGTAGTACTCGCCCTCGGCGATCACTTCGGTGATCTTGCCGGTCTCCTCCGGGTTCATGATCAGGTCTTGGACGCGGCCGGTGACGATCAGGATCTCCGAGGCGGGGACGCGGCCGTTGCCGCTGATGTCTGGGACGAGCCGCTGGGCGATTGCCCCCTTCAAGGTCGCCGCCAGCATCACCCGGGCCTGGTGCTGGAGGTGGGGCGGGAAGAAGTCGACGATGCGGTTGATCGTCTCGGTGGCGTCCAGGGTGTGGACGGTCGAGAGCACGAGGTGGCCGGTCTCGGCCGCGGACAGCGCCGTGCGGACCGTCTCCTCGTCGCGCATCTCGCCGATCAGGATCACGTCGGGGTCCTGGCGCAGGACCCGGCGCATCGCGCGGGCGAAGCTTTCGGTGTCGGAGCCGACTTCGCGCTGGTTGACGATCGAGTTTTTGTCCGGGTGCAGGTACTCGATCGGGTCCTCGAGGGTGACGATGTGGTCGGTCCGGGTGCGGTTGATGTGGTCGATCATCGCCGCCAGGGTCGTGCTCTTGCCCGAGCCGGTGGTGCCGGTGACGAGGATGATCCCGCGCTGCTCTTCGGCCAGCTTGGTGACGACCGGCGGCAGCCCGAGGTCGTCGACGGAACGGATGTCGAAGGGGATCGCCCGGCAGACGATCGAGATCGATCCGCGCTGCTTGAAGGCGTTGACGCGGAACCGCGACAGCCCCTTGATCGCATAGGAGAAATCGGCCTCGCCGCATTCCTCGAATTCGGTCATCGACCGCACCTCGGCCATGTCCTGGAACGCCTTTTCGGTGTCCTCCGGCCGCAGCGGCTCGTAGCCCTCCAGCGGCGCCAGCTCGCCGTGCATCCGTGCCGTCGGCGGCACGCCGACCTTCACATGCAGGTCGGACCCCTCCCGCTCGATGAGCGTCCGCAGCGCTGAATCAATCTCGAACATCCCGGCCTGTATCGGCCGACATACCGGCTCACTTGAAAGCTGGGTGGGTGGGAGAGGGAACAGGTATCCCCTCCCCCACTACCTAGCTACTAAGCGACCTCGCGGAGTTTCTGCGCCTCGCCGAGAGACTGAAGCTTTTTCAGGCTCTGGTTCTCGATCTGGCGGATCCGCTCGCGGGTGACGTTGAAGGTGCGGCCGACCTCGTCCAGGGTCCGCGGGTGCTCGCCGCCGAGCCCGTAACGGAGTTCGAGGACGCGGCGCTCGCGGTAGGAGAGGTTCTCGAGGGCCTCTTTCAGCGCCTCTTTGGTCAGCAGGTCCGCGGCCCGGTCGAACGGGCTCTCGGCCTTCTCGTCGGCGATGAACTGGCCGAACTCCGACTCCTCCTCGTCGCCGACCGGCTTCTCCAGCGAGACCGGGGCCTGGGCGGAGCGCTTGATCGAGTCGACCTCCTCGGGATCGATCCCCGTTACCTCGGCGATCTCCTCCGGGGTGGGCTCGCGGCCCAGCTCGGTGACCAGCTTGCGCTCGGCGCGGCCGATCTTGTTCAGCTTCTCGACGACGTGGACCGGGATCCGGATCGTCCGCGCCTTGTCAGCGAGCGCACGGGCGATCGCCTGGCGGATCCACCAGGTCGCATAGGTGGAGAACTTGAACCCCTTGCGGTAGTCGAACTTCTCCGCCGCGCGGACTAGGCCCAGCGTCCCCTCCTGGATCAAGTCGAGGAATGGAAGCCCCTGGTTCCGGTAATTTTTCGCGATCGAGACGACCAGGCGGAGGTTCGACTCGACCATTTTCTGCTTCGCGTCGAGGTCGCCGCGCTCGATCCGTTTCGCCAGTTCGACCTCCTCCTGGGCGGTCAGGAGGCGAACTTTGCCGATGTCCTTGAGGAACAGCTGCAAGGAATCGGTGGTCATGTCCGGTTTCAGGTCGAGCGCCTGTTTCTGGCGCCGGCGGCCTTTTTTGCCGGTGTCGGCGGGAAGCGCTTCGGCGGCGGCTTTCTGCGCCGGGTCCATGTCCTCGACGAGCTCGATCCCCGACTTCTCGAGGTGGCCGTAGAGGTCCTCGACGTCAGACTCGTCGAGATCGACCTCGGAGACCGCCGAAGCGATGTCGCCGAAGGTCAGAACCCCGAGCTGCTGCCCGCGATTGATGAGGTTTTTGACCTCGTCCAGTTCCTGAAGCTCTGCTACCAGCATCCGTTCTTACTCGTTTCCCTTGCGCTCGTTGTTTAGTCCTGGCGATGAAATACCGTCGCGAGCCAAAAGTCGCGCCGGACCGACAAAAAACGGACCCGAGAGATCTGGTCCGCGAAGTAGCGTCTACATCGTCATTGTGCCCTGTTGGGCGGCGTCTACATCTAGGTCAAACGCCTGTTCGCATGGTACTCGCTTCAGTTTGTGAAGTCAATGCCCGAATCCCTCCGCCATCCGACCCCCTGGCTCCGCGCCTTCTGGCAGCGCGCCTACCGCGAGAACGTCACCGGGCTCTCGGCAATGGTCGCCTACAACCTGATGCTGGCGGTCTTCCCCTTCGCCCTCCTCGTCCTCTTCGTCTTCGGCCAGGTGCTGAAGATCGAAGGGGTCGAGAGCAGCGTCCTCGCCGACCTCCAGCGCCTCTTCCCCAACACCGAGCAGCAGACGCTGACCGACGCCCTCAACCGGATCGAGAACAACACGGCGACGATCGGGATCGCCGCCTTCGCCGGCTCGCTCTGGATCGGCGCCTCCTTCTGGGGGGCGATGGACACCGCCTTCTGCCGCATCTACCACGTCGAGTGCCGCGGCTGGGTCGAACAGAAGCGCTTCTCCTTCGCGATGCTGGTCGTCGTCCTCCTCTTCATCGCCGCCAGCATCTTCGTCCCCACCCTGGAGAGCGCGGTCGTCAACAGCACCGACCGGCTGCCGCTCGGGCTCTCGGACATCAAGGCGATCGACACGATCCTGCTGCTGACGGCGGCGCTGCTGGTCACCTTCGGGATCTGCTCGGTGATCTTCTGGGCCGTCCCCAAAGGCCACATGCCCTGGCGGGCGGTCTGGCCCGGCGCGCTCTTCGTCACCCTCGGCGCCGGCCTCGCCAACTGGCTCTTCCCCATCTACCTCTCCAACGTGTCCAGTCTCTCGCGCTTCGGCTCGACCCTCGGCTTCATCCTCATCGCCCTGCTCTGGTTCTACGTGCTCAGCCTGGCGCTGATGGTCGGGGCGGTGATCAACTCGCTGCGTTTCGAGTACCACGACACCGGCGAACTGCCCTACTTCTTGAATCTGGAGCGGCCCTGCGAAGGCTGCGAGGAGAAGTGACCGCTGAAGCCAGCGTTCAACGACCCTCTTCCACTAGTTAAAAACTGTCGTATCCTTGCTTGGGGTCCAGGCCAATCCAATGGACTGGTCGTCCAGCCAAATTCACAGCGTGGAAAGAATCCACATCGATGCAAAAACTCCGGAGTTCTGAAACCTCCAGCAGCGTTCTGCGTCCCACCACCCCCACCGACCTCGTCAGCCAATCGCAGCGCCAGCGGATCGTCGACGCGATGATCGCCTCCTGCGCCGAGAAGACCTATGCGACGACGACGATCACCGACATCGTCTCCCGCGCGCACATCTCGCGCACCACCTTCTACAAGCACTTCGAAGACAAGCGGGCCTGCTTCAACGCCGCGATCGGCTACTGCATCGCTGAGCTGGAGGGCGTGGCCGCAGCAACGCATTCGGCCGACGACGCCCCTGGGGATGCCGCCCGGATGGCGGTGACGGCGGTGGTCGAGGCGCTGGCGACGCGGCCTGGCCTGGCCCAGCTCCTCGCCGGCGACGCGATGGCGGTCGACCCGAAAGTGATCGAGCGCTACCGCAAGGCG
>Ga0157284_10000091_pt1 | contig 12933 bp, 8 predicted proteins | sample NitcycUS059202B1_FD_108392 | JGI IMG/M metagenome (GOLD analysis project Ga0157284, IMG submission 108392) | Soil microbial communities from Arlington Agricultural Research Station in Wisconsin, USA - Nitrogen cycling UWRJ-S059-202B-1 | ecosystem: Environmental > Terrestrial > Soil >... | reverse complement strand
GAAAAGGAAACTGAACTCACTATTGAATTTTTCAAATGCCTTCCAGTTAATGCAATAGCAACTACGGGGACCATCAATTGTACCATCTATCAAGCCTGCATTTTTTAACTCTTTCAAATGTTGGCTTACGGTACTTTGCGCCAGCGGCAGTACATCAACTATCTCGCCACAGATACACTCATTCTGTTGTGCCAGCATTTTTAATATTGCAATGCGGGCAGGATGACTTAATGCTTTTGCAAAGGCTGCCAGGTCCTGTTCCTTTTGTGAAAACTCTTCTTTTTTATGAATCGCCATTTTGTTTAATCGTTTTTATACGATGAATGTTCTCAAATAAAAAGACGAAATTAACCGTCTTAAAATCCTATATCGCAAATATACGATTAGATATTTCAAACTACCAAGTTTTTTATAAGAAATATTTTTTAATCGTCAGGCAACTGACTTCTTTTAAAGAGGGAGATAATAACGCCGCTAATAATAATGCACGAAATTCCAGCCCAACTCATCAGGTCAGGAAAAGCGTCACCCAATAACATGCCTATGAAAACAGAATAAATAATATTCGAGTATCCAAATACTGAAACAATTCCCGCTTTATCAGAACCATATGCTTTTGTAACAAAGTACTGACCGAATAATGCAGCAAGCCCCATAAACAAAACAATAAACCACTCTTTTCCCGCTGGCCATTTCCAATCAATGATAAAAATGCCATCCGCAGGTGTGCCAGATGAATAATGAATTAGGAGGGAAAGCGATGGCAATAAAACGCCAGCCACCAAAAATGATAGAACAATAACCCGTGAATCATAGAAAGCCGCTAATCTTCCAAGAGTTATATAAGCGATCGCGGAAATAATTCCGGACATCAGCCCGGTTGCATGATAATACCAGGGAAAATGCATCACAGGTTTATAAATTAGTAACATGCCAGTAAATCCGAGTATTACGGCAAACAAAACTCTTCTTCCATGATACTCACCAAAAAATAAAAATGAAAAGATCGCGATGAATAAAGCAGAAGTAAGATTATAGCTCATCGCGGTACCCAACGGGAGATGCAAAATACAATACAACAAAGTATACAATGCCAATGCTCCCATTAATCCCCGGAAAGCAAGCCGTAAGAACCTGCCACCTTGCTGAACAGGGGGCTTTATAAATAAACCCGGAACAAGAAAGATCATCCCGATCGCATTACGATATAGAACCAGCTGACCGGCAGAGAAAACTTCTTTTAATGCTTTTGCGGCACCGCCCATCATGGAAAAACACAACGCCGCCATCAGCATAAAAATGATCCCTTTGTATCGGACATCCTTTATCATTAAATTTTTACGAGTCTTTCAACTGCCGCTTCTAATGTTTCTTTCTTTTTTGAAAAACAAAAACGAATTACTTTGTTATCTGTGCCTGCTTTGTAAAATACAGAAACAGGAATTGTGGCAACGCCAAATTCTTTCGTAATGCGTATGGCAAAGTCTTTGTCACCCTCATCGCTGACCCGATCATATTTTGCACAAACAAAATAACTTCCGCTGCTATTGAGCAACTCAAACTTTGTTTGTTTCATCAGCTCAATAAAATGATCTCTTTTTTGTTGCATGATCCCGCTGAGTGATAAATAAGCGTCTTTGTTTTTTAAAAAATCTGCCAGCGCAACCTGTGAAGGCGTGTGACAACAAAAGCAATTGAACTGGTGAACTTTTCTGAACTCAACCATTGATGCCGGAGATGAAATACAATAACCGAGTTTCCAACCGGTACAGTTATAGGTTTTGCCAAACGAAAAACAAACGAAACTTCTTTCAAGCAACTCAGAATATCGTAAAATAGATTGATGGGGAATATTATCAAAGATGAGATGCTCATACACTTCATCACTGACAATAAAAATATTTGTGTCCTTGACAATACTTTTCAACTGCCGGATATCTTCTTCCATCAATACAGCTCCGGTTGGATTATGCGGGCTGTTCAGCATGATCAGTTTGGTTTTAGAAGAAATCTTTTTTCTCACCTTATCCCAATCAATCTTGTATTCAGGAAATTTCAGATCGATCAGTACAGGAACCGCTCCGTTGATCTCAACATTTGGAATATAACTGTCATAACCCGGTTCAAAAATTATTACTTCATCCCCTGGTTGCAGTATTGTTGTTAACGCAGTGTAGATGGCATAAGTTCCACCCGGAGTAATGGTAATTTGTGTGTCGGGATTTATTTTTGTTTGATAGAGATATTTAACTTTTTCAGCAATAGATTCTCTTAATGGCATATAGCCCTGCATCGGCACATATTGGTTCCATCCTTTCTGCATTACTTCAGCCACTTTGTTCATCAATTCTTCGTTCATTTGATAATCAGGAAAACCCTGGCCAAGATTAATAGCATTGTATTGATTGGCCAAACCGCTCATTACAGTAAAAATAGTGGTGCCGACATTCGGGAGTTTAGAATTAATGACAGGACTGCTCATGCAGCGAAGTTATTCACTGATGATCGCAGTTGCTTCAATCTCTATTAAATATTCTGGAGCGATTAGCCCTTTCACTTCGATCATACTTGTACAGGGTTTAATGTCCTTGAAGAATTCACCGTGAGCTTTTCCATATTCTTCCCAGCGGGAGATATCGGTGACAAACATTCTTGTCCGTACTACATCTTTTAATGAAGCACCGGCTTTTTGTAAAACATTTTCTATTTTCTGAATGATAAACTTTGTTTGTTCGTATGCATCATTGCCTCCTACAAGATTACTGTTATCATCAGCGGCCACCGTTCCGGTTACTTCAATTGTGTTTCGAATTTTTACAGCCCGGCTATAGCCGACAATGTCTTCCCATTTGGCGCCAGAGGAATAGTTAGTTCTTTGCATTTTTCTGCGAGGTTAAAAATTGAAAAAAGAAGGAGATCAATTTCCGTATTGCCCGAGGAATTTTATCCGCATCAGCTTCAACTGCTCCCAGGTGAAATTATGTTCGGATAATTCTTCCTGTGCCACCTGTAATGAAGACGTTTCGCAACCTTTAAAATAATCAATGATCTCTTCCTGGTCATATTCATCGAGTAATTGTGAAAGAGCATAATCAAGATTGAGTTTGGTGCCGCTGGCTGCGATCGTTTCCATTTCTTCCAGCAGCTCTTCCATTTTCATTCCCTTATTTTTTGCAATGGTCTCCAGCGGAATTTTTTTATCAATATTTTGAATGATAAAAACCTTATTGCCGCTTTTATTCACTACACTCTTCATCACAAAATCATCGGGGCGCACAATATTATTTTCCTCCACATATTTTGCGATCATATCAATGAAGGGTTTGCCATACCGGATCGCCTTTCCCTTACTTATACCCTGGCATTTTTCAAGATCTGTCAGTGTAATAGGATAAAGGGTTGCCATATCCTGCAATGAGGATTCAAGGAAAAGCACAAATGGTGGCAGGTTTTTTTTCTTTGCTTCTTTTTGACGAAGCTCTTTCAGCATTTCAAATAATTTCTCATCTGCTGCTGCGCCTTCTGATGATTCTGCGCCTTCGTCATCATCAGCATTTGCCTCTTCATATGTGTTATTAAGAACGATCTTGAAAGATTTTGGTTTCTTCAAAAAGTCAATTCCCTTCTTTGTAAATTTTAGCACACCATATTCTTCAATATCTTTTTGAAGCAGGCCCTCCAATAGCATTTGGCGGATCAATGAATTCCAGAAATGCGGCTCTTTATCGTTACCACTGGCAAAAACATCAAGCCCCTCGTGACGGTACATAGTTATCTGTGGTGTCAGCCTTCCAATTATCATATTTACCACATACTCCATTGCAAAACGCTCATCAAGCGCCTTGATCGTTTTCATTGCACACACCACCTCGTCTTTTGCTTCAATTTTTTCTTTCGGATGAAGACAATTATCACAATTGCCACATTTATCTTTTTCGTATTCTTCTCCGAAGTAGCTTAATAAAATTTTTCTTCGACAAACACCGCTTTCTGCAAAAGCGACAGTTTCGCTGATCAATTGATTTCCTACTTCTCTTTCACTAAGCGGTTTATCACGCATCAAATGTTCCAGCTTTGCCACATCTTTATGAGAATAATAAAGGATGCATTTTCCCTCCATGCCGTCACGACCGGCACGACCAGTTTCCTGATAATAGTTTTCAATGCTTTTGGGAATATTATAATGAATTACATAACGGATATCCGGCTTATCAATTCCCATTCCAAATGCAATAGTAGCCACGATCACCTGCACATCTTCATTCATAAATTGATCCTGGCGATCGGATCTTAACTTACTATCAAACCCGGCATGATAGGCGACCGCTTTGATGCCATTAGCTACGAGCATATCAGCAAGCTCTTCGGTCGTTTTTCTATTCGTCGTATAGATGATGCCGCTTTTGCCCTTGTTCTGCACTATGAACTTTGCCATGTTCTTCAGCGTATCATCTTTATTGATCTTTGGAATTATTTCATAATAAAGGTTCGGCCGGTTGAAGGAAGAAATAAAGATTTTCGGATCCTGGAGGTTAAGATTTTCAACAATATCACTTTGAACCTTTGGCGTAGCCGTTGCCGTCAAAGCGATCATTGGAATGTCTGGGTTTATCTGGATCATCATTTCTCTTAAGCGACGATACTCGGGACGAAAATCATGACCCCATTCAGAAATACAGTGTGCTTCATCAACGGCAAAAAAAGAAATTTTAAGATCGCTGAAGAACTCGAGATTCTCCTGCTTGGTCAATGTTTCAGGAGCAACGTATAACATTTTTGTTTTTCCCGTTATCAGGTCATCATGTACTTCTTTTATTTCTTTTTTGGTGAGAGTAGAATTTAAAAAATGCGCTACAGAGTCTATGTTGCTGTAGCTGCGGACAAGATCCACCTGGTTTTTCATCAATGCAATAAGAGGAGAAACAATAATTGCAACTCCTTCGCTTACCAATGCGGGTAATTGATAACACAGGCTTTTACCGCCGCCGGTTGGTTTAATAACAAACGTATCATGACCGGCAAGTAATGATTCAATGATCTTTTCCTGGTTGCCTTTGAATTTCTCAAAACCAAAATGTTCATGAAGCGCTTCGTGAAGGTCAAATTTCTTTTTAGGGGCAGTTTTGCCATTGGATGCCTTAACTGTTTTTTTTGCTGATGCTGTAGCCATTACTAAAATCTTTTCGTCGTCTTTTAAAAAGGATAGTTGATTAAGATACAGAAAATACCGTTGTTACTTGGCGGTTTTTTTACACAAATGACAGCTTCTGTACGATTTAAATGGACTGGCGGGATTTATTAGCGGAGAAGGTATAATTGATTATTCTTTCCATTCATCCCGGTAATCGCTTCTTTCACAGATACCCTCAACAGACGATCCGTGCGAATTTACGAAAATTGTTTGCTTGATCATTTATTAAAATGGGAAAGCCCAAACTATAACGATTGCATTGTGATGGTTTCATATCAAATCCTATAATTTTGCCCACTCAAATGACCTCCTCATTAAAACAGATTGCGCTAAGGACTATTGAATTAGAGTCCCAATCCATCAGCGGATTATCTCAATATATAAACGAGGATTTTGAAAAAGCGATCAATGCAATTGCGAAAAGTAAGGGGCGGCTGGTGATCAGCGGGATTGGAAAAAGCGCCGTCATTGCTCAAAAAATAGTTGCTACACTCAATTCAACAGGAACACCTTCAATTTTTATGCATGCAGCTGATGCTATTCATGGGGATCTTGGAATAGTACAGCAGGAGGATGTGGTTATGATCATCAGCAAAAGCGGAGAAAGCCCGGAAATAAAAGTGCTGGTGCCGCTCATTAAGAATTTCAAAAATATTCTTATTGGGATGGTCGGAAGTACCGAGTCATATTTAGCGGGCCAATCTGACATAATATTAAACACAACCGTAACGCAGGAAGCTTGCCCGAATAATTTGGCACCAACCACCAGCACAACTGCACAACTCGTAATGGGTGATGCATTAGCTATTTGCCTGATGGAAATGAAAGGATTTAACAGTGACGATTTTGCAAAGTTTCATCCAGGCGGAACGCTTGGGAAAAAACTTTATTTAAGGGTCGCAGATCTTTATATAAACAATGAAAAGCCAAAATTGGCAAAACACAGATCATTGAAAGAAGTTATTGTTGAAATTTCATCAAAACGATTGGGTGCAACAGCAGTCGTTGACAATAGTGATAATCTTTTAGGAATAATTACAGATGGGGACCTTAGAAGAATGCTGGAAAAAAATATTTCTTTGGACGGAGTAACTGCCGCAGACATAATGACGACAACACCCAAATCCATCGGCGCAGATGAATTAGCAGTTGATGCGCTGGACCTGATGCGGAAAAGATCGATCACACAATTAGTGGTGGTCGAAAATGGAAAATATCTTGGATTTATACATTTGCATGACCTGATCCGTGAAGGATTGATATAAAAGACATGAGCAGCAAACATAATTATGTAGCGATTATGGCCGGTGGTATCGGCAGTCGTTTCTGGCCAATGAGCCGCACCGCATATCCAAAACAATTTCTTGATATACTGAATTCGGGTAAAACCCTGATTCAGCAAACCTATGACCGGTATAAAAAGCTGGTGCCGGAAGAAAATATTTTTATAATAACATCGGCTGAATATGTGCCGATAGTAAAAGAGCAATTACCGAATGTTAAAGAAGAAAATATTCTTGGCGAACCATCAAGAAAAAATACAGCGCCTTGTGTTGCTTACATTTCTTTTAAGCTTCTGAAAAAAGATCCCAATGCAAACCTAATTGTTGCGCCGTCAGATCATTTGATAACTGAAACATCAGAGTTTATTAAAACATCAAAGAAGGCGCTTGATTTTGTAAATCATATCAATGCATTTGTAACACTTGGAATAAAACCAACCTATCCAAATACCGGCTATGGATATATTCAACATGATACGACAGCTGCAGCGCCGGACATCTATAAAGTAAAAACGTTTACCGAAAAACCGAATGCTGAACTAGCGCAAACATTTATAGCAAGCGGAGACTTTCTTTGGAATGCAGGAATTTTCATTTGGAAAGTAAAAAATATCATTACTGCATTTGAAAAATATCTTCCCGAGATGTATGAGGTTTTCGCTGCTGAAAAAGAAAAATTTAATACAGAAGAAGAGAAAGAGGCAATTGAACAAATATATCCGCAGTGTACGAATATCTCTATTGATTTTGGCATCATGGAAAAGGCAGATAATGTTTATATCATTCCATCTTCTTTCGGCTGGAGCGATCTAGGTACCTGGAACAGTGCATGGGATAATATGGAAAGAGATTATTTGGGAAATGCTGTTGCGGGTAAGAATGTAATGATCATGGATGCAACAAAGTGTATGGTCCATGCAGAAAACGGCAAGCTTGTTATATTGCAGGGTCTTGATGATTTCATAATTGTGGACACAAAGGATGCGTTGCTTATCTGCAGAAAGGATAAGGAACAGGAAATAAAAGAATTTGTTGCTGAAGTAAAGCGAAATAAAGGAGATAAGTACCTATAATGTGGTATCTGCAGTTCGGCCCGGGTTTAATATTTTTAGTTAGAAATTATGGCTGTTCCTGTCAACTATATTTTATTCCTCGATATTGAAACGGTTCCTCAATATGCGGACTACAATTCTTTGCCAAAAGATTGGAAAGAATTGTGGGATACAAAAGCAACTTCTCTTTTAAAATATCACGAAGACGAAACAAAAGAAACCATCTATCACCGGGCTGGCATTTACGCAGAGTTTGGAAAAATCATTTGTATTAGTTGTGGGTTTATACAAGGAGATGGTAGCGGAAAGAAAATCATTCTCAAATCTTTTTTTGGAGAAAACGAAGCGGTGCTGCTTGTTGAATTTTGTGATATGTTGAATAAGTGGACCAATAGCGACGAGCCAAAATTTTTGTGTGCTCATAATGGGAAGGAGTTTGATTTTCCTTACCTGTGTCGCCGGCTTATAATAAATAATCTTTCAATTCCGTCCATTTTAAATGCCAGTGGTAAAAAGCCATGGGAAGTATGTCATCTTGATACACTTGAGCTATGGAAATTTGGGGATTTTAAAAGCTTTACCTCTTTAAACCTTTTAGCGCATACTCTTGGTATTCCCACTCCCAAAGATGATATTGACGGAAGTAAGGTTTGGAGTGTGTATTGGAACGACAAAGATTTGAAACGAATAGTCAATTATTGCCAAAAAGATGTTGTTACTGTAGCGCAAATACTTTTGAAAATGCAGGGAGATTCGGGGGTAAAGCCGGAAAACATCGAAATAAAAGGATAAGACCAGGAAATTTCAGCGTTGTTTTTTCAGCCTTTGGCTCAGAACAATTATTTTTGCTGCCCCCATCGTGAAAGGGATTTTGTTCCAAAGTTCGTGATAAAAGGTGCGGTAGCTCAGTCGGTAGAGCAAAGGACTGAAAATCCTTGTGTCGGCGGTTCGATCCCGCCCCACACCACTGAAAAGGCTCTGGTTAATTACCGGGGCTTTTTTATTTAATATATTAATCATCAGCATGGACTATGATCTTAATAATGAAATGTTTCGGCTGGCTGCCGAGCTTGTAAACCAAAGCTCTAGGAATATTTTTCTAACCGGGAAAGCAGGTACAGGCAAAACAACATTTCTGAAATACATAAGGGAAAATTGTCCCAAGCAAATCGCGGTAGTGGCGCCAACAGGTGTGGCAGCGATCAATGCTGGCGGGGTTACCATGCATTCTTTTTTTCAATTACCATTTTCACCATTTATTCCTGATGATGGTGGATTTAATGAACAAAGCGAAGAGACAACCAATAAGAATAGTCTTCTCAGTAAGCTGCGAATGACAATAGAGAAGAAAAAGATATTACAAGAGCTCGAGCTTCTTATTATAGACGAAATAAGCATGGTTCGTTGCGACATGCTCGATGCTGTTGATGCTGTATTACGTCATATTCGTCGCCAGCATAATGAGCGATTTGGAGGAGTGCAGCTTTTGTTTATTGGTGATATGTTCCAGTTGCCGCCAGTAATAAAAGAGCACGAGTGGCGATTGTTGAAAGATTTCTATAATAGTCCATATTTCTTTGATAGTCTTGTAATAAAGGAAGAGCCGCCTGTTTATATTGAATTTGATAAAATATACAGGCAAAGCGAGGAAGAATTTATTAACGTATTAAACCAGGTAAGGAACAATCAACTTGATGAAGAAGGAAGAAACTTGTTGGAGAAACGATTTTCACCTGATTTCAGTAGAACAAACGATGATGGATATATTATTCTTACAACACACAACGATAGAGCAAGGAATAAAAATGAAACAGAATTAAATAACCTTTCCTCTAAAACATTTTCGTACAGCGCTGAGACAGAAGGGGATTTTCCAGAGTCGGCTTATCCAGCAGAAGAGCAACTGCTACTGAAGGTCGGATCACAGGTTATGTTTATAAAAAATGATACGGAGAGGATCAAAAGATATTTCAACGGAAAAATAGGAATAGTAACAAGGCTCGATGATGATAAAATTCTTGTTCATTGTAAAGATGAGGCTGAAGAAATACAAGTAAAAAAAGAAAAATGGGAAAACATTCGCTATACTGTTGATAAAAAAAGCCGTCAACTAAACGAAGAAGTTTTGGGCTCATTTTCCCAATATCCACTTCGACTTGCATGGGCGATCACAATACATAAAAGCCAGGGACTAACTTTCGAAAAAGTAATTATTGATGCTGGTGAAGCATTTGCGCCAGGGCAAGTGTATGTTGCGTTGAGCCGTTGCACAACATTGGAAGGAATAGTTTTGCAAAGTCACATTAAGTCAACTAAAATGTTTTCTGATGAAAGGATTGTTCGATTTTCTAAAACTAACTATTCTAAAAAAAATATAGAACAGGAATTGCAACAATCGAGAAGGAGCTATCAACTTAAAATACTTTTATCTCTTTTTGATTACAAACAAATTATTGCCGAAGCAGAAGTGCTGAATCAATATTTGCCAGAGAATAAGTCTTCTTTTAATAAAGAGTCAGAAAAATGGATTAATGGCTTTTTAAATGAAATAATAAAACTACAAGCAACAGCAGAGAAATTTCAAAATCAGTTGCGATCAATTTTTAATCAGGAAGAGAATCCCAATACAAATGAAGTGCTAAAAGAAAGGATGCATGCAGGCGCTGGTTACTTTCTAAAGGAACAAAGCAGGCTTAATGAATCACTAAGTAATTGTCCGGTAGTTACAGATAGTCGTCTTCATGCAAAAGAAGTAAACGAAACATTACGGGAAATTTTTAGTGGACTTTCGATAAAGAAGTATTTAATGGAAAGTCTTACCGGAGAGATTGATATTGAAAAATATCACAAAACAAAGAAAGATTTTATCCTGCCGGCATGGGGTGTAAATGTATATGCGGGGGAGGCAAAGCACAGAACCGAAAGTCCTCACCCTGTGCTTCATCAACGATTAAGAAAGCTTAGAGACATTATTTGTTCAAAAGCGAATACGCCAATTTATATTGTTGCAGGAACCAACACGCTGGATGAAATGGCTCGTTATTTACCGATGAATTTAGCCGAGCTGAGAAGGATAAGTGGCTTTGGAGATACAAAAACGGAAAAATATGGACAACAGTTTTTGGACATTATAACTGAGTATTGCAATGAAAAAGATCTATCATCATTGATTCATGAAAAAATTCCGAAGCAAGAAAAAAAAATAGCCGGGACTGAAAAAAAGGATAAGATTGACACCAAAGCCGAATCGTTTAGATTATATAAAGAAGGAAAACGTGTTGAGGAAATTGCAAAAGAAAGAAATCTTACACAACAAACAGTCGAGGGCCATCTTGCACATTATGTTTCTACCGGAGATATAAATATTAGTGAACTTGTCAGCAGAGAAAAGATTTTATTAATTGAACCAATTGCAAAAACACTTTCGGGCAAATCACTAACTCCGATAAAAGAAAAACTTGGAAGAGAGATAAGTTTTGGAGAAATAAAACTGGTTATTGCCTGGCTGGGATTCAAAGAAAATCAGCGGCCCATATAAACCATCAATATTTGAACATCGCTGGGATTAATTCCTGAAATTCGACTGGCTTGTCCCAGCGTTGAAGGCTTGATTTTCGAAAGCTTCTCCCTTGCCTCGTTACCCAACGAAGAAATTTTTTTATAATCAAAGGATTCGGGGATTATCAAATTTTCAAGTTGACTCATTCTTTCAACAAGGTCTTTTTCTTTTTCAATATAAACATCATACTTAATCTGTATAGAAGCTTGCTCAAGAGTATCTTTTGAAAAACGATTAAGCTCTTTTTTCAGGAAGGGCAGGCAATCGATCAAATCTTTTAATTCAATTTCGGGGCGCAATAATAATTTCGACGCTTTTTGTTTTTCTGCTATTAAGGCAGATGAAATTTTTTCAAAGAATGGATTGATATCATCCGGAGAAACAGAAAGGCTGGTTAGAATATTTTTTATTTTTTCGACGCCGTCTCTTTTCGTTTTTACTTTTTCCATTCTTTCTTGCGAAGCAAGACCCAGCTTATAACTTAATTCAGTAAGACGGAGATCCGCGTTATCTTGTCTCAGAAGTGTTCTGAACTCTGCCCTTGAAGTAAACATCCGGTATGGCTCATTTGTGCCCTTGCTGATCAAATCATCAATCAACACACCAATATATGCATCACTCCTTTTCAGAATTAGCGGCTCAAGACCTTTTGTTTTTTGATGTGCATTTATGCCAGCCATCAATCCCTGGCAAGCGGCTTCTTCATATCCTGTAGTCCCATTTATTTGACCTGCAAAAAATAAACCGTCAATAAGTTTTGTTTCAAGCGAATACTTCAATTGGGTTGGAGGAAAATAATCATATTCTATTGCATACCCCGGGCGAAACATCTTTGCATTTTCAAATCCAATAATGCTACGAATGGCTTCGTATTGTACTTCTTCCGGTAATGATGTCGAGAAGCCGTTAATGTAAACTTCCACGGTATTCCACCCTTCAGGTTCTACAAATAGCTGGTGTCTTTCCCTTTCTGCAAATCGATTTATTTTATCTTCTATTGATGGGCAATAGCGTGGTCCTATTCCTTCTATCCGGCCACTGAACATCGGGCTTCTGTCAAAGCCTGTTTTTAAAATGTCGTGAACCTTTTTATCAGTATAAGCAATCCAGCAACTCAGTTGCTTTTTAGGTTTTTCTATGTCAAGAAATGAAAACCCAACAATCTGATCGTCACCTGGCTGTTCTTCCATTTTATCATAATCCAAACTTCTACCGTCAACTCTTGGAGGAGTGCCTGTTTTTAAACGATCACTTTCAAAGCCAAGTGAAACCAACTGTTCAGTTATTCCAAAGGCTGCTTTCTCTGAAATCCGTCCTCCGCCAAAATTCTTATCTCCTATATGTACTTTTCCGTTAAGGAAAGTCCCGTTCGTTAAGACTACTGAGTCAGAAAATATATTATGGCCCAAACCAGTCTTTACACCAGCAACTCTGTTTTCTTTAACCAACAGACTGACAACTGTATCTTGATAGAAATCCAAATTCACAGTTTTTTCAAGCATTTCTCGCCATTTCGCTGAAAAAAGCATTCTATCGTTTTGAGCTCTTGGGCTCCACATTGCTGGTCCTTTCGACCTATTTAGCATCCGAAACTGAATCAGTGAGAGATCGGTTACTATTCCAGAATACCCACCTAAGGCATCAATTTCTTTTACAATCTGCCCCTTTGCAATTCCGCCCATTGCTGGATTACAACTCATTTGAGCAATGGTCTGCATATTCATGGTTATCAAAAGTGTTTGTGAACCAAGATTTGCGGCAGCAGCTGCAGCTTCACAACCGGCATGACCGGCCCCGACAACTATCACATCATATTTTTGAAACATGGGCAGCAAAGGTAAGCTGATT
>Ga0157284_10000088_pt1 | contig 13160 bp, 6 predicted proteins | sample NitcycUS059202B1_FD_108392 | JGI IMG/M metagenome (GOLD analysis project Ga0157284, IMG submission 108392) | Soil microbial communities from Arlington Agricultural Research Station in Wisconsin, USA - Nitrogen cycling UWRJ-S059-202B-1 | ecosystem: Environmental > Terrestrial > Soil >... | reverse complement strand
TCACGCGGCCCGTTTGACGCCATTATTGTCACCGCCGCACCCCCTGAAATACCTCAAGATTTACTGCAGCAACTCGATGATGGCGGAGTGTTAATTCTGCCTGTGGGCGAAGAAAACCAGACATTGCAACGGATCACCCGGCGTGGTGATGAGTTTGTCGCAGAAAACATCGAAGCCGTTCGTTTTGTCCCGCTGGTGAAAGGCGAACTCGCCTGAAACCGGCGGTGTGCCGGTGCCTTCAGGACTAACCCCTTAAAATTTAAATACAACTGTTATATGGTGCTGTACTGGCGATGTTGATAGCATCCACTACAGTTTTTTATGGCACAGCGGCATTCGGGCGTAGACCTGAGTGAGTATGTTGCCTGCCCGCACCGTGTCAGGTGACACGAAAAGCGCCAGCTGGCGCGGTGTGCGCGGTTAAAGAGATATTCTGAGATTGCCGTAACGGGGGAAATATGAGCACGGGAAGCCCAATAAAAACACTAAGCCGCATTGCAGTGTGTACTTTTATCAGTGCCTGGATGGCGGGATGTTCGAACAATTCAACGACATCTGCACCTATCAGCAGCGTTAATGGCGGCGGAAACACTGGCAATTCTGGTCAGAATACTCTGAATTCCGCTCCGCAAATGGCACCTGCTGTCGGGCCTGGCGGACACATTGTTTACAACCGCAGCTACAACTCCATCCCTAAGGGAAGTTATAGCGGCAGTACCTATCAGGTGAAGCGTGGCGACACCCTGTTCTACATTGCGTGGATCACCGGTAATGACTTCCGTGACCTGGCCGCGCGCAATAATATCCCGGCGCCATACAGCCTCGAAGTCGGGCAGACAGTCCAGATAAATAACGTCTCTTCTGCGGCCAGTACGAACAGCGCGCCAGTGGTGACAGATGCCACAAATGGCGGTGTTCCGAAAGTGCCAACCGGAGGAATGCTTGCAGGTTCTGTGGTTGCATCTCAACCAACTACCACGTATTCTGATTCCTCTGGTAAACAGAATGTAGGTAAGATGTTGCCTTCATCAGGTGCAGTTACTACCACCACAACACCTGTTGCTGTAGCCAGCACTCCCGTTGCCACGTCAACAAATAATGGCGGTCCGGTTTCCTCCTGGAAATGGCCGACTGACGGGAAAATTATCGATAATTTCTCAGCTTCTGAAGGGGGAAATAAGGGGATCGATATTGCTGGTTCGCGTGGACAGTCTGTCGTAGCAACCGCCTCGGGGCGTGTGGTTTACGCAGGTAATGCTCTTCGCGGTTACGGTAATCTGATCATCATTAAACACAATGATGATTACCTGAGCGCCTATGCACATAACGATACAATGCTGGTCCGGGAACAACAAGAAGTGCAGGCGGGACAAAAAATAGCGACTATGGGTAGCACCGGAACCAGTTCAGTAAGATTGCATTTTGAAATTCGTTACAAGGGGAAATCCGTAAACCCGCTGCGTTATCTTCCGCAGCGATAAATCGGGGCAGAGCATTGATTCTGCCCTCGGGACCACGGGTAGGAGCAGCTTATGAGTCAGAATACGCTGAAAGTTAACGAGTTACATGATGATGTAGATTTCGATGAGAACAGCGCTGAAGCCTTTGACGAGAAAGCAATAGTCGAAGAGACTGCCGACAACGATGCTGAAGAAGAATTGTTGTCGCAGACTGTAAGCCAACGAGTGATGGATGCCACTCAACTGTACCTCGGTGAAATCGGTTATTCCCCTCTGCTTACCGCAGAAGAGGAAGTTTATTTCGCACGACGCGCGCTGCGGGGAGATGTTCCTTCCCGCCGCCGTATGATTGAAAGTAATCTGCGTTTGGTGGTTAAAATTGCCCGCCGCTACAGTAACCGCGGTCTGGCACTGCTGGATTTGATCGAGGAAGGTAACCTGGGTCTGATCCGTGCGGTTGAAAAATTCGACCCTGAGCGCGGCTTCCGTTTCTCTACCTATGCAACATGGTGGATCCGACAGACAATCGAACGGGCGATCATGAATCAAACCCGTACTATTCGTCTGCCAATTCACATCGTTAAAGAACTGAACGTTTACCTGCGTACCGCACGTGAACTTGCACATAAACTGGACCATGAACCAAGCGCTGAAGAGATTGCTGAGCAACTCGACAAGCCGGTACATGACGTCAGCCGTATGTTGCGCCTGAATGAACGCATTACGTCTGTAGACACCCCGCTGGGTGGTGACTCAGAGAAAGCGTTGTTAGATATTCTGGCGGATGAAAAAGACAACGGCCCGGAAGACACCACACAAGACGACGATATGAAACAGAGTATCGTGAAGTGGTTATTCGAGTTGAATGCAAAACAGCGTGAAGTTCTGGCGCGTCGTTTCGGCCTGTTAGGCTATGAAGCAGCGACGCTGGAAGATGTGGGTCGCGAGATTGGTCTGACACGTGAACGTGTTCGTCAGATTCAGGTAGAAGGTTTGCGTCGCCTGCGTGAAATCCTGCAGGGACAAGGGCTGAGCATCGAAGCATTGTTCCGCGAGTAAGAGAGTTCCGCGAGTAACAGACTCGTCAGACAGTGGCTGTATCATGCAGTATCTGCAAGAACGGAAATTAAAAACGGTGGGTTAATCCCCACCGTTTTTTTATGCGTCCGTTTCAGGTCAGCAGCGATTTACACCATGTCTTTCAGACGATAAATCCACTCCAGCGCCTGACGTGGCGACAATGAATCTGCATCCAGAGATTCCAGCGCCTCCACGGCCGGAGACACTTCTTCGGTCAGTAATGCCAGCTGCGGGCCATCGACTTTGCTGGCAGCGGCGTTGTTCGACAACGTTTCCAGCTCTTTCAGTTTCTGACGCGCACGCTTAATCACATCACGTGGCACACCGGCCAGTGCAGCCACGGCCAGACCATAACTTTTGCTGGCCGCGCCGTCCTGCACGCTGTGCATAAAGGCGATAGTGTCGCCATGTTCGATAGCATCCAGATGCACGTTGACGGTGCCTTCCATTTTTTCCGGCAGGGTGGTCAGCTCGAAATAATGGGTCGCGAACAACGTCATGGCCTTAATGCGGCTGGCGAGGTTTTCCGCGCAGGCCCATGCCAGTGACAAACCATCGTAAGTTGACGTCCCGCGTCCGATTTCATCCATCAGCACCAGACTGTTTTCGGTCGCATTGTGCAGGATATTTGCCGTCTCGGTCATTTCCACCATAAAGGTCGAACGCCCGGAGGCCAGATCGTCGGCTGCGCCCACGCGGGTGAAGATGCGATCCACCGGACCGATGACAGCGGCTTCCGCCGGCACATAGCTGCCGATATGCGCCATCAGAACAATCAGTGCCGCCTGACGCATATAGGTACTTTTACCGCCCATGTTCGGGCCGGTAATGATCAGCATCCGTCGCGCAGGAGACATGTTCAGCGGATTGGAAATAAAGGGCTCGCTCAGCACCTGCTCAACCACCGGATGGCGACCGCCGGTAATATTAATACCCGGTTTTTCACTCATGGTCGGACAGGCGTAATTTAGCGTGTAAGCACGTTCTGCCAGATTGCTCAGCACATCCAGCTCGGCCAGCGCGCTGGCGCTTTGCTGCAACGCTGACAGATGCGGCATCAGCAGGTCGAACAGTTCTTCGTACAGCGCTTTTTCCAGAGACAGCGCTTTGCCTTTGGAGGTCAGCACTTTATCTTCGTATTCTTTCAGCTCAGGAATGATGTAGCGTTCGGCATTTTTGAGCGTCTGGCGACGGACGTAATGGATGGGCACCAGATGGCTCTGACCACGGCTGACCTGAATGTAATAACCATGAACGCCGTTGAACCCGACTTTCAGCGTATCCAGCCCCAGCTTTTCACGTTCGCGGATCTCCAGACGATCGAGATAATCCGTCGCACCGTCGGCCAGTGCGCGCCATTCATCCAGCTCAGCATTGTAGCCCGGCGCGATTACACCACCGTCACGCACCAGAACTGGCGGGCTTTCGATCACGGCGCGTTCGAGCAGTTCCACCAGTTCGGTAAAGTCACCGGTTTGCTCCACCAGCGTTTTCACATGAGCGGCTTCGGTTCCCTGCAAGATCTCGCGGATTTCAGGCAGTTGTTGCATGGCATGACGCATACGGGCCAGGTCGCGCGGGCGTGCGCTGCGAAGTGCCAGACGCGCCAGAATACGCTCGAGGTCGCCGACCTGACGCAGTACCGGCTGTAAATCGGCGGTGATATCCTGCAACGCACCAATCGCCTGCTGGCGATGCGTCAGCAGTTTGATGTCGCGGCTCGGCATATGGATCCAGCGTTTGAGCATACGGCTGCCCATCGGCGTTACCGCCTGATCAAGCACCGCTGCCAGCGTATTTTCTACACCACCGGCCAGATTTTGCGTCAGCTCCAGATTACGGCGGGTGGCCGCATCCATAATGATGCCGTCCTGCTGGCGTTCCATGGTGACGCCACGGATATGCGGCAGGGCAGTGCGTTGGGTATCTTTAACATATTGCAGCAGACAACCGGCTGCACGCAGCGCCTGCGTCGCCTGCTCAACGCCGAAGCCGCTTAAATCGCGGGTGCCGAATTGCAGATTGAGCTGCTGTTTCGCGGTTTCCAGCTCAAATTCCCACATCGGACGACGACGCAATCCGCGACGGGAAGAGATAAGCTGCATGGCCTCAAAGCTTTCCGGATAGAGCAGTTCAGCCGGATTGGTGCGCTGCAATTCAGCCGCCATGGTTTCCAGATCGTCGGGCTGAGCCACACGGAAACGGCCGGAGCTGATATCCAGCGTCGCATAACCAAATCCACGGCCGTCCTGCCAGATAGCGGCCAGCAAATTGTCATGGCGCTCGCTCAGCAACGCTTCATCGCTGACGGTGCCGGGCGTCACGATACGCACGACTTTACGTTCAACCGGCCCTTTGCTCAGCGCCGGATCGCCAATCTGTTCCGCAATCGCGACGGATTCACCGAGCTGCACCAGTTTTGCCAGATAGCCTTCAACGGCATGATAAGGCACACCCGCCATCGGGATAGGTTCACCGGCAGAGGCACCGCGCTTGGTCAGAGAAATATCCATCAGCTGCGATGCGCGCTTTGCATCGTCATAAAACAGTTCGTAGAAGTCACCCATGCGATAGAACAGCAGAACTTCTGGGTTCTCTGCTTTGAGACGCAGATACTGCTGCATCATCGGCGTGTGGGCATCCAGGTTTACATTATTTGTCATAGACTTAATCTTTTTTAATCCACTTCGGCGCGATGGGTTTAAGCATTTTTCTGATGCGTATCTTAGCCCAGCGGGCAAGAAGCTGTCACAACTAAAAATGGATAACATCGCGCAAAGCAGAAATGTAACAGGCTGCCCGTTTGCAGTGCTTAATGGTGCAGGGAAATGCACCCCCCGTTATTCGGGTAATAAACGTGTTTTATAATTTATTTATAATAATAATCAGGTAAATGATAAGTATAAAAACGTACAGTTATATTAATGGGTTAGTTTTTCGAAATATTAATAATAACAAGTATGTAAAATGAATTAAGTGTGGAGATGGATGGTTTATTCCTCTGCTAGGGTGGTGGCTGTTCCCGGATGACGTTATTGCAGCGGGAGTTTCACTCTATTTATCCATCTTTGCGGAGAAGTATTATGCAATTGCAATTCAAATTAAACATGATCAACGATGCGTGGTATCCCACTCTCGATTTGAATGAGATTAAGTCGACAACGGGTGGCGCGGTTGATATTAAAGAAAAGTTAGTGATCGTATTTTCAGCACCCGGAAAAATAACTGCCGGTGATATTAATGTCGAAACTAATCCGTGGAAATCACTCGGTATCAAGGTGGAATCCACAGACGTCGGCGGCGGAATTTTCGATGTTAAAGTGATCGTCGAACCGACTGATGGTCAGCCTGTCGGCGACGCCATTCAGAAAATCCATATGGGGCTGAACGTCTCTTCTGCCGATTCGCCTGCGTGGTCTGATTTCCGCGAAACCTTTGCGCTGGCCGCAGACGAAGAGCCGGGCATGACCGGTGAATTGTCGGTCAGTTGCCCGCCGTTGCCTGCCGGATTGAAAAATACCGCAGTTGAACTGCGCCTGGTGCGCGGCGATAAGACACTGCGTGTTTTACCGGGATTTGGTCAGGTGTCTACATTCTCCGTCAATGCCGGGAATTACAGTGTCTTTGCGACAGATTTAAGCACGGATGACGGTACTGTCCGCGTTCCCGTGAATATTGGTCAGGCAGAAATCACCATTGATAAAGGCCGCACCACCTCGCTTGCCATCAATTTTGGCGCAGTGGAGCGCAGCACGACCATTGATGTGGCACTGAATTTCTCTGGTCTTGCCGGTTTACGCGATGAAGAACTGACACTGATTTGCAGCGAAAATGGTACGGATAAACTGAGCCTGCCGGTGCGCTCCGGCCAGCAATATCGTCTGGAACAGCTGCCGGTTTCCGGTCGCTTTGAAATCCGCATTGCCGATTTACGCCTGAATAATGTTCATTATCTTTTCGATGATTACGACGGTCAGTTCGACGGTCAGTATCACAGCATTAACTTCACGCAGGCACAGGTCAGCCAGCGTGGCGATTCACAGTCAAATGCGGCGAAGCTGACGATCAATGTGAAGGCAGAAACTGCGGTCAGTAAATCCCTTACCCTGCGTCTGACGGACAACGCCGTGCCGCCGCGTCAGTACCGGTTCGATGCGATTGCCGCGCAAAATGGCAGCATTGAGCAGCCGGTTCTGGTGGCGCCAGGTTCTTATACCGTGGTTTCCGGCACCTTTATTCATAATGGCGTCGTGCATTACGTGGATGTCAGCCCTCAGCCGTTACTGATCAGCGCGAATGCACCGGCACAGCTGAATGTGACAATTGTCAAAGGGGCGAATCTGCGGGTGAAAGGTTTCCCTGAGTTCCTCACCTTTGGTGCCTGCGCCAATATGGTACCGACTAACGTGGACGATTTTGCCGCGGCGCGCGTCTCTTCAATTTTCAAATATTCCGGTGATGACGGCATGGGCGATGCGGGCGATTATCTGTCTCCGTCTAAAGAACCTACGCTGCAAATTATTAAAATGGCGCGGGACGTCTCCGCCAAACTGAATGAAACCGTGCTGCCGGTGATGGTGTCATATACCTGTAACTTATCACTGGGTGATGTGCCGAATATTATTGCCGATCCGGTTCGCCATAAATTCAGCTTCGCCAACTTTATTCAGTCGCTGCAAATGGCGCAATCCCAGCAGGATGCCGAACATCCGGTGCCAGCCGGGTATATTGTGAATCCGGATTATCTTGGCGAATGCCAGAAATACGGTTTCCTGCCCACTTATGAAATTCCGGTACGTCAGCCTCTGAGCGAAGCACTGGCCCATCATTATGTGAATGTGCAGGTTCCGGCGGGCATTACCAATACCCTGAAAGGTTATATCCGTGCGGTTAACTGGCTGACGCGCGTGGTTGCACCAGACGTCGTACTCGGCTGGCAGGTTAATCTGTGGGGCGTGGCGGGTTCGCAGTGGGTTTATAAAGATTTCGTCTACGATGATGTTTTTGATGCCGCTGACATGCAACATAAAAAAATGACGGTTGATCCGTTCACTGCGGGCAGACTGACGGCGCAATATGCGTTACTGGTCGGCGTGTTTGATGACATCGAGTATATCCGTGCAGACGGTTCGCCTGATGTGGCGAAGGGGGCTGATTTTATGGCCGCTGACCGTTATGAGGCTGATGACTTCACTATCCGTTCGTATGCCAATGGTTATTGTTATTCGCCATATGAATGGGAACGCACCTTTGATTTCTGCGCCTCATTAAGTCGCCATCTGCGTCAACCGGTTCTGCCATGGCAGGTTCCGGCCAGCCATCTGCCGACTTCTTCTGATGAGGTGAACGCTGATTTCAACACCCAGAACTGGGGCAGCGGCGGCAGCTATCTGATGGGGCATTCTGAAATTGGTACCTCGGTGGATGCGATCCATGAGCGCCTTCTGGCACTGAAATTCGATGCCGCTTATGCATCAATGATGGGCCACGACACCCGTGAACTTTTCTCTCGTCATTCATGGGATCTGTCCACGCCGAAGTATCTGGATTTCCCGTCACGCGGTATTTTCCATGTCCATCTGGGCGGCGGAGCGACGACCGGGGTGATCAGCGGCGTGGGCGATGCCAGCAGCTGGATGCGCAACAAACTGAAAGCCTATCGTGATAATCCGGTGAAATTTGAGGAAAGCAGTACGCTTAAATCAGGCAGCCAGTGGCGTTCGAAGACGCCGTCGGTGAAGTAATCATCCGGTCTTTTTAACACGTGCGGGTCCGTTACAGCGGGCCCGTCACCTCTTTTCCCCGGTAACGGTTTCCTGCGGCTGATCAGGTTATGTTGAGCCACATCGCGAAGTCTGCCGGCAATCCCCTGTCACAGTGACGCCTTCTAAGCCTTGTTCAGCGTGAGAATGTAACGATTGCGTTAAGTTACCTGAAGTGAGATGTACACAGAATCCTGCTGGCAGCGTAAAATGGCGTGGCTGCACGGGTTTTTCATCGGGTCAAAGGCCGGCATCAGTGGCCGCTATCGTTCAACGGATCCCGGTTTCCCGTTTCGGAATGAAGGGTCGCGTTTTGATGAGTGTACAGGCGTTCACGCTGTTTCCTGATCCCCGGATTAGCCTCCTTCCTGATATGAAAACCCCTGCTAATATTCATTGAGTAATCTCTCTGATTCTTTGCGATTTTGCTCTGTTTATCCTTTTTGAAACCGGTTTGAGGTTACAAAGTGCGTAAAGCAATTATTGTTGATGACCATCCTTTCATTCTGGCAACGGTCAGAATGCTGGTCATCAATGCTGGATTTCAGGTTGTCGCTGAGTGCGACAACGGTATTGAGGCTTTACAGCAATGCGAGTCACTGCAACCTGATTTGCTGGTGCTGGATTTAGGCATTCCCGGACTGGGCGGACTGGAGGTGATCCGCCACTTACGCGAGCGTAAAAACGCCTGCAAAATCGTCGTGCTGACCTCCCAAAACAGCGAGCAGTTCACGTTGCCTTGTATCCAGGCGGGGGCGTCAGGTTATGTGTCAAAGAACGATAATCTTTCGATGCTGACGGACGTCATCAAAGCCGTCATGTCGGGTTATTCATTATTTCCGCAAGTCTCTCCCGCAACCGGTGAAAATACGATGGCGGATACGGAGAAACTGGCCCGTCTGTCGCACCGTGAAATGCTGGTGATGAAATATCTCATCAACGGTCTGAGCAACAAAGAAATCGCCGAAACATTGTCACTGAGCGAGAAGACGATCAGCACCTATAAAACCCGGTTATATACGAAGTTAAATGTCAGCAACTTACTCGAACTGGCTGACGTAGCCAGCCGTTATGAGAAGACGTAAATGCGTATATTTGGCTGGATAATCTTAAGCTTATTGCTCTGCACACAGGCAATGGCTGCCGGAGTTTATACCGCCACACTGCACGGGCAATATAAAGGCCCTGTCCCTGTTGTTTCACTCAGCAACGAGCAGCAACAGTGGTTGCAGCAGAAAGGGCTGCTCACGATGGGGATTACCGAACCGGGCTACCCGCCTTTCGATATCATCAATTTTGAAAATGATTATATTGGTATCACCGCCGACTATGCTTCACTGATCTCCACCGCGCTGCACATCCCGGTGACGGTGAAAATTTTTGGTACGCGCCAGGAGGCGATGGCTGCGCTGGCAAACAATGAGGTCGACTTCCTCGGGACAGCGAATGGTTTCGACCAGATAGACAAAAACCTCGTTTTATCTGAATCTTACGCTGAAGACAATCCGGTCTTCGCCAGACGTACCGACATTCCTGAAAATCACAGTGACAGCCTCAACGGTCTTTCTGTGGCCATGGTGTACAACTATTTGCCTCCACAATGGATAGTGGAAGCCTATCCCGACATTAAGCTGAAAATGTATCCCTCCAACTTCAGTGCGATGGGGTCAGTGTCCTTCGGACAAAATGATCTCTTCCTTGGCGACAACATCAGTGCTGAATTTCTTTCGGGCCGGCGTGTTTTCAATAACATTACTATTGAACGCCGGGCCAGCCTGCCAAAGACGCAGTTCGCTTTTGCTCTTAACCACGCTAACAAAACCCTTTTACCATTAATGAATGCCGTCATTCATGCCGTCACACCCGGGCAGCGTCAGCAAATCCTTGCTCACTGGGGAGTGAAGTCGCAAATGATTGATAAAGACAATCCCGTACTTTTCGATGAAAAAGAGCTGGAGTGGCGCGATAACCATCGGGTTTTACGGGTTGCGCTGGAGGACATCAATGAACCCTACTCTTTTTTTGCGGCAGACGGCGAGCCCTACGGGATCAATGCGGATGTACTGAAAGAAGTGGCTAAAATCGCCGGTATACGGCTGATATGGCACAAAGTACTGACTGGCGCAGAGGCAAGAAGTTTGCTGGAAAAGGGAACGGTTGACCTTGCAGTGATGGCGACAGATAACCTGCAACCGCCACCGCCGGGCATCCGTTATTCGCCTACTTTTTATCGCGACAGCTATGTGGTTTCCAGTCGCTTAAACAGCAATATCAATATTGATGCACTGGGTGATAAACCTTTGCGTGCTGCGGTCGTGGAGAAAGATCCGATTCTGAACACGATTAAAGATGAATATCCGCAGATGATACCGGTGATCAGTGAGGGGGCCGTGGAGGCTTTTCGTCTGCTCAGTGCCAATAAGGTCGACATCGTCGTGGTTTCACTGGCTGAATCCGTGTTCATGATCGATAACTTCTACAAAAATCAGTTCAAAATCGACTCGGTCTTTACCACCCAGTCACTCCGGCTGAGCATTGCGATGGCAGATAACCGGCCGGAATTGTCCGGCATTATCAGTAAGGCCCTGGCCTCCATTCCTCCGGCGAAAATGAGTGAACTTGGCAATCACTGGCGCGGCCAGACGGTGATTGAGCGAAACTTCTGGAATAAGGAACGCCAGCAACTTCTGTACGGATTCCTGTTTCTGTTTGCTTTCCTCATCGTCCTGCTGATTTGGGTTTACTGGCTGCGTAATCTGATAAAGCAGCGGGATAAGGCCGAATCAAAGCTTAACGATCAGCTGACTTTCATGAGGGACCTGATTGATGGAACGCCGCTCCCTATCTACGTGCGTGACTGCAACGGTAAATTGCTGTTGTGCAATACCAGTTACTATCAGCAACTGAATATTCCAGAGGATGCGGTTCTGGGTAAAACGATGTTTGATATGCAGGATATGAACGAAGGATGGGTCGAAGAACTTGAGGAAACGTACCTGCAGGTGATTGAAACGGGAGAAAGCATTATCAGTGACCGGATCCTGCGGCTCGCCCAAAATGATTACCGCATTATTCACCACTGGATCATGCCCTACCGGACCGGAAAGGGCGAGATTATCGGCGTCATCGGCGGCTGGTATGACATCAGCGAACGTCACAAACGTATGGAGCGTTTACAGACCGATAAAGACCAGGCCGTGCAGGCCAGCGAAGCGAAATCAACTTTCCTGACCACCATGAGTCACGAAATCCGCACGCCGATGAACGTCATTATCGGAATGCTGGAACTGGCGGTTAAAAAAGCCGATGCAGGCATTGTTGATAAATATTCCCTGAATATTGCGTCCGGCGAAGCGCAGGGTTTACTGGCGCTGATAGGGGATGTTCTCGATATAGAACGTGCCGAAAGCGGCTACCTTTCGCTGAACGAACAGGCGGAAGATCTTGGCCAGTTGATCTCCTCCCTGTGCCGGTTATTCGGGGCGCTGGCGCGACGCAAGGGGCTGGAATTCAGTACAGACATCACCGGAACGCTCGATTATGGGGTACTGATAGATCCTCTGAGATTTAAACAAATCATCTCCAACCTGCTCAGTAATGCACTGAAATTCACCGAACAGGGCAAAATCACTGTCAGTGCGACTGCCCATGTGGAAAGCGCAGAGCGCCTGCAACTGACAATAACGATTACCGATACCGGTATCGGAATTTCAAACGAAGACTGTCAGAAACTTTTCTCCCGCTTCTCACGGGCGTCCAATAATAAACTGTCCTCTCAGCAAAGCTCGGGGCTGGGTCTGCTCATCTGCAAAACGTTGAGCGAAATGATGGGCGGGACGCTGACGCTTAAAAGCCAGCCAGGACAGGGCACTTCGGCGGTCGTGATATTGCCATTGCAGCGCAGTGCGCTGCCACAATCCGAAAGCCTGCCAACGACCGTCACAGAAATTCAGGCATCGCGGCGGGTGCTGATTGTCGATGATTACGCGGCTAACCGGGAAGTGCTGACTTTCCAGCTGAACTCACTGGGGCATCACGTGACTGCGGCCGCTGACGGCAGCGAAGGGCTGGCTGCGTGGCGACGCGGAGATGTCGACTTCGTGATCACTGACTGTAGTATGCCGGTGATGGATGGCTATGAACTGACGCGCCGGATACGTCAGCAAGAAAGCAAACAGGGTAAGTTGCCGGTAAAAATCATCGGATTAACGGCCAGTGCCGTCAATGAGGAACGGCAAAAATGTCTTGATGCCGGAATGGATAAGTGTCTGTTTAAACCCGTGACACTGGCGATGCTGGCCGCTCTTTTTGAGACTCAAATTGAACCCGAAGACGTACCCTCTGGCGATGAAAATGAAGTGGATTTAAGCGGGCTGGTCACGCTGACAAATAACGATCCCGCTAAACTTCACCCTCTTTTACAGACATTTATTTCCGGTATTCATAAAGACACGCAGCAACTTCAGACCGCGTCAGCCTCGGGCGATAGTCAGGCGCTGGCGGCCATTGCTCACCGCATCCGCGGCGGCGCTGAGGTGATCAACGCGCAGGCCGTCATTGATGCCTGCGATACGTTGGAAATTGTGAGTGAGAATGAGGAAAATTACGACGATGCCGTCAGTGAGTTGCTCGCCGCCCTGGAATCATTGTCAGCCAGACTGAAAAGGCACATGAGCTAGAAACGGTGCTGCTGATTTATGCCGTCAGCAACCGGCGCAGTGAACTTCGCTGTTTTTCATCCAGCCCGTCAGCCATGTCCCATTGTGTATTTTCTGCTGCGCGGGTCAGCAGGGCGACCAGCCAGTCGAAAATGTATCGGGCATTGCCCTGTATCACGTTATCACCGAGGCTATCCAGG
>Ga0157284_10000086_pt1 | contig 13320 bp, 6 predicted proteins | sample NitcycUS059202B1_FD_108392 | JGI IMG/M metagenome (GOLD analysis project Ga0157284, IMG submission 108392) | Soil microbial communities from Arlington Agricultural Research Station in Wisconsin, USA - Nitrogen cycling UWRJ-S059-202B-1 | ecosystem: Environmental > Terrestrial > Soil >... | reverse complement strand
TCGCTGAAGCCTAACGTGCCGGTGTCGAGGCTGTTTTTATCCGCCGAACCTGTGCTGGTAATCACCGCGCCATCGAGCTGCGTATGCCCGCCGACCGTGATATCAAAGCCGCCGTCACCGGCAAAAATACCGGACTGCTCAACCACCGAGTTGTAGTCGCTGTTCATTTTGTCATTAGCGGCACTGATGCCGCCCGAACCGGTCATGGTGCCGAATGAGAAGCTGGCGCCGCCGCTGATGCTCTTCTGGCTGCTGTCGTAGTAGTCGCTGTCCTGCAGGCTGCTGATGGTCAGGTCGCCGCCGATATCCGCCACCACGCTGTTGCCGCTGACCTGCGCACCGGCAATCGTTGTGTCGTCGCCGCTGTTGATGCTGATGCGGTTACCTGCGTCGATGGTGGTTTCGTTATGCTGCGTGCCGTTGCCGCTCTCGCTGCCTCTGGAGGCGTTGCCGCTGGCGGAGATGTTGATACCGGCACCGCTCTCGCCCATGCCGATGCCAATCCCTATGGCGCCGCCGCTGCTGCTGTTTTCTCCTTCCAGCCACTGTGTGTTCTGCGAGGAAATCAGATTGATGTCGTCTGCCGCGTTCAGCGCCACGTCCAGCCCGGCTTTAATCTGGCTGCCGATGGCCGTGATATCGCCGCCCGTGGCGGTTACCGACAGGTTATCACCCGCCGTCAGTGTGCTGCCCGTGGCGGTATTCTGCCCGCTGTGGCTCTCGGATTTGGACGACTGCGTGCCAACCGAGGCGCTGATACCAAACACCGTGGAAGCATCGCCGGTGGTGGCTTGCGCCAGTTCCATCGCCTGACCGGTCGATACGCCGCTCATCACGCCCTGTGCGATTTGCAGCGCCGCCAGCCTGTCGTCACTTTCATCACTCACCGACTGCGCCGTCGTCACCGCGCTGTTTACCGCACTGCCTGCCGCACCGGAAAGGGCAATCGTCAGCCCGCTCTGTTTCTGCTCGAACGATTCATCGTGGGTGCGCGCATCACGGCCAGGTTCAATCAGCACGCTGTCGCCTTTAATGCTTAAATCTTTCCCGGCGATAATATCTGCGCCACCGATATGCGCCTGACCGCCTGCGTTAATGCTGACGTTGCCGCCCGTCGAACCGACGGTGCTGAAGCTTTGGCTCTGAGTAGTGCCTTCATCGTTCATTTCATAACGTGATTTACTGGTGCCAATGGTGACGCCGATGCCGCCGCCGCTGAACATGCCGCTCTTTTTCTTCTCTTTGAGACGGTATGTCGAGTCGGAATTGGTTGCCGCTACGATGTCGATGTTGTTACCCGCATTCAGACTGACATTGCCGTCGCCGACCACCGCTGAGCCTTTCACCCGCAGATCATTTCCGGCGACGAGGGCTACGTTATCGCCGCTAAGCAGGGTGCCTGCCTCACGGGTTGCGCTGTCTTCCTCCATCGTGTGGGTGGTGGTTTTTTTCATGAACCCTTTTTTGGTTTTGGTTTCTTCTTTGAAGTGGTAATCACTTTCAGTGGCGGTTTCGAGGTTAATGTCACGGCCTGCGCCAATACCGATATCGCCGCTGGCAATCACCTGCGCCGCTTCGCTGTTGACGTCACGTCCGGCCACGATTGTGGTGTTGCCGCCGCTGACGATTTCAGTGCTGTCCTGACGTACTGATTCGTTGATTTCGACCTTTTTCTTCGCTTTGTGGCTGTCGCCCTGAGTCGTTTCTTCCGCCATCAGGTTCACATCGCGACCGGCCTGCATTGCCACGTCACCTTCTGCGGCTATCCCTGCCGCCTGGCTGTTGATGTCCTGGCCGGCGACCAGTGTCAGATCGTTACCGCTGGTGATCGTGGTGGTTGCGACATCCGTGCTGTGGGTTTCACTTTTGCCCTGGCGGCTGTTTTCACGCGTTCCCGCTGCGTTCAGGTTCAGGTCGTTGCCGGCAATCAGGACCGCGTTTTCACCGGCATTAATCTGGCTGGCTTCAATGGTCACATCATTCCCCGCCTGCATACCCAGACTGCCACCGGCGGTGATGCTGCTGCCGTCAGACGTCACCGATTCACTGTGTGTGGCGTCTTTACGCCGGAAGCCAGACTGGCTTTCGCTGTCGGTTATCTGGTTGGCGGTGACATTGATATTGCCGTCTGCCAGCATCAGCAGATTGTCTCCTGCTGCCACATGTGCACCTGCGATGTTGATGTCCTGGCCGGCCTTCAGGATCATGTCGTCCTGAGCAATGATCCCCGCCATCGGGCCGCTTTGTGTCTCGCTGAAACTGACAGACTCGCCGCGCCTGCCCGTTCCGCCTGCCTGCCATTGTTCGGTTTGCGTGATGTTATTAATGCTGCCGCCTGTGCTTTCGAGCTGGACGGTTTTGCCGCTGATGGTGGAGCCGATGTTATTGATATCACCCAGGGCGCTGAGTTGCAGACCGCCGCCTGCCTGCATCAGACTGGCATTCAGGTTGCTGATGCCGTTCTGGCTGCCGATAAAAAGGTTATTGTTTGCGGCGAGGGTGCTGCCGCTATTGGTAATATTGCCGCCCGAAAGTCCGACATTATTGCCGGCAATCACGCTGCCGTTATTCATCGTGACGTCTTTTGGTGACAGATACACTTTCGGCACCATTACCGTCTGGCCGTTGATGCTGGCGGATTCCCACCACAAGATACTGCTGTCGAGCGCGGCGATTTGCGTGGCCGTCAGCGCTACACCAAAGGCCAACCCAAGCGACTGTTGCGCACCTGCTGCGTTATCCATCAGGTACTGCATCTGCTCGAGATCGGAACCCAGACCGCTGATATAGCGGCTGCCGGTCTGGTTGAGCATAAAGTTACTGACGTAGCGCGTATCGAATGCCGCATCACCGATGAAGCGGTAATCGTATTCCGGATGCAGGTTAAGTTTGTCGAGGAAATACGCCGAACCGAGGAATTTATTCTGGTCTGTGTACTCGCTGTTAGTTTCACGCGGAGCCGTACCGGGTTGGATCCCCATTAATGCGTACAGGTCGCCAAACAGGTTTTGATCGAGTTGCCCCAGCCCGTCGAGTTTCGGGTTCGTGATGATCAGATACGGGCTGTTCGCATCGGTTGAAGGGACAAAATAGCCATTATTATCCGATGGCAGAGGATATAAGCTGTTGCCCCCGGCGATGTGAGCAACCGCATCGGTGAGACTCTCGTACCATTGTGGCGAGGTGATGTCCGCGCTATCTGCGTTGGTGAGATCCTGCTGCTGAACGCCATCAGGCTGGCTGAGCGTATTGAGTGTCGGTGCCTCGATGGTGTGGCTTGTCCCTCCGGCATTCGCCGTGGTCATGGTGTTACTGATATCCTGGGTGAAATTGGCAATGATATTGCCACCCGCCTGGATGACTGAGCGGTAGAGCGATGAGTCATCGCTGAATTCAGTATAATGATTACCGGTGAACTCATAGCTGATAAAGCGACGATTTTCATTAACCTGGTTTGCGTATGTTTCGTAAAACCAAGAATAGGGTTCGTCACCATCCTTCCTGACGTTTATTGTTGGCTCTAAGTATTTAACTTCCCCGCCATAGTAGCGATTAGGAATGAAAGCATATTCCCAATACTCTGTTTCAGTTCCACTTTGCCAGGATTGGTTGTTAAGTACATTCCCTTTCAGAGAAGCGTTTCTTCCAGCAAGAATGTGACTTCCCATGTTATCCAAAGTGGTGGCCGTCAGATTAAGGTCACGACCTGCACTGATTCTTCCCGCCTGACCACTACTTTGCACACCAATGGTTGACGATGAAACCGCAATGTTAAGAGTTTCATGTCCCTTCATCGCTACCCCGTAGTAGCGTGTTACGTCCCAAAAACGGGGGTCATCACCAGCACTTTGCTGCCGGGTTGTGCGTGATTCAAAGGTATAGTATTCATGAGGTATAAGCTCAAAAGGAATATCCGCTCTTATCTCCGTCAACCATTCATATTTATCAAAATAATTATATTGTTCGCTGGTAATACTCAGATTTTCCCGCTCATTCAGTAAATGCCCGGTTTTCACCGTAATATCCCCATTTACCGTCTCGATATTTCCCGAAGTATTCATCACTTCGGCGTTCGCATTGCCCGCCATGTCGCGCTGCATCCACAGGCTGTTACCGGCCAGAATATCGCCGTGGTTATTGTGAATAGCATTTGCCAGCAGATACATGTTGTTGCCCGCATACAGCAGGGCGGTATTGAGAATACTGCCGGCGGCATTCAGAGTCAGTGAGCCCGTGGTGCCGATAAAACCATCGACAGTAATATTCCCACGGCTGTTCAGTGCCACGTCGCCACCGGCCTGCAATGTGCCTGTGGCGTTCATCGCAATACTTTCCGCGGATAGGGCGCTTGCGCCGCTGCCGGTGGTGATTTGTCCGTTATTGGTGAGCGCCGTTCCGGCAGTCAGATTCACCGCCTGGCCCTGCATTATGCTCTGATTGTTTATCGCGCCATTGCTGGTGATATCCAGCACGTTGCCTGCCGCCAGCACGTTTTTACCCGTAAAAGCACCGGTTAATTTCAGGGTTAAATTACCCAGCGCAACCACCTGACCAAACTGTTCGAAAACGTTGCTGGTCAGCAGTAAGTTACCGCCGCTGTAAAGTTTACCTGTGGCCCGGTGTTCAATCCGGTCAGCATGAATCGCCAGATTCGAGGTGCTAAACACGGTTCCTGAGTTATCAATTGCAGTGGCATTCAGCAGCAGCGATGTGGCCTGTAGCCAGTTGTTATTGGTCAGGCTCGCCGTGTTAAACGTGAGTTCACCGCCGGAAAGAATTTTACCGTCGTTACGTGCGGACGCTGAGGCATCAATACGTGTCGTGCCGCCGCCCTGAATCAGGCCGTAGTTCACGAGATTTGGCGTGGTGAGGTTCAGGGTGTTCTGGCTCAGGACAATACCTGCAGCGTGGTTGGTCAGATCACCGGTGAATGCGAGGTCATTGTTCGCCTGAACACGTCCGCTGTTGTCGACAGAATCGCTGATCAGGGCAATGTCCGTGCCCTGAATTTGCCCGGCATTATTGACTGTCGCTGCACTCAGTCCCAGTGTTCCGTCTGTCAACAGCGTCTTGTTCTGATGCTGAGTAAATGCCCCGGTCAGCGCCACCACCAGTCCGTTGATGCCGATGATGTCGCCATTGTTATTCAGCGATGCACCGTTAATCACCAGATTATTGCCCTGCAATGCGCCACGGTTATCAAGCGACTTTCCTGTCAGGGTGAGGTCTGCGGCACTGAGTAGTGAGCCATGATTACCGATGCTTTGCGCGGCAAGGTTAGCGTTGCCGTGGCTTAAGATGTCGCCGTCGTTACTCAGTGTGCCGGCAAGCGAAACATCCAGTTTATCCGTCCCCAGCAGGGAGCCTGTATTAGTCCAGTCGCGGGCGGTGATGACAACATTTTGCCCCTGCAGGGTGCCAGCCGTGTTGAGTAAACCCGTATCCAGTGTCAGTGAGCCTGCCGTCAGCGTGCGGCTGGTGCTGCCTGTGCTCAGTTCATCTGCCGTCATGTGCAGCGCAGAAGTTCCCTGCCACAGGCCCTCATTACTGAACGTTTGGGTCTTCAGTGACAGGTCGTTCGCCATTACCTGTCCAGCATTGAGAACAGTATCGCCGCTGATGTCCAGATACCCCTGACTTAAAAACAAGCCCTCACTCAGGTTATTAAATTGACCGCTGCTCACGGTCAGATCGGCCGCAGTGGTTACGCCGCCATGAATCAGATTCTGTGCCGTAAGCGTGAGGGCACCTTGTGCCACCTGAGTGCCATACAGCGTGGCATCCGTGGCTGTCAGCGTGAGTGAACCATCAGACTGGAGCTGCGCGTCACGCTGGCTGGTCAGTTTATTCGCTTGCACCGAAAGATCGCCGTGGGCGATAACATCCCCGTCCAGATTGGCTTCACGGGTTTTCAGTGAAACATTGCCAAGACTGGTCGACAGTGAACCCTTTGCGGCTGTCAGTGACTGGCCATTTATTGCCAGTGATTTTTTGCCTGATAAGGTCCCGTTTTGCCGGATATTTTCTGCAGACACAATCAGCGCTTCGTCAGATAAAATGTCTCCACCCGCTGCGTTGCTCAGGGCTTTTACGGCACTTATTGAGGTAGTGCCTTTGGCAGCAATTTTTCCGCTGTTGGACAGGGTACCGCTGCTTATAGCGGCGTTGTTACCGGCTATCAGCTGGCCCTGATTTGTTATCGTTCCCGCAACCTGTGCTGAAATATCACGCGCCGTATTGACGCTGCTGCTGCCATCCTGGGTTAAATCCTGTGCGGTGAGACTGAGGTTGTTTCCGGCAGTCAAACGGCTGTTGCTTAACGTCAGTTTGCCCTCGCTGTTCAGGGCAATATTGTTGTCGCTGGCAAAGGTGCCATTGCTAAGTGCGATGTCCTGCCCGCTGACATTCATACTGCCACTGGCTTTATGTTCACCGCTCAGCGTAACGCTTTCTCCTTTGGCATTCAGGCTGCCGCTGGCAAGGCTGTTTTGCACGGTGAGTTTGCCATTGGCATCCAGCGTGATATCTCCCTGACGTGCGTTCAGGTTGCCAAGGTTAACTCCCACGCCTTTGTCGCTGGAAATCAGTCGGATACGACTGGCGTACATGCCGCCGAGCGCGCCGGTATCCACTGCCACCACGGGTGCTGCGCCTTCACCGGCAATCGCGGTGATGCGGCCATTTTTATCCACACGGTTAGCGCCGGTGATAACGTTCATCGCGTTAGCATGAATTTGTGCATTCACTTCTGTGGCCCGCGAGATGATTGACAGCGCATCCGACTCACTGGCATTCAGCCCCTGGCCTTCAACGGTGATGGAACCTTTTTTGACATCAAGGAATTGTAAGTTGCCACTCGCATCGAACACCGGTTTACCCGTGGTGAGCGTGGCATTCGGTGTATTGATAAACCCGCAGCCGTTACAGGTGATGCCATACGGGTTAGCAACCATCACGTTGGCCGCTTTTCCTGCGACTTCTGTGTAACCGTTCAGTTGTGAACGGTTCGCGCCCGTCACTTCGTTAATAATGCCGCGCGCCTCCTGGCCTGCTTTCAGGTTGGGGTTGTTCTGGATCAGCCCGCCTAGCTGTGTCTGGTTTAGCTGGCCGGTGGCATTGTTGAGGATCAGTCCCTCTTTGCCGACGTTGTAGTTTTGAAACTGGTTATGCGAAATCCCCGCCCCGTTAGGAGTGGCGATATTCACCACTGGCACACCGTTGCCGGCCTTATCAATGCCTGTAGCACTATTCGCCGGGGTCGGTGCGGCGAACGCCGGGAAAACCGGTTGTCCTGCCAGCAAGCCACAGATCAGATAACTCAGCAGGCTTTGAGCGAAGCAGGTTGGTTGTTGATGATTATCCATAATCGTTTTCCCTTAAATCACAAACGCGATGCGGTAATAAATGCTGAAGTGGTCAGGCGCTAACCAGTCTGGATATTGCAACGGTGTGCCTACGGTAAGCTGGCTGGAGTAGTAACGATTGGTGGCAGAAAGCCCGACGGCGGCCCCCCACAGCGGGCCGGACGCCCACGGGTCTTTGTTATCTTTTTGCAGCCAGCCACCGTCGAGTGCGACCACGCTGCTGACCTGACCCAGAAGCGGCAATGTGAGCAGTCTGTAGTTCAGTTCGTTACGCCAGTAGCCGCCGTTATCGCCGGAAAGATATTGCTCTTTAAAGCCGCGCACCGAGCTTTCGCCACCGATGGTCAGACGCTCGCTGCCATAAAGTCTGTCCGGTGACCACTGACCGTAGAAGCTGGTCAGCCACCATAAAGCGTCAGCCACAGGCAACTGAAAGCTGCCGTTAAGGCTCCATTTTTTAAATCCCGCTTTCGGCAAATCATCATTTTTGCCGTTATCTTCTTCCGCGCCCAGCCAGGAGACGCCATGGCTGAATGTGGGGTTGAACGTTGCGACGCCACCGAAGATTTTTTGCGTGTGGTTGAGCCCAAATTGCAGGCTGGTGAGCTTGCGACTGCTGCTGTCGAGCAACACATCATTGAGAGAGTTATTGCTGATTTGATGTGTCAGTCCGATGGAGGCACCGGTTTTGATATCACCATCGCGGAATAACACTCGCGAGGTGGTAAAACGGTGACTGATGCTGTCGCCGGTCGATGCCCAGCCAAAGCCATTGTTGTCAATCGTGCTGAGGTAGTTGCTCCAGCTATAGCTGTAATCAAACAGGTTATAACCGTAGGGAATGCTCAATCCTGCCTGAACGTTTTGTGCGTCATGGGTAGACGAGAAATCGCTGCTGCGCCCACCGCTGATGAACCATTTATCCGCAATACCCAGCACATTATTGGCTGTCAGTGAGCCGCCAAACTGCCCTGTACCGGTACTTTTCTGCCCGCTGTTATCAAAGTTAAGTGAGACACTGAGGGGGAATTCCGGTGTGGCGGTGAGATTGACAATCGAATAGCCTGATTTCTCGCCCGGATGGATCTCTATTTGCACCGGGTCATTGCGTAACCGGTTGATTTGCTCCATACCCTGTTCGATGTCACGCAGATTAAGAATGCCGCCTTCCATCCCGGGAAAAGCCATCTTTAACTGTGAAGATGAGCTACCTTCGAGGGTAATTTTATCCAGACGGCCTTCCAGTACCGAAATATTTAATTCGCCCTGAGATAAATCTTGCTCGGTGATAAAAGCCCGGCTGGTTATATATCCCTGATGAATATACCAGTCAGAGATTTGACGGGTTATCTCCGCGATCCCGCTCATCCCCACACATTGGTTAAGATGAGGCTTAATAATCTCGCGTTGTTTTTTATCAGAAATGAGTATTGCGTTATTTATATATATCTTATGAATGTAAAAGCAGGGGCCAATATCTGTTTCTGATTGAGATTCAACGGGAGGAAGAGGGGACAGACTGCGTTGCAGATCATCACGTTGTTGTTGGCTTTGCCTTAATAATTGTTGTTGTTCCTGGCGGATCAGACCACGGTCTGCCGGATTGAGGGGAGCAGCAATTGCTGACATAGCAATCCCGGAGATTAAAAGAGAGGATAAGTATTTAAAAATATAATGTTCGCACAACACAAAATTCATTCCATGAATAATTAAAGTAATATTTACACACGATTTTTAATATGATGTTACGGAGTAAAAAATAAATCAAATCCTATGATTATATTAATGCTTAATAAAATTTCCCCGCTGCAATAAGGGATGAGTGAGTGAATAAATTTTATCTGTCAATTATCTGCTTCTGTTATATGTGGGAAAGGGAAATTTCATGGCACGAAATTGCCGCAATAGAGTTTCTGCCGCACTGACACCTGCAGTCTGAGATGCTTCCATAAAGCATCGAGCGGTATTGTCGCCATCTGAAATACTCTCATCGGCTGCCCCGCAGTAAATTTTCAGCATGTCCTGTTCCAGCAGTGCGCCACCGCCCCGTTTCAGCCCATCCCAGTCAATCTTCTGAAATAGCGTAAAAACACAAAAGGCACCTTTCGGTGCCTTTTCGACGAACATTAAAACCAATCAGGCATTTTTAGCCAGCTGCGCTTTGTGTTTGTTTTCACTCAGCATAGTCAGTAACAGCAGCAGAACAGCCAGTACACAACCGGCGATCATCACGATAAAACCGCCGTCCCAGCCAAAGAAGTCAACGGTATAACCGACAATGGCACTGGCTGCGACCGAACCGCCCAGATAACCAAACAGCCCGGTAAAGCCTGCCGCCGTTCCTGCTGCTTTCTTCGGTGCCAGTTCCAGAGCATGTAAACCAATCAGCATCACCGGCCCGTAAATCAGGAAGCCGATGGTGATCATGCAGGCCATATCAATACCCGGATTGCCGACGGGATTCAGCCAGTAAACCACGGTAGCGATAGTCACCAGCACCATGAAGAACACGCCAGTCGCTCCGCGGTTGCCTTTGAATACTTTGTCCGACATCCAGCCACACAGCAGCGTGCCGGGAATGCCTGCGTATTCGTAAAGGAAATATGCCCACGAGGATTTATCCAGCGCGAAATGCTTCACTTCTTTCAGGTAAGTCGGCGACCAGTCGAGAATGCCGTAGCGCAGCAGATAGACAAAGACGTTAGCCAGTGCGATGTACCACAGCAATTTGTTCGGCAAAATATACTGCATGAAAATCTGCTTTGCCGTCAGTTCCTGCTCGGCTGACTCTTTGACATAGTCTGGTGGATAATCGTTTTTATATTCTTCAATCGGCGGCAGGCCGCAGGATTGCGGCGTATCGCGCATGGTCATGAAAGCAAACACGGCCAGCAGGATCGCCCCGAAAGCAGGCATATAGAGCGCCGCATGCCAGTCGTTAAACCACGCCATACCAAGCAGGAACAGCAGCGGAGGGATACCACCGCCGACGTTATGCGCACAGTTCCACACCGACACAATGCCGCCACGTTCTTTCTGCGACCACCAGTGGACCATCGTGCGACCGCACGGCGGCCAGCCCATTCCCTGGAACCAGCCGCAGAGGAACAGCAACACAAACATGATGGCAATGCTCGATGTTGCCCACGGCACGAAGCCCATAAACAACATCACAGCAGCAGCCAGAATCAAACCGGCGGGCAAAAATACGCGCGGATTCGAGCGGTCAGACACCGAACCCATAATGAATTTGGATATGCCATACGCAATAGAAATTCCGGAGAGCGCAAAACCCAGATCGCCACGGGAAAAGCCCTGATCAATCAGATAAGGCATGGCCAGCGCGAAGTTTTTACGCACCAGATAGTAGGCCGCATAACCGAAGAAAATCCCCATGAAGATTTGCCAGCGGAGACGACGGTAAAGCGGATCGACGTGAGCCTCATCAACAGGAGCTTTGTGGGGCGCGGGTTTAAAGATACTGAGCATAAATGCCTCCGATGGCATAAATCAGGTGGGACTCATCGTGAGCCACGAACGAAATGGCGGAGCCGGTGTGTTCCAAAACGAACATCATTTTAGCCATTCGCGCACAAACGAACTGTGATTTATGACGGAAATGTTACATTTTTATTACAGCGGAGGCGGGGTTTGTGAGATTGAGTAACAGCATAAAACAAAAAAGGCGGAGCCTGAGCCCCGCCAGGCAGGCAGGTTGGTGACATATCAAAAGACTCATTTGAATCGTCAGACATTTTTATATTTTGATGTGTGATCTTTGAGTTTTTTCATTTTTTGCATATTAAAATTCATACCTGACGCTACCCTCACGGGTGCGCCAAATCATCATCAGTATGTTTTTATCAATGCAATTTTGGGGTGGTTTTACAGAACGAAAACAGAGCCGATCTTCCTCCCCCGCTTCTTTGTATCCCTCTCCGAATTCATAAACAGTGATCAGAAATGGACCCGTATTCTCGGAAGGAATGTGATATTTACCTCTAATTTGATCCTGATTATTCTGCCACCAGACAATCTTTTCCGATTCAGTGGAGGGCAAACCATCAACGATGACCTGTGCAGTGCTTCCATCATAATGCGCATCTATAACCGCTACATCTTTGCCACCAACGAAGGTATAGTAAAAACCGGTCAGCAGCGCGGCCAGAAATACAATTACGAAAATGCGCATCAATAATGACCTTCCATATCAATCACTGCTTCCATATTTGTCAAAAATGGTCGAAAACCGAATTTTTCAAAGCGTTGCAGGACAAACCATATTTTGAAAAACTGAAACTGATTGAATTCCTTTTTGCGTATATCATCAATATCCAGACCGAAGTGATCCTGGCCTGTAAATCTAACACTGGCTTTCCAGTTTCGCTCGCTTACGTGGAGACTGATGATGTCTATTTTCGTTGCATGGATATTATGAATGGTGATCCCCATTCCATTTATTTTATCAAGTACAAGGGAATCAAATTTTGGAAGAATCGATCCTTCGACCGCAGATTTAATATCTTTCAATTTATCCTGCGGAATACCTTTGCTTTTGTAATCAATGAATAATCCAATCGCTTCCTGCATAATAGACCTTGTATTTTTTGCAGTGTGATCAGAACGAAGCTTTCGATGATATGCATTATTAATTTGTCCGTTACTAAAAGGGGTTCCTGTAGAACGTTGAAAATGCTTCAGCATTTGGTTAATTAAATACTTGTAGGGTCCCACAAAGGAGTAGGGAAGAGAACACGTCAGCATTTCCTTAAATAACAACCGGGCACATTCCTTATTACTGACTGTGCCACCACGATGAGTGCTACGATAGACTCCCGCAAACCTGGACTGAGGATTATCAAATGCTGTCAGCCGGGTGAATGTATATGGGTCAACCACGGTTGATATATTTTTCAAACCGAACTCTCTTTTAAGTCTGTCCCCGGATATATCACCATAACGCATGTCATTTGCGCTGTAATCGTTGAAAAGCCGTTGTGTAGTAAATACCGTCTGGGGAAATACAGCATTAGTCATAGAGGTTACTCCTTTACCTGCTTTAACATTAATTATCACATCGCGTAATTACTGTCGGGTTGTTTATTATTATAATTGCCATTCACTATTGATAGTGAAATAACTACGACACATAACTTATTCCTTAAGTTAATTATTCCAATTTATAATGTGTACTGTTTGTTATATATAACAAGGCTATTGATTGCTCTCTGTTCTATATTACAATACTTCATTGAAAGTAATAAAACGTTATCTGTCCGCTTATAAAGTGAGGTTTTTGAGTGGCAGTAACAGCATAAAAAAAGGCGGAGCCTGAGCCCCGCCTGATACTTTCAATACCTCTGAATTTATTGAATTTTCAGGGTATTGATAATGGTTTCTGCATCGGTCTGCGCCTGCTGCTGATTATCCGCTGGCAGGGTGATTTGCATGGTCAGCAAATGGCTGTCTACTTTGCCCAACACGATGGAAGAGTAAGCTTTCTGACCCGCCGACGTGATCACGGTATCCAGTTGTTGCAGCGTCTGGCCATTTACCTGAATAGATTTATTGGTCACAACCTGCAGATTGGTATCACGGGCTTTTTGCTGATCCTGTAAACGACCCGCCAGAACGTCCAGCGATTCGGTGGTGTTATCACCCAGGATCACGATCACGGCTTTCTGACCGGTGCTGTCAGCGTACACATGCATATTGTTTGCCTGAGTGCCCAGCTTACCGCTCTGGTCGCTCATTCCCTGCGGCAGGGAGAAGGTGACTTTGCCTTCCAGCAGGCTGACCGGTACGGTCGCTGCCGTTGCTGAGGCCGCTGGCGCACCTTTATCTGCGGCAGGTGCGTCGGTGGTTTTACCGTCACACGCAGCCAGACCGGCGATCAGTACTGCCATTCCCATCATTTTCGCGATATTACGCATCGGGCTTCCTTAAGTGGCCTGTT
>Ga0157284_10000085_pt1 | contig 13346 bp, 8 predicted proteins | sample NitcycUS059202B1_FD_108392 | JGI IMG/M metagenome (GOLD analysis project Ga0157284, IMG submission 108392) | Soil microbial communities from Arlington Agricultural Research Station in Wisconsin, USA - Nitrogen cycling UWRJ-S059-202B-1 | ecosystem: Environmental > Terrestrial > Soil >... | reverse complement strand
GATGCTGCTGCTTATGACGCAAGCGCAATAAGCAACCCTTCATTGCTGCATATTTTTTCTTCCGGAAATTCGGGAACATCTGCGTCAACAACTGGAACATATTCGGGATTAAATGGTTTTGCAAATCTTACCGGCAGTTTTAAAATGGCAAAAAATATCCTGACTGTGGGTGCAACAGATTCTTTTTCTATGGTTGCTGCCTTAAGCTCAAAAGGTCCTGCACACGATGGAAGAGTAAAACCTGAATTAGTTGCATTTGGTGAAGACGGTAGTTCAGGTGCTGCTGCCCTGGTATCAGGAACTACTTTATTATTGCAACATTCATACAAACAAATTAATGGAATTTTGCCGGCAAATTCGCTGGTGAAAGCTATACTTATTAATTCTGCTGATGATGTGGGTAATGCAGAATTGGATTATAAAAATGGATATGGTGCTTTGAATGCAAATAATGCTCTTAAAACTTTGCAAACAAACAGGGTTTTTAATGGTAGTGTTACAAATTCAAATTCTCAATTATTCAACATTACTGTTCCTGCGGGGATTAAAAAAATTAAAGCAACACTAGTTTGGAATGATCCCCCTGCCGTACCCAACGTAGCAAAAGCACTGATCAATGATCTTGATCTTGAATTAATAGAAGTTTCTTCAGGACAAATATGGAAGCCCTGGGTTTTAAACCCTTTTCCTCATGTTGATTCATTAAATCAGCTCGCAAAAAGAAAAAGAGATAGCCTGAATAATGTTGAACAAATTACAATTGCCAATCCGCTCGCTGGTAATTATCAATTAAAAGTAACTGGTTTTCATATTACAACCCCATTACAAAGTTTTCATATTGCCTGGCAGCTTGATTCAATTGATAAATTTGAATGGCAGTTTCCCATATCAAATGACTTTATTTTTCCTTCAACGATAAATAATATACGTTGGGAGTCTTCTTTTCCTGCAACAAATGGCATCCTTGAATATACTATAAACGGTACGACCTGGCAGCAAATTCAAAACCCGATTGACTTGACTACCGGACATTATTATTGGAATGTGCCGTCGATGATCAGTACTGCTCAATTACGAATGACTATTGGCTCAAACTTTTTCGTAAGTGATACATTTACCATCGCGAACAGAACGATTACCGGGGTTGGGTTTAATTGCCCTGATTCATTTTTAATTTACTGGAATAAATTACCATCTGTTACAAATTACAAGGTTTATAAATTGGGTGACAAGTATCTTGAGCCATTAACAATAACTGCAGATAGTTTTTTAATTCTTGCCAAAGCAATGAATCCTTCATTGCATTATGCGGTTGCACCAATAATTGGAAATAAAGAAGGCGTAAAAAGTTATACATTCAATTATACAATACAAGGGGTTGAATGTTATGTCCGTTCTTTCCTTGCTTTTCTAATTGGTAATACTACACAGCTTACTCTTTCCGTTGGGTCATTGTACAATGTAAATAAGATTGTATTCGAAAAGTTTGATGGAAACGTTTATACTCCAATTCAAACTATTACTAATCCAACAGCTTTGATCTATAATTTTACTGATGCTCAATTAAAGAAAGGTTTAAATGTTTACCGGGTTAAATTGGAACTGGCAGGCGGAAGAGTAATCTATTCTTCTATTGAAACAGTTTATTACTTCAACGGCTCGGAATTTATCGTTTATCCGAATCCTGCATCTCAATATTCTCCAATAACAATTCTTTCTGATAACCAGTTTGAGCCGGCAACTTTGCAGGTGATCAATATGCAGGGCCAAAAAATTTATGAAATGAAATTAAATGATGTTAGTAGTCAATTGCCGGCGGGAAGATTAAGCAAAGGATTAAACTTATTAAGGATAACCAGGAAAGATCAGAAGGATGTCGTGTTGAAATTATTTGTACAATAATTATTTTGCTTCTGCAGTACTTAATTTTTTTCCAATTGTTTTTCCAGGGTATTCTTCCAATGCTTTTTCCAAACAATCCATTGCTGCATTAAGCGCATCGAGATTTAATACGTATGCCAGTCTCACTTCATTTCTTCCTAAACCATCTGTACCATAAAATCCTGTTGCCGGCGCCAGCATTACAGTCTGATCTTTGTAAGAAAAACTTTCCAACAGCCATTGACAGAATTTATCCGAATCATCGATCGGTAATTTAGCTATAGCATAAAATGCGCCACCGGGGTTTGGACAAAATACACCCGGCATTTTATTTAACCTGCTTACCATTAAATTCCTTCTTGATAAATATTCCGCTTTAGGGGCATCAAAATAAGAATCGGGAAGATCAACTGCAGCTTCCCCCATTATTTGCGCAAGCCCGGGAGGAGAGAGTCTTGCCTGTGCAAATTTCATGGCAGTATTATAAACCTCTTTATTCTTTGTAACAAAAGCTCCCAGCCTTGCGCCACATGCACTGTATCTTTTTGAAATGGTATCCATCAACACCACATGCTGATCCAATCCTGAAAGATGCATGGCACTTACATATTCACCATCATAACAAAACTCACGATATGCTTCATCACTGAATAAATACAGATCGTATTTGATGCATATTTTTTTCAATGCTTCCATTTCAGGGCGGCTATATAAATAACCTGTCGGGTTATTTGGGCTGCAAATAATGATCGCTTTGGTTTTTGGAGTAATCACTTTTTCAAAATCTTCAATAGGGGGCAGGGCAAAACCAGTTTCGATGTTCGAAGTAATTGGAACAACAATTACTCCCGCCGCACAGGCAAAGCCATTATAGTTTGCATAAAAAGGTTCAGGAATAATAACCTCATCACCTGCATTCAGACAACAGAAAAAACCAAACATGATCGCTTCACTGCCGCCGGTAGTAATGATAATTTGTTCGTGGGTAACATCAATACCAACTTTTTTATAATACTGCACAAGTTTTCTCCGGTAACTTTCATTGCCGGCGCTGTGACTATATTCAAGTACTTTGATATCTGCCTTGCGAACAGCATCAAGTATTGCCGGCGGAGTTTCAATATCCGGCTGGCCGATATTAAGATGATAAACTTTAATCCCTTTTTTCTTTGCTGCCTCCGCGTACGGAACCAGCTTTCGTATTGGTGAAGCGGGCATTTGCTGTCCACGATGTGAGATGTTAAGCATGGCTCAAAGGTAAACATCATTCATTAAGTAAGATTCTATTAATAAAAAAATCCCCATCAACTGACGGGGATCTTAAATATTGCAAAAGGAATTTTATTTACCAGATTTATTTTTTCCTTTACTTTTTGACTTAGTAGTTTTTTCAGCTGCTTTTGCTGCCTCTGCTTTTGCTGCTGCATCTTCTTTCGCCCATGTGTCATATGCAGTTGCTTCTAAAACTTCACCTGTAATTGCAAGAACTTTTTCTTCATCCACACCTGCGAATTTTACAAAAACCTGCTTGTCAAAATGATTCAGGTTAGCTGCATTATACCCAACTTTTATTTTAGCAGTTTTACCAGGCAAAATAGGGTCCTTCTGGTATTCCGGAGTGGTGCATCCACATGTGGCATGAGCATTTTCTATCACCAACGGTTTATCGGTTTTATTAGTGACTTCAAAAGTATAAGTGGCAGGTACATTTTGTTTTATTTTTCCAAAATCATATTTGTCAACATTGAATTTGGCAAAATCATCTACCATTGTTTTTTGAGCCATAGCGCCGGCTGATACTATAAACGCCGCTGCAATAAATAATAATTTCTTCATGATCTTAATTGTTTTTTTGTTTTAGTAAGGTGATTGATGAGTTTTCTGGTGCTGAACCTGCAGGAGCTCTCCATACAGTTCCCATTATCTTGACCTGTTTTGACAGATTTTGGTTGTACATGATCGTAATAGTTTTTTCAAAATTACCTTCACCAGCTGCATTATATCCTACCCTGACTTTTGCAGTGGCGCCGGGAGCAATTGGTTCTTTACTCCATTCTGGTGTTGTACAACCACAACTTGTTTGTACGTTTGAAATTACCATTGGGTCTTTGCCGGTGTTCGTAACTTCAAAAAAATGATAAACAGGTTTGCCTTGTGGGATGGTTCCAAAATTAAATTCGGTTTCTTTTACTGAAAGCACTTCTTGTGAAGCTGTAGTTTGCGCATTCAATACAATTGCTATTGCAATTGCAGAACATAAAGTAAAGAGTTTTTTCATTTTAAGCGATTCAGACTTCAAATTTAAGACTTCAACTTCAAATAGCATAGGCTAAACGCACAGAAATTCAGTATTTTTTAACACCCCAAAAAGCGGATACCCTTTCCTATATCTTTGTCGCATGGATACCCCTCATCCTTCAATGCTTGCCGCTGATAAACTTTCTTTCGAAAGTTTCCGCAACGAGGTATTAAACGATTTTTACATGGCATGCATAAGCCGTGAGGCCAGTCTTTTAGGTCGCAAGGAGGTTTTGACAGGGAAGGCCAAATTCGGAATTTTTGGTGATGGCAAGGAAGTAGCGCAGGTTGCTATGGCAAAGTTTTTCAAAGAGGGCGATTTTCGCAGCGGTTATTACCGTGATCAAACTTTTCAATTTGCTATCGGCCAGGCGACTGTTGAACATTTTTTTGCCCAATTGTATGCCGATCCGGATGATAAAAATGACCCTAATAGTGCGGGCCGTCAAATGGTTTCTCATTTCTGCACTTCATTAACGGACGAACAGGGCAATTGGCTTGATCTTGCCAATCGGAAAAATACGATTGCCGATCTGGCTCCAACAGCGGGTCAAATGCCAAGAGGATTGGGTGTTGCTCTTGCCTCAAAATGTTTTCGTGGGATAAAAGAATTAAAACAATTTGATCATCTTTCTGATAACGGTAATGAAGTTTGTTTTGTAACAATTGGTGATGCAGCAACATCAGAAGGTCATTTTTGGGAAACAGCAAATGCTGCCGGTGTGATGCAAGTGCCGATGGCGTTGTTTGTTTGGGATGATGGTTATGGAATTTCTGTTCCCAAAAAACTACAAACAACAAAAGCATCTATCTCTGAAGCATTAAGTGGTTTTCAGAAAAAAGATGATTCAAACGGGTTTCATATTTATAAAATAAGAGGCTGGGATTATGCAGGCATGTGCGAGGCATTCGAAGAGGGAATCCGGCTGGCAAGAGAAACACATACTCCGGCATTATTTCATGTGGAAGAAGTAACACAACCACAAGGTCATTCCACTTCCGGCAGTCATGAACGTTATAAAACGCCGGAGCGGCTTGAATGGGAAAGAGAACACGATTGCCTTAAAAAGTTTCGTGAATGGATCATTGATTCTTCTTTGGCAAGTGACGAAGAATTAAATCGTCTCGCATCAAAAGCCAAGAACCATGTGAAGGATGAAAGAACAAAAGCATGGGAGAAATACCAGTTGCCAATAAAAGAACAAGTAAAAAAAGTTACAGAATTAGCAACATCACTGGCGGCTAATATTCCTAACAAAGCAAAAACGATCGAACAATTAAGCAAAGAGCTTACTGCCAATCGTGAGCCAATGCGTCGGGATGTAATGCGGACATTGCATGTTATATTAAATGCTGCCGGCGATCATGACGCTGCATTCTGGGCAAAAGATTATTATAATGATCTTCTAAGAGAAAATGAACTTCTTTATAATTCACATTTATATAATGTTGGTGAAAAAAGTGCACTAAAGGTTGTTGAAACAAAAGCAATGATCACTGCTGATGCGCCAATGATAAATGGATTTGAAATATTGAATAGATATTTTGACACACTATTTGCAAATAATCCGCTTGTTGTTGCTTTTGGCGAAGATGTTGGTAAGATCGGCGATGTGAACCAGGGGTTCAGCGGTCTCCAGACTAAATATGGTGAAGCAAGGATCTTTGATTGCGGTATTCGTGAACTTTCCATCATGGGTCAGGGCATTGGAATTGCGATGCGTGGCTTAAGACCCATCGCAGAAATTCAATACCTCGACTATTTGTTATATGGCCTTGAGCCGTTAAGCGATGACGCAGCAACATTACATTTCCGCACAAAAGGAAAACAAAGCTGCCCACTGATCGTAAGAACCCGGGGGCACAGACTGGAAGGTATCTGGCACAGTGGCTCTCCATTAGGTATGGTTATAAACTCTTTAAGAGGAATGTATGTTTGTGTGCCAAGAAATATGACACAGGCAGTTGGCATGTATAATACATTATTAAGAAGTAATGATCCGGGAATTATTATCGAATGCCTGAATGGTTATCGCTTAAAAGAAAAATTGATCTCCAATCTCCTTCAATTTACAGTCCCGCTTGGTGTGCCTGAAGTGATACGAGAAGGTTCTGACGTAACTATTGTTTCGTATGGTTCAGTATTGCGTATTATTCAAGAGGCTGCTGATTCATTAGAAGCCCAGGGAATAAGTTGTGAAATAATCGACGTGCAAACTTTGCTGCCTTTTGACATTACTCATAAGATCCTTGAATCCTTAAAAAAGACGAATCGTATCATATTTGTCGATGAGGATGTTCCAGGCGGAGCCGCTGCTTTCATGTTTAATAAAGTAATGGAAGAGCAGGGTGGCTATCGTTTTCTTGACGCCGCGCCAAGAACATTAACGGGCAAAGAACACAGGCCATCTTACGGCAGCGACGGCGATTATTTCAGCAAACCTAATGCTGAAGAAATTGAAACCGTCATCAAGAAAATGATGCGGGAATAAAGTCGTTAAAACTTTCCACAATTTGTTTGAAGTGAGCAGGGGTTTTTTTAGATTAGCGGTAATTACAATCACCAAATAAGCCGGTTATGAGGTCAGGGAGTATGAATCGTGCAATAAATATTATTTTATTTTCATTTATATCCATTGTTTCGTTTTCACAAACTGATTATTCCTCACAACTCAGTGTATGGAAATCAAAATTTCCTGAAGAGGAATTTGTCGCCGCAAACTATAAAACGATCATCAGCTTTACATTAAATGGGAATCCAAAACCTGGTTTTGCTAAAGTAAATGTTTTAGTAAGGAATGAAATAACAATTGTACCCACCAAAGATTTCAAAGCTTTTGAGGATGGTTTGTTTTATAACCAGCAAGTTTCGATTGATAATGTAAAAGCAGTTAACCCGAAAGGAAAAGAAGTTCCTTTGCAAAAACTTTGCGGATCTTATCAAAGTGAAGATATTTTTCATGACGATTCAAAACTTTGCACTATAAAATTTACAACAGAAGAAAAAGGAAAGGCCTTTGTTTATTCTTATGAAGAGAATTATCATGATGTCAAATACCTTACTTCACAATATTTTCATGAATCATTTCCGTCAGCTGAAAGAATTGTTGAATTCAGAATTCCTTCCTGGCTTGAACTGGATTTTCGTGAATTTAATTTCTCCAATCATGGAATTGAAAAAAGTACGGCAAAAGACGGCGACATTAACAAGGTTATCTATAAACTGGCTAATGTAGAGGCATACACCCGTGAACGATCAGCGCCAAATCATGGATTAAGTTATCCTCATGTGATTACAATAAGTAAAGCGTATACTGAAAACGGCCAGCGTCATGTATTGTTTGAATCCGTAAAAGATCTTTATGCATGGTATCGTAGTATTTGTGATAGCACGGGTAATGATGCAACTACATTAAAAGATAAGGTGAATGAATTGACAGCTGGTAAAAAAACTGATCTCGAAAAGATCGAATCCATTTTTTATTGGGTGCAGGATAACATTCGCTATATCGCTTTTGAAGATGGCATCATGGGATTTAAGCCTGATGCTGCACAAAATGTTTTAAAGAAAAAATATGGAGATTGTAAAGGCAAGGCAAATCTTTTGAAAGAGATGCTGAAAGTCGCCGGCTTTGATGCCCGCCTTACATGGATAGGCACTTCCGATCTGCCTTATGATTATACCATCCCTTCGTTGGCGGTCGACAATCATATGATCTGTACAGTAATTGCCGGGGGTAAACGATACTTTCTTGATGGCACTGAAAATTTTATTGGATTAAATGACTATGCGCAACGAATACAGGGTAAACAAGTGCTGATAGAGGATGGTAAAAACTATATTATTGATAAGATACCTGATTTTTCTGCCGAAAGAAATAAGATGAAGTCAATTACCACTATTAATATTGGTGCTGATACGTTGAAAGGGACCACTCATGTAGAATACAATGGTGAATCAAAAGCAATGTTACAGGGTGTGTACACATCTATTCGTAATGAAAAAAAGAAAGATGCGTTATCATCTTTTCTCCGGCATGGTGATGATAACCTTGTTTTATTAAATGTGAAGGAGCCGGATTTTAAAGAAAGGCAAAAACCATTGGAAGTAAGTTTTGATTTTAAAGCAAATAATCAACTGACAAAAGCAGGCAATGAGTTGTATATAGTGATGGATTGGAATAAAGAATTTTCTTCACTTGAGCTTGATGATAAACGTAAAAATGATTATGAATTCAATAACAAATACTATCTTGATGTGCAAACAGAATTGATGATCCCTGAAGGGTATAAAGTGGATTATTTACCAGCCGCTTTTAAGAAATCCACGGCTCATTACTCTTTTGAAGGATCTTACACGAACAAAGGGAAAAGCATTTTATATAAAAAACTGATCGTTGTAAACAAACCGGTTTTACTGAAATCAGAATTTGAGGACTGGAATAAATTCATCAAAGAGATCAATACATTTTATAATGACCAGGTAGTGCCGGTAAAAAATAAATGACTATTCTTACAGGCCACTGGTAAAAGATTTTTTAATGAAAAGAGACTTGATTTTTGCAGTACTTCTTTTATTTATTTCTATAAGCGCCTGGTCGCAGCAGCCGGTTTTGGGTGATAAAATTGAAAAGGAATTTGAAGTGACAGCTATTCCTGATAAATGGAAAAATGAAAGTGCTGTGATCATCGGTCAAAAAACAGAATATCTCTTTAGTCGTCTTGCATCAGGAAGAAAATTTACACCGGTAGTTCGCATTCGGGAATATATACACAAGAGAATAAAACTGCAGGACAAAAATGCATTGGAGAAATTTTCCACTTTCTATTATGTCACGATGGGGAAAGATGGAAAAGCAGAATATAAAGTGATAAAGGCGGATGGAAAGCAGGTAGATATCGATATGAAGAGTGCAATTGAAGAGGAAAAAGATATTCCTTCCATTTATAAACCTATTTATTATAAACTAGGAATAAAATTTCTAAAGATCGCCATTCCAGATCTTGAAGTAGGCGATATCATTGATTACAATATTCGCAGCACGTTCGATTGGGATATGCGGTCAGAAGGCATCGCATTTACTCCTTTCATTTTTTCATTGGCAAATAATTACCCTACGCTTTACCAGCAATACAGGTTTACATTGGTAGATGGTATGAAAGTAAGATTCAAGGCCTTTAACGGGGCGCCGAATCTGAAAATGGATGCCAAAGCCTCAATCTTCGGTGATGATCTTTCATATGTAGCCTACTATTTACAGGATAAGGATCGTGAAAAAACAGTTGAAGAAAGATGGAATTATGAATTAAGGAATACCCCCAGTATCAAGTTTCGTGTTATCATGCTTGCTGATAACGATCCTGAATCAAAATCATTAGGCATGGCGTATGTCGATCGTTCTTTCCTTGACCTGGAAGATATGTATAAGCGTTTTGCAGGTGCTGCATTTTATAAAACAACTACCGGCAATACATTGGTGGCATATACAACAGAGTATATCTCAAAAAAAAGAGCTGATGGTGTTTTAAAAACAGATGATGAAATCATTCGTGAAACTTATTATTGCCTGCGAAAAGTTTTTCTTGAAATGTATTACCGTGGACCCGTACATTCAGAATTGGAAAAGTCAATGACAGGAAAAAAACTTTATAAAAAAGTACTGGAGCAGGAAAAAAAAGGAGAAACAAAAAAAGAAGAACGCGAAGATGAAATAAGAATGAACAGTGTTGTATTTGCAACTGCATTTCGCATGGCGCTGGCCGCGCAGGGAATTGCTGCAGAAATGTTTGTTTATATGCCGCGAAAATTAGGCGCCTGGAGAGATGCATTGTTTTTAGAAGAACTGGATTTTGTAATGAAAATAAAAACCAGGAAAAAGAATTATTATTTCGAGTCCTTCAACAATTTTGATGCATTTGCAGCACCTTATCAATATCTTGAAGGAGTGGAAGGATATAGCATCGGTTATTCCGAGGCGAACCAATATTATCGTACTCCCGGACCTGTTACAAATTTTAATGATAATCTTGATCGTCAGGAATACACTGTGAGTTTTCCTGAAAATATGGAAGTGATAAAAGTGGAAAGAACGAATTCATATTTAGGGTATGAAAAAACAGATCGCATCGGCCGGGCAAATTTTGACCGTGACTATTTGAATGTTGATTTCCAGAAATATTTCGTGGATCAGCAAAAAGATAAAGGCAAAAAGAAAAAAGAAGACGAAGTAATAGAGATAACAAGTGCGAATACAAAATACGATGATCCTGACAAGGAAGACAGGAAAAAGAAAAGAACGGAACTTTATGAAACAGATGTGAAAGGAGAATTTGACCTTGATAAGTACGAAAATTTTGAATTAATAAAAGATGGTCGTTACGGTGATACGGCGATGCTGCAGTACAGGGAACGGTTCACACTAAAAAAATTGTTGTCAAAAGCCGGCAGGAATTATGTATTTGAAGTAGGTAAGCTGGTCGGTGGACAAATAAAATTAGAACAGGCAGAGCTTACTACAAGACAGTCGGATATTTGGTTGCCATTTGCAAGAACGATCGAAAATAACATTACGATCAATATCCCTGCCGGATATACAGTTGATGGATTACAGGATCTGAAGTTTAATGTGGACAATGAAAGCGGTTCATTTATCGCTGATAGCAAAGTGGAAAATGATAAGTTGATCATCAACGCCAAAAAAGTTTATAAAAAGAATTTTGATAAAAAGGAGATGTGGCCAAATTATGTTTCGTTTCTTGAAGCGGCCTATAAATTCAGCCAGGCCAAAATTGTATTACGAAAAAAATAAACCGCCATGCAACTCACCATTTACCAGGTCGATGCTTTCACCAATAAATTATTTCAGGGTAATCCTGCTGCTGTTATTCCATTGGAAAAATGGCTGGATACAGAGCTGATGCAGACAATTGCTATGGAAAATAATTTAAGTGAAACGGCTTTTTTTGTTCCTTCTTCACAGCCAGGAATTGATTTTGAGCTTCGCTGGTTTACACCCGGCATCGAAATAAATCTTTGCGGCCATGCTACTCTGGGAAGTGCATGGATCATTTTTAATAAAATGGATTTTAAAAATGATACAATACATTTTAATTGCAAAAGCGGGAAGTTATCAGTCGAGAAACGTGGCGATGTATTGCATATGGATTTTCCGTCATGGAAACCGGAACGATTTAATGATTATCCGGAGGAACTATTAAAAGCATTAAAGGTGGATGAAGTTGTTGGTGTTTATAAGAATCGTGATATTTTAATTGAACTACAAAACGAAGGGCAAGTAAAAAAATGCACACCTGATTTTTCATTGTTAAAAGAAACGGGATATAAGGTGATCATTACAGCGCCGGGAACCAATGGTGTTGATTTTGTTTCAAGATTTTTTGCTCCAACCGCAGGAGTAGATGAAGATCCTGTAACTGGCTCTGCACATTCGCAGCTTATACCTTTCTGGGCGGAGAAGCTGAATAAAAAGAAAATGTTTGCAAAGCAGCTCTCGCTACGCGGCGGAGAGCTTGAATGTAAATGGTGGGGTGACCGTGTAACTATGTCTGGACAATGTGTGTTCTATATGCAGGGAGAAATAACCATTTAAAACTTGTAGTATTCTTTCATTTTTGCTATCAGCAGATCTCTTTTTCTTCTTGCAACTTCTACCTGATCGCCGTTGGAAAGAATAACAGTCCCGCCATCTCCCCGCAAATATTCCTTTACATGGCTCAGGTTTATAATGCAGGACTTGTGTATGCGAACAAAACCGAGCTCGGCTAATAATTCTTCATATTCGTGTATAGACCTGGAAGTACAAACCGGGGGTTGATCCGTAAAATGGAAATTTGTATAGTTACCATGAGACTCTGCATATAATATATCATTTAAAGAAACCACCTGGAATCCTTTCATTGACGGAAGACAGAGCTTCATGTTATTGGGAGAATTTTTTTGTTGCAGGTTGTGTAACAAAGCGTCGATATTTTTACTTCCGGTTTTTTCCGCAATTCTTTTCCTGGCCCGGCTAACAGCATTTATCAAAAGCTCATCGTCGACTGGTTTAACAAGATAATCAACAGCACTAAAATGAAAAGCCTCTATCATGAATTGATTGTAAGCCGTAACGAAGATCACTTCAAAACGTGGATCTTTTATTTCTTTCAGAAGATCAAATCCATTTTTCACGGGCATGGCAATATCTAAGAAGATAAGATCCGGATCAAATTGTTCAATTTTTTCAATGGCGCTATCAACACTATTACAAGTAGCCACTATATTCACTTCGGGGCAATTCATTTCCAATAATTTTTCCATTGAACTAAGTCCACGAGGCTCATCATCTACCAGTATCGAACGGATTGACATTGTCATACATCGATCTTTTTAATTGGTAAGCGAAGTTTTACAATTGTTCCGGTTCCATTTTTTGGTACCAGGCTGGATTTATCCTCAATTGTGATCGTACTTTGCATCTTATATTTTTCATTCAATACCCTGATCCGTTGTTTAATATTATCAATACCCACCGGGTCATGGCCCAATTGTGCTTCTTTGTTCTTTAAGGATCTTTCGATACCAATACCATCGTCATCTATTATGCAAAGCAGTTGCTGTTGTTCTTTTTCAAAGCGTATATCTATTTTCATCGGTTGATCGGGAGACGCTGCGCCGTGCCATATGGCGTTTTCGATAAATGGTTGTATGAGCATTGGCGGCAGTACGATATCACTTTGAGTAAGATCTTCGTCGAGTTCGATTGTATGAGTAAAATTTGATGTCCTTATTTTTTCCATTTCTAAATAACGTTGCAGGTAGTCAATTGTATTTTCTAAACTCACAAAAGGTTTTGATGATTGATTAAGCGTAATACGAATAAGCTGGGCAAACTTGTTGAGATAATGTGATGCCTGTTTATTTTCATTATTCAGGATCATTTCACGAATACTATTAAGGCAATTAAAAATAAAATGAGGATTCATTTGTGCATGGAGTGCCTTCATTTCGGTTTGCGCCATTGCCTTGTCAATATCAGCTTTTTGACGGATCTGCCGGATACGAAGACGATAGAACAGGTATAAAAGAAACAGCATTAACACAATTGCGAGTAACAAAAACCATGTTGTTCTCCAAATTGGCGGACGAATATTAATTGTGATCTCTT
>Ga0157284_10000084_pt1 | contig 13445 bp, 12 predicted proteins | sample NitcycUS059202B1_FD_108392 | JGI IMG/M metagenome (GOLD analysis project Ga0157284, IMG submission 108392) | Soil microbial communities from Arlington Agricultural Research Station in Wisconsin, USA - Nitrogen cycling UWRJ-S059-202B-1 | ecosystem: Environmental > Terrestrial > Soil >... | reverse complement strand
TTCAGAAATCTTGCTGAACGGAGCGGCCTGGAGACCCAAGGCTTCAGGATCGAGAGAAGGCACCGCGCAGCGGCAAGATTTCCAGCCTGTCTCCGTGGTAACTGAAACATAGTGTCTAGCGGAGCGCGTAGTGAAAAAGCGGGGGAGTCCAGAGGGCGCGCGCTTACGCGTCCTCTGGTCGGTGTGGGCCGACGCCCACGACCTTAGGTCAGTTTGGGCGGCGAGCCCGAGGATATCACCCGCTAATGCAGCGGCTCCTGCAAACCGTCAGTCAATAAACAAACTCGTCGGTACATTAAACCTCACCGCCAGTGCGCGGATATGCTCGACTGTCAGCGAACGCTTACCGCTCAGGATCTGACTGACCAGTGATTTCCCACCGATTTCCTCTCGCAGATCGTTCTGCTTTAATCCGTAATCCTTCATCAGCTGACGAAGTGCTTCCACACCGCGTGGCAGATTTCCCACCGCCTGATTAAAGGTGACGAAATCGGTATGCTGGCGCTCATAGCTTTCAATCTTTGCACTCAGAAACTCGATTAGCGGGTTTTCGTCATCATGCTCAATCAGATAATCAATCAGCTCAAGGGCACTTTTATAATCGGCTGTGCTGGTACTTCCTCCCAGCAGAGGAACTGCTTTAACCAGCGCTTTACTGGCTTCGATAGCTTCAGCAATCATTGTGTGTAAATCCTGTAATGTTTGTTCAACTGGTCGTAAAGCGCATGAGTGAAGATATGTTTTACATACACCCGCTTGTTGACGAAATTGATATAAGCAATGAGGCGAAGATTATTGCCGCCGACGTTAATAACCCACCATTTTGGCCGGTAGCGGAAATTGTCGAGGCTGGAAAAGACGGATTTCAGGGAATCTGGGGTTGGATAGTCGCCTTCTTTGAGCCCGCGATAGGTTGCCAGCAAGGCGGTTTTATCATTGGGATACTGCCGCATCGCCCGGTCGAATGCTTCTTTGGGTATAACATGCATAGCACTCCTGAGTTCACATCCTGTGAACAATATAAAGGTTAATGTTGTGGTTTATAAGCTGTAAACCACAATAACCTTTTGCAGGAGGGGACTGGCTTTACTTGTTGTCAGATTGCGGCACATCTTCCAGAGAAGTTTCCGGGTCAGCAGGATGTACAGTTTGGTAAATGGCCACCGGATCCTCCACCTCCGCTTTCCGCTTGTCCTGCCACAAATTCATCCGCGCCCGCAGCGAGCCGCTGAGTTCTTCATGCACCTGCTTCGCGGCTTCGGATTCAGGACTGAGTTCGAGTACGAATTCCATGAATTTATCAGCGGTATAACGGTTTTTCTTCACGCCGGTACCGGTCAGCCACGCCATGCCAAGGGTATAAGCGGCTTCGGCGCGATCGGGGTGTTGTTCGTTATGCAGAATTTCCGGCAGCCAGACTTCGGCGGCCTGGCGCTTCTCGGCGTCCGAACCGTTATCCAGCGCGCAACTTGCACGGAAATAGGCGGCGGATAAATGTCCGGCTTCCATTGCCCGCTGATACCAGTGCATGGCCTGTTCATAATCGGGTTCGCCGCCGAGCCCTTCACGCAGCGCATTAGCGCAGGTAAACATGGCAGGTACCATGCCTGAACGGGCGGCACTCAGCACGCAGTCCATCGCATTACTGTCGTTGTGATACTGCTCCGGCACATCCTGATGCCAGCCGTTACGGTAGAAAAAGTACAACTCGTAACAGTGGATCGCGCTGCCGTGGCGGGCCATTTCGGTCATCAGAAAATGTGCGGCGTCCAGATCGTCATTGATCGCCATGTCGTGCGCCAGTGTGACCAGATCTTTTACCGGTTGCTCGTCGCCTGCTTGCAGGATAAGCGACCACGCATGGTCCATCAGGCCTTCACACAATTCAGGGCGCGCCGGTAATCCGTACAGGCCTGATTGCAAAGCCGTCGCGGCAAATGCCACCAGCACCGGATCATTTGCCTGACTCAGGCCCCGCGTCAGCAGCAAGGTCAGTACCGGCAAACCTTCCTGATGGCCATTGGCCAGCACGGCACGGGAGATGAACATCCGCGCGGCGTGACCGGGCATTGCCTGCGGTGAGACAGCAAACAAATCGTTATAAACGGCCAGTCCGGCCTGATCGTCGTCCTGCCAGTAGGCGATGCAGATCCCGGCAAGATCCAGCAGGCGGACCCGCGTTTCCGCCGCCAGAGGCTGAGTCAGTAGTGCGGCTAAGCGCGACTGGAGTTCCAGCGCCTGCGGAGATTCTCTGTCGGCGATATCGCCGGAAAGCGCATCACACAGCGCGTTAGCGCGGAACTGATTACGCTCTTCTTCACTAAATTCTGCGCACAGCGGACTGTCAATAATTTGCATCTGTTGCGCGTCGCTGCCGCCCCAGAAAGCGGAATGGAATAAAAGGTAGGATTCCATGGTGCCGACATCGGCATGGCGGACTGACATCGCCATGCGAAGCCAGTAATCCAGCGCCTCTTCATCATTTTTGCGGGTTTGTTGCAATGCGGCGGGAAGCATTTGCGGCCAGTGTGTCGCGGGCTCAAATCCCAGTGCGTGGATGTGGGCCACGCCATCCCGCCAGATTTCACTGCCCTGAATCGAAAACTTTTCATGCAAAGGTTTTGGGATTTCACCGGCAAACAACGCTTTCAGCCAGTAGGGCTCACCGAAACCACCACTCAGGTTCATCATGTGGCGCAGGGCATGCGTCGGGCGCGGGTGCAGTTCAATAGCACGTAAAAATGACAGTACCGCGTAATCACAGCATAACTGTGCGCCCAGCCACTGGTGATCGGCGACATCTTCACCTTCCTGCGGCTGACGAATAATCCACGCATTTTCATGCCAGACCATACCCAATAAGGCATGAGCGTGATAACTCTGCGGGCATTGCTGCGCCCAGTCACTGAGGATTTCCAGCGGGTTGAGCGGGGGAGATTCTGTGCCGGTAAACAGCGTTGCCGGATGCATCAGCAGCCCGTAATCGCTGTGGCCTTCGCCCTGATTCTGCCAGCCACGCATCTGTGACAACAGCCACTCGTCGAGTTTAAGAAAACGGCGGGTCGCCAGAAGCATTCTGGCTTTGGAAATGTTGTCGTGCTGGTCCTGATGTGGCATGAGGTTCCCTGAGCTAGTGAGTAAAAACGGTGTTTTGCGCGGCACCCGAAGTCTAACTTTCTTCCCCTGCGCGATCAGCGGGATTGGTCTGACTTTGGCTATAGTAACGGATCCGAACCGCCACTGACCAACAAAGCCTCTGCATAATAAAGATTAATAATTGTCCTGAAATACCTTATTAATTGAGAAGATTAGATATCAACTATTAAGAAAATCAGAATCTCAAAGATGGAGAAAGTGTGAAGTAATTATGGAGAAATACATTTCAGCAGGGAAATATAATGAGTGATGAATGTCACGGGTGGTAATCATCTCTTTGCAAAACAAAAAAAAACCGACCACTAAGGGCCGGCTGTTGTTTCCACAAAACGGGGAATGAGGGTAATAAATAACAAATAATGATGATAGCGAGAATGATTATATATTATCGGTGAATAGATGCTTTATCAGTTAGTGCGGTAATCATTTTGTATAATTAATTGATTTCAAAGTGCTTTTGATTAATTTAGCTTTGCGTGCTTTATTTTAACATCTAAACAGAGGTTTAATTTTACCCGGCATTAATAAAATGTTACACCTTTAAATGCTTATGAAATATATTAACTAATTTCGTATCATTTTCTTTCTGGATTAAAAGTATTTATATCAAGAGAATGGATTTGCCATGTCGGGCCAACTTTTATACAGATACCAACAAGCGTTAAGCAGATTTAAATCAGTAAAAACCTGTACTTTACATTCAGTGGCACGGTCCGACACCTATCGAGGACAAAAAAATGAAACTCCGTGTTCTTTCACTCATGATCCCTGCATTAGTGGTCGCAGGATCAGCAAGCGCGGCAGAAGTTTATAATAAAGATGGTAATAAACTCGACCTGTACGGTCTGGTTGATGGCTTACACTACTTCTCTAACGACAAAGGTTCTGACGGCGATCAGAGCTACATCCGTCTTGGTTTCAAAGGCGAAACTCAGATCACCGACCAGCTGACCGGTTACGGCCAGTGGGAATATCAGGTTCAGGCTAACCAGGCTGAAAGCTCTGATGACGGCGACCGCGCATTTACCCGTTATGGTTTCGCCGGTCTGAAATTCGGCGACATGGGTTCCTTCGACTACGGTCGTAACAACGGCGTCATGTATGACGTGGCCGCCTGGACCGACTTGCAGCCAGAGTTCGATGGTTCTACCTACGGCGCTGACCAGTTCCTGTATCAGCGTACCAATGGCGTTGCAACGTATCGTAACGACAACTTCTTCGGGCTGGTTGATGGCCTGCACTTCGCTCTGCAATATCAGGGCAAAAATGACAGCGGCGGCGGCGAACCGGGTACACGTGATGTGCTGACTCAGAACGGCGACGGTTACGGTATGTCCCTGAGCTACGACATTGGCGCGGGCGTCAGCGTGGCAGGTGCGTTCTTTAACTCTGACCGTACTGATGAGCAGAATTCCGCACCGGGCATCATGGGCGACGGTAAAAAAGCCGAAGGTTATACCGGCGGTCTGAAATATGACGCTAACAACGTTTACCTGGCTGCCATGTTTACTCAGGCTTACAACGCTTCCCGCTTCGGTTCTACCGATTCAGAAGCTTACGGTTATGCCAACGAGTCACAGGCATTCGAAGCTTACGCGAGCTATCAGTTCGATTTCGGCCTGCGTCCGTTCGTGGCGTATAACCAAACTCGCGGTAAAGATTTAGGTTCCGACCGTCTGGGCAACAACTACCAGGATCAGGATCTGGTGAAATTCGTCGACCTGGGTGCGACTTACTACTTCAACAAAAACATGTCGGCCTATGTTGACTACAAAATCAACCTGATCGACAGCAGCACCTTCACCGATAACGCCGGTATCAACACCGATGACGTTACCGCTGTAGGTCTGGTGTATCAGTTCTAAGCGTGCCTTTCTCAGACACAGAATAGCGTTTAGATTTGAGTCAAAAGAACAAGCAGTAAAAAGAACGCGGTCGCTGATGGCCGCGTTTTTTTATGGGCACAATTTGACGTGAGAACCCCGCCAAACGTCGCTATTGTGTTGGCAGGATTTCTTCCATTGATGAGGTGTTTATGTCCGTTAAACCGCCGTTACCGCCCTTTACCCATGAAAGTGCCATCGAAAAAGTCAGACTGGCCGAAGATGCCTGGAATAGCCGCGATCCGCAGCGGGTCAGCCAGGTTTATTCTGCCGATACGGTCTGGCGCAACCGCAGTGAATTTGTTCATGGTCAGGAAGCTGTGGTGGCTTTTTTGCAGCGTAAATGGGCGAAGGAACTGGATTATCGCCTGATCAAAGAGATTTGGGCATTTGATGGCGCCAGGATTGCCGTGCGTTTTGCCTACGAATGGCATGATGATTCAGGCAACTGGTTCCGCAGCTTCGGTAATGAGAACTGGGAATTTAATGAACAGGGGCTGATGTTTGCACGTCATGCCTGCATTAATGATTTACCAATCCGGGAAAGCGAGCGGAAATTCCACTGGCCTCTGGGACGCAGGCCGGACGATCATCCAGGCCTGAGTGAGTTTGGATTCTGACGGTTTCAGGCTGATTTCTGGTGGATCAGATGCAGCGGGGGAGAAACATCGAGTTCGATTTCCGGATTCTGGCGGAATTCATGCGGCGTGATATTGAAACGCTTGCGGAACATGTAGGTAAAGTGTGACTGCGAGCCGAAGCCGAAATCCATCGCGATATCGAAAATCGGGGTATCACTGCTGCTCAGCTGATAGACAGCACTCGCCAGACGACGTTCCCTGATGTACTTCCCCAGAGAAATGCCTGTCGATTCTTTGAACAGTTTTTGCATGTGCCAGAGCGAATAGCCTGAGTACTCAGCCAGTTCTTCAAGGTGGATCACACGACCAAGATGGCCTTCAATCCATTTGCTGAGTGCGCAGACGATAGCGATATGAATATCTTGAGCCATAACCAGTCTGTTTTAAGGTTGAATATCGCTATTATACACGACTTCGCCGTGATGGCGTGGCAGGTGTTGCTCTGAGGTGTATGACAACAGAAGTGACATAAATGGCCCGCTGAAAAGGAGTGCTCAGGCACTCTGACGGGCCATCATTTAGCGTAACAGGATCCAGTGAATCAGGCGGGCGATACCGTCGTCAACCAGAACGATCCCGACGAGGATAAGAACAATGATGATGTAAAAGTTCTTACCGGTGGGCAACGTGGTTTCTCCCTTCATCCCCGTTCAGGGTATAAAATTCAGTTACCACGGGCCGCTGCCCTGCATATTCAATGCAATTACAGCCAGACACACCACAACAAATATCAGAAAAACGATAAGAAGCCGTTTCATTCTTTTTACAGAGCTTGCGCTCTTCCTCCAGCGTGGATCATTAGCCAACGATTAATTCTTGCGAACGTTAACCGCTTATTCCGCTGAGATCCAGCCTGTCAGGAATTTAAAACGATTTTTATAGGTTTCGTTTAGCCATCGGTTGCCGGGCGTCGCACCAGATCGGTTTTCTGACCGCCATTTATGACCGTGGTTGGCGGTGTTTCCGGTACCAGCGCATCCGGAGCAATGTTCATATGGTTGAGAATTTCCCCCATGATTTGCCCGAAGATTGGCCCTGCAACTGAACCACCAAAGTGTTTACCTGCCTGAGGATTGTTGACCATCACCACCAGCGCCACGCGCGGATTACTGGCAGGAGCCACACCGGCGGTGTAGTTGATGTAACCGCCATCGTATTTACCGCTGGCCCCCATTTTTTCCGCTGTACCGGTTTTAATCGCCAGACGATAACCCGGCACCGCCGCACTGAGGCCGGAACCTCCGGGCAGGGCGTCACTTTCCATCATATGAATAACCGTTCTGACCACGTCAGCTGACATCACGCGGGTGCCTAACACCGGCGGTGTGACTTTGGTAATCGACAGCGGGCGATATATACCTTCCGCGCCAATCGTGGCGTATTCGCGGGCAATTTGCAGCGGAGTGACGCGCAGGCCATAACCGAATGAGAAGGTTGCGCGCTCGATATCTGCCCAGCGGTCACGGTGCGCCGGGAAATATCCGCTGCTTTCGCCGCCGATACCTAAATCAGTGGGTTTACCCAGGCCGAATGACTGATAAAGCTGAACCAGTACGTTCGCAGGCATCGCCAGTGCGATATGTGATACCGCGATGTCACTGGATTTCTGCAAAATACCGGTGATGGTCAGTGCCGGCCAGTGGCCAACGTCGCGGATCAGGTGTCCGTTAACGGTGTAGGGATGCGTATCAAGAACGGAATCAGGGCGGATCATATGGCGGTTCAGACCCGCCATTACCACCAGCGGTTTCACTGTAGAACCTGGTTCAAAGCTGTCGCTGATGGCCACATTGCGCATGTTTTTTGGCTGAACACCGGCGTAGTTATTCGGGTTGTAGGAAGGGTAGGACGCCATTCCCAGAATTTCGCCCGTGTTCACATCCACCAGAACCGCTGCGCCGGACTCGGCCTGGTTGAGCGTCACGCCATCGCGCAGCCGCGAATACAACACGTACTGCATAAAGCTGTCGATACTGAGATTAATGGTCGGCGGCTGTTGTGGCGCGACTTCTTTGAGAATACCGATCACATTACCGTGGCGATCCTGACGGTATTCGCGCATGCCAGGTTTACCCTGAAGCAGGGCGTTAAAGCCTTTTTCCACGCCTGTCAGACCTTCGTTATCGGTCCCGACCACGCCGACCAGGTTCGCTGCGGCTTCACTCATCGGATAATAGCGGCTGTCATCAAGCTGAGTGCTGATGCCACCCAGATGTAGCTGGCTGATATCGGCAGCGATGCCTTCTTCTATTTTGCGGCCAAGATACACAAAGCGGCGCTGCGGATCGCTGGTGATGGTTTGCTGTAACTGGGAAAGCGGCATATTCAGCGCAGAGGCCAGATATTGCCATTTCGGACTGTTCAGATCGCTGTGCAACTCAAGCACGCGGAACGGGTCAGCGATAATGTCTTTGGATGCCACGCTCAGTGCCAGCGGGTGTCCGTTGCGGTCAACAATGGTACCGCGTCCGGCAGGGATCACGCTGGAACGCAGGGAGCGGGAATCGGCCTCTTTTTCCAGCATCGGCTGATTCAAAAGCTGCAAATAACCTACACGGCCAAGCAGGAGCGCCAGACAAAAGACGATGCCGAGACAAATCAGCGCAAAGCGCTTGGTGTAAAAATGGGGTTGGGCGCTGGATTTTTTTGAGCTCGGTGGCATGGCAGTTTCGCAAAGTCATTGACGCGTTTGAAGCGAAAAGCGATGGCACCGGGGAATCCTTTAACCGCATCAAATGATGCCGGTAAGTGCCCGATAAAAATACAGCTCATCGCTCTGAAAGATAATGAATTTCGTATACATGCACATCTTATATTAAGCCATAGCGATGGATTGTTTATTTCAATTGCTCTTTGTAAGCAAGTGCAACGGCGAAGCCGTTTTTTACTCGACGGACAGCCATTCGTCCGCTTCTTCAAACATTTCTTCCAGCATTTGGTTTAATTGCGAACGTTCCTGCTTGCTTGCACCTTGTGTATTCAGCCCGTTGGCCTGCATCGGTTTTACCTTAACTTCTGCATCCGGGAACATCCGGTGTACGCGTTTTACCAGTTCTGCTTCAATTTTTTCACTGGCATTGGGGATGCCGGAGACATTCCGTTTGTCAAAAATCAGTTCAACCCGCATGGTTTTCCTCATTATTATAAAATTCTATTAACTGGCTAAATATACAGTATGCGAGGCGGCCGCTCTAGTGATTTTTCGCCTGAACTTTGGAACGCAGTTCAGATTTGTGAGCGTAAATTCATGTAATTCATGATCCATGCATCTTGTGAATGTCTGGCCGACCGTTAGAATGGCGGCCAGTCTGTGAGGGAAATGTGGATAAACAACGGCGTTCAGCACTGGTATTTTTTTGCCTGGCCTGTCTGGTCATACTGACTTGTATGACACAGCGCATCGCCGGGCTGAATGCGTTGTCCGCTATCCTGCATCAGGAAACAACGACGGCTCAGGCGTCTGCCACCCTCACTGACATCGCGAAAATCCCGGCTCCCTGCGAGCTCAGCAGTAAATCGCTGCTTTCTGTTCCTCCTCTTCTTTTAGAATTCGCGTTTCTGGCGCTGAGTCTGCTGCTGGCATTTTTGTCACGCGGCAATATGGCGGCAATCCGCCTGCTTGTGCCGGAAGCCGTCCCTGTGCCGCGCCTGCGGGTGCATTTGCGGCTCTGCGTATTTCGGGAATAAAAACTCCGGGAATAAAAAACACGCCTGTTTTTCATCAGGATGTGACATTTTATTTTTGGAGAAAATTTATGCGAAGTTTGTTCAGAGCGGCCGCTGGCTGCCTGCTGATGCTCTGGCTGCATACCGGATATGCTGCCGACACCGGCTGGCTGCAAAGTCCGCAAAATACCCATGCGAAAGTGCGCTTACAGGCACAGTCTGCTCATTCTTCTGAGCAGGAAACCCGCCTGCTGTTGTCTGTCAGCCTCGAAAAGGGCTGGAAAACCTACTGGCGATCGCCGGGAGAGGGCGGTATTGCGCCGTCGGTAGAATGGCTAAAACCGGTCACGGCGGCGCAGGCCAAATGGTTCTGGCCAACGCCCGCGCGCTTTGATGTCGCTGGCATTACTACCCAGGGCTATCACGATGAAGTCACGCTGCCCGTCACCCTTAGCGGCAGCGCGCCTGCCACCATTGCCGGAACGCTGACGCTGCCGGTGTGCAGCAACGTGTGCATTCTCACCGACTATCCTTTTAGTCTCGATCTCACTTCGTCCGGGGATAACGCGGATTTTGAGCGCCAGTTCGCCGCAGCGATGGGCAAGGTGCCGATTGCTGAAGGTCTGGCGGACCGCGTGACGGCGGGCTATTACGCGGGTGTATTGCAGATTTCCGCTCACCGCGAGCAGGGCTGGCAAAATCCGCAGGTCTTTACCGATACGCTGGAAGGCAGTTCGCTGGGCAAACCGGTGGTGAAAGTAGACGGCCCCCAGGCGCTTTTCACGCTGCCGGTGACGGACGAGTGGGGCGATAAAGCCCAGGATATCAGTGGTAAAACGCTGAGCATCGTGTTGTCGGACAAAGGTCTGGCGCAGCAGATTAGCCTGCGCGTGAGCGCACTTCCTGCCGCCGCGCCGGACAGTATCGCACTCTGGCAAGTGGCATTAATGGCGCTCGCCGGGGGCTTCATCCTCAATCTGATGCCTTGTGTTCTGCCGGTTCTGGGCATGAAACTCGGCAGTATTTTGCAGGTGGAACAGCGCAACCGTAAAAACATTCGCGTGCAGTTTCTGGCGTCGTCGGGCGGGATCATCACCTCGTTTCTGGCGCTGGCATTGCTGATGACGTTGCTTCGTTACACCAGTCAGACGCTGGGGTGGGGCATTCAGTTTCAGAATCCGTGGTTTATTGGGCTGATGGTGCTGGTCACGGCAGTGTTTACCGCCAATCTGCTGGGGTTATTTGAAATCAATCTCTCCTCAAAGATGACGACACGTCTGGCGACGCATCAGCGCTCCGGGCTCATAGGACACTTTGCTGAAGGTGCGTTTGCCACGCTGCTGGCGACGCCCTGTTCGGCACCGTTTCTCGGCACCGCGGTGGCGTTTGCGCTGGCTGCACCGCTGCCGGTGCTGTGGGGGCTTTTCCTGATGCTGGGCATCGGCATGAGTCTGCCGTGGCTGATGATTGCCTTATGGCCGGGGCTGGCGATGTGTATGCCGCGTCCCGGCCGCTGGATGTTACGGCTGCGGCTTTTCCTTGGCGTGCTGATGCTGTCGTCCTGTCTCTGGTTGCTGAGCCTGATGCAAAACCATTTCTCAGCGCTGTTTGTCGCCGTGCTGGCGGGTGTATTGCTGGTGGTGTTGTTTGCCTTATCCCTGCGGCGCTATGGCTGGCGAAATTGTGCGTTAACCGCCGGTGCGGGCGCACTTCTGGCAGGCGCCGTGATGGCGATTGTCATGCAGTTTTCAGGCGCTGGCGGCAAAGCGCTGCGCGATGATATTGCCTGGCAACCCTTGTCCGAAGAGGCGATTCAGAGTGCGCTGGCAGATAAAAAAGTGGTCTTTGTGGATGTTACCGCCGACTGGTGTGTGACCTGTAAAGCCAACAAATACAACGTACTGATGAGTGAAAACGTGCAGAAAGCCCTGACGGAAAACGACGTCGTGGCACTGCGCGGTGACTGGACATTGCCATCAAAACCGATCAATGACTTCCTGCAAAAACGCGGCAGCGTCGCCGTGCCGTTTAATCAAATTTATGGTCCGCAAAATCCTGCCGGTGAAATTTTATCGCCGTTGCTTACCCGCGATGCCGTATTACAGGGGCTGGAAGATGCCCGTGGAGCCCGATAATGAAAACGTTAATGCTGATTATGATGATGGTAATTTCTCCGGCTGTTCTGGCGATGACGCCGGAAGACACATTGTTTAATAACCCCGCCTCGCCGTGGTTTGGCGCGAAAAATCCGCGGCTGACGATTGTGTCTTTCACTGACTACAACTGTCCTTACTGCAAGCAATTTGATCCGATGCTGGAAAAGGTCGCGAAAGAAAATCCTGACGTAAAGGTGGTGATTAAGCTGCTGCCTTTCCGCGGTGCGAGTTCCATTATTGCCGGTCGTGCGGCGATGACCGTGTGGGAACAACATCCGGAAAAGTTTCTGATCGTGCATCAGCGTCTGATGTCTAAAAAAGGGCAGCATGATGAGGCCAGCGCGCTTGAGGCAGTGAAATATGCCGGGCTGGAACCTATACGCGTGACGCCAGCCAGTTACCTTGAACTGAAAACCAATGTGGAGATTGCCGAAGTTTTGGGGATTCAGGGGACGCCAGCGACCATTATTGGCGATCAGCTGATCGCCGGCGCCATCTCATATGAGGATTTGCAGAAAGTCGTGCAGGAGCAACTGACGAAGGCAAAACATGACCAGACTTAAACGCTGGGCGCGCGAAGGAGCGATTCTCGTTGTGCTGATTATGGTGGTGATGCTGGGAATGGATTTTCTGCGTGCGCCGCAGGCACCGGCCAGTTTCGGCAGCCAGCCGTTGCAGACCCTCAGCAATCAGTCCCTGACGCTCGACGAGCAAAGCCAGCAGCGCCCGCTGCTGGTCTACTTCTGGGCAACGTGGTGCGGCGTATGCAAAATGACCACACCTTCCGTTGCCCGGCTGTCAGAAGAAGGAGAGAACGTTCTGACCGTGGCGTTGCGTTCGGGTGACAACGCTGCGCTGGCGCGTTATCTGCAAGGAAAGGGCATTCAGATGCCGGTGGTTAATGATTCACGTGGCGATTTGTCGGCGCAATGGGATATCGGCGTTACCCCGACGTTTGTCATCATTGATAAGGGGAAGGTTATCGCCACGACAACGGGCTGGACATCTTACCGGGGGATGAAAGCGCGGATGTGGTGGGCGCAAATCCGCGGGTGATTTGCTGCGTTCATAAAGCAAAAGGCCTTCACCCTGGTGAAGGCCTTTCTTCATATTGTTTTCATGGCAGGGAAATCAGTTCGCGAGGAACCGTTTCTCGTCGGTCAGCACCTGAAGCAGTAAACCCAGCTCTGGTTTCTGATCTTTAATCCGTTTGCCATTGGTATCAAAGGCGCGGTAATCGCCGTCGCTTTCCAGCTCCAGCGTCTGATCCGGCGTCGTGATGATAAGCGTCCCGTCATCGCTGGTGGTTACCCAGTTATGGCGGCGCTTGGCAGCAAACAAATCTTCACCCTGCGAATAATCCGCCGGTGACGTCGTGACATGCAACAGACGCTGCATCAGCGTAGTCATCACATCCGCATGGTCAGTCAGCTTATTGATACTTTGCGCTGGCGTGCCCGGCCAGTGAATAATCAGCGGAACCTGCAACTGGCGGCGGTTCATCGAATTGCCTGATCCCCAGGTGCCGTTCTCATTGAACTCAATGCCATGAGACGCCGTGATCACCACGACGGTTTTATCCAGCTCACCGCGGTCTTTCAGCGATTGCAGGATGGACTTGATTTGGTCATCCACGCCATGAGCACCGGCCTGATAACGGTGAATGAAGGTGTTACCTGTCGGCACACTTTCATTATCCTGACGTAACGCCGTGCTGATACCGTTCAGACTGACGTAGGAGAACCACGGACCATTACCACGCACATTCAGCCACTGCTGCCACTGATTTACGGTTTGCTCATCGGACTGTTTAACCGGCGGCGGCAAGGTGAAATCGGTCAGCAAGGCCTGACGATACAGCGGGCTGTTAAAGCCGTCAGAGGCAAACAGACCAAATTCATAACCCTGTTGTTCCAGCGACGTCACCAGTGCAGAAGGTTTGC
>Ga0157284_10000080_pt1 | contig 13686 bp, 14 predicted proteins | sample NitcycUS059202B1_FD_108392 | JGI IMG/M metagenome (GOLD analysis project Ga0157284, IMG submission 108392) | Soil microbial communities from Arlington Agricultural Research Station in Wisconsin, USA - Nitrogen cycling UWRJ-S059-202B-1 | ecosystem: Environmental > Terrestrial > Soil >... | reverse complement strand
GAGCCTCCGGAACCAGTCTCGATCGAAGAGTTGCACCGAGAACTCGCTCTTCATATGCGTGACAGCTATCTAGATAACCGCGAGGGCCTGAGGAGACTTATTGTCTTATTTCAAGTTGCTAGCGTCCTGCTGGCTGTCGAGGTGTCCCTCTGGATCATCACTATCGCGATGGCTTCACAAGGAGGTTGCTCATGAGTCAAGCCGAAAAATCCACTCGTGCGCCAGAGCCGAAACGTCCAAGCCCCATGTACGGAGAACGCGGGATGACCCTGAGGGAAGCGATAGAGATCCTCACGCCTCGCTGGTTGAAGCGCCTCTCACTTCGCGGCCGGTCAGCTTAGCCGGATGTGGCGAGTTGGGGCGGGGCGTCACCCGGCAAGAAGACGCCCCACCCCGTCGCCCCTTCAGACGGCTGCAGGTAGACCTGCGTCGCCGCCGTCCTGAGACCCGAGGGGAGTCGAGGCCCCGTCGGGGTTGGACGGCGACGAACCGTTGAAGCTTTTGGCCTGAATCGGGCGCAGGTAGGCGATCTGGCCCTCCCGCAGCTCCAGGCGTTGGAGTTCGGCCCGGGTCAGCTGGGCCCAGACCTCGGTCCCGTCGGAGAGGACGAGCTCGACCCGGACCTCGAAGCCGAGGGTGACGATCCGCTGCACCAGGCCCTCCTGGGTGCGGTCGTCGGCGTCGAGGACGATCTCCATGTCGTGCGGGCGCACGAAGTCGTCGCCGAGCCGGTTGACCTCGCCGACGAAGCTCATCACGAACTCGTTGGCCGGGTGCTCGTAGAGCTCGTCGGCGCTGCCCGTCTGCTCGACCTGTCCCTCGTTCATCACCACCAGTTGATCGGCGACGTCCATCGCCTCTTCCTGGTCGTGGGTGACGAAGATCGTCGTCACGTGCATCTCGTCGTGGAGGCGGCGGAGCCAGGTGCGCAGGTCTTTGCGCACCTTGGCGTCGAGGGCTCCGAACGGCTCGTCGAGGAGCAGCACCTGCGGCTCCACGGCGAGCGCCCGCGCCAGCGCCATCCGCTGCCGCTGGCCGCCGGAGAGCTGCGAGGGGAAGCGGCCGGCGAGGCCGTCGAGCTGGACCAGCTGCAGCAGCTCGTGGACCCGCTTCGAGGTCTCCGGCTTCTTCCACTTGCGGATCTTCAGCCCGAAGGCGACGTTGTCGTACACCGTCATGTGCTTGAAGGCGGCGTAGTGCTGGAAGACGAACCCGACTCCGCGCTGCTGCGGCGGTTTGCGGGTGGCGTCCTCGCCGTTGATCGTGACCTGGCCCGAATCGAGGTCCTCGAGCCCGGCGATCGCCCTCAGCAGGGTCGACTTGCCTGAGCCGCTGGGCCCGAGCAATGCAGTTAGGGACCCGTCCGGGACCTCGATTGCTACGTCGTTGAGGGCCTGAAAGTCACCGAAGCGTTTGTTGGCTCCCTCGACTGAGATTCCCATCAGGCGTCCTCCTTTCTTTTCAGCAGGTTCATTGCGAGCAAGGTGACGAGCGCGAGGAGCGCCAGCACCAAGGAGGCGCCGTAGGCGCCGGTTTGGTTGAAGTTCTGGTACTGCTTCTCGACGAAGAGCGGCAGGGTCTGGGTCTGGCCGCTGATCGAGCCGGAGACGATCGTCACCGCACCGAACTCGCCCAGCACCCGGGCGGTGGTGAGGACGACGCCGTAGGCCACTCCCCAGCGGATCGAGGGCAGGGTCACTTTCCAGAAGGTCTGCCAGCCGTTGGCGCCGAGGGTCGAGGCGGCCTGCTCCTGGTCGGTGCCGATCTCCTGCAGCACCGGCACCGTCTCCCGCACCACGAACGGCAGCGAGACGAAGATGCTGGCGAGCACCATCCCCGGCACCGAGAAGAGGATCTTGATGCCTTCTTCGCCGAGGAAGGCGAACCAGCCGTCGGTCCCGTAGAGGAGGAACAGCGAGAGTCCGATCACTACCGGTGAGACAGCGAACGGGAGGTTGATTACCGCGTCGATCACCGGGTTCAGCTTCGACTTGTGCCGGACCAACAGCAGCGCGCAGCCGATCCCGAAGATCGTGTTCAGCGGCACCGAGATCGCGACCATCAGCAGGCTCAGCTTCAGCGCGTGCAGGCCGTCGGGCGAGGTGATCGCGTCGAGCGGCGGGCCGATCCCGTCCTCGAAGGTCTTGTAGAAGATCATCACCAGCGGGATCAGCAGCAGCATCGTCAGGTAGCCGAGCCCGAGGACTCGAAGACCCCAACGGCTGGCGGGATTGGCGGTCATCAGCCGTGCCCCCCGCCGGCCACGTCCTTGGCGAGAGTCGGGATGAACTCGCCGGAGCTGCGGTCGTGGCGAATCGCCCAGCGCTGGATCAGCGAGACGCAGCCGAGCAGCAGCAGCGAGGCGACGAGCAGGACCATCGAGACGGCGGAGGCCCCGACCAGGTTGTTGGACTCGACCAGGTTGCGGATATGGACCGAGGTGACCGTGGTGTCGGGAAGGCCGCCGGCGAAGAGCAGAACCGAGCCGAACTCGCCCAGCGCGCGGGCGAAGGCCAGCGCGATGCCGGCGCCGAGGCCGGGGAGGAGGTTGGGGAAGATGATGCGACGGAAGATCGTGAAGCTGCCGGCCCCGAGCGAGGCCGCTGCGGCCTCCATCTCGCGGTCCATCTCCAGCAGCAGCGGTTGCACGGCGCGGACGACGAACGGCAGGGTGACGAACAACAGCGCCACGACCACCGCGGCGCGGGTCGCAGCGATATCGATTCCCAGGGGACTATCGGATCCGTAGAGCGTCAGCAGCACCAGGCTGGCGACGATCGTCGGCAGCGCGAAGGGCAGGTCGATGACGGCGTTGATAATGCTCTTGCCCGGGAACTCGTCGCGGACGAGAAGCCAGGCGAGGATCGTGCCGAAGATCGCGTTGAGAACGACGACGATCAGCGAGCAGACGACCGTCAGCTTCAGGCTCTTGACCGCCAGCGGTGAGGTCACCTGTTCCCAGAAGTGGCCGAGGCCGAGGGAGAAGGCTTCGCTGGCGACGGCGGCCAGCGGCAGCAGCACGATGATGCTCAGGTAGAGCATCACCATGCCGCCGCCGAAGCCGACGCCGAGCCCGGGCAGGCGCAGGCCTGCCCGGGACGCGGTGGGTGCGGGGAGGTTTGCCGGGTGTGCCTCCATCAGCCGCTCGTCGAGACTCCGAGTTCTTTCTCGATCTCGGCGACCGAGCCGGTTTCGTCGTCGAAGAACTCGTCGTTGACTTTGCCCCAGCCGCCGAACTGCTCGATCTTGAAGAGATCGTCGGGGGTCGGGAACTGCTTCTCGTCGACGAGTTTCGGGTTGACGGGGCGGTAGCCGTTCTCGGCCCAGATTTCCTGACCCTCATCCGACCAGATGAAGTCGAGGAAGTCCTGCGCGGCGGGCTCCGGCGCGTCTTTGGTGACGGCGATCGGGGTTTCGATCTGGATCGTCGAGGGCGGGATCACGTACTCGACGTCTTCGCCCTCCTCTTCGGCTTTGATCGCCTCGTTCTCGTAGCCGAGGAGGACGTCGCCCTGGCCCTGGGTGAAGGCCGAGAGCGCGTCGCGGGCGCTGCCCGGCTGCGCGACTGCCTTTTCGAGCAGGGTCTTGACCGCGGCCAGCGCCTCGTCCTCGGACTTGCCGGCGTTGATCTGCGAGCCGTAGACGGCCATGATGTTCCAGCGCGCCGCCCCGGAGCTGAACGGGTTCGGGGTGACCACGTCGACGTCCTTGGTGAGCACGTCGTCGAAGGATTTGATCCCCTCGGGGTTGCCGGAGCGAACGGTGATCACAACGACCGAGTTCTGGGCGATCCCGTCGTAGGGCTGTTTGTTCCAGTCTTTGGCGACGATTTCGCCTTCTTCGACCAGTCGTTCCATGTCGCCGCCCTGGGCGAAGTGGACGACAGATGCGGGCTGACCCGCGGCTACGGCTCGGCTCTGGTCGCCGGAGGCGCCGAACGAGTTGCTGAAGCTGACGCCGCTGCCTTTCGAGCTTTCCTCGAAGGCGGGCTCCAGCGCTTCGGTGTAGACGGCTTCCGGGGTGGAGTAGCCGACCACGTCGAGCTTGCCACCGCTACCGCTGCCGCCGTCGGTGGCGCCAGTGGCATCGTCATCGCTACCGCCGCAACCAGCGGCGAAGACCGCGAGGAGCAGTACGAGAAGGGCGGCCGGGAGGCCGATCTTCACGCTGCGCCGCCGGGTAGTGCGAGCGTTCCGCATCTAAAAGTTTCCTTCCTATGTCGACTAACTTACGTTCTTGAGCGACTTACTGCTCAATGAGGCGGGCACCGTAGCACAAAGTCGACCGAGAAAGTCTGGAATCCTGATCTGAATTCCTGGGATTTGAGTCAAGAATCCCTTTTCGGGATAGGCTGCGCCGATGCCAGTCGATGCCGTCCGCACCCCGGACGAGCTCTTGGAAGGGCTGCCGGACTACCCGTTCGAGTCCCGCTACCGCGAGGTCGACGGGTTGCGGCTGGCGCACCTCGACGAGGGGGAGGGGGAGCCGGTCGTCTTCTTCCACGGCGAGCCGACTTGGTCGTTCCTCTGGCGCAGGGTGATCCCACCGGTCCGCGAGGCCGGCTACCGCTGCATCGCCCCCGACTACGCCGGCTTCGGCCGCTCCGACAAGCCCTCCGACGTCGGTTGGTACACCTACGACCGCCACGTCGAGCTGATGGCGGCGCTGCTGGAGGAACTCGACCTGCGCAACGCGACCGCGGTCGTCCACGACTGGGGCGGGCCGATCGGGCTGCGGCTCGCGGTCGATCACCCGGATCGGATCAGCCGCCTGGTGATCATGGAGACCGGCCCCTTCACCGGCCACCAGAAGATGAGCGACGCCTGGCTCGCCTTCCGCGAGTTCGTCCGCAACAGCGACGAGGTGCCGGTCGGGATGCTGGTCCGCGGCGGCTGTAAGAACGATCCCGGCGACGAGGTGATCGCCGCCTACGAGGCCCCTTATATAGACGGGCCCTCGAAGGCCGGCACCCGCGCCTTCCCGCTGATCCTGCCGACCGAGCCCGACGCCCCCGGCGCCGCCGAGGGTAAAAAGGTCGCCGACGCGCTGCGCGAGGACAAGCGCCCGACGCTGGTCCTCTGGGCCGACTCGGACCCGGTCCTGCCCTTCTCGGTCGGCGAGCGCGTCTCCTCCCAGCTCAACTTCCCGCCGCCGCGTCCGGTCGAGAACGCCGGGCACTTCCTCCAAGAGGACGCGGGGCCGGAGATCGGCGCGACTATCGCGGAATGGCTGCGAGCCGGCTGATCAGCTCGGTCATCTGCTCGTGCGAGTAGCTGTGCAGTAATTGCACGCGGCGCGGCGGCTCGTCGCCTTCCAGCCAGGTGACGGTGCCGGGCCAATAGGAGTTCGGTGGGGTTCCCGGCTGGTGGAAGGCCGAGGAGAAGACCCAGCTGCCGGTGTTGTGGAGGCGGCCGCCGCCGGGGAGGGGCCATTCCGGTTCGTCGGGGAGGGGGCCGCCGCGGTGGGTGTGGCCGGTGATCACGTGGACGTCGTCGAGGCCGAGGCGGGCCGCCATCTCGATCGCGGCCTCGACGCCGCTGCGGAAGATCGCCCGCGTCGTCACGTCGGCATGGAAGTCGGCGCGCAGCAGCCCGTTGAGGGCGCCGATCGCCAGGGGGAAGGCGGCGCGGGCGGCGCGGGTCCCGAGCGTGCGCTTGCGCTCTTCCCCGGCGAGCACCTCCCAGGCCCGCTCGAAGGGTCCGTTGCGCCGGCGGCGGATCGGCAGCACCTGGGCGAGGCCGTAGGCGAGTCCATATAAGGGGCGCAGGACCCGTTCGTATTCGCTCGGCTCCATCCGGGCCGGCAGCGGTCCGGCGAAGCGGACCATCAACGCCGCCGCGATGCACTCGGCCCGCGGCAGCGCCAGGTGGACGTCCATGTAGTGGCCGTGGGTCGCGTAGACGTCCTCGCGCAGCCAGAGGCCGGGGTAGGCGAACCGCAGCCCCGCCGGCCCGAGCCATTCGTCGAGTAGCTCGGCCGGGCCGGGGTCGGGGGCGTTGCCGGGCGGGAGGGGCTCGTAGTGGTGCTCTAGCCCCAGCGGTTCCCGGTTGATCGAGAGCTGATCCAGCAGCGGCTCGGCAAAGCGGTGGTCGTGATTGCCCGGGACAAGCGTCACTTCGGCATGTCCCAGGGTTTCGCCGAGCTCTTCGAAGAAGGGACGGGCGCGCTCGAGCGAGAGCCCCAGGGGGAGGTTCCGCAGCTCGACGACGTCGCCGAGGAGGACGACGTGGTCGGCGCCGAAGAGCTCTTCCAGCAGCACCCGCCGCACCGCCGGGTCCCGCAGCACGTCCTCATCCGAGGCGACGCCGAGGTGGAGGTCGGAGATGATCGCCGTCCGCATCGGTCCTTTCTACCGGACGACGTTTGGCTGCCTGGCCAGTTTGGGTAGCCTGGGCGGATGCACCGGTTCTCGGAGGAACGCTTCGCGCCTGTCGACGACGGCATCGAGCTCTGCTACCAGGAGCTCGGCGACCCGGATGGGGAGCCGCTGCTGCTGGTGATGGGCCTGGCGACGCAGATGATCGCCTGGAGCGAGGAGTTCTGCGGGATGCTGGCCGAGCGGGGCTTCCGCGTCGTCCGCTTCGACAATCGCGACATCGGCCGCTCGACCAAGGTCCGCTCGGCTGGCCTGCCGGGCCGCCTCGACATGCTGGTCGGCCGCCGCGGCAGCGCGCCCTACCTGCTGCGCGACATGGCCGCCGACACCTTCGGCCTGATGGACCACCTCGGGATCGAGTCGGCCCACCTGGTCGGCGCCTCGATGGGCGGGATGATCGTCCAGACCGCGGCGATCGAGAACCCCGCCCGCGTGCGCTCGCTCACCTCGATCATGTCGACCACCGGCAGCCGCCTCGTTGGCCACCCCAGTTACAAAACCTTCGGCCTCCTGCTCGGCAATCCGCCGCGCGAGCGCGAGGCGGCGATCGAGCGCGTCGTCAAGACCTTCAAGGTCATCGGCTCCCCCGGCTACCCCTTCGAAGAGGAGCGGGTCCGCGAGATCGCCGGCCTCTCCTTCGACCGCGGCCACAGCGAGGCCGGGATCGCCCGCCAGCTGCACGCGATCACCGCCTCCGGCGACCGCACCTCCGCACTCCGCCAGCTCGACCTGCCCGCCCTCGTCATCCACGGCAAGAACGACCTCCTCGTCAACCCCTCCGGCGGCCGCGCCACCGCCAAGGCGATCCCCGGCGCCCGCCTCAAGCTGGTCGACGGCATGGGCCACGATCTGCCGCGAGCGCTCTACCCGACCTTCGCCGACGAGATCGCCGCCACCGCGGCACGAGCATCGGATGCGACCGCCGCAGCGGTCGCCTAGTGCGGCTGAGAGGAGTCGAACCTCCACGAGCTTTCGCCCACACGGACCTGAACCGTGCGCGTCTACCAGTTCCGCCACAGCCGCGCGGAGGAGGCAATTTAGCGGTTGCGCGCCGCGCATCCCTCCCCGCCTTGCGGGACTTTCCTGTGACCGACGTCTCGCGCCCCCGCCCGCCGGCTCGCTAAAATGCCCGCATCCTCGCCGCTATCGTCTAGGGGACTAGGACGCCGGATTCTCAGTCCGGAAACCGGGGTTCGAATCCCCGTAGCGGTACTTCGATGCCAAGGCGCCCCAGTGCTTCGGCGCCATCCTCCCTGTGGTCTGACGCTCCGCTCTTGATTCGCTCGGCGGCGATTGCCTCGGCATCCTGATCCGCGGTGCGCTCGTGCTGGCGTGCCATCTTTTCCGAGCGACGGCGCTCCCCCTTTACGTTCGCGGTCAGCTTTTGCGGCTTGCAGAACAGGCAGCCGCCACGACGGTGCTTTGGACGTTTGCGCTTGTGGTGGGCCACCGTCAAAGCCTTGCACATAGAGGCTGATTGTCTGCGGTAGCGGCGGCACCACGCGGATGGTGGTTCAGCTCGTCAGCAGGTCTTCAATCGCAGCGATGAATTCGGCGGTGCCTTTGACGAATTCGGCGGCTTCCTTCGGGCTTGCCGGCGCGGCCTCGTAGTCGCCTTCCTCGCGAGCGTCCTTGGCACGGCGGGCAAGGGCGCTGAGGCGCTGGTCGAACTCGCCGGGGGCAACGAAGACCTGGCTGAACAGCGTCCAGGTGCCGCCGTGGGTCTTTGCGAACTCCCCTCGCTCTGAGAGAGCGGCTCGAGCTGCGTAGAGCATCCCGTAATAAGCGGCGCTGACTACGACGGCCGGATGCGCGGTTCCGAGGATCGCCTCGGCATCGGCCAGCCGGTCGCGCGCCTGCTGCATGAACTCCTCCGAGCGAGGACTCAATCCAGTCCGCTCCCAGCGAGGACGACCTTGTCCCGGTCGACCTCTTGGATGAAGAAGGACTGAATCACGCGGCGCTCCTCCAGCCACTTGGGGTCGTGGACGTGGACGGAGAAGTTGAAGGGGCTCTCGCCCTCTGCGATTGCCGCTTCTTCGCTGAGATCACCGGCGATTCGCCCATAGCGATCACGGCCACCCTCGGCGATCACGAGGAGGTCGACATCGGACTCCGGGTGGGCCGCCTCGCGAGCGCGGGAGCCATAAAGCCAGAGTCCGCGCAGATCTCCGCCCAGCTCGTTGTCCAAGCGCGATGCGAAGCGCTCGACCACCCGGCGCTCGCCCTCGCTGAGTTGCGCTCTTTTCAGCCGATCGACGATTGCGTGCTCCATGGCCTTCAAGGATAGGCCGGGAGCAGGCTGAGAAGCCGAAATTCCGTGTCCCGAGATGTGTCCCCGACTTCACCGAACTGGATCGAACTCGACCGAATCAACTGGACGGAGGGATCCCAGATCGGCCGCAAATGGCCTCAGAGGCAAATTCTCAGTCCGGAAACCGGGGTTCGAATCCCCGTAGCGGTACTCCATCGGCAATTCTTCGCTCAGCGTCTCCGCCACCGGCCGAGCAGGTCATCTAGCAGGGCTCCAACCCTTTCCCCCGCCGTTGGTTGCCACTCATATGGGATGTCTTCCTCGGCCTCCGGCGGCGGCGAATAGACCGGGGGAGACTCACCGGTCTCCAGGAGCTGGAGGACTCGCTTGCGTAGCTCGCCCTCCCAGTCTTGTCCGCCGCGATGGGAGGCAATTGCGATCTGCTCCTGGATGGCATTGGCAAGGCTCGCCTCAACGTCCCCCTCCCAGGACCAAGATTCGCTCTTCGCGTCGAGGCTGAATCCAAGGACCCAGAGAACCGCTTCCGCCTCCTCATCGCTGCATCCCAATAGCTGCGCAAGCTCCTGGGTGGTCCACTTGCGAGTGCGGATGAGGGCGATGAACTGGTAGGGGCGTACCTCTCGCTGCGCCCACTCTCGGTGATTTTCGGCAGCTCTTCGACCAGCTTCGAGTCGATCTCGGAGACGTTGGCGGATCATCTCGGCAAAGGCCCACGCGCCTCCTGCCACCGCAGCATGATTGAGGACCTCCCAGGCGATTCGGAGCCCGGTGATAACCGTCGGCCAGTCGGGCGGTGGTGCGTCGCCCCAGCCAGGCTCAATCATTAAGTACGGGCGGAGTGGGTCCCCGTCAATTACACCGGCGTCAGCTGCCCTCAGGAGATCAGCGATGGTCACAGCTCGCTGATCAGAGACGCCAAAGACGGCCTGTCCTCGCGCGTCCACGAGCACCAGTTGTGCCCAGTGCAGGCGAGGGAGCGCGCGAGGGGCAAAAGCCTCTTCATCTTCCTCTTTGAAAAAGGGGATGCGCCGAAAGACGGGCATGGAAGCAGAGAGCTCCCACCCGGATGGAGGGACTACGCCTAGTTCTTTGACGGCCTCTTGCATGACTTCGGCCAGAGTCATCGAGGAGGCAGCGTCGATATGAACCTTACGTCGATCTCGGTAGGGTTTATTCCACTCGCTTTGCGGTATTCGATTGCGGTAGGGATCAACCGGATCAGCGAGAAGAGCGACGGTGATCTCATGCTTTGGTGGGGCTGTCAAGGTCCTCCTCAGCAGGCCTTGGTCGGACCAGCAAACCGTACTGCCCGGCCCGCTGCCCACTGGGCGACGCTCGTCGCCATGCTCTGGCCGGTTTCGAAGCTGCCGTCGTCGGGGAGCGCGGCGAGGGCGACGACGGCCTCCTGGTCGCTGCCAAGTTCGAGGACACCCATCTGGCGCACGAGGTAACGGCCGTCGGTACCGGGGCCCCAGCCGCCCTTCCAGCGCGCGGGCAGGCCGGCGGAGCCGAGGCCCCAGGTGTCGGAGCTGACTTCGCCCATCAGGCCGAGGACGTAGTCGGAGGAGGCGGGGGAGCCGATGCAGCTGGCGGCCAGCTGGCTCATGAACAGCTCCTGCAGTTCGAGCGACCACTCCGTCTGGCCGAAGGGGGTGAAGCCGTCACGGCCGACGCTAGAGACGTGGGTAGTGGTGTCGCCGGCTTCGGCGAGGACTTCGTCGACGGCTGCCGCGGCGCCGGCCGGTCCGCCATGGGAGGCTTCGAGGTCGGCGAAGAGGGAGAGCGCGGCCTCGTTGTCCGAGAGCGTCAGCGCGCGGCGCATCTCGTCCGCCTGCGTCGAGCTGAGGCCACTCGGGCCGCCCGCTTCCTGCAGCACCCGCAGCGCCACCGGCACCTTGCTCGTCGACCAGGCGGAGCCGGTCGTGAGGTCGCCGGCTACCGCCGCCGGGCCCGTGCCGGGTGGCCCGATCGCGAGGCCGACCGCTCCCGGAAGAGAGGCTTCAAGCTGGCCGAAGCCAGCCAGCCCGGAGCCGTCGCTAGAGGTCGACTGTCCGCGTCCGGGCTCGGCGGAGGAGGCAGGGGTTTTGAGAATGTCTTCCCGTGCTTTCTGCGCCTTCTCAGCCTTCAGCTCCCGTTTCAGTTCAGCCAACCTGCGGGCCTGTTTTTCGGCTTGCCGCTGGCGCAGTTCGGCTGCGATCGTGCTGTCGCGAGAACCTGAGTCGCCGCAGCTGGCGAGTAGCCCGAGGGCGAGGAGCAGGGCAAGGAGAGTGAGGGGGCTGCGCAAGCGGCTAGGGGAAGTAGACCGCTGCGTCGTTGCCGCCAGTGCACACGTGGGGCGAGCCGGCGGTGCAGTACATCGAGTAGCTCTGCCCGGTGGCGGGGCTGTAGGCGTAGACCGTGCCGGCGCCGCTGCCGACTTCTTCGTAATAGGCGCCTTGGACGTTTTCGGCGAAGCCGCAGGTCGTGACCTCGTTGACCGAGAGCGAGCGGCCGCAGTTACCGGGACTGGGGGGAGTGGCCGGGGTTCCCTCGGGAGCCGGGTTGACGCCCCCGCCCGATCCCGACTTCCCGTTTTTCAGGTTCTTCAGTTCTTTTTCGATCTGGTGGATCTTCTCCTGCTGACGCGCCTTCGCCGCCCCCTGTTTACGGGCCGCTTCGATTTCGTCCTGGCTGGCGCCGGAGTCGCCGCAGCCCGCGAGGCCGAGGCTGAGGCCAGTAACCAGGAGAAGCGTCAGAGCGGGGATTTTCCAGCTAAGCCGATGGGAATCGCCGAAGAACCTCATTGGTACGGTGAAATCTATACATGAAGAACCCCTGAATGCGGGCTTCCCGCCCTGGGTTCAGCGCTCCGCCGCGCTGGTCGGATCGTTCGGGCTCGCCTGCCGGGGATCGTTGGACCAGGCGCCCGGGGGCTCCGGGACCGGGCCGCCGAGGAGGGGGTCCTCGGTGGCGCGCATCCACTCGAGTAGGCGGTCGCGGTATTCGCTGAGGATCTGCTGGCTGGTGGGGTCGGCGAAGAGGTCGTTGAGCTCGTTGGGGTCGAAGAGGAGGTCGTAGAGCTGCTCCTCCGGGACGCGCTGCTCGCCCCCGCCGGCCTCAACGAGGATCTGCTTGCTGGCGCTGTCGTCGCAGTTGGCGAGGACGGGGCGGTCGTACTCGGCGAAGCGGCGGATGTACTTGAAGCGCTCGCTGCGGACGGCGCGCAGGGGCTGGTAGGCGGCGTGGTAGGTCATCTCGGCGAAGAGGACGTCGTTGACCGTGGCGGTCTCGCCGCGGACGAGGGGCATCAGCGAGGTGCCCTGCAGCCAGGGCGGCTCGGCGATCCCGGCCAGCTCGCAGATCGTCGGGTAGATGTCGAGGTGGCTGACGAGCCCGTCGACGACGCGGCCGCCTAGGAAGCCGCCGGGGCCGCGCATGATCAACATCACGCCGATCCCGCGGTCGTAGAGGGTCGCCTTGGCGCCCGGAAAGGCGAGGCCGTGGTCGGTGGTGCAGATGATCAGCGTCTCGTCCTGGAGGCCGAGCTGGTGGAGGCCGTTGAGGACGGCGCCGATCCCCTGGTCGAGCGAGCGGGCGCTGGCCTTGAAGGCCGCCATGTCGGCGCGGGTCTCCGGCGTGTCCGGCAGGTTCGCCGGCGGCAGCGAGTAGAGGGTGTCGCGGACCGAGGTGGGGACGCGGTAGGTGCGGTGAGTCTCGAAGAAGCCGACCGACATGAAGAAGGGGGCCTCGGTGGCGCCGAGGCGCTCGATCGCGGTCGGGGCGATGTCGGCGGCATGGTGGCTGTCGACCTCGATCACCTCGTCGTAGCCGATCACCTCCGGGTCCTCGGGGATGTGCTGCTCGCCGATCAGGACCGAGCGGTAGCCGGCCTCGCGCAGGGGATGGACGAGGTGCTGGCCGTAGTCGTTCAGCTCCCAGCCGCGGTGGGCGAGGCCGAGCAGACCGTTGTTGTGGCAGTACTGGCCGGTGAGCAGGGAGGCGCGGCTGCCCGAGCAGGTGGGGGCGGCGCAGAAGGCGTTGCGGAAGAGCACGCCCTGGTCGGCGAGCAGCTGGATGTTCGGCGTCGGCACCGGAAAGCCGTAGGGCTGGACGTAGCGACCGGTGTCGTGGGAGTGGATGTAGAGGATGTTAGGTAGCTTGTTGATAAAGAAAGTATACAATGCGAATCCGAATGAACCTCTTCGGCCTCCACCACGTCTCCGCGATCGCCTCCTCGCACGACGTCTGCCTCGACTTCTACGGCGACGTCCTCGGGCTGCCCCTGGCTGCCGAGGGCGAGGAGAGGACCCTCGCCTTCGCCGCCGGTCGCAAACGGGGTGGAGGAGTCCTCAGTTTCGCCACCTCCCCGGGTGCCGCTCCCGGGGTCGCCGGCCGCGGCTTCGTCCATCGCCTGCAGTGGTCGGTCCCCGGTCCCGCTGCCCTCGACCACTGGCGCCGGCGCCTCGAGCGCGCCAACGTCAGCGTCACCGCCTGGCTCAACGGCCGCGGCGACCCCCTTGCCCTGCGCTTCAGCGACCCCGACGGCCTCGAGCACGAGCTCACACTCCCGTCGGCGTTCGTCTTTAGTACCCCGAACCGGGAACCAAGGACGAACGCCGAACTGGCTCTCACCGGCGTCCGCGCCTACGCGGCCGGCAGCGTCCAGAGTGGGGACCTGCTCGCCGGGCGGCTGGGATTCGAGTCCTGCGGCGAGGGGGCTTGGCGGGTCGGCGCCGGGCCGGGGGCGGTTCGTTACGAGACCGAGGCGCCGCCGCCCTCCCGTCCGGTCGAAGGCGCCGGCTCGGTCCGTCACGTCGCCTGGGCCTGTCGCCCCGGCGAGGAGCGGGCCTGGCGGCAGCGGGTGATCGGGATGGGAGCGACGGTCAGCCGCCTGATCGAGTGCGACGGCTACCGCTGCTTCTTCTTCCGCGAGCCCGACGGCGTCCTCTTCGGCGTCGCCACCCTGCGCGGCGCCCCGGCGGTTGCGCCGCCCCGCTTCGAGCTGCCGCGGTCCTCGGAGATCCCGCCGCGGATCGCCCGCCCTATCGGCGTTCTC
>Ga0157284_10000078_pt1 | contig 13987 bp, 11 predicted proteins | sample NitcycUS059202B1_FD_108392 | JGI IMG/M metagenome (GOLD analysis project Ga0157284, IMG submission 108392) | Soil microbial communities from Arlington Agricultural Research Station in Wisconsin, USA - Nitrogen cycling UWRJ-S059-202B-1 | ecosystem: Environmental > Terrestrial > Soil >... | reverse complement strand
GATCAAGGACGAGTGGCCGCTGCCCTGGCGGGCGCAGCGGTTCGGCGCCGCCGAGATGCTGGCGCCGACGGCGCCCGGTGAGTCCGCTCCCTACCGCGCCCTGCGCGACGCCGGCGCGGTCGTCGTCGGCGTCGGCAACATGCACGAGCTCGGCGCCAGCAGCACCGGCAACATCTCCGTCTACGGCCCCGCCCGCAACCCCTGGAACCCCGAGCGCTGCCCGGGCGGTTCCTCCAGCGGCCCTGCCGCCTCCGTCGCGGCGCGCCTGGTCGCCGGCGCGGTCGGCGCCGACGGGGTCGGCTCGATCCGCTACCCCGCTGCCTACTGCGGCCTCACCGGCCTGAAGCCGACCTTCGGCCGCGCGGCGATGGCGGGGCACCACATGGCCGAGATCTCGACCACGATCGTCTCCGGCGCCCTCTGCGCCGACGCCGCCGACTGCCGCCTGCTCGACTCCGTCCTCTTCGGCGAAGAACTGCCGACGGGGGTGCCCGAGGGGCTGCGGATCGGGGTCGTCCGCGGCGAGGTCTCCGAGGACGTGGCGCCGGCGGTGCGCGAGGCCTGCGAGGTAGCGATCGAGGACCTGCGGCGGGAGACCGGCGGCGAGGTGCGGGAGATCGAGCTGCCCGAATTGGCGGCAGCGACCCTGGCGACCGTCCTGATCGCCAACAGCGAGAGCCTCGGCGGTGTCACCCCCGAGCGCCTCAACAACCTCGATCCGGAGCTGAGCCCGATCGGCCGCGGCCTGCTCAAGTACCGGGTGCTGCTACCGGCAATCGCGACGATCAAGGCGGGGCAGGTGCGGACGCTGGCGCGTCGCACGCTCGCCCAGGTCTTCGAGGAGGTCGACGTGATCGCCTGGCCGACCGTGCCGGCGGTGGCGCCGCCGCTGGAGGCGCCGCTGGTCGAGCTGCCGAGCGGCACCCTCACCGCCGACGAAGCCAACGTCCGCGGCGGCGCCCTCGCCAACCTCACCGGCATCCCCGCGATCAGCGTCCCGGTCGGGTCCTCCGAGGGGCTGCCGATCGGCCTGCAGTTGCAGGCCGCCTGGGGACGCGACGAGCTGCTGCTCGACGCCGCCGAGGCGCTCGAGCGCGCCAACGGCCGCCGCTGGGTCGAGGCGGTCCCGCCGCCCGCGCGCGGGGCCGAGACGCTGGAGGCCTAGCATGCCGGCGATCGAGGTCGAGGGGCTCGAACGCGCCTTCGGCGAGGTCCTGGCCGTGCGGGGCATCGACCTGCGGGTCGAGGAGGGTGAGATCTACGGCTTCCTCGGTCCCAACGGCGCCGGCAAGACGACGACGGTGCGAATGCTGACGACGCTGCTGCTGCCGACCGGCGGCCGCGCCAGCGTCGCCGGCTGCGACGTGGTCGGCGAAGCGCGCCAGGTGCGGGCCTCGATCGGGGTCGCCCTGCAGGAAGCGGCGCTCGACCCGCTGATGACCGGCCGCGAGCTGATCCGCCTGCAGGCGACGCTGCAGGGACTGCCGCCGAAGGCGGGCCGGGAGCGCGCCGACGCGCTGCTGGACCGGGTCGGCCTCAGCGGCGCCGCCGACCGCCGCGTCGGTGGCTACTCGGGCGGGATGCAACGCCGGCTCGACCTCGCCGCCGCGCTCGTGCACGAACCGCGCGTCCTCTTCCTCGACGAGCCGACCACCGGCCTCGACCCGGTCAGCCGGAAGACGATCTGGGAGGAGGTGCGGGCGCTGAACGAAGACGGGACCACCGTCTTCCTCACCACCCAGTACCTGGAGGAGGCCGACCAGCTGGCCGACAACGTCGGGATCATCGACAGCGGCCGGATCGTCGCCGAGGGCACGCCGGAGGCGCTGAAGGCCGAGGTCGGCAACCCCCATGTCGAGCTCTTGGTCGGCGAGGGCGCGGTCCCCGAGGCCGAGCGCGTCTGCGCCGAGCTGGGCAGGCTGCTGCCGCCGAAGGACGGCAAGCGCGTCCTGGTCGAGGTCGAGGAGGGAGCCGGCGACGTCCCCCGCGTCGTCCGTGCCCTCGACGAGGCCGGGATCGCGGTCGAGTCGCTGGAGCTGGTGCGTCCCACCCTCGACGACGTCTTCGTCGCCAAGACCGGCCATCACCTCGAAAAAGAGGAGCGCGAGGGCAGCGACGGGGAGCTGGCGCCGGCGTGAGCGAGCTGGCGCGGAGCGCGCGGGTGGTGCGGGCGCTCGGCGCGCGCTCGATCCGCCAGACCTTCCGCCGGCCGCAGCTGATCAGCCCGATCGTCGTCTTCCCCACCCTGCTGCTGGCGGTCCAGACCGGCGGCGCCGGCGCCGGGGTCGAACTGCCCGGGTTCCCGCCGGTCCAGAGCTTCCTCCAGTTCATGCTGGCCGGCTCGATCATGCAGTCGATGATGCTGGCCGGCAACAGCGGCGGCATCGCCTTCGCAGTCGACATCGAGATGGGGTTCACCGACCGTCTCTTCGCCGCCCCGATCCCGCGCTTCGCGATCGTCCTCGGCCGCCTCGCGGGAACGGCGGCGCTGGGGCTCTTCGCGGCGATCTGGTTCCTCGCGATCGGGCTGATCTTCGGGGCCGAAATCGCCGGCGGCGTCCCCGGCGCCCTGCTGGCGATGGCGCTGACGACCGCCGCGGCCCTGGCGGTCGGCGGCATCGGCGCCGCGATCGCCCTGCGCAGCGGCAGCGCCAGCGTCGTCCAGGGGCTCTTCCCGCTCGTCCTCGTCGTCCTCTTCCTCTCCTCGGCCTTCTTCCCCCAGGAGCTGATGGTCGAGCCGGCGAAGACGATCGCCGAGTACAACCCGCTCAGCTTCATCGTCGAAGGGGTGCGGGAGCCGATCATCTCCGGCATCGACGCGACCCAGACGCTGGAGGCGGTGGCGGCGATCGTCGGCATCGTCGTCCTCGGGCTGGTGCTCAGCGCCCGCGCCCTGCGACACCGGCTGCGGGTGGGCTGATGGAAGCGGCCGCCACCAACCTCTCGACGATCGCCGCCCTGATCGCCCGGGCGAAGAACGAGCTGGTGCGGGTGCCGGGAGCGGCGATCCCGGGAGTGCTGGCGCCGACGATCTTCTTCCTCGGCCTCAACGGCGTCTTCGGCAGTCTGATCCAGCTCAACGGCTTCGACACCAGCTCCTACGTCAGCTTCATCGTCCCGGTCAGCATGCTGCAGGGCGCCGGGTTCACCGGGGCCGCCGCCGGCGTCAACCTCGCCCGCGACTACGAGCAGGGTTGGGTCGACCGCCTGCTCGTCTCCCCCGCCCCGCGCTGGGTCCTGCTCACCGGCAACGTCCTCGCCGCCAGCCTCCGCGCCTTCGTCCCCGCCACCTTCGTGCTGGCGATCGCCTTCGCGATCGGCGCCCAGTGGCCGGGTCTCGACGGGCTCCTCGTCAGCTACCTGATGGTCGCGGCGATGGCCGCCGTCGCCGCCTGCTGGGGCTCGATGCTGGCCCTCCACTACAAGAGTCAGTCCGCGGCGCCGCTGATGCAGGCGGGGATGATGGGCCTGGTCCTGCTGACGCCTGCCTATGCGCCGCTGGAACTGCTGCAGCCGTGGCTGGAGACGGTCGCCACCTACAACCCGCTGACCCAGGTGCTGGAAGCGGCTCGTCAGGGTTTTGTCGGCTCGGTGACCTGGGCGGACACCTGGCCGGGGATCCTCGCCCTGGCGGGACTGCTGGCGGTGCTGGGGCCGCTGGCGCTGCGCGAGATGCGCCGCACTAATGTCTAAAAGCGCCCCCTCCGGGGGCAGCGCCCCCGGCAGAGCCGCCCTCGCCGAGGCCGAGCGCGTCCTGCGGCAGAACTGGGTGGTGGGCGCGCGCGGCAAGACCCCCTTCAGCTACACCGAGCCGAGCCCCGGCCGCTATCCCTGGCAGTGGTACTGGGACTCCTGCTTCGCGGCGATCGTCTGGCGCCGGTTCGAGCCGGCGCGGTCGCGGCTGGAGCTGGAGAGTCTGCTGGCGGCGCAGCGGCCGGACGGGTTCGTCGGCCACACGATCTTCTGGCGCAGCCACGTCTCCGGGCTCCGGCGGCTCTTCTACAACGTCCGTGACCGCAACGCCGAGCAGACCGAGACGATCCAGCCACCGCTACTGGCCTGGGCCTGGCGGATCGCGGTCGGCGACCCGAATCAGGAGCCGCGCATCATCGAGCACGTGGAGTGGCTGCGGCGCAACCGCGACCTCGAGGGCGACGGCCTGCTCTGGATCGTCCAGCCCGACGAGTCCGGCCTCGACGCCTCGCCGAAGTTCGAAGAGGTGTGGGGATGGCGGGCGAACGGGCGGATCGGGTTCCCGCTGCTGGTCCACCGCAACCGCAAGCTCGGCTGGGACGCGCGGCGGATCCGCGACGCCGGCCATCCCGTCCTCTGCGAAGTCCTCGTCAACACCCTCTGGTCGCTGTCGCTGCAGGCGCTGGGGCAGCCGTCGGCGACGCCGGCGATGGTCGACCGCCTCTGGGACGAGCGGCGCGGGCTCTTCCTCGACGAGGCGCAGCCGGGCGGGGTGCGGCCCCAGGCCCTGACCTGGTCCTCGCTGGCGCCGCTGGCGCTGCCCGACCTGCCGGAGGAGATCGGCCGCCGCCTGGTCGAGGAGCACCTGCTGAACGAGCGCGAGTTCCTCACCCCGGTGGCGCCGCCCTCGGTCGCCGTCGGCGAGCGCGGCTACGAACCCGGCGGCGGCCGCGGCCCGATCCGTCGCTACTGGCGCGGCCCGACCTGGATCAACTCCGCCTGGCTCGTCTGGCTCGGCCTGCGGCGGCTGGGATACACCGAGGAGGCGGAGCGCCTCGCCGCCGGCGTGATCGGCGCCGCCGCCCGCGAAGGCCTGCGCGAGTACTACGACCCGCGCAACGGCAAAGGGCTAGGTGCCAAAGACTTTGCCTGGTCAGCACTGGTAGCCGAGCTAGCGGACCCGCCGCCGCCGGACTATTTGTACCTGTAGGTAATCCGACCTCTGTCGAGGTCGTACGGAGATAGCTCGATCTTCACGCGGTCGCCGGGGAGGATGCGGATGTAGTGGCGGCGCATCTTTCCCGAGATGTGGCCGAGCACGTCGTGCCCGTTGTCCAGTTTGACCCGGAACATCGTGTTGGGGAGAGCCTCGGTGATCTCCCCCTCCATTTCGATCTTTTCCTCTTTGGCCATGCGCGCGGAGCGTATCTAACGGCGCAGGTGTTGGAGGGCGCCCTCACGATCGGTGACTTCGCCTGCAAATTGCGCGGCCTCCAGCTCGGCGACCGCGTTCCCGAGCTCGGGACCGGGCTCGATCCCCAACTCGGCGGCGATCTCGTCGCCGCGCAGCAACGGAGGCGGCGGCCCTTCGCGGCGCCAGTCGAGCCCGGCGGCGATCATCTCGCGCGCCAGCTGCAGGTGCGCGGCGACCATCTCCGGGCTGGCGATCGACCCCTTGCCGCGGGCGGAAAGGCGGTCGGCGACGGTGAGCAGGGTGACGTCGACGGTGACCGGATCGGTCGCCCGCAGGTAGGCGTGGACGCGGCGCGGCGGCAACGGCATCTCCGGGATCAGGAAGCCGAGTCGGAGGTGGTGCCGGGCCAGCCCCTGCAGGTGCTGGGTGAGGCGGCGGCTGGCGCGCAGGCGGCGACAGATCTGCCCGATTACCTCCGCCCCGACCTCGTCGTGGCCCTTGAAGCCGACGAAGCCGTTGAACTCGGCCTTGGTCGCCGGCTTGGCGATGTCGTGGAAGAGGGCTCCGCAGCGGAGCGCGGTGCGGCGGCTGATCTCGTCGGCGAGCGGCTCGTCGAGGAGCGCCGCCACCTCGGCGGCGCGGTCGCCGGCGAAGCGGTGGAGGTCGGCCTCTACTTCGAGCGTGTGCTCGAGCACGGCGATCGTGTGGTCGTAGACGTCGAGGTGGTGGTTCGGCCCCTGCTCGACCCCCCGCAGGGTCTCCAGCTCGGGCAGGACGACGCCGGTGATCCCGAGCTCGTCGAGCAGGCGCAGCCCGCGCAGGGGGTCGGGGCCGCCGACCAGCTGCCGCAGCTCCGCCAGCTGCCGCTCCCCCGCCGGCTCCGCGGCCCGCGAGGCGGCGGCGCGGGCGAGCGCCAGCGTCCCCGGCTCGACCTCCAGCCCCAGCTCGGCCGCCAGCCGCGCCGCCCGCAGCAGCCGCAGCGGGTCGGCGCCGAAGCTCTCCTCGCCGACGGCGCGAAGCTGCTTCCCGGCGAGGTCGGTGAGCCCGGCGAAGGGGTCGAGCATCTCCCCGCCCCCGAGCGGCACCGCGACGGCGCCGATCGTGAAATCGCGCGCCGCCAGGTCCTCCTCGATGCCGTCGCCGCGCAACGCCGTCACGTCGATCTGCCAGCCCTGCTTCTGCGCCATCACCCGCCAGGTCCCGAACTCGGCCGAGAGCTCGAAGGCGTGCTCGCCGAGCTCAGCGGCGATCGCCTTGGCAACCGCGCCGGGATCGCCGGCCACGGCGAGGTCGAGGTCGGTGACCTCACGCCCGAGCGCGGCGTCACGAACCGCGCCACCGACGATCCAGACGGCCTCGCCGTCTCCCAAGGCGCGCCGCACCGCCACCACGACGGGCGCGTCCCCTAGGCGCTGGGCGCTTTTGTCAACCATGGGGATACAAAAGCGCCCCGGTCAAGCCGGGCGCCTGGGCACCCGCGGGGAGATCGCGCAGGTGACCTCGTAGTTGATCGTCTCCAGCCGGTGGGCGACCTCCTCGGCGAGGATCGTCTCCTCGCCCTGACGGCCGATCAGGACCGCCTCGTCTCCCGGTTCGACGTCGGTCTCGGGGCCGAGGTCGATCGTGACGTTGTCCATCGAGACGGTGCCGGCGAGCGGGTGGCGGCGACCGCGGACGAGGACGTCGGCGTTGTTGGTGAGGGCGCGACGGACGCCGTCGCCGTAGCCGAGCGGGATCACCCCGACCCAGGTGTCGACCGGCGCCGTCCACTTGCGGCCGTAGCCGGCGCTGGCCCCGGCGGGGAAGCGCTTGACGTCGGCGACGTGCGAGTGCAGCGAGAGCGCCGGCCGCAGACCGTGCTCGACGGGGTCGCGCTGGAAGGGGTCGAGCCCGTAGATGGCGACACCGCAGCGGGCCATCTCATAATGGGAGCGCTTGTCGCGGAGGACGGCAGCACTGTTGGCGGCATGGACGATGGTGTCCGGGTACTCCGCCTTCACCGCCCCCGCCACCTCGTCGAAGCGATCGAGCTGCTCGTCGAAGTAGGCAGAGTCGAGTTCGTCGGCGGTGGCGAAGTGGGTCCAGACTCCGGCCAGCTCGAGGTCGGGATCCTCGGCGCAGGCGCGCGCCAGCTCCACCACCTCGCCTGCATCTCGATTCCCAAGCCGGCCCATGCCGCTGTCGTACTTGACGTGAACTCGGGCGGGACGACCGTGGGCACGGGCCCGATCGGCGATCAGGCGACGGAAGTCCTCCCGCCAGACGGCGAGCTCCGAGCCGGCAGAGAAGGCGACGTCGACCTCCTCGTCGGTCAGCGCCCCCATCGTCAGCAGCGGTACGTGCTGGAAGCGCCGCCCGATCTGCTCGGCCTCGCTCGCGGTCGCAACCGCGAGCCGGGTCCCGCCCCCCTCCAGAGCCGCCGCGGCGCAACCGTCCGCCCCATGCCCGTAGCCGTCGGCCTTGACCACCGCGCACAGCTCCGCCCCGTCCGTCAGCTCGGCCTTCAGCCGCGCGCAGTTAGCGCGCACCGCGTCGAAGTCGATCCGGGCGACCGCCCGCTCCATGACTACTCCGGCTCGGCGACCAGGGCGGCGAGGGCGTCGGCCCTGGTGACCATGCCGGCCAGGTAGCCGTCGGCGTCCACCACCGGCAGGTGGTTGTGGTGCTTGTCGGCGATTTTCTTCGCCACCCGGTCGGCCGACTCGTAGTCGTGGGCGATAATCGGGTCGGCGGTCATCAGCTCGGAGACTTCGGTCGCGAAGGCTTTCTCCAGCCGCTCCTCGAACCCCTTCATCGAGCCGACGAAGACGATCCCGCCCATGATGTTGAGGTAGTGCGGCAGGTGCAGGTCCGACTCCTCCTCGCTGAGGACGAGGTCGGACTCGCTGACGATCCCGACCAGCTTGTTGTCGTTGTCGACGACGGGGATCGCGCCGAGGTCGGATTTCGAGAGCAGGTCGATCGCGGTCCGGGCGTCGTCGCTCGGGTGGACGCTGGGCACGTCGCGGGCCATGATCTCGCCGGCGGTCTTCATGGGCGCGAGGTTATTCGACCGGCCCGTCGGGACGCAGCGCCAGCGGGATCGAGTCGACGACGTCGGTGGCGATCACCGACTCGGCGGCGCCGATGCGGGCGGCGGCGTCGAGGCCAGCGCGGGCATGGGCGAGCACGGCCGCGCAGGTGGCGGCAAAGGGATCCTCCATGCGAGCGAGGAGGCCGGCGGCGATGCCGGAAAGGACGTCGCCGCTGCCGGCGGTAGCGAGCGCCGGCGCCGAGAGGACGTTGACGGCGGTGCGGGCGCCGTCGGTGACGATCGTGTCGTCCCCCTTGAGCACGACGATTGCGCCAGCCGCCTGGGCAGCCTCGCGAGCGCAGGCCAGGCGGTGCGCATCGACCTCGGCCGACTCCCGCTCCAACAGCCGCCCGAGCTCCCCCGCATGCGGAGTGAGGATCGTCGGTGCCTCGCGCGCCCGCAGCTCGCCGAGCCGCCCGGCAAACGCGTTCAAGCCGTCGGCATCGAGCACGAGCGGCGCCTCGATCCTCGGGACCACCGAGCGCGCCAGCTCAAAGGATCCGGGGTCCTTGCCGAGCCCGGGGCCGAAGATCCCAGCAGCCGCGCGCTCGAAGGTTCGCAGCACCGCCTTCTCCGAGGCGGGGACGAGGCAACCGTCGCCGCCTGGACAGCCAACCGACATCACCTCCGGCTGCGCGAGCTCGAAGACCATCTCTAGGTCGGCCGGCACCGCGACCGTCGCGTAACCGGCCCCGGCCCGAATCGCCGCCAGCGAAGCCATCCGCACAGCTCCAGTGAGACCGCGCGAGCCGCCGGCGACAGCGACCTGCCCGGAGCTGAACTTGGTCGATTGAGGCCCGCGGCGCGGCGCCAGGTCGAGGACTGAGCTATCGATCTCTCCGGCCACAGCCTCCCCCGGTGCGCCATCCGGGATCCCGATCGGCGCCACCCGCAGCTCCCCCGTGTGCCACTTGCCTGGAGCGACCCGGTGCCCCAGCTTGGCGGCATGGAAGCAGACGGTGACATCGGCTTCGACCGCCTCTCTAGCCACCTCTCCACTTGAGGCATCGACCCCGGAAGCGATGTCGCAAGCCACCACCGGCGCCCCGCACCCGTTGATCGCCCTGATCGCCCCAGCAGCCGGCTCCCGCGGCACCCCTTCGAACCCAGTCCCAAAGATCGCATCCACAACCGCGCCCGAGCCCGCCAGCCGGGCCGCAACGTCCCCCTCGACCAACTCCCCCCCAACCCGCTCGTAGTTGACCGCCGCATCCCCCCGCAACTCCTCCCCAGGCCACAACAGCAGCGCCTCAACCTCAAACCCCATCTCCCGCAGCAGCCGCGCCGCCACGAACCCATCCCCCCCGTTGTTCCCCTTCCCACCAACCACCCGCACCGGCCCCTCTGGCGCCAATCCAGCCACCACCTCCGCCACAGCCCGTCCAGCAGCCTCCATCAACTCCAACGAAGGAACCCCAACCTCATCAATCGCCCACCGATCGATGGCGCGCATGCCTACGGCGTCATACAGGGGATTCAGCCAGGAGCCCATTAGCCCCACCTTATGAGACCCACCACGTTAATGATTCATTGATATTTACTTAATGTCATTGACCCTTCGGCAATGCTAGTTTGTAAATATCATGGTCTTCAGGACGCCCGAGCTACACCGCGACGAACTCGACGTATTGTCGCTTCTCGCTACCCAGCGAGAGGAACTTAGAGATCGGATGGCAGAGCCGCGCCGGTGGTCGGGGACCCTCCGAAGGATGGCTCTCGCCCGGGCGGTCCAAGGCTCGAACAGCATCGAGGGGTACAACGCATCCCTCGACGACGTTGTCGCCGCCGTAGAAGAAGAACCGACCCTCGGGGCCGAGGAGGAGACGCAGCAAGCACTTGCCGGCTACCGGGACGCGATGACCTACGTCCTTCAGATCGCCGACGACCAGAGTCTCGAGGTGGACGAGGGCTTGCTCAAGAGCCTCCATTTCATGATGCTCAAGTACGACTTGAAGAAAAACCCGGGACGATGGCGCCCGGGTCCGATCTTCGTCCATCGGGAAGCAACGGACGAGATCGTCTATGAGGGCCCGCCGAGCGCGGAGGTTCCCGGGCTGATCGCAGAGATGCTGGCGGATCTGGACCAAGGCGACGATCCAGTTCTCGTCAAGGCGGCGATGGCCCACCTGAACCTGACGATGATCCATCCCTTCAGTGACGGGAACGGGCGCATGGCCCGCTGCCTGCAAACGCTGGTGCTGGCCCGGGAGCGCGTAGTGGCTCCTGTCTTCTCAAGCATCGAGGAGTTCCTCGGCCGCAACACCGAGGCCTATTACGAGGTACTGGAGGATGTGGGCGCCGGAGCCTGGCATCCAGAGCGAGATGCCAGACCCTGGGTTCGATTTTGTCTGCGGGCCCACTACCTGCAGGCGATCACGACGATGCGCCGGCGCGAAGAGATCGAGAGCCTGTGGAATGAGTGCGTCGCTTTGGCAGAGCGCAGCAAACTCCCAGAACGTTGCGCGGCAGGCTTGATGGACGCTGCCTTGGGCGTCCGAGTTCGGCGGAAGATCTACCGGTCCTCGGCCGAGGCAGCTACCGGCGAAGAGATCAGTGACTTAACCGCCTCCCGCGATCTCAAGGCATTGGTGGACGCAGAATTGCTCGAAGCGGTGGGCGAGCGACGAGCGCGCTACTACCTAGCCGGCCGGGAACCGCGACGGCTGCGTGAAGACATAAAAGCGAAACGCAAACCGGAGTCCGCCGACGATCCTTTCGCGATCGTCAGAGAGCGGCGTCAGCTCAGGTTGACTTGAGTCGCGACGCCACTATTTGACGCCGACGATCAACTTCGCAGTAGCCAGATCGCCCGACGCTTCGGACCCCAGCGCCAAGTAATCGATCTTCTGCAGGTACGGCTTCGCTTCCTCGAAGTCTTCGTCGCCCGGCGACATCAGCGCCGTTGCCAGCTTCAGCGCGGAGCCGCCGTCGACGTAGACGGAGATCGGGATGCCGCCGAGGGCCTCGACGGCTTCCTTGTAGGGGGCCGAGTCGGCGAGAGTCTTGCCGGCTTCCTGGAAGCTCGAAAGGGTCGTCGCGAGGCCGTAACCGATCGCGATGCGGCTGCCTTTGGCGACGACCACGACCGGCTGGCGACCCAGTTCCGGGCTGCGGATCGAGAAGCCGCTGGCGCCCTTGGTGATCTTGGTGATCCCGGAGGTGCCGGTTGAGCGGAGGAAGAGGCCGAGGTTGGAGACGGTGTTCTTCGCCTTTTCCTCGTCTTCGGCTTCGAGGATCATCGCCCCGCCGAGGCTGCTCTCGCTGTTGCCGGTGACGTAGAGGGCGACGTCGCCGACCGAGCCGGCGATCGATTCGAGGTCGATCCCCGCTTCCTTCAGCGTCTTCTTCAGTTTGTTCGGCGGGATCCCCTCGCTCGGGATCCCCTCCGCGTCGATTCGGTCGATCCCTTCGTTGAAGCGGTCGCCGAATTCCGGCGAGGCGAAGGCCGCGACCGAGGTGGCCGGCAGCGAGCCGAGCAGCTCGGAGGCGTCGCCGCTGGGCGGGTTGTCGCCGCTGATGTTGGTACTGAGGTCGATCTCGATCAGATCCGAGCCGGGAACGAGGCTGGCGACCGCGGTCGCTTCCTTCGGTTCGATCCCGACGCTGTCGAGGAAGAGTTCCGTCTCCGAGTCGATTTCGTCGCCGGCTTCCTTGATCAAACCGCCGACGTCGACGAAGACGTCGGCAGCGCTGTCGTCGGGAATCTCCGAGGTGGCGCTGGTGTAGGCCTCCTGCCCCGCGAGGTTCTCGCCGTTGGAGGCGTCGACCATCGACTTGAAGATCGCTTCGTCTTCGGCGAAGACGACGAGGCCGTCGAAGACGCCGATCGTCGTTTCGTCCTCCTGGACTTTGAAGTCGACGCCCTCGTAGGAGCCGTCCTCGAAAGATTCCTCGTCGGATTCGACCTGCTTGTCGACGAACTCGCGCGCTTCCTCTTCGTCGGTTGCTTGGATTGCAGCGCCGTAGCCTTCGAAGTCTTCTTCTTCGTATTCCTGCAGGAAGAGCCCGCCTTCCTCGCCGAGCCAGGGCTCGACTTCCTTTTCGAAGTCGAATTCTTCGCCGTCTTCGGTGGCCGATTCTTCGAGCTCTTCGACGATCAGCCCGCCGAGGTCGTCAATGCCGGCGATCTGCTTCGCCAGCGACTCGAGGTTCTGCTTCGTTTCCCCTTCGGGCCGGACAGTGAAGTCGATGAAGACCGGGGCGTCGGCGGGCGCAACGCTAGCCGGATCGGTGCCACCGCTGCCGCTGTCGTCGCTGCCGCCGCAACCGGCGACGAAGAGGGCGGCAAGGGCCGCGAGAAGGACTGGAAGGAGGAGACGGTGCTTCACGGAGGCGGGCACTCTAGCGACCGTTTTGGACAACTTCAGCCGACCAGGCGCAGCCCGGACGATTTGTCACTCGACGGTGACGGTCTTCGCCAGGTTGCGCGGCTGGTCGACGTTGAGGCCGCGGTTGCGGGCGATGTCGTAAGCCAGCAGCTGCAGCGGCAGGATCGCGACGATCGGCTGCAGGATCCAGTCGGTGGCGGCGACCTCGATCGTCTCGTCGGCAACTTCCGCGACGCGCGAGTCGCCGGCGGTGGCGATCCCGATCGTCTGCGCCCCCCGCGCCCGCACCTCCTCGACGTTGGAGAGGACCTTCTCCAGCACCGGGCTCTCGGTGGCGATGCAGATCACCGGCGTCGACTCGTCGAGCAGGGCGATCGGGCCGTGCTTCATCTCCCCCGCCGCGTAGGCGTCGGTCGGGATGTAGCTGATCTCCTTCAGCTTCAGCGCCCCCTCGAGGCAGATCGGCAGGCCGATGTGGCGACCCAGGTAGAGGAAGAAGTTCTGCTCGGAGTGGGCGGCGGCGATCTCCCGCGCCGGCCCCTCGGTCATCGCCAGCGTCTCCTCCATCCGCGACGGCAGCGCCTTCATCTGAGCGACCAGCTCGGTCAGCCGCTCCGCCGGCAGGGTCCCGCGCAGCTCGGCGATCCGCAGCCCCAGCAGGTACATCGTCGCCACCTGGGCGACGAAGGTCTTGGTCGCGGCGACGCCGATCTCCAGCCCGGCGCGGGTGTAGAGGACGGCATCGGCGTCGCGGGTCGCCTGGCTGCCCATGATGTTGGTGATCGCCAGCACCGTGGCGCCGGCCTCCCGCGCCAGCCGCATCGCCGCCAGGGTGTCGGCGGTCTCGCCCGACTGGGTGATCCCGATCACGAGGTCGTCGGTGCCGACCACCGGGTTGCGGTAGCGGTACTCGGAGGCGATGTCCATCTCCACCGGCACCCGCGCCCACTCCTCGATCGCGTAGCGACCGACCAAGCCGGCGTGGTAGGAGGTGCCGCAGGCGACGATCACGATCCGCCGCACGCCGCGGAGGAACTCGTCGGAGAGGTCGACGCCGGAGAGGTCGACTCCCTCGGTGCCCGGCAGGCGGTCGGCGATCGTCTCGGCGACCGCGTCGGCCTGTTCGTGGATCTCCTTCAGCATGAAGGTCTCGTAGCCGCCCTTCTCGGCGGCGTCGGCGTCCCAGGTCACCTCTTCGGTCCCGCGCTCGATCGGGTCGCCCCCGGCGTCGGTAACGCGGACCGCGCCGGCTTCGATTTCGACGATCTCGCCGTTTTCGATCGGCATCGCCGTGCGGGTGTCGGCGAGGAAGGCGGGGATGGCGGAGGCGAGAAAAGCCTCCCCCTCGCCGACGCCAGCGACCAGCGGGCACTCCTTGCGGGCCCCGACCAGCCGCTGGGGCTCGTCGGCGTGCATGGCGACGAAGGCGTAGTGGCCGCGCAGCTCGGCGTAGGCGGCGCGGACGGCGGCGGCGAGGTC
>Ga0157284_10000077_pt1 | contig 14028 bp, 16 predicted proteins | sample NitcycUS059202B1_FD_108392 | JGI IMG/M metagenome (GOLD analysis project Ga0157284, IMG submission 108392) | Soil microbial communities from Arlington Agricultural Research Station in Wisconsin, USA - Nitrogen cycling UWRJ-S059-202B-1 | ecosystem: Environmental > Terrestrial > Soil >... | reverse complement strand
TATAACCCTGAATCAAAACGGGGTGAGTGGACTAAATTAAAACTGGTAGAAGCATGTCGCATTATCAAAGCAACTCGCGCTGGTTTGCAGGCGATGAAATACATCAATCCAGAACTGTTGATGGTTGCTGCACAAGAAGCAGAGCGTGTTTATAAAGCAGGAATCTCCAGTCGTTCCAATGCTCCAGCAGAGTATTTTAACTTCAATAAAGCACATCACTTCAACAATCATGAAATGTTGACGTTGTGCTTGTTGCAGACTTTAGTTGGAAAAGGAATGAACATGGAAGCTGTCCTGTTAGGTCGCTTAATGGAACATACCTTTAACCGCAAAGGCTTCGCAAAACCAAACCGTACATTTCGGTGGAAGTTGTTGCGGGCAGTTGCGGAAGAGGCGGGTGTTGTTATTCGTGACCGATTGAACCGCATGTCTGTCTACAATGTCGGACGTTTCGTGTGCATTCAAATTGAAGGAATCGAGGATTCCATTACAACTCAATTGACCCCAGCGGAAGCTGACGAGTTGGCGGCGGAGGCGATTCGCCGTTATGTAGAACTTTAAAGACAATTTATTTTTTAATTAATTTATTGTTTTTTAATACTGGAGCATCACTTTCACATTATTTGAATTTGATTCTTTAAAAAGAAAATCATTTGACTCAAGGTAGCTAACAATAATGCTACCAGTCTACTCAACAAAAAGGTAATTGCCACATGGCTATCGTAACTAAACAAGTTGTACAATTCGAAACTGCTGACGGTTCTGTATTCTCTACTGAGCACGAAGCTCTGGCGCACGAGTTCAAACTGGAAAACGGCGCTGAAATCTCTGCCGCTGCTGAAGCTTTCGTAAACACTCTGGGCGCAATCGACCGTTCTCGCAACATGAAAATCAACACTGTTGAAGAGTTCCTGTCCTTCTACCTGCCTTGGGTTGCTAACGGTAAGCCAGTTGTTGAGCGCACCGTGTTCGATACTCCGAAAGCCGAAGCTGCCGTTGAAGGCGCAGAAGCATCTGAAGAAGCGAAAACTGAAGCTGCAACCGTAGCCGACCAAGCGCCTGCAACCGACGAACAACCACTGTTCTAATCGGCCTGGCCTGCTAATACTTCGAATACCCGATTAAATGTTCGGGTATTTGAGTGCAAAGCGTGAATCCCATTCCGTGCAAACCACAGACGAAAGTCCGAGAGTTTACGTGAGTGGGCTTCACTATGGATGTGCAAAGGATGAAAATCCACCCCCCGATAAGGGTGGCGAAAGTAATTGGAAGTGCGTGCCCACAGAGAAGACCTTTGGAACCTATTCAGTAGTAACGACTCACTACCGTGAAACAGATTAGAGACAAGTTGGCATTTCGTGCGGAAGGGCACCAGTGAAATCTATATTCAGCAACCGTGGTGAAAAGTAGAGGGTAGTGCCTCGAAAAGTAACCCAGTCTGGCTTAAATGCCAGAGTCCATAGTGAAGTTTTCGCCGTGGAAATATCGCGACTGTTTTTACCATTAAAGTAAATGCAAACGATGATTATATCCGAGTTGCTGCGTAAGCATAACTCCGAGGTTGAATAGAAGCCTCGTCACCGAATTTCTACGCAGAGTTTTCCCGTCTGCGATTAACAAACGGGATTCGAAAACATAATCTCCTGCCAAGAAGACCTCGCCTTATTCGTGAGTAATTCTCCGGCAGGTTATTAATGCTGTGGTAGCTCAGTAGGTAGAGCAGTTGCTTGATAAGCGACAGGTCAGTGGTTCAAGCCCACTCCGCAGTACCAAACTTGTCTGTTGTATGAAGAAATGTATTGCTGCTGTTACGGTATATCCGTATGTGACGCTGCGATGAAAGTAATCTACAATAGGCACCAAATAATGGAACTCAGCTCTGATTTAGTGCGGCTCGAATTGCTGCCGAGGATTGACGAGTGATGAAATGAGTTCCACCAAATAGAGGAAGTTCCGTGCATGACCCACACGAGGTTGGTAAGACGGCATGTGTATGCGACATGGTGGTTCGATTCCACAAACTTCCATCAGACAATGGCGGCGGGAAGCATGAATGCGAGGCCCAATAATAAAGGTTCAAATCCTTGGCTGCCACCAAACAATGGGTTGATACAATTAATTGGTCAGATGGTTTACCGAAGTAGTAGAAAAGTAGCAGGTATAAGCTGTGAAAAGTAAGCGAAAACGTGAACGGTTACTGGTTCGAGTCCAGTTCAACCCAACTTATTACAGGTTCTTTGATGAATGTAGAGACAAGAAAAGCTAGGAAGAATTGCAGCTTACTGGACATGCGTCCTGGAACTGTGTTCTTATACCCATCCAGTGTTGAGAATATTCCTGATTATGTAATGCTTCGTGTATTCAGTCATTACATTAAAGATGGAAGTGATAAAATACACACTGTGGCTGTTAGGTTGGAGGATGGCTGGATGTTAGGTGTAACAGATGAAACACTTCTGGAACGCACTGAGTACACAACCATACCTGATGCAAAGGTTAAATATTGATGGATATGTCTAAGTTCTTCGACGAAGAAACGGATTTCGAAGCTGCACTTGTCGAAGTTAATCGTAAAATTGAAAACCAAGAAGCAATCGAGGACGAAGATGCTGACTGTGATGGTTGCAAAATTTAAATACTACTTAACTGTGGTGTTTGGTGTATTGGCATTAATTGGTTATGCATTTGTTTCCGGTCGAAAGTCCGGCAAGCAGGAAGTGCAAGCACAGGTCAAGGAGCAAGAAATTGCGACCACAAAGCAGGTATCAGAAGCCCAAGTTCAGTCTGCCACCGTCTCCAAGAAAGTTGCAGAAGACGTGTCTCGCAGTTCTGATAGCGATGTTGACAGTGAGTTGTCAAAGTTTACCAGAGACTAAGGTCAAAGTAATCGACACAAGCTGTTCAAGTTTTAGTTTGATTCTGATTTCAAAGAAGGAAATCCCTATTTTGACTCCAGAAACCAAGCGACAAATTCTGACTCATAATTTAAATTATAGTCGGAAATGTGGTGCTGTTAATAAATAACACCACAGCCTGAGTGAACGAAACGGTGACCATCAATCGCTGACAGAACCAAGTAGCCTCTTGGAGTTTCAATCACGAAGCAAGCCTCCCAGTGTTGATACGGTTCCTGGGTTATCAAATGAACCACCAAATTTGAACTTACCCGACAGGATGGTTCGATAAGAATAGCCCACTTGAAACGGGCCGGATTAAAGCCTCCAGACTTTAGGTAGTCACTTCCTAGAACAGTGGCCGGGAACAACCCTAGACAAAAGTTGCGTTGACATGGACAACAAAGAAAAACCAGCAACCGGAACGTTGTAAAACTACCAAGGCGAGTTAGTCCAGCGGTCAGAGACAAGGCATAGCTAGCCTACAGCGTGTGGTTCGAATCCCACACTCGCCACCATTTCATGGTTGAGACTCCAAGTCTTAATTTGCCCTTAGTATGGAAATAAACTGCTACAGTTTTCGGTCTGTAAAACCGTTCGAATTAAGGACTCGTAGAGTTAATATGCGAAACCGTGTCGTTGATACATTGTCAGGTGCAAACTGGCCGAGTCCACCAAACTTGTTCGTTAGCTCAGCAAAGAGAGAGTACCACTTCGGATTAATTAACCGAGTCTAAGTGGAGGTCGGGTGTGCAATCCATCCACGAACATTTCATTTTCCTTGTACAGTTCTGCGTCTGCAAAATGCAAAAGCGGTCTGGTATATGCCAAGATTTATATTGGTTGCATCGTATTGAACTTATGTTCTACGAGAGTACACCTCCTAGGTATTCGATTGAATGGGAAACATTCTCCGAGACAATATAATGAAATATACAAGTCTGGGTTTCTTCGATATTAATCATGGTATCGAAGCTGGTTTGCGATTTCCAGTGTTATCTCCCTTATGTCGGTAGCCTCGCCGTGGCGAAAAGAGGCAATTTAACAAGATGAATCTGCTTGTGGTATGTTCGGGCACAAGAAGTGTAAACAAGAGTCGTAAAGACTGTAGCGTAGTAACTTAATAACCACGCGGGTTCATCCCGTTAAATTTCCATACTTGAGAAACAGATATGTGTAATTTAAATCCCACTATTAACGAGGCTAGTCAAGAAATTGGCGATGTTAACGTAGAGAAATCTGCGGCCTTGCGCTTGCCCGTTGGGCGATAATTTGGAGTCAACATGTTAAGAAAACACAAATGCTTTGGTTGCAGCAGGGTGTTCGAGACCAACAAAAAGTCTAAAATATGCGACGAATGTAATGAATACGCAAGTAACAAAAGGCTGGAGTCTGTTGAAGAAATTGTGAAGAACACACAATTGTCAAAGTCTGATAGTTCAGAACTAAATGAACTTGCAAAAGAGATATTCAAGCTGCTGACCATTGACTTAATCAAGGCTGCAATGGAGCGCCCAGATATAGCCAAAAACTTAAAGAAAATTTCGGAGGCTAATTGTGACCTAGCTTTCCGACATGCAGAATTATATATGGAGAAAAAGATTAATGTCTAAGCAAATTGTCGCTGAATTGATTGATTGCATGGGTAATGACTTAACCACGGTTAATGCTGCTCGTGTATCTTATGGTGCATGGTCTACTAATTTTAGTGGTCGTGATGATAAGCTAGTTCAATTTCTTGCAGAGCATAAGCACATAACGCCATTCCGCCATGCGCAAGTAACAATTCGTGTTACAGGCCCTGTTTTCTTAGCAAGACAGTTGGTTAAGCATTCAGTTGGATTTAGTTGGAATGAGTTGTCCCGTCGATATAAAGATGGCGACGCTATCGACATTCACTGCTACGTGCCTGATGTAATTCTTGAGCGCCCTAAAAGCCTTATGAAAGAGTCGGCTAAACCAACTGACGATGCTGCCCTTGGCCACGCCGCTACAGCTTGTATCGAAGCTGCGTACAAAAAGTCTATTTCTCACTATGAGGAATTAATTGATTTAGGAGTTGCTCCAGAACAAGCACGAATGGTTCTCCCACTTGGCATGCAAACACAGTGGATTTGGACTGGTTCGTTGTACGGCTGGGCATCTGTCTACAATCAACGCTCCACAGAACACGCGCAATTAGAAGCACGTTTGTTTGCGGAAGAACTTAACAAAATAATGTCTAAGCTGTTCCCTGTTTGCTGGAAAGCTTTGACCAAACAGGATTAATGACATGCAAGTAAAGCAGTGTATTGCCAAGATTAAACACGACATTCCCAATTGTAAATCAACTTCGGGAAGGTCAGTGCAAGTCTGGCTTAACGAAGAAGATGGAAAACGGTGGTTCTCTGGATACTGTTTTGCTTGTTCACTTCCGGTGCGCGACCCTTATGGGGAAAACCCACCAAACCCAGATGAAATTCATGTCAAGACTCCAGAAGAAATTCAGGAAGAATTAAATGAAATTACATCCTGTCGCTTGTTCGACCTCGATTCGCATCGCTCAATTGAGAAGCAGTATTGGCAAGATGCTCGTGTACGCTTACTTGTTTCTGAGTTCGACGGCGTTACTCCTAACGCTTTGGCTCACGGTTATACTCGCGAAGGTAAACTTGTTCGATGGAAGATTAAACTTCTAGACAAGAAAATCATGTGGAGTGTGGGCGATACTCAAGATAATGACCCATACAATTGGGAGCATGCCAAGTCTATTGGTGGCAAAACTCTGTACATCACAGAGGGCGAAGAGGATATGATTGCTCTTCGACAAATCATGAGAACAATGAACCGTGGCAGCGCTTATGAAGAACTTGATTTCGCAATCATTTCTTTATCTGACGGGAGCGATTCTGTTCATAAATGTTTGTCGAGAAAGGCAGAAGAAATAAAGCAACGCTGGCAAGAAGTTGTTATCGTATTTGATAACGACGAGCCAGGAAAGAAAGCTGCAAGAGAAGCATGCCGCTTACTTCCTGGAGCAATGATTGCCCAACTTCCAGCCAATGATGCCAACGACTGCCTTAAACGCGGTATGTTAAAGAATACTCGTGATGCTGTAATATTCCGCGCAGCGCGACCTCTTCCAACAGCGTTGGTAGATAAAGAACAACTCCTGATGGAACTCGATGATGAGATTCCAGAGGGTGCATCACTACCTTGGACTAAACTAACCGAAATGACTTTCGGTCAACGACGTGGTGAAATCTCCACGATTGGTGGTTCAGAAGGTGGTGGTAAAACAACATTAGCTCGTCAAATTGCAGAGCATAATATTGTAGAGCATGATTGGGGAATCTTAACTTGCTTCATGGAGGAAACTCCACAAGAGACATTATTACGTATGGCCGGTTTGCAGGATGGACTTCCTTATTGGGAGCCAAAATTCAGACAAGACCCTCGTTTTGATGAAGCAAAGTTTAATGCAACTTGTCGCAGACTTCTACAGAATATGGAAATCTGGGATAGACGCCAACAAGGTGAAGACCCGTATGAGACTTGGGAGGGTATGAAAACTATCCTGCGTCAAATTGGGCCTGACATTGATATGTTCGTGCTGGACAACTTAACTATTCTGTCGGAAGGTATTTCAGCATCAGAGAAGAACGACTTCCTTGGCAAGCTTTATGCAGACCAAGCAAAACTGTCTGAACAATATCAGTTCGCCATTTTGGACTTATCTCACTTAAACCCAGTTCCTAAAGGTCAACGTCCTCACGAGGATGGTGGTCGTATTAAGAAAGGCGACTTTACTGGTTCACGTGCAGCATCGAAGTATTCACACTTCATGTTGGGCTTCGAACGTAACAGCCAAGCAGTTGACCCAAACTGTTCAATCATTCGTGGTATTAAGGCTCGTAAATCTGGTAAAACAGAAGCGTTCAAAACATACTATGAAAGTCATTCAGGTCGTATCATCCAACAACATTGGGATGATTCACTGTTTGAAACAAAAGAAATTGTGCAACTTTCTAATAAGAAAGGCCCGCACCAATAAAAAGATGGAGCATACTCCCTGCTTGAATACAGGCCTGTCACTGCTCCCAACCTATAACATCCCAGATGGAGACAGAAATGATTTATCCGTGGGAAAATGTGTATGCTGCCGACATTGAAACAACTGGCCTACTTCGTCAAATGATGGAACAACTGAAAGCTGGAAAACATCCACGCTTGCACAACCTTGGTTTCATTGATGTAAATACCAAAGAAGAAACTTGTCTTCAATGGACTAAGCGCAAAGAGATTCAGGCTTTCTTGGATACTGGGCCTACTCTTGTTATGCACAATGGTATGGTGTTTGACAAAGAGGCACTTTCGTTTCTTGGATATGATGTATCTAAAGTTACCATCATCGATACTTTGTATTGGTCTTGGTATCTTCAACCACGCAGACCAAAACATGGTTTGGAAGGTTACGGCGAAGAATTTGGTGTTCCTAAACCAGTAATTGACGACTGGGAAAATCAGACTCAAGAGGATTATGACTTCCGCGTAATGCAGGACTGTCGTATTCAAATGAAACTCTTTGAGCAACAATATTCACAGATGTTGGCAATTTATAAAACGCCAGCGGAAGTTCGTCGCTTCACTGATTACCTAATGAGCAAAGCTCGTCAACAGGTGATTCAGCAAAGAACAAAATGGCGTCTTGATATTCCTAAGCTGCAAAAATTCCTTGCTGATTGGGAGCCAATGATTGCTGTAAAGGTGGATGCATTAGAGGCATCAATGCCACCTGTAAAACAATATGTTCTTAAAGAACGTCCAGCGAAAACGCACAAAGCAAATGGTGTTATTTCGGCAACTGGTGCAAAGTGGAAAGCACTTTGTGATGCAAATGGTTACGATTGGAAAGAACCAAACTTAGTAATCAGATTGCGTATTGAAGATAAGCCACCAAATGCAAACTCTTCATCACAAATTAAGGATTGGTTGTTTAGTCTTGGTTGGGTTCCTCAAACGTTCAAATATGTTCGTAACAAGGAAACAGGTGAAGGTCGTGAGATTCCACAAATCACAACCAAAGATAAAGACGACAATCCAGATATCTGCCAGAGTATTAAAGACTTAGCAGAAGAATATCCTGACAAGGGTATCGAGCATTTAATTGGCTTGGGTGTTATTAAGAACCGCGTATCAATTGCCAAGAACTGGCTGAAAAATGTTGATGATGAAGGGTTCTTAATTGCTGAGTGTGGTGGACTTACTAACACACTTCGACTTAAACACCGTGGCCTAGTGAATATTCCATCAGACCGTGTGTTTGGTGGTGCTGAACTGCGTGGTTGTTTACTTGCAGAAGATGACGACCACGAAGAGCTTGGTTCGGATTTGTCCTCGCTTGAAGACCGTTGTAAACACCACTTCCAATGGAAATACGACCCTGAATATGTCAAGAAGCAGCTTGCTCCTGACTACGATGCGCACCTTGCAATTGGTGTGGCTGGTGGTTTTATCACAGAGGAAATTTCTCAGCTCCATAAAGATGGTATTGAGAAGTGTAAACTTCGTCCTCAGTTCAAGACAACAAACTATGCGTGTCAGTATGGCGCAGGTGCTCCAACTATTGCACGTGCAGCAAAGTGTGACCTTAAACAAGGTGAAGCATTGCATGCAGCATATTGGAAATTGAACTGGTCAATCAAGGAAGTTGCAAAGAATACTATTGTTCAAAACATCGATGGCCAGATGTGGCAACAAAACCCAATCAACGGTTTCTGGTATTCTCTTCGTTCTGACAAAGACAGATTCTCAACTCTGTGTCAAGGCACTGGTTCGTATGTATTCGATGTTTGGTGTAATGAAGTTATTGCAATCTGTAACGAACGATACAACCGTGACCCTAAACTTAGTGGGCAATTCCATGACGAATTGATTCTGCAAGTTCGTAAAGGCAACCGTGAACTTTGGCGGGAATTAGTTGGTGTTGAGGCTATGTCTCGCACAAACGCAATTCTTAAACTGAACCGCGACGTTGCTTGTGATGTTCAATTCGGTACTAACTATGCAGAGATTCACTAATGAAACAGATTGTTTATGCGTTGTTTGACAACGAAATGGGTGAGATGCATATGTTCTCAACCAACGAAACAGTTCTTGCAAAGGACGCTGTAATGGCGTTCATTGAAGAGCACGTGACCAAAGATTGGAATGACCCTGAACTTGTCGAGCACAAGAAAGATATCCAAACTGCGGTATCAGCAACAAAATCTCCAGTTGAGTTAGTCCAAGTTCTGGTGAGCTTTGGGTTCATTCTAAATATGCTGGTTGTATAATCGTAACAAAATTTTCTAAAGAGAGAAACAAAACATGGCACTATTTACTGCACCTACTAAAGACTCTGGCAAAGCACCCTCTAAAGCACCACTGTTAGAAGCGGGTGGTTATCCAGCTCGTTTAGTACGCCTTATCGACTTAGGCAAACAGCCGGGTTCTGGCCAATATCCTGAACCTGCGTACAAACTTCTTGGTACTTTTGAATTGCTCGACGAGTATATGAAAGAAACCAATGAAGATGGTACTTACGTCATGGTTCAAGACCCTGACGAAGATGAAGGCGTAATGATGGCCAAGAATCTGGAAGACAAACCACGTTGGTTTGATTTCGAATTCACTTATAACCCTGATGGTTACATGGGCGACCGTTCACACATCTTCAAGTTCATGACTGCTGTTGATGCGTTTGAAGTACCTGCAAACCCTGCCGCTGTTCCACCAATTGAAGGGCATCCAGCCAAGCAATTGCACGAACTGTTGGGTGAAGCTTTGACTGTAAACTTGTCTCAGTACACCAAGAAAGCTGGTGACAACGCTGGTCAAGTTGCAAACAAAATTACCAGCTTCACTTCAATGAAATCCAAAGAAAAGAAAGCTGCTCGTGGTTTAATTAACCCAACTATCTTCTTCGATTTGGGTAATCCTGATGTTGAAGTGTTTGGTAAACTTCCAGGCGGCGACAAGCCTTATGCAATCAAGAACCGCATTTTGGCCAACTTGGAATTCGACGGCTCTGCATTGCAGAAGCTGTTAGGTATTACTCCTACCGGTAATGCAAATGCCCCACTAGAGAACAAAGCTTCCGAAGCTGAAGTTGACGCTGCTCTTGCTGCTGAACTTGCTGCACAGAAAGCTGCTCGTGAAGCTGCCCAAGGCGAAGCTCCTGCTGGCGGTGCAATTCCATTCTAATGAATTAAAAGACGCTACGTTGAGTAGACGTTAATTATTCAATTTGAATAAAGGGAGTATCACAATTGGTACTCCCTCTTTTTGAAAGGTCTTATCAAAGATGGTTAAGAAGAGAATACTCCTACTCGTTGATGGTGACATGGTTGCTTTCTCCCATGCTGCTGCTGAAGAGTACGGTAAAGAACCCGAAGATATCAATTTTGCTAAGATTGTTTCTTCAATGGATGCGAAGATGAAATACATGTCTGACCGTCTACTGGCGACAGATACTATTTGTTTAATATCTGGCGATTCAAATATGCGACACACACTGTTCCCTGAATACAAGGCAAACCGTGATGGCGTCTGGCGACCAGAAAACTTGAAGAATGCCAAAGCACATCTTATGACGTGTTGGGATGGTCTCAAGATGGATGGTCTTGAAGCTGATGATTTATGCGCCGCACTAAGCCGTTTCAAATATGAAATGGAAATGGGTAAGCGTGGCGTAATCAAAAGTCTTAAGTTTTTAGGTATTCGCGATGATTACGATGAAGTTTACATTGCTTCGTTGGATAAAGATTTGGCTCAGATTGGGAACACTAATCCAACTGGAAACGGGGCGAAAATCTTTATGTATCGCTGGGAAACCAAAGACAAAGGTGAGAAAATTATCCCACTGTCTGGTTTCGGCGAGCTGAAAGTTATTATCAAAACTGATAGTAAAGGTCGCCAAAAGAAAGAAGTCAAAGGTACAGGTGCCAAGTTCTTCTTATGGCAGTTGTTAACTGGTGACGGCACTGATGGTATTATCGGTTGTGGAATTCGTGAAAAGAAAGTCTACAAGTCCGGTGCCAAGTGCGGTCAAGAGTATATGAAACGTGACGGAGTAGGTGCAATTGCTGCATACGAAATGCTGTCGCATATTAATTCATATGCCGAAGGCTTAAGTATCGTTCAAACCCAATATTTATTGCGGTTTGGTGATGGTTGGAACGAAAATCTTCTCACAAACGGCCGATTGCTATATATGGCAAACATGGTAGACGAAGGGACATTGGTTCGTATGTGGCATTACAACCCACGAATTGTTGACAAATTTGATTTGAAAACGAAAGAATTAATTCCGCACGACCACGTTAGTTAAGTTATCACTTCGGCATTAGTCGGATTTGAAAACGTCATGTATGGATATTGTGGAACGGAAGCTAAGTTTACAGCTTGGCTGCAATCTGCTTTACGTAGACTGTGGGCCAAGCATCCGAGTAAGCTTGAGCTGTTGAGAAAGAAAAGAGTTACGTTAATGGTTCCGCACCCTAAGACTGGGAAGAAGCATCCAATCTTCCATATTCAGTGTGAGGAGTGTGGCCAATTAAAGAAACTCAAAGACATTGAAGTAAACCACAAGAAACAAGTTGGTGGACTCAGTGACCTATCCAAGTTGCAGGCATTTATTGAAAACTTGCTACTGGTTCAGCCAGAAGACTTGGAACTACTTTGCCACGAATGCCATGGCATCGTCACGTATATGGAAGTCCAAAAGGTGTCCAAACGCGACGCAATCATTGAGAAGAAAGTTATTGCTTTTCGCAAGCTGCCTGATGCAGAACAAATTGCAAAATGTAAAGCAGCAAAATTCGACCCAATCCCAAAAACAAAAATCGGTCGAGCAAGGCTTGTCCGTGAATATCTTAAGAAGGTTATCCCGCAATGACTATCAAGACATTGGACGACGGAACATCTTATACAAAGGCTCATGCCCATGACTGGGAAGACGACAGTTGTACACTCAAAGGTCGTTGCGAGATTTACATCAAAATTGATGGAATACGAGCGATTAAAAACAAGGCTGGGCGCGTCTGGTCGCGGAATTCAAAGCCGCTCCCTCATCTTGACCATCTTGATTTTAAAGATGCTGAAATCTTCCGAAACTCTTGGAACGAAACTTCGTCTTTACTTTCAACGACAACCGAAAAACCAAAAATTCCGTTAACTCAAGAAAATGTGTACGAGTTGACGGACGGTTTCATCGATAAACGTCTTTACTTGGGATGGGCTAATAACCCAAGCAATGCAAAGCTTGAGCAACTGATGCTTAAAATGCGTGAGCTTGGTCATGAAGGCTTAATCGTCCGTTGCAAGGATAAGAAAGGTCGTATCCTTTGGTGGAAGATTGTACCATATAAATATGCTGATGTAAAAGTTACTGGCTTCAAAGAAGGCACTAACAAAAACAAAGGTAAGTGTGGCTCAATCGCAACTAACTATGGTTCTGCTGGTTCTATGGTTGAAGATTGTCTTCAAGACCACGGCATTGTAGGAGACTCCAATATTCGTGATTGGCTGTGGAAGCATCGTCATGAATTGATTGGTAAAATCATCCAAGTTCGATACCGTGAAGTTACAGAAGCTGGTAAGTTCCGCTTCCCTTCTTTGGTTCGACTTCGTACAGACAAGAGTGAAGAATCCCTTGACTAACATTAAAATTGGCGTGGTCTTGAATGGCCCGCCTGGCTGTGGCAAAGACACTCTAGCAAATCTTGTTTGCGGTTTGAGTGTCGATGTTAAGAAGCACCAATTTAAGGATGCTCTCTATGAACATACTGCTAAACATTTTCAGATTGATTTGGATAAGTTTATCCATTATGCCTCTGACCGTAGTCTTAAAGACTCGACGTCTTTGGCCGGTTTGGGCGGAAGAACACCTCGTCAAGCACTCATTCATGTCTCCGAAGATATTTACAAACCTCGAGAAGGTAGTGACTACTTTGGCAAGGTGGAAGTTGCTCGTGTGGAAGAACTCTACGGGAATTTGGATAGCAGCATTACTGTCATATATCCCGATGGTGGTTTCCCAGATGAAGTGGAGTGTATTGACTCCTGCTTCGATGCTGTGCTTGTTGTTCGTCTGCATCGAGATGGTTTTGATTTCGCGGGCGATTCTCGTAACTACCTCTACCTGCCAAATACGCCAAAACGTATGTCCTGTGATATGACTGTGTTTGACGGTGAAGAAAAACGTCAAGCTGCTGACCTTCTACGTATGATTAAAACTTTCAAGGATGTTGCTTGTTATGTGTTGTAAAAATTTACCTGTAGTTGGTGTTCGTAAAGTTCACCCACTTGCTCAACTTCCTTTCTACGCAAGTTCTGGTGCTGCTGCATCAGATGTTTGCGGCGTCAATGAAGAAGCTGTTGTAATCTATCCGGGCCAAGCGGTTGTGTTTGACACAGGCTTGCAGTTCGAAGTTCCAGAAGGTTATCAGCTTAAAGCTTACTCTCGTTCTGGTCATGGCTTCAAATCTGGTATCCGTTTGTCTAATTGTACAGGTATTCTTGATTCGGATTACCGTGGCAACTTGGCTGTACGTTTGCATAATGACTCAGGTGTTCCTTACACTGTTGGGCCTCGTGAGCGTATTGCACAAATCCAAATCCAGCGCGCTCCGCAAATCCAATACACTTGGGTTGACGAATTGTCTGACACAGAACGTGGTGACAAAGGCTTCGGCTCCACTGGCGTTTAATTGACATAAGGAGAATCCAATGTCTGATGTTGTACAATTGAAAGCAGCACTGTTGAATATGTGCAGTGTTGAATTTAAAGAGTTTTTAAAGTACCTGTTCGATGATTGCGACACTTTAAGTGAGGAATTTGCAAAACACTCTACGTGTAATGTTAAGTTACTTGCAGAAGTGTATTCAGATTTGGCGCAAGAGTTGGTTGATGAATTCAAACTAGCTATCAATCCAGAAGAGCTTGTTGGTCATTGGGTTGTTGATACAACTCGTGACTATTCGGATGGAATTGATTGGGATTATGTGGATGAAGCAACTAAGGTTGAACAGGTAACAGAAGAAGTAACAATAACTGTCACCAATTGGAAACCTATCTCGCATGTCAAACAAGAAACCACAAGTCCTCATAAAC
>Ga0157284_10000076_pt1 | contig 14210 bp, 21 predicted proteins | sample NitcycUS059202B1_FD_108392 | JGI IMG/M metagenome (GOLD analysis project Ga0157284, IMG submission 108392) | Soil microbial communities from Arlington Agricultural Research Station in Wisconsin, USA - Nitrogen cycling UWRJ-S059-202B-1 | ecosystem: Environmental > Terrestrial > Soil >... | reverse complement strand
GCGGCGGGAACCGGCTAAACTTAATGTCTATGTCGAGTGTGTACGTACGCTCTACAACCTTAAGGATCCACAGAAGGCCAGGTTCGTCGGTGGGCAAGGCAGTTACTCGCACACCACGTACGAACAGTGGATTATGGCGGATCCCAAACGGGAGAACAACTATCTGGAAGCGATCTATGTCTACGCGTTAAACAACTGGATGATTGACCGCAGACCGGAGCACAAATTGTTGATCTTTGCGGCCACGATTGAGATGTGTCAAAAGCTTTGCCAGTATTTCTTACGGCGTGCTCCAGACTTAATCTCCAACTCGTATACCGCAGGGGATGATTACCAGCTCCTGATTGATTCCGACATCATTTGTTCGACGATCGGTAAATCGGGTACGGCAGTAGACATCCCGTTCTTGACACAGGCTTACCTCACGGTAGCCATTGACTCGCCAAACGCTAACGTCCAGGCTTTGGGGCGTTTACGTGAGTTGAAAGGTGATGACGCCTTTGCGCAAAGTTTCCACGTGTTCATTTGTTTGAACATTGAGAAGCACATGGCGTATTGGGACAGTAAGTCAAAACTCTTCAGCAACCGTATTACCAAGGTGCGTACTGCGTATTTGGATCGGGTCATTTAAACTTTATACAGAGAGGGTTTCCTCTCTGTATTTATTTTTTGTTTTCTCAAAAGGAAATGAACATGTCACAGCACCCAGTTGTTGAATTCACCTTCATTAAAAGCCTCCCTACGCTTCATCAGGCTATTGTGAAAGACGAGTTGTACCTTGAGAAGGGGTTGATGTTAGATCACCTCTTACGGGCTTACAAAGACTTTCCTGACGACTCTTTTGGGTATCTGGCAACGGTTGGCGGAGTAGTCATGGGTGTGGGGGCGTTTGCAGCTACGGGGGAGGGGGAAGGAGACGGGATGTTCTTCGTGAAGCCTGCGGGGAGAGGCAGAGGGATTGCGAAAGCATTAGTAGAGCACGTCATGGCTACTACGGATCTCACCGTGTTTGTTTATCCGTGGGAAAAGAAAAGTATTCGATTCTTCCGGGGATTAGTGAAAACCGGCATATTGTCTATTAAGAACTTCAAACCGTACGAAGCTCACTTAATCGGCTCCAACGCCGCCTTCCTCACGGGACAACTCCACACCGAGTGCAGACGAGCAGAAAGGGAAGTTGTTTCTAAATCCGCTTAACGTCTATATCACCCAAGTGTACGGAGATTAACTCCACTCACTCTTTTAACTGAAGGAAACTATCATGCAAGTCTTCCATGAAAATGAGCCAGCTACCTTGATCGTAACGCTATCCTCCGGGGAAATCATTAATCTCTTTGGCTTGAAAGGTTGGTCGGATCTCTTAGAAAACGGGATCTATCTAATCGTCCCTGATAAAGAAAAAGAAAATTCCATGAGTATCTGGGGTGTTAAATCTCCTCTGGCGGAAGATACCTGGAAAGAAGTGGCCGCCGTTGTTGTTAACCACCTTGAATGTCAGCAATTAGGGATCATTCGAGTTCTCTTCAACACCGGAACTGAATTCAAATTCACGCCGCTGTTTAATCCCGAGAAAGAATCTCTTTTCCAATATAATGGAATCGACAGTGAGTTCATTAATACGTTGCAATAGGGGTAACTAAATGAAAAGAATTAAGTTGGTTCCCTTATTTGGTGGGTACCGTTTCACCCCTGATTTGAAAGACAACACGGTGGTGACGATTGTTACCCCCAGTGGCAATTATCTCACGGGGAAATTAAAGGTAGCGCCTAACGTAAAAGACTGGACTTCTTCCATCGGGATTCCCATGGTCTGGGAAGCAGAAAACTTTTACATTACGTTAGACAACGATCCTTTCCCTCGTCTGACCTCACTCAAAGAGACGTTGACGGATGACGATGTTAAGGTCAAAGTTTACGTGGGTGAAATGGACACGGTTAAATACGGTTTCTTCCGTGAGCATCGTGGGGGGTTAGCGGAGTCATTAGCCACCACGGAGATAGTCGAACGTGGCCTTGAACCTATCACCCAATTCCTCAATGAGCGCTTCTCTACGCTCTTGGACCGGGACATTTTACCCAATGAGGTCTTGTTAACCGACCAGGGGTTTGACAAGCGACTGGGGCACTCTGTCACGATGTTGAGCGTGGATGGGCTGGGTGTTGTGGGTTATCTCGATGACTCTATGTTTGTAAACTTTTATCCCGGAATCCCCGGAGGTGGGCAATGAAGAAACCTGCTCGTCAATACAGCATGGTCGAAATGATAAAAGTCGAACGCTCTTTTAAAGAAAAGCGTGAAATGTTACAGCGGCTGTTCAATACCATTTATCACCCTGCGATCGCCTATACAACTTTCAGCCGACTTGATCAAGCGGCTAATTTGTTAAAAGAAATTCGTTATCTGACGATTACCATGGCAGTGATGTCTGGTAAATCAAGAGCGGAGGTCTGCGAAACAGTAGGTATTAGCAGGGCGCGGATCAGTCAGATCATCACCGAAACCCTCGCTCTCTACGGAATTGAATAGGAGGTTCCAATGGTCATGTTCTACATGTGTCGAGGAGACCTCTTCGATAACGAGAATGCTGAAGTTCATTGCGTCACTGTGAACTGCATTGGCGCAATGGGGGCGGGCATTGCAAAGAAGTGTAGAGATAAATACCCTGACATCTACCAGCGTTATAAAGCGCAATGCGATAAGGGTCTGTGGAAACCCGGTCAGTGTTGCTTCATGACGGCCAGTAATGGCGACAGGCTGCTCCTGGTGGCCACGAAAGACAAATGGTGGGACCCAAGTAAGACTGAATGGGTTGAAGACATCCTGGCTCGTATCGCGACGACCTACGAGGATTACGGTTACTCATCACTGGCTCTGACTCACTTGGGGTGTGGTAACGGTAAGCTGGATAAGTCCGATGTCCGTGCCCTGATGCAGAAGCACTTGGGTGATTGCATGCTGGACCTGTACTTGTACTGAAGTTTTTATTAACTGTGTTAATCTAATTTAACAAAAGGAAATGAACATGATTAAGGTAGAAATTATTCAAAATGACAGAATTACGTTTAAACGGTTCACCCACAATAACAATACTCTATTGGATACCCCTCAGCGAACTCAGTTTCACAAAGCCATCTTTTTGGAAATCGATCAAGGACCTCTGGCCGGTACCATTACCAAATGGATTTTACCCCTCCACGATTTTGACGTGTATAAATTAACCACTAGCCGAACTAAAGTAATTGATGAAACTAAAACCAATCCCCATGATGGTCTCGTTTACTTAACAAGGATTAACTTCAACTGCATCAGTCCTTCTGGACGAGAATGGGGATTGTCTATTATCTCGAATAATCCTCAGTTTGACGAATTCCGGACTTTCCTCGAAAGTTTGCTTTAAGGAGCATTTATGACTAAAGATATTGTTTTATCCGTTGCCGACGTATCGTTCTCAATCCATGGCTGTGCCCCTACGCCAGGGCCAGATCCTTTACCGGGTGAAATCACCGTTATGAACTTTTCAACGGGCGAGTCTTTCAAAGCCATTTTCCCCAGCGGTAGCGCAATAACCATTGAAGAAGGTAAACGTAATATCGGTCCTCTTGGCAATGAGCTTGTATCTTTCATTGAGATCAAACTTTACAGTGGGCAAGTGTGCCTTTTGAATTTATTATTAACTGAGTTAGTGGAAGATTTTGCAATGCATGTGAAGACGTTGAAAAGTATTTTGAGTTAATCTTTAAAGGGAGAAATAAGGGTCATTCCTGTTTCTCCCTTTAGTATGAATTCATTATTTATTTTTTACGTATTGGTACAATTTCTTTTGAACAATCTGTCGTTCTTTTGAACGGGTGTTGACTACCAGCCAAGTGGTGGTTCGAGTGGAGAAAGGCGTGGTTGAAAGTGATCAATTTGGGGGAGGGGGGGTTTTAAAGTCCAGGTCAAGTAACCTTTAATAATAAGGGGAATGGAATGACCATCCCTAGAGTAGATGGATTGGAATGACATCTACGGTGATCCTTTGACCTTATCCCTACTCTTGCAGTTTAAGTACTAACAGGGAGGAGACCGAAGAGGCTCCGTACCCACGCAATGAAAACACAACAGGAGAGGGCATTTACCCTCTCCCTCTATATTTGCTAAAAAGGATTATTCTGGAATGATTACACTCAAAGAAGACGGTACGGTAGAAATGCCATTGGAAGTATTTCAAGCTTTGACGCTTCACACACCACACCGCGTATTTCTCCACAAACGTTTTCAACAATTAGTCAATGACCGTTACCGGACGCAGAAGATTGCTGCTCAGGACTTAGGCGTAAGCAGCGCTTCCTTAAGCGCAGTGATGCACGGTAAACTCTTGCCTTCTGAAAACTTCTTGAAATCCGTTGAACGAGGCTTTCATCCAAGCCTGTACTTTACGGACGTGCCTCAGGTACAAGAGGACGCCAGTAATGGGCTGATCGACTGGAAGAAGTTCTTTCTCTTGGTGCAGAATACGTCCCCGCAGAAAAGAAGGGCTTGTCGCCTGTTGCTCAAGGGACGCTCTTATACCCTGCTGGCTGAACGGGGGTTTGTGTGTAAGCCTGACAAGCTGTTTGAGCTGTGTGAACTGATTGGGATTGATCCGACTCAGGTCTTGACCGCGAAGCTTCCGTTGCACACTCCTAGCGTCTTTAAAGACGTCAAGAAGAAATGTTTGGAACGCCAAGGGAATCTGTTCCTAGCGGTCTTTAATGCCATGAAGAGTAATCCAACCAAGCTCTCTTCTCAGGTCGGCATCAGTCGTTCCACGTTACAAAATTGGTTAGACGGCAAGAGTAAACCTAATTTGAGCAGCTACGTGAAAGTCTGCCAGTTCTTTGAGGTACCGTTTGACTACTGGACGCCTTGGCTGGGGTAATTGTTTTATAATCGTTTTAAGATCTATATTACCTCGGTGAATGGGGGAGTTGTATTACCCCGCCCTACTCTCAGGAGGAAATGAACATGTTAGATACCAAATTTGAATTAAGCGTCACCGTACGAGATTACCGGAAGAATACAGAGGGCGTTGAGCAAGGGATTATCCTGTCCTCAGAGAGGATCACCGTCATGGGTGAAATTCACCTGCGTGACGTGGTCAAGAATCTCCTTGCCGCCATTGGCAGTTTGTTACCCGAGAAGAAAGCTCCCGGGGAATTGTCTGCGGGGGTTGCCACGTTCTTAGCGGACCCTGACCCCATGTTCTACCGCTATACCAAGATCGAAGGGGATTTCGGTTTTTACTTCAACATCAATGTTATTGAGGAAGGGTTACCGCCGTATGTGACGCTGCGGCAGGAGGCGTGCTACATGGCCGCCATGACCGGTCGTTACCCGCCGGATGCAAAGAACAACTATTGCATGGTGGATGATAGCGCCTTAACCGGCTTCTCAGGCAAAGTTATTGCCCTGGGCGACCATTACGCCAATCCTTACTTTGCGTCGGTTCTCGGGCATGTAGGGGACGATACCCGAGACGTGGTACACCTCCTCGCCACGTTAACTGCCGGCGGTTTTGACAAAGTCGGCTTCTTGTTGTTGGATGAAGGAAAGGTGGCGTTCTATTTGCCGATTGATGTTAAGGTTGATTGGCACAAAGCCCGCGAACTTTTCCGCATACAGAGCCACCCCCGCCACTCCGTTAACTGATAAACCACTCCAACCCATTGCTGATTAAAAAGGAAACTCTTGATGTCCGACAATCTTATTGAAGTTCCATTCTGCCCGTTTGATAACGCCGATCAAACAGGAAATAACACGTCTACGTATAAGATTTTCAATCATTTCACCCGCCCAATGACAGCCGTGTCGTCGGTTGGATTTGAGAAAGAATACCTACAATACATGGATTTTCTTAAATTCCGCTGTGGCAGCCACGGTGACCGGGATTCCCTGACGTCAATGCGCAGTGCCATGATATATCTTCTGGGGATGTATAACCGCGTTAACGTGATAGAGATACTGGATTTCTGGGTAGGTCATTCCGGAAGTGATTTTGAAGAGTTTGTCAATAAGTCAGTTGTAGAAATGACGTATAAACTGGGCTTAGAAAAAGAACACGGTTTTGTTCCACTAAGCCCCACCCGTTTCTTGGTGCGCCAAAGGGATCAAATCGTTGGTTTATTGGCATTCGGTCAGTCGACCTCTGAGAAGTATATCTTGGCGATCGGTGAACCGTGGCTCTCTGATAAAGTCTTCAATTTCTGGAAAGAGCGGGTCGACCTCAATTTGCCGTCAACGGTAATACGCCTTGATGGCAGTAACCCAACTTTAATTAAGCGTCAGGTTAAACGGATCAAAAACAAACGCCCTGTGAATAACCCCAAAACTTTCTTCCCGCATGTAGACAAAACACCGGCACAGATGTTAACCGAGTTTGAATCAAGCGATGCCAATGTGCTCTTTTTGTACGGTGAAGCAGGTCTGGGTAAAACACAGTTCATTCGTGAAATGATCAGCATTAAAAATAAATCGGGCGGTAAAGTGTATATGGCCGACACTGTCGAAGTCTTCCAACACCCTGCATTAGTTCCGTTTATTCATGACCTGAAAGACGGGAGCTGGTTTGTTACCGAAGACAGTACTGAAATGGTGGCTAAGCGCACCGAAGGGAACAGCCTGATGGCGGGTATCTTAAACGCCAGCGAAGGAATTTCTTCAGGTAATGTGAAATTTATTATCTCAGCTAATATCACATCACTCAAGGACGTCGACAGCGCCCTGATTCGCCCAGGTCGTACGTTTGCAGCGTATCAGTTTAAATCGTTTACGCCTGAGCAAGGTAATGCCGCGCGGTTAGCAGTTGACCTTGAGCCAATCGATTTTGGCGATACTAAAGCTTTGACCTTGGCAGAAGCACTTAATTGGAAAGAGTACCAAGCGTTGAAAGCGCAACAAACCAAAGTCGGTTTCTAATTACACTCAGGGCGTTCATTCGCCCTGTTTATTTTTTCAAGGAGTAGTAATGGATATCAATTTGATTATCGATTATCTGAAAGAAAAGAAATACGTGCAGACGGTCGAGGCATCTCAGTATACAGTTAGTCTGGAGCGCAAAGTGTTCGTCACCGACCTTTTGAGAGACGAGGAGAACACCCCTCGTTACAAAGCGTTTATTAACGCTGCCAATATCAAAGATTCAATCTTGAAGAATCTATTCCCTCTGGATATCCTGCAAGCCTTTGTAGATAATCTAACACTGTGGGGGCTGAAGAATTTGAAAGTGGCGGTCTATGAATCTGAACACTACGTAGGCCATTACGATGTCTTCGTGACATTAAGTCCCCAGTCCACTATGGACTTTGTTAAATTCAACGCAGAGAATAAACGCCATGTCTAAAATGACCCGTATCCAGGAACTGTTTTCAGAGTACGTTCAACTCTATCAATTTTTCTTTGGTCCCAAAGATTTGAAGCGGGTTATTTATGACCTGAATAATGGGATGTGTTACAGCGTCGCCTCTTCAGTAGGCCAGGTATTGGCAAATGAGGGATACGCCGTTAAATTTCATTCCCATTGCCACCATGCGTGGATTAGTATTGACGGCGTGGATTATGACAGCATGTACCCGGAAGGTTACAGTGAACCCGTCCCGAAAGCCTGGTTGCTTGATGAAATGAAATTGAACGAAGAGATTATGACCCACGATTTCGCACCGGGTCATAAACTATCGTTTACCGGTCGCCACCCAGGAGTCGTTTACTTTGAAATGGCGTGGGCAGCACGCCACAACCTTGAGTTTACCCAAGACTACCGCAGCTATCTCTGTCCATCAGCCCTGAAGAAGGGACGCCGTAACTACGGTAAAGAGTTCCGTAAAACCCAAAGGTATTACCGGAAGGCACTGAAGCTCCAATATCACCATCGCCCTTTGCCAATGGGATTAGTTTATCCACCGACACATTACACTTATGATTCCGTGGAACCTAACTTCGATCGCCTATTGAAACCTTACCCATTTGCCCGGTCAGTTGCGGCATATAAGTTTCTTTGGAAAGATTTCCGTGAGAACGGAACCCCTATTGCCTGCATGTAAGTTTTTAAATTACGCCTAAGTCCTTATAGACGAAGAACCTTTTGTCACGGATAGTCTTTGAACACTTTTAACAGAGAGAATTGTTATGCCTGCGGATATTCATCAGAAACGCCTTACTATCCTGAACAACATTTTCCAGTCCACCTCCTTCATGCATCAGCACGACACCAAGCCCCGCGTATTTCTGCTGGTTGATCAGGAGGACGTTGACGACGAAATCGTGAAGCGCAGTCTTGAAGGCATTGGCGCGTACTACTTGAAAGAGTCTGAACTCTTTAACGAGAAAACCCACTTGAGTTTGCACAAGCAGGGCATCAATTTACCCGACCTCAATCAAGTGGCAAAACGTTTACGCCAATACGGCTTAGCTGACCTGGTTGTAGTGATTGCCAAAGCTCCTCCGCACCCCCGCAAAGCAAATACCCCTTACATGCTGGTGTCCACCAACTGGGATACCTTCAACTCGCGGGATTACGCGTTTGAGTGCCGGGATTTGATTATCAGTCAAGAGAAAGCATAAACCAAAGGAGAGAGCAAATGCTCTCTCCTTATTATTCTTTCATCGACTTTAATTTTACGATCTCCCTGATTTCTGTAGATAATTACACAGAGGATTTAAGACGATGGAAGAGGAAAAGGATGCACGCGCGCGGAATATCCTGGTCATCTTTACCCTCCCTCACGGCTTACGTCGTCACTGGGACAAATTGAAAGACGAGTGCGCCATCTGGGAAGAACTCGGTCGCGGCATCATCGCTTGGTCAATTAATGAATTCATTAACAATACTCAGCAAAATCGTAAGCTAATCCCTGCAATTAAATTCTTTCATGACCAGTTCATTTCCCACGCCTACCCAACGCTCTCTGATATTGACAAGGGCTTTTGGGTGGAATCAACGAAGTGGTCTGGGCAAGAAGTGCAAGTTACTTTCAGCCGGGATTATCGCGCCGCCATCCCATTCTGGGACCGGGTGGTAAAACTGGACGAACCGGAGATAAAACGTTTCCCTCACAAGGGCGTGTTGATTAACAAACATCTGGCCACCGGCTTCTCAGAAGCTGTTGGGGAGACAATGCCTGGTCACTTCGTTCCTACTATGATTCGCCAGTTAAAAGAAAATCACTACGTCAATGATGCGCTCCAGCAACGTTTCAATGCTAACGAAGAGAAACGATTTGATCATTTCTACGTGGCAGTAGAAAACGCAGAGTTCTTTGATGGGTTCCTGTATTCGTTTAAACGCTTCCTTCAAGGAGAGAAGGATTTAGTCGGTGCTCCAGCCTATGTGGAAAATACAGTCGCGAAACCTGCCCAGAAGAGTTCTACATGGGCAGGCAAACCGCAGCGCGTTTCTGTCGACGGTCAGATCTTCAAAACGCCGGGTAAAGTGGCTAACGAAAAACGTATTCCAATCAACCAAGTATATTCTCGTCTCTACTCACATCTTCCTGATTGGAAGGCGTGGTATTTTATAGGGACAAAGAAAGACCCTAATTGCCACTAACGCTTAGAGAGGGTTGCGTATGACCAGATTATCAGATGAATCATTTATTTGTCAGAACTGTAAGACGCCACTCTCTCACCAAGATTCTTACCTGTGGGTGAAGTTAGGCAAAGAATGTACTTGTCGCGAATGCGGTAATAAAGACTTTGATATGTATCCAGCTATCACTCCTCATGAAGAGCAGACCGGTAGTTGGGATAATGTCATACACTCGTTTCTTTCTACTTCAAAGGTATAAGTCCCATGAATCTTCAAGACCTCGTCTGGCCAGCCTTGGCTGTTGTTCTGTTGCTGTTTATCGTGATTCTCGTTTCCCACTTTAAACACACCTCTGCCCTGGCTGTGCTGACCAGTAAACTGGAAAGCGTTTCCGCTGATTTGAAAAGTCAGATCGGGACGGTAAAGGCACAAGTGAAAGACACCCAGTCCTCGTTAGCGACCACGGTGGCCTCCGCCTCTACGGAAATTAAACAACACGCTGTCGATGTCCACCAAGTTGCTGTGCAACAGATTGCTGAAGTCAGTCAAGGTGCCACCACGGTACTGAGCGGTATTCTTCAGAATGTGCAGGACAATGTTACCCAACACGTTAGTGATGCGGTTAACAGTTCGGTTGACGCCGTGGCGAAAGAAGTGAAAGTCAAAATCACTGACATCATCACCGGTCATTCGTAATGCGTAGAAGAGAGAGGCAAACGCCTCTCTCTTCTGTATCTGCTTGTTTATTCTTTTATTTTTTACGCCTTCCAGTAATTTTACGAAAGAGTAAATTCAATGATGCCTGCACGATTGTAGCCGCTGCTTTGCAGCATGTTTAAGACTTCACCGTTTGGAGATAATAATGGACAAAGGTGAATATATCACTTTAGAAATGTTAGAGAATGATATCTTAAGTCAGGTTATTATCCCAGAAATTTTGAAACCTAGAATTAAGCATGTGCAGTTTTTCAAATGGCCAGGTTCTGTAATAGTAAGTTGTTGTGTTACTTTACATAATTGCCATCAAGAATTAGGTTCTTATTGTCCTCGTAATAGAATTTTTTCTGGCTTGGACAAAGTCGCCATGGAGCTTTCTTTCAGTAATACTTTTGAAGCGTTACTAAAAGAAGTCCCTTAGTAAATTACGGGAATTCAATCCCAGTAGTTAACCCACTTATCTTTATTTTATAGGAATCGTAATGTCTAAATTACACCAGATTTTGGCAGTAGAAAAAACGCGTGTTGGCCAAGCGCAAAAGTTGTTAGAGGATACTGCCCGTAAGTTCGGTAAATCTGCCGATTACTTCACCGGCTTTACCAAGTCACTGTCCCTGTTGGCTGACGGTGATTCAAACGACGCCATTGAAGCTCAAGCCTTTGAAGAGCGTAACGTGGTGACCACGGTACCGGAAACTCTCGAGTACCTGCTGGACTTCTATGCGAAGGCTGAAGACGTACTGTATCAGAAAGCCATGGCTAACCAGCTGGCCCGCGCCGACGTTATCTTGAACGGCCAAGTCTTCCTGAAACAGGTTCCGGTTGAAGAACTGTTGAATCTGGAAACCCGTCTGACTGCGCTGCGGAACCTGTTTACCAATATCCCGACGCTGAACTCTAACGTTTCATGGAACCCAGACCCAACCTTCTCCCAGTACGGTTGGCGCGCGCGTACCCCTGAAATTACCACCAAGACCGAAAAAGTCTTGACGCCGGTAATCATGGCCCCTGCGACCGATAAACACCCTGCCCAGGTTGAACGCGTAACGAAAGACGAAGTTGTCGGTCGCTTTACTCGTATCGTCCGTTCAGGCGCTGCTACCCCGCAGCAGAAAGCCGCATTGCTGGAACAGGTTGATGAACTGATCATTGCCGTGAAAGAAGCGCGCATGATAGCCAACACCGTTGATGTTCCTACTGACACGATCGGTAAGCAAATCGCTGACCTGCTGATGTCAAAATTCTAAAGTCAGTAATGGGTTCTTATTAGAGAGCCCATTGATGATAAAGATTGAGGCCAGCCTTATCTTTATTTTCAGCGAAAGGGGACAGACTGATAAGCTCTCTGTAGGTTCGAGTCCTGCCCTCCCCAAAAATGTGGGGAGGTGGCGAAATTGGTAGACGCACTTATCCATAGTCTTAACTGGACGCATTTAGTATCAACCTTATTTTATTGCCTCCTAAATTTATCCTAAAGAGTTCATTTCGTAGCAAAGGGTCGAACTTGCTATCTTAGATAGCAAACCAAGAGGTCAATCGTTCGAATCGATTTTCGCCAACCCAAGGACATTTAATCCTTGAGTGTCTTTCGGTGGCGAATAGCTCAGTCGGTAGAGCACTTGGTAAAACTAAACTCACAGTCTTATTTTAAAATAGACCGCTAAGCTCAAATGAATTGCCAACAGGCAAGCGACGCTGACTAGAGATGGTAATATCTCAGCTGCGTCGCTTCTTAACTTTATGACTGTTTTGTTCTTAATAATGAAATTACATTCTTAAGCGCAACGCTACCTGAGTTTTTGGTATCGCACCCACTCTCGGGATTTGCGAGCCTGCTTAGAGGTAAAGTACGATGAGTAAATATTTCCTTACCGAAGACCGCCTGAAAGATTTACAATGGCGCGTTAAACGTGACATTCCGTCTGCTGATGACAGGACGAAGAATGATCCATGTTACTTGATGTCGTCTAAAAAGATTTTCGAAATGATCGCAGAGGGCGCCGGGTATGCAATAGCCCGCGCAGAAAATATTGATGAAGTCAACCTTTTTCAGCCGAGTGAAATCTTTAATAACCCATTACTGGCTGAATACATTCTCGGTATTGTTCGTGTTGAAGCGATCAAGTTAGGTTGGTCAGCTGTAAATCAGTATAATGGTCAATATGTTTTTATCAGTGATTTGTATAAGTCGGATCCCCCTTCTCTTATAGTGACCAAAACGGTCATTGTAAAACCGGCTAATCTCAATGATCTTACTTTAAGCTTGTTCGATCCAGAGATTACAGACCTCAGTAATGATGATTTAGTGACGGGCTGTAAAATACTTCAAGCCGAAACGTTAGATTGGGAATATTGTGTACAAAGACCTGATTTCAGTTCAAAAGTACAACTCATTGGGAACGGAGCAAACGTAATCGGGGAATTCAATACAGTGACGGGTATTTTAAACATCAATAATGCGCTGACTGCACCAATCATTCTGACGGTTGAATACATAGTTGGCCCAGTAAGTGATTCCCGTTATTAATTTTTACGTATAAGTCTTTGTTATGTAAACAAAGACAATGATGCCGTTGCCCGAATGGAAAAGGTGACACTGCTAAGCGCGATAAGTGGTGCAGATGACCAATACTTAAGCGCATATAGGTTCAAGTCCTATACGGCCTCCTAATAATGAATTTGACTCGTAGCTCAGCTGGTTAGAGCGTGCCTACAATCGGAAGGCAAGGTCGGTGGTTCAAATCCATCCGGGTCGACAAATTTGCGTATAGCTCAGCGAAGAGCGTCCCTATGCTAAAGGGAAGGTCGGTGGCTCGGAACCATCTACGCAAACCAAATATCGGTTTAGCAAATAATTTGATGTCTATATCACTCTAATGAGAAAGCTCTTAGAGGATTAAACGATGAAAGAATTTTCTGACTACAAGGTTAATTACCCTGTAGAAGAATGGGCACCTTGCCCTAAGTTACCTGATTTGTTTGACATCAGCACTGAGGGTAGACTTTACAGTCTACGCAGTAAAAGATTGGTTAAACTAAATCCGATAAATGGATATCTTGGCCATGTAACCAAGGTTGGTGGAAGGTTAGGTAAAGCTGAATTTATCAAGTGCCACATTGAAGTAGCCAAAGCGTTTATCTTCAACCCCCTACCTTATCAGTACGATCAAGTAAACCACATCGACGGAAATAAGCTAAATCCCATGTGGTGGAATCTTGAATGGACTGATCAAGTCGGTAATAGCCGTCACGCTAGAGAAAACGAGCTGTTTGACGCCGAGGGTTTTAAATTAAGAATCCTTACGAATGGTAGGTTTACTCCGGAAGAATTTAGATATATTGCCTCAGAAAGTAAGTCCAGATCTTTAAGATCTATAGGTAGGGAATTTAATACCAATCATAGTACCCTGAAAAGGTATATCGACCGGTGGATTGAGAATAACAAGTAATTGTATTATATGTAGATTTAATGCACCTATCGTCTAGCGGCCTAGGGCCTCCGACTTTCGCTCGGATAACCGGGATTCGAATTCCCGTAGGTGCACCAATTAAATGCGTCTTAGCCAAAGGTGCGTTAAGATGAATATTCAATTTTTCGAACGTAAAGGCGTGACAATGTTTACTCTTAACGGTGAACCAATGTCAACAGCCCAACGAGAAAAGTACAGAAAAGAGTGCGAATTAGCTTTAAAGAAATATCAGCGCAACAAAAAAGATTAATGGTGCATTAGCTCAGTTGGTAGAGCGGAAGTCTGTTAAACTTCAGGTCTCTGGTTCAAAACCAGGATGCACCGCCATTTACGATCGGTAGAGTTTTCACTGCAATGGGTTGGAGTGTAAAAACGCATGGGCGAATGTCCTTGACCGGTCACCAAACACACCCGGATTTTCCACTGCCAAGGCGCGTTTACCACACCAGGTTTAGCAAATGGCAGATCGAATAATCCGGGT
>Ga0157284_10000075_pt1 | contig 14226 bp, 10 predicted proteins | sample NitcycUS059202B1_FD_108392 | JGI IMG/M metagenome (GOLD analysis project Ga0157284, IMG submission 108392) | Soil microbial communities from Arlington Agricultural Research Station in Wisconsin, USA - Nitrogen cycling UWRJ-S059-202B-1 | ecosystem: Environmental > Terrestrial > Soil >... | reverse complement strand
AGCGGGATCACCCGGGTGACGCCGCCGATGATCACGAAGGCCTGGATCGCGAAGACCGAGGTGAGCCCGACCGCCAGCAGCTTCGAGAAGCCGTCGCTGGCGAGCAGGGCAATCTTGAAGCCGCGAGCCGTGGCCAGCAGGTAGACGAGGATCACCCCGCAGGCGCCGAACAGCCCCACCTCGTTGACGATCAGCGAGTAGATCGTGTCGGTCTGCGCCGCCGGCAGCAGCGCGTCGTTCGTCCCCGGCACCGTGATCAGCGCCTGGCCGAAGCCTTTGCCGAAGAGGCCGCCGTCGGCCTGGGCGAAGATCGAGTTGAGGATCTGGTACCCCGAATCCCGCGGGTCGTTGTAGGGGTGGAGCCAGATTTCCACCCGGTCGTGGACGTGGGGCACGGTGCTGGCGAAGAACCAGGCGCCGACCAGGAACATCAGCATCCCGATCACGACGAAGGAGAAGCGCCCGGTCGCCACGTAGAGCAGGGCGAGGAAAGCGGCGAAGAACATCAGCGAGCTGCCGAGGTCGCGGATGAAGACGAGCATGAACATCGAGGCGCCCCAGACGACCAGCAGCGGCCCGAAGTGCTTCAGCGGCGGCAGCGTCACCCCGAGCACGCGCCGGGCGCCGACGATCAGGACCTCGCGGTGCTCGCGCAGGTAGCTGGCGAGGAAGACGATGATCGCGATCTTGGTGAACTCGGCCGGCTGGAAGGCGATCGGGCCGATCTTCACCCCGAGGTAGGCGCCGTTGACCTGCTGCCCGATCCCCGGCAGCCGCGGCGCCAGCAAGAGCAGCAGGCCGCCGATCGCGATCGTGTAGCGGTAGCGCTCCAGCACCTCGTAGTCGCGCAGGAAGTGGATCGTCAGCGCGAAGAGGACGAGCCCGAGGACGAACCAGTTGGCCTGGTCGCGGGCCAGGGTCTCGTCGATCCGGTAGATCATCACCAGCCCAAAGGCGGTCAGAGTGGCGAGCAGCGGGAAGAGGTACGGGTCGGCGTTGGGGAGGCGGATCCGCAGGTAGATGTGGGTCGCCAGGCAGATCGCCAGGAAGTAGGCGCCGTAGATGAGGCTGAGGTTCCCGAGCTGTTCGTTCTCCTGCGAGAAGACCCCGGCGAAGCCCGCCGTGAGCAGGACGGCGACGGGAACCAGGGCGAGCAGCTCCCGGTTCCTAGCTGAGGTCAACGAAGGCCCTCGGACTTTTCGATGTCTTCGATCAGGGAGACGGCGTCGCTGCGCGAGCGCAGCTTGTGGCCGGTGACGGCGTCCTGGCGCTTCGGCGGCAGCGATTCGGTCTGGATCGGGCTGGCGTAGCGCTCCGAGTAGAGGTCGATCCCGAAGGGCAGCTCGTAGGGGGCGCCGCGGTAGAGGGCAACGCGGCCCGAGTCGTCGGTGCCGAGGAACCAGATCTGCTGGTTGCCGAACCAGGCGCCGAAGGCGACCGCGGCGAGGACGAGGAGGACGGCCAGCAGCTTGAGGGCGGTGCGGAGGCGGTGGCGCGAGGGCCGTGCCTCGTGCTCCTCGCGGCGCTTGCGGGCGGCCTCGGCGGCGGCGCGGCGGCGCACCTCCGTCGCGCTCAAGCCGGCCTCCTCGGCGCTGGAGCCGACCAGGGTCGCGCCCTCGTCCGGGCCTCCGCGCGGGTTGCCGGCGGCCGGCGCCGCGGTGTCCTCGAGCCGGAAGGCGACGACGGTGATGTTGTCGCGGCCGCCGGCCCGGTTGGCTTCGTCGACCAGCGCCCGCACCGCCGCCTCCAACGAGGTCGCGCGACTGAGCAAACGGGAGATCTGCTCGTCGTCGAGCATCGTCGTCAGCCCGTCGGAGCAGATCAGGAAGACGTCGCCGTCCTGGGCGGGGACCGTCTGGACGTCGACCTGGACCTCCGGTTCGGGCCCCAGCGCGCGGGTGATGATCGAGCGCTGCGGGTGGTCCTCGGCCTGGGCGTCGGTGATCTGGCCTTTGCGCCGCATCTCCTCGACCAGCGAGTGGTCGCGGGTCAGCTGCTCGAAGCGGCCTTCGCGGAGGCGGTAGGCGCGGCTGTCGCCGACGTGGCCGATCGCCACCTCTTCGGCCTCGAGGTCGACGATCGCCGCGGTGGTCGTCGTCCCCATCCCGGCCAGGCCCGGGTCCTTGCGGGCGAGCTCGTGGATCGTCCGGTTGGCGCCCTCGATCGTCTCCTCCAGCACCTTCTCGGGAGCGGCGGCGGGCAGCTCGCCGGCGAAGGACTCGGCGGCCGCCTTGGAGGCGACCTCGCCGGCCTGGGCGCCGCCCATCCCGTCGGCGACGACGAACAGCGGCGCCTTGGTGAAGTAGGAGTCCTCGTTGGCGTTGCGCTGGCGCCCGGTGTCGGTGCGCACGGCCTCCTCGGCGATCCGCAGGCTCATCCGCTCACCCGACCTCGAAGCGGAAGACGGTGTCGCCGATCTGCACCGTGTCGCCGTCGACCAGGTCCGCCTCCCCCTGCAGGGTGGCGCCGTTCAGCAGCGTCCCGTTGGTCGAGTTCATGTCCTCGACGAAGAACCGTTCTCCGCGCGAGAAGACGCGGGCGTGGAGGCTGGAGGCGTAGCGGTCCTCGATCTGCACGTCGGCCTCCTTCGAGCGGCCGATCGAGAGGCCGCCGATCAGGTCGAAGCGGCGCTCTCGTTCGAGGCCGCCGCCGCGCTCGGCGACTAGCCAACCGTCGGGCCCGCGCGGCGCCTCGGCGAAGGCCGGGCCGGCGTGGTGCCCGGTCGAGTCGGGGGCCGGGGCCAGCGTCCGTCGCAGGTCCTTGAAGGCGCTGCGCGCGATCACGAGCACGAACAGGTAGAGGACGGCGAGGAAGCCGAACTTGAGGGCCACGCTTATCGGGTCGTAGTCCACGCGACAGGCACCTTAATGAGGGCGGCAGCCGCCCTACTGCTCGATATCGAAGGTGAAGGTGGTGGTGCCGACGGTGACCTGGTCACCGGGGCTGAGCCGGGTGGAGGGAACGCGGCGGCCGTTGACCTTGATCCCGTTGGTGGAGCCGAGGTCGACGATCTGCCAGTCGCCGTTGTCGCCGCGCCGCAGCTCGGCGTGGCGGCGGGAGACGTTGGGGTCGGAGAGCACGCACTCGACCGACTTCGAGCGCCCGATCGTCGCCACCGGCCCGTCGAGCACGTAACGGCGGTCGCCGAGCGAGACGACGGCGCGGGTCGAGACCAGCGCCCCCACCGCCTGCTCGGGCCGCTTCGGCCGGTTGCGGTCGCGCTCCCGCACCGCCGAGTAGACCATCGTGTGGCCTTCTTCGCCCTGTTCGGGCGCCTGGCCCTCGTGCGCCGGCGGCTTCACCAGCCGCGCCTGGATCCCGAACTCCCCCAGCCGCAGCCGCTCGTCGGTCTTGAACTCGACGGCCGGACGGGTCAGCAGGTCGTAGCCGCGCCGGCGCGCGTGCTCCAGCAGGTAGCCGGAGAGCTCCTGCTCGAGCGAGCGCTCGTAGCCTTCGAGCTTGCCGCGGTCCTGCCGGCCGAGGAAGACCGTGTACTCGTTGGGGACGTAGACGCGCTGGACCGAGGCGGTCTTGTGGGCGTCCATTTCCTTCGCCAGCTTGCGCGCCAGTTCGACCGGCTGCACCTCCGAGCTGAAGGCACGGCTGAAGACCCCCTCGACGAGGCCTTCGAACATCGACTCCAAGCGACTGAGAGCGCCGATGGCGAAATCCTACGGAAGCGCCGCTACGGGAGAGCCGCGCCGTGGAGGGCGAGGAAGCCGCCGACCGCGGCGGCAGCCGCGAGGGCACCGGCGCGAGTGACGAGGCCGTGGCCGTAGGCGCCGGGCAGGTGGTCGCTGAGCTGCTCGAGCGCCTCCTCGATCGTCGTCCCCAGTTCCTCCAGCGAGGGCCGGTGGTTGGGGCGCGGCGAGAGGCAGGCGTCGATCGTCTCGGTCAGCTCCCACGGCAGGTCGGGGCGGAGCCGGCGCAGCGGCCGCACCCGTCCGCCGATCGCCCGCGCCGTCGCCGCCGGGGCAGCACGCCGGTACGGATGATCTCCGCTCCAGCACTCGTACAGCGTCAGGGCCAGCGAGTAGACGTCGGCCTCGGGGCCGGCCGGGCGCCCCTCCGCCTGCTCGGGGGCCATGTAGGCGAGGGTGCCGACGACGTCGCCGGCCGCGGTCAGGGCGGCTGCGTCGGCGAGGTGGGCGACGCCGAAGTCCATCAGCTTCGCCCGCGGCTCGGCGTCCTCGACGACCTGCACGTTCTGCGGCTTGATGTCGCGGTGGACGACGCCGCGCGAGTGGGCGTGGTCGAGCGCCTCGCAGAGGTCGGCGCCGATCTCGCCGATCTCGCGGTCGGAGAGCTCGCCGGCGTTGGCGAGGCGGGCCAGGGTCGAGCCCGCGACCAGCTCGGTCACCAGCAGGGCGTTGCCGTCCTCCTCCCCGAGCTCGTAGAGGGTGACGATCCCCGGGTGGTTGAGCCGGGCCGCGGCCTGCGCCTCCCGCAGCACCCGGCGGCCCGCCTCGCCGCGCTGCTCGATCGCCTTCACCGCCACCGGCCGCTCGAGGCGGCCGTCCCAGGCCTCATAGACGACGCCGAAGCCGCCGCTACCGATGCGGCGCTCGATCAAAAAGCGGTTGAGGACCAGCGAGCCGACCATCGCTCTTCCCACTTCGCCGGAAAAGAAAGCCTTCCTGCCCGGGGAAAGCCTGGGAAAAACCCACCGTTTGCGGGGTCTCCTGCAAGCGCAGCCGCATCAGAAGTCATACTCTCGCCCCCGTGGAGGACTTCACCTCACGACGCCCGCCCCGGCGCGAGCGGCCCCAACGTCGACCGGAGCGCCAGCAGATCATGCTGCGGCGCGGCCTCGCCCTCGGCGGCGGCCTCGTCCTCCTGATCCTGATCGTGCTCGGGGTCAAGGGCTGCCTCGACGCCCGCGCCAACCGCGAGCTCAGCGACTACGCCCGCAACGTCACCCAGATCGTCGAAGAGACGCAGCAGACGAGCAAATCGTTCTTCGAACGGCTGGAAGAACCGGGGAGCCTCTCGGTCACCGACTTCGGAGACCAGGTCAACGCCGACCGCAGCGCCGTCGACACCTACGCCGCCCGGATCGACGACCTCGACACCCCCGGGGACATGTCCCAGGCCCAGTCCAACCTAGAGCTCGCCTACCAGCTGCGGGCCAACGCGATGGACGAAATCGCCGACAAGATGAGCACCGCGCTCGGCGAGGCCGGCGCCGAGAAGGCGATGGCGGCGATCGCCAAGCAGATGCAGAAGCTGCTCGCCTCCGATGTCATCTACGAACAGGTGGTGCGGCCGGAAGTCGACGCCGTCCTCGCCGACAACGGGATCTCCGACAGCGACCTGCCCAAAGACAGCTTCCTCCCGGACGAAAAGTGGCTCGAAGAGAGCACCGTCAGCGAAGCCCTCGGGGCGATCAGCGGAAGCGTCGACAGCAACGTTTCCGGCCTCCACGGCACCGGCCTCGAAAGCGTCCTCGTCAACGAAACCGAACTGATCGAAGGGGCGCCGACCACGATCTCCGCCGAAGAAGGGGTCGAAGTCGAAGTCTCGGTCCAGAACCAGGGCGAATCGACCGAGAACGGAGTCACCGTCTCGGTCACCTTCGAAGGCAACACCGTGAAGGAAGAAATCGACGAAATCCCGGCCGGCGAAACCGGCACGGCGATCATCCCGCTGACGCCGACCCCGAGCGGCGAAGTCACGCTCGAAATCGAAGTCGAACCGGTCGGCGGCGAGCAGGTCACCGAAAACAACGAAGCGACCTACACGCTTTTGGTCGAATAGTTCAGGCTATAGGCATGCGAATTGCCTATCTAGGGCCTGCCGGCACCTTCACCGAGGACGCTCTCGGCGAGGCGATTCCCGCCGACGGCTTCGAGCCGCTGCGGACGCCGACGATCCCGGACGCGATCCTCGCGGTCGAGCGCGGCGAGGCCGACCGGGCCTTGGTCCCGATCGAGAACTCGCTCGAGGGCTCGGTCCGCCCCACGCTCGACACCCTCGCCTTCGAGGCGAGTGCGGTGACGATCGTCGGCGAGCACGATTACCGCGTCCGGGTCCACCTGATCGTCCGCGAGGGGACGCGGGCCGAGAACGTCGAGGCGGTGCTCTCCCACCCGCAGCCGCTGGCCCAGTGCCAGCGTTTCCTGCGCGAGACCTTCCCCGCGGTCGAACTGCGCAACGCCAGCAGCACCGCGGCGGCGGTGCGGATGGTCAGCGAGTCCTCGCGGCCGTGGGCGGCGCTGGGGGCGCGGGCGGCGGCGGCGCTGTACGGGTGCGAGCTGCTGCAGGAAGGGGTCGAGGACGAGGACGACAACGTCACCCGCTTCGTCTGGATCGCGGCTGCGGGGTCCGAGCCGGAGGGGTCCGGGCCATGGAAGACCTCGCTCGTCTTCTCCGAGGTCGGGGCCGACCACCCGGGGGCCCTGGTCGAGTGCCTGAGCGAGTTCTCCGACCGCGGCATCAACCTGACTCGGATCGAGTCGCGGCCCTTGCGGCAGGGTCTCGGCCAGTACATGTTCTTCTGCGACCTCGAGGGCCGGGAGACCGATTCGACGGTCGCCGAGGCGATCGCGGCGCTGCGCACGAAGGCCGCTTCGGTGCGGATTCTGGGCTCCTATCCCGTGCAGTGAGGCCGTATGCCTACAATTTCCGGCAGTTATGGCCAGGGTTCTGGTACTCAACGCGACGTATGAGCCGATCAACGTCTGCACGTTGAGACGGGCCGCTGTCCTTCTTCTCAAGGAAAAGGCCGAACTTCTTGAGCAGCGGGAGGGCGCGGCACTTCACTCCGAGCGGATGACGATGGAGCGGCCCGACGTGATCCGGCTGGTCAACTACGTCCGCATCCCGCGCGAGGCGCACCGCCGCAAGATCACCCGCCGCGCCGTCCTCGCCCGCGACTCCTGGACCTGCCAGTACTGCGGCTCGACCAAATCGGGGCTGACCGTCGACCACGTCATCCCCCGCTCCCGGGGCGGCCTCTCGGTCTGGGAGAACATCGTCGCCGCGTGCCCGCCCTGCAACCGTCGCAAGGGCAACCGCCTGCCGCGGGAGATCGAAATGCACCCGGCGAAGACGCCGAAGGCGCCGCCGCCGACCGTCTTCATCCAGGTCGCCAGCCCGAAGATCCCCTCGGCCTGGGAGCAGTACCTGCCGCAGGCGGCATAACGCTCTGTACCAAAAGAGGCTTCTGAGCCCATAGAGCGAATCCAGCCCTGATGAATGCGAGGGCTGGCGGGATTCGGCGCACGGTCGTGGCTGCCGTATTTGCGGCGACCTTGGTCTTGGCCGCGATTTCGGCTGGCAGCGCGAGCGCAGCGCGCAACGGCGTCTGGGTGAAGCCGACCTCGGCCCGCCAGGCCGCCGCCTTCTGGACGCCGGCGCGGATGCGGGCGGCGGAGCCGATCGAGGTGTTCCCGCGCCGGCGTGAGGCGCGGGCGACGGTGCGACGGGGGCGGCGCGGTGAGGCCAAGCGGGTTGCGGTCTTCGGCGTTCCCGGCCCCGGCTATGGCGCCGACTTCGAACAGGTGCCGGATCCGACCCTGCCGGAGTTCCGGGTCAACGGCGCGCTCTTCCTCTCCTTCGGGATCTTCGGCTACGGGCGCTGCTCCGGGACCGCGGTGCGCTCGCCCAACAAGAGCGTCGTCGTCACCGCCGCCCACTGCCTCAACAGCGGCGGCAAACGGGGGCGTTGGTTCACCGGGCGGATGGTCTTCGTCCCCGCCTACCGCTACGGCCAGCGCCCGTTCGGGGTCTTCCCGGCCCGCTGGATCGACACCACGAAGCAGTGGCGCGCCAACGGCAGCGAGAACTACGACGTCGGCGCGGTCGTGGTCGGCCGCAACGAGGCCGGCGACAAGCTCGGCGAGGCGGTCGGCGGGACCGGGATCGCGTTCAACCAGAAAGCGAACCAGACCTTCGACGTCCACGGCTACCCGTCCGAAGCGCCCTTCGACGGCGAAACCCAGCGGATCTGCCGCGGCACCCGCTTCCTCGGGCACGACGCCAGCTCCTTCGTCTTCCGCGGCCCGCTCAACCTCGCCGTCGACTGCCAGGTCACCGGCGGCGCCTCGGGCGGCGGCTGGATGATCGCGGGCGACAGGCTGAACAGCGTCACCAACTACGGCTACTTCGACGAAACCTCCCCCACCTACGGGGCCTACTTCGGGAAGGAAGTCGCACGGCTCTACGGTCGCGCGACGAAGAAGCGATGAGAGGGCGGCTCACCGACGTGGTCGTGCTGGCGCTCGTGCTGACCTTGGCGGTGGCGCTCGCCGTCGAGGCCGCGCCAAACGACCAGCCGAGTCGGAAGGAGCATCAGACCCGGAAGGATCCCGGGCCCCGGGTCAAACACCGCCGCGCCGCGCCGCCGGTGCGACTTCTGCCGCCGCCCCCTCGCAGCCACCTGCTCAGCCAGCACGGCAAGCCGGTCAAGCCGACGCCCTTCTTCCGCTCCGGCTTCGTGCTCAAAGCCGACGGCTACAAGGTCGGCGTCAGCACCTTCGGCAGCGCCGTCTTCCTCGAGGTCTGGCGCGGCGATCGCGGCAAGCGCATCGCCACCTCCTACATGGCGCGCGGCATCGCCCGGCCCGAACGGCTGCAGGCGACCTTCGGCCAGTTCGGCAAGGTGAAGATGCGCTTCCGTCCCTCCCGCCACCGGACCTGGGTCGGCAAGCGCCGCACCTGCCGCGGCGCCAACCGCTTCATCAAGAAGCACGGCGTCTTCCGCGGCAACCTCCGCTTCCGGGGCGAAGGCGGCTACGTCAGCGTCCGCATCCACCGCGCCAAAGGGGCGGTCGTCATCCCCGCCCCCAAATGCCGGAAGCGCCGCGGCGGGCCGGGGTTCGACTTCGACTTCAACTCCTTCGAACCGAGAGCAGGCCTCCTCTCGGTCACCCGTGAAGGGATCGACGCAACCGCCCTCCTCGCCCTCGAAGGCCGGCGCACCACCCAGTTCGTCGCCACCACCGAAGACTCCCGCCCCCACGTCGCCATCGTCCGCACGGCGGTCCTCCGCAAACACAGCCCGATCCACATCGACGAATCCCTCACCACCGCCAAGCTCACCCCGCCGGCCCCCTTCCACGGCACCGGCCGCTACCGCGCCTACCCCGACGGCGCCACCTCCTGGTCCGGCAACCTAACCGTCAACTTCCCCGGCGCCCCTCGCTTCCCCCTCACCGGCCCGAGCTGGGAAACGTTTCTCGAAGTGCCGTTTTAGAGCGGCGCGGCCTACTCGCCGGCGCCGTCAGGCGAGGCCTCGGCCAGCTCGCCTTGGCCGTTGTCCTCGGGGGCGGCTGACTCGGCTTCTTCGGACTCGACTACGAGGGCGACGGCGCTTACGCGGTCGTCGTCCTTGATGTTCATCACCTTGACGCCCTGGGTGGAGCGGCCCATCTGCGAGATGCCGCTGACCGAGGTGCGCTGGACCATCCCGTTCTGGGAGATGAAGAGGAGGTCCTGGTGCTCGCCGACGATCAGGGCGCCGGTGAGGCCGCCCTTCTTCTCGGTCAGCTTCACGGTGAGGACGCCTTTGGTGCCGCGGCCCTTCACCGGGTACTCGGAGACCGGCGTCCGCTTGCCGTAGCCGTTCTCGGTGACGACGAAGAGTTCGGTGTCGTTGCGGGCGACGTCCATCGCCAGCACCCGGTTGTCTTTGCCGGAGACGTTCATCCCTTTGACGCCGCTGGTGTCGCGACCCATGGTCCGCACGTGCTTCTCGGAGAAGCGGGAGGCGTGGCCGGAGTGGGAGACCATGAGGATGTCGTCTTCGCCCGAGGTCAACCGCACCTGGACCAGCTCGTCGCCGTCGCGGACCTTGATCGCGATGATCCCGTCGGCGCGGATCGGCGTGTTGTAGGCGAGGAACTCGGTTTTCTTCACCAGGCCCTGGGCGGTGGCGAAGGCGAGGTACTTGTTCTCTTTGAAGTCGCGGGTCGGGATCACCGCCATCACCCGCTCGCCTTCGCGCAGCGGCAGCAGGTTGTTCAGGGAGCTGCCTTTCGCCTGGCGGGCGCCCTCCGGCAGCTCGTAGACCTTGAGCCGGTAGACCTTGCCGCGGTTGGTGAAGAAGAGCAGGAAGTCGTGGGTCGAGCAGATGTGGAGGTGGGCGATGTAATCGTCCTCTTTCAGGTTCATCCCCATCACCCCGACGCCGCCGCGGCGCTGCTGCCGGTAGGTCGCCAGCGGCAGCCGCTTGACGTAGCCGGAGGCGGTCAGCGAGATCACCATCTGCTGGTCGGCGATCATGTCCTCGATCCCGACGTCGCCCTCGAAGTGGACGAGTTCGGTGCGACGCTCGTCGCCGTAGGAGTCGACGATTTCCGCCAGCTCGTCCTTGACCAGGCTCATGATTTTGGCTTCGTCGCCGAGGATCGCCCGCAGCTCGCCGATCCGCTCCATCAGGTCGGCGTGCTCGGCGCGGACTTTGTCGGCCTCGAGCGCGGTCAGGCGCTGCAGGCGCATGTCGAGGATCGCCTGCGCCTGCTCGCGCGAGAGCTCGAACTGGTCGATCAGCCCTTCGCGGGCGCTGTCGGGGTCTTTCGAGCCGCGGATCAGTTTGATCACCGCGTCGAGGTTGTCGAGCGCGACCAGCAGTCCCTCGAGGATGTGCGCCCGCGCCTCGGCCCGGCGCAGTTCGAACTGGGTGCGGCGGGTGATCACCTCGCGCTGGTGTTCCACGTAGTGGTGGATCAGCTCCCGCAGGCTCAACGTCTTCGGGACACCGTCGACCAGCGCCACCATGTTGGCGCCGAAGGTCGTCTGCATCGCCGTTTTCTTGTAGAGGTTGTTGAGAACGACTTTGGCCGGGGGGCCGCCTCGCTTCAGCTCGATCACCAGGCGCATACCCGAGCGGTCGGACTCGTCGCGCAGGTCGGAGATGCCCTCGAGTTTCTTGTCGCGGACGAGATCGGCGATCTTCGTGATCAGCCCGCCTTCGCCGCCCTTCTTGACCATGAACGGCAGCTCGGTGACGACGATCGCCTCCTTGCCCCCCTTCAGCGGCTCGACGTGTGCCCGCGCCCGGACCCGGATGCTGCCGCGGCCGGAGCGGTAGGCCTCGGTGATCCCCTCGCGGCTCATGATCCCGCCGCCGGGGAAGTCCGGGCCCTTGACGTACTGCATCAGACCCTCGAGGTCGATCCCCGGGTCGTCGATGTAGGCGGTGACCGCAGCGGCGACCTCGCGCAGGTTGTGCGGGGGGATGTTGGTCGCCATCCCGACCGCGATCCCCGAGGTGCCGTTGACCAGCAGGTTCGGGAACCGCGCCGGCAGCACCAGCGGTTCGCTTGCCTTCTCGTCGTAGTTAGGACCGAAGTCGACCGTGTCGGTGTCGATGTCCCGCAACAGCTCGGTCGCGAGGCGGCCGAGGCGGGCCTCGGTGTTGTGGCTGACGAAGCCGTTAGTGAGGAAAGAGTGGTCTTCGCTGTCGACACGGATCGAGTAGACCGCCTGCACTCCGGCCGGAGTGACGGACTCGACCTCGGCGTAGAAGTAGTCGCCCGTGACGAGCGGTGAGACAACATCGCGAACCTCGGGAGAGGCGATCCGCTCCATGATTGCGGTGCCGCCCTGCTCCCAGCGCTCGATCCGGTCGATGTTATGACGGCGCAACCAAGTCCCGTCGCCACCCGAACCGGCCTCGTCACGGACGTAGTCAGACATAAAGGGAACGTGGTCCCGGCTCAGGGCGCGACTGCTCCGAGGCACCTGGGCCAACTCGGCATTCAGCTTTGCCTGCTTGACGCCTAGAAAGCCAACCTTTCGCTCGAAGATGCGAGCGTCCCGACGATTGCTGATTACGACCTTGTACTCCCCCTTCTCATAACGACAGATGCGCGAGACCACACCCGACTCGAGGAGGAGGATCTGGACATCGCGAGCTAGTTGCTCGCTGTAGGTGGAATATGAAACCTGGATCGTGTTCCGCGGAAGCAGAGAGGAGGAGCCGTCGCCGGTGAACAGCGCACGGAGAAACTCTCGCTTTAGTGCGGCGTTGCCCTGCCAGACGAACTCCGGCACAGCCTTCTGACGAGCCATTCCCTTGAGTTCAGCTAACGGTGAGCGGCGGAAGTGCTCGAGGTTCTGCACGTCCAGCTCATGCAGCAGGCTCCCAGATGCGATCTGCCGGGAGTACACGTATCGAGGTCCGCCCACCACTGCGTCATAGGCGGTGAGGACAGCGGCGAAGAATTCCTTGTCGACGTTGTTGAAGCCGACCCGCTTGGAACCCACCCAACCCTCGGAAACGAAGGCACCCGCGAGAAGGGCGAGCTGCTGTTCCTCCTCGGTCAGCTCACCAGCGGCGGCCTGCTCAGTTCGAGAGATGAGAACTCGGTCGCCTGGCTGGATCTCCTCCAGCAGCTTCCAGAGAAGCAGTGGTACCCCCGCCATGTCGACGAGACAGAGGACCGGGTGGTTGTGGGTTCCGGTCAGCTCGTGTCCCTGCGCGGTACGAAGACGGAGGGTCGGGTGCTCACCTGAGTGGAAGAACTTGCTGGCGTGAACGGGTCGGCCGAGGCGATCGAGGACCTCGAGGTCGATATCGGAATCCGATTCCGGCTCCGCTCCCTCGACCATCGAATCGATTCGCACCGTCCCGTTCGGCGTCGCAATCCGCGTGTCGCCGGTGACGCAGTACCTCATCGCCGCTGCCGGGTCGTCGTCGATCGAGCCGAAGTTGCCTTGGCCGTCGACGAGGACGTAGCGCAGGGAGAAGTCCTGCGCCATGCGGACGAGGGTGTCGTAGATCGCCGAGTCGCCGTGGGGGTGGTACTTGCCCATCACCTCGCCGACGATGTAGGCGCACTTGCGGTAGGGCCGGGTCGGCTGCAGGCCGATGTCGTGCATCGCGTAGAGCACGCGCCGGTGCACCGGCTTCAGCCCGTCGCGCACGTCCGGCAGCGCCCGCCCGACGATCACGCTCATCGCGTAGTCGAGGTACGACGAGCGCATCTCCTTCTCGAGCTCGCGCTCTTCGATGCGGCCGCCGGTGAGGACGTTGGCGTCCATCAACCCTCCCCTCCGTCGTAAGCGCTTCCCTTACACATCAAGGAACCGCACCTCCCTCGCGTGCTCCTCGATGAACTCGCGCCGCGGGCCGACCTGGTCGCCCATCAGCATCGAGAAGATCGTGTCGGCGGCGGTCGCGTCCTCCAGCGTCACCCGCGCCAGGGTGCGGCTGGCCGGGTCCATCGTCGTCTCCCGCAGCTGATCGGGGTTCATCTCGCCGAGTCCCTTGAAGCGCTGCACGTCGACGCCTTTCCGGGCCAGCTCCAGCACCGCCCCGCGCAGCGCCTCGAAGGAGAGCGCAGCGTTGCGGCGCTCGCCGAACTCGATCTCGAACGGCGGCCGCCCGACCTGTTTCAGCAGCGCTTCGTGGACCTCGGCGAACTTGCGGTAGTCGTGATGGTTGAACAGGGACGCCGGCAATCGGTGGGTGCGGGCGAGGCCGGTTTTCCTTTCCGTCGCCTTGACGACCAGGAGCTCGTCGTCCTGCGAGACCACCTCGGTGTCGAAAGGCTCGCTCTCCGGCGCCTTCTTGGCCAGCAGCGTCGCCGCCGCCTTCAAGGTTTTCGTCCCCTCGTCGAGCAGGTTCGACTCCTCGAGGAAGCGCACCGCTTCGTGGCCGAACTCGGCCTGCAGCGACGAGCCCCACCCCTCGTACTCTTTCGAGCGCCGGATGTATCCCTGCCAGCGGCTCGCGGTCAGCTTCGTCTTCTTGCCGTTGGCGTCGGTCAGCTCGAAGTCCTCGAGCTTGTCGCGCAAGAGCACCTCTTCGAGTTCGGAGTCGCGCTCGAGGTAGGTGATCTGGTTGCCCTGTTTGACCCGGTAAAGCGGCGGTTTGGCGATGTAGACGTAGCCGGCGTCGATCAGCTCCGGCATCTGCCGGTAGAGGAAGGTGAGGACGAGGGTGCGGATGTGGGCGCCGTCGACGTCGGCGTCGGTCGCCATCACGATCTTGTGGTACCGCGCGTCCTCGAGGTTGAACTCGTCGTGGACGCCGGTCCCGATCGCCGTGATCAGCGCCTGGATCTCGTTGTTGGCGAGAACCTTGTCGATCCGGCTCTTCTCGACGTTGATGATCTTCCCCCGCAGCGGCAGCACCGCCTGGGTGTTGCGGTCGCGCGCCTGCTTCGCCGAGCCGCCGGCGGAGTCGCCCTCGACCACGAAGATCTCGGCCAGGCTCGGGTCTTTGACCGTGCAGTCGGCGAGCTTGCCCGGCAGCGTCGAGTTCTCCAGCGCCGACTT
>Ga0157284_10000073_pt1 | contig 14480 bp, 18 predicted proteins | sample NitcycUS059202B1_FD_108392 | JGI IMG/M metagenome (GOLD analysis project Ga0157284, IMG submission 108392) | Soil microbial communities from Arlington Agricultural Research Station in Wisconsin, USA - Nitrogen cycling UWRJ-S059-202B-1 | ecosystem: Environmental > Terrestrial > Soil >... | reverse complement strand
TCCTTGATCACGACCGGGACCCCGTGCAGCGGCCCGGCTGGCGCCTCGGCGAGCATCTCCCGCGCCTGCTCGGGGAAGGTCTCGACGACGGCGTTCAGCGCCGGGTTTCGCTCCTCGATCCGGTCCAGGCACGCCTGCAGCAGCTCGCCGGCGTCGACTTCCCCGGCGGCGATGGCGGCCGCCTGCTCCCGCAGCGAGAGGTCGAGCGGTTCGCTCATCGGCTCGGCGGCGCCTGCGAGAGGTCGGGATCGCGCTCGACCGGGACCTGGCTGGTGTCGAGTTCGAGCAGCTCGAGGATCGGCGGCCAGAAGGTCTGGTGGGCGGCGCCGATCACCGCCAGCTCGATCTCGTCGGCCTCGATTCCGTAGGCGGCGAGGCCGGCGGGGATGAAATCGCCGCTTTGGTTCGAAGCCTCCATCTGGCGGCGAACCCTACCTTGGCTGGTCCGCCAGTTGGCCGGGATCGTGCAAAAACCCCCGCAGCGCCGCATCCAGCCGGCCCGGACGGCAAGATTGGCGCCGCAACTGGGCTCCGAGCCCGGTGTTTGCCTGAGCGATGGCCTACGCAGAGACCAAGACCACCTCCCGGCGCCTCCTGGCGCTGGTCGGCGCTGCCGTCCTGCTGGCGGCGCTGGTCGCGATCGCGGTGCCGCGCCAGGCCGACTCGGCGCCGCTGCGCGTCGTCGTCCTCGGCCAGACGCCGGAGACCCCGCCGGCCTCCTGCCCGGGCAAAATCGTCAACAACGTCGAGATCACCCCCTGCCGGGTCGAGGGGCACGTGACCGGCTTCCAGTCGATCGCCGACGGCGTCCCCCGCCCCTACGAGGCTCCCTTCGAAGGGAAGATCGTCGCCTGGTCGATCACCCTCGCCAAGCCCTCGACGGTGGAAACGAAAACGACCACCGACGAGGTGGGCTTCTTCAACGACTTCCTCGGCACCCCGTCGCAGGCCCGGATCGGCGTCCTGCGCCCGATCGAAGACTCGAAGCCGCCGAAATACAAACTCGTGCGCCAGAGCCCGCTGGAGACGCTCAACCCCTACTTCGGCAGCACCCCGATCTTCGCCCTCGACCACCCGCTCACCGTCCTCAAGGGCCAGGTCGTGGCGCTGACCATCCCCACCTGGGCGCCGATGTTCGCCTTCAACGTCTCCGCTGACAACACCTGGCGCGGCAGCCGCCTGCCCGAGCACTGCTCCTCGAAGGAGGACATCCAGGGCGGCCACCCCCAGCAGGGCGTCGGCAAGATCAAGACCTACGGCTGCTACTACTCCAACGCCCGCCTGCTCTACACGGCGACGCTGGTGAAGAAGCCGTAACTGCTTTTAGAGCGCTTCTTGCCTGAGCCCGCAGTAGGGGCAGTCAGACACGTCCAGACCGATCAGCTGGTCGCAGCGGCGGCAGGCGCGGAGGTTCTCGGGGCTGCGTGGGAGGGAGGACGCGGAGGGGGCCAGGGGCAGGACCTGGGCGACCGGCTCCATCTCCTCGCCGGTCTCGCGGTCGACGTAGACCGAGCCGGGTTCGGCGGGGGCGAGGGCCTCGCGGCCGGAGGCCGCGGCGCGCATGCGGTAGAGCTGCTTCTCGTTCATCGCCGGGAAGACTAATAGCTTGGACGGCTCCGATGCGCGTCCTCATCTTTCACGGCTACATGCTGCGGGGCACCGGCAGCAACATCTACAACGTCAACCTGGCGCGGGCGCTGGCCCGGCTAGGGCACGAGGTGCACCTCCTCTGCCAGGACCGCGAGGTGCGGCTGGAGGGGGTCCAGATCCACAACCCCGACATCGGCGGCCTCCTGCCCGTCTACGTCAAAGACCCCTACGAGGGGTTCGAGGTCAAGACCTTCCCGGAGCTGAGCGAGGCGGAGCTCGACCGGTACATCGAGGCCAACGTGACCGCGGTGCGGGAGGTCGCGGAGGCGGCGGGGGGAATCGACCTCGCCCTCGCCAACCACCTGGTGATGGGGCCGGCGATCCTCGCCCGCGCCGAGGTCGCCCCCTTCGCCGCCAAGATCCACGGCTCGGCGCTGGAGTACACCGTCAAACCGCACCCCCGCTTCCTTCCCTACGCCCGTGAAGGCATGGCGGCCGCCCGCGGCGTTCTCATCGGCTCCGCCCACACCGCCGAATCGCTCTGGGCGACCCTGTCCGACGTCCCGGGCCTGCGGGAGAAGACCCGGCTCGGCCCGCCCGGGGTCGACGTCGAGGAGTTCCGCCCCGGCGGCGAGCGCGAGCCGCTGGTCGCCTACGTCGGCAAGCTGATCGTCTCCAAGGGCGTCGACCTCCTGCTCGCCGCCTGGCCGCTGGTCCGGGCGGCGCACCCGGAGGCCCGGCTGGAGATCGCCGGCTACGGCGCCTACGAGGAGGGCCTGCGGCGGCTGCTGGCGGCGCTCGATCGCGGCGATCTCGACGCGGCCCGCGAGGTCGCCCGGCTCGGCTGGGGGCTCGAGGGCGGGGAGGAGCGGCAGCTCCCGATCCTCTCGGCCTTCCTCGCTGACCCGCCCGCCGGCTACGCCGAGCAGGCCCGCGCCGCCGCCGGCTCGGTCGAGTTCGTCGGCCGGCTCGAGCATCACGAGGTCGCCTCCTTCTTCCCCCGGGCCGAGGCGATGGCGATGCCGAGCACCTTCCCCGAGGCCTTCGGGATGGTCGCGGTCGAGGCCGCCGCCTGCGGGACCCTGCCGGTCTCGGCCGGCCACTCGGGGATGCTCGAGGTCTCCCGGCAGCTGCAGGCCGACCTCCCGGACGAGATCGGCGCGCTCACCTCGTTCCCGGTCGAAGAGGGCGCCGTGGAGGCGATCGCCGCCCGGCTCGACCGCTGGCTGGCGCTCCCGGAGCCGGAGCGGGAGCGCGCCCGCCAGGCCCTGGTCGAGACCGTCTCCCGGCTCTGGAGCTGGGAGGGAGTGGCCCGCGGGGTCCTCGACGCGGCCGTCGGCGAGCTGGATCATCTCCCCCGCCCGGCGAGCTAGTGCGAAGAGTCACCTGAGACCGCAAAGCCTCCCGCCGCCGCTTCAATAGAATGCCCGCCGCCCCAATGTACGGCCGCCTGCCCATAGTGAAGATGCTGCTGGTGACGATCGCCCTGACGGTGGTCATCTCGGCGGTGATGGTCCCTATCAACTGGAATGGCCAGGGGGCATCCACGGCTGCGCCGAAGATCGACCACCTGCTGAACGTGATGATCGTCCTCTCGGCATTCGTCTTCTCGCTGGTGATGGTGATGCTCTTCTACGCGCTTTGGAAATTCAAAGCGAAGCCGGGGGACGAGTCCGACGGGGAGCCGATCCACGGCAACACCCGCCTTGAGATCGCTTGGACCCTGATCCCGACGATCATCGTTCTCTTCGCCGGCGGCTACAGCTGGAAGGTCTTGGACGACATCGAAGAGTCCAACCCAAAGCACCTGACGGTCTCGGTCTTCTCGCAGCAGTACGCCTGGAGCTTCGCCTACCCGGGCAAAGACTACGTCTGGTCCGAAGGGGAGCTGCACGTCCCGGTTGGACGCCAAGTCCAGTTCAAGATGCACGCGTTGGACGTGATCCACTCCTTCTGGGTGCCCGAGTGGCGGATCAAGAAAGACAACGTCCCGGGAATCACGACCACGGCGATCGTCACTCCGGACGAGGAAGGGACCTATCAGCTCGTCTGCACCGAGCTCTGCGGCTTCGGCCACGCGACGATGCGGGCGAAAGTCGTCGTCGAGTCCAAGAGCAAGTTCGAAAAGTGGGTCGAAGGCCTCGATCGGACGCTGCCGGAACCGTTGATGGAAGTCCTCAAAGAGGAGAGCGTGACCAATCCCCCGGCCCTCGGGGCCGGCGGGGCGTAAAGGCATAATGGAGAGAGCTGATGGTTGACGCGATCAAGAGACCCGGCTGGTGGCGTGGGCTAATCGGAGCCATCGCCTTCGGCGCCTTCGGCTTCGGCCTCGTCCTCATCCTGCGGAAGATCTCCGGCCTGGACCCGTACCAGACCGAACAGACCGGCTACCCGCACATAGTCGTGCCCGCGGTCACGGCCCCGCTCGGCTTCCTCGCCGGCTTCGGCTGCTTCGACTACTGGCTGCGCTGGGCCGCCGGGCTGCCGACGATCCCCGACGACCACTCCCAGCACGGGGCCAAGAGCTGGAAGGACTACTTCAAATTCAACACCGACCACAAGGTGATCGGCGTCCAATATGTGGTCACGACGTTCATCTTCTTCTTCCTCGGCGGCCTGATGGCGATGCTAATCCGGGCCGAGCTCGCCCAGCCGGGCACCCAGATCGTCGAAGCGTCGACCTACAACAGCCTCTTCTCGACGCACGCCGTGCTGATGATCTTCGTCTTCGTGATCCCGGTCTTCGCCGGGCTCGCGAACTACGTCCTGCCGCTGATGATCGGTGCGCCGGACATGGCCTTCCCGCGGCTCAACGCCCTCAGCTTCTGGATGCTGCCGCTGGCGGGGATCCTCTTCATCGGCAGCTTCCTCTGCCCGGGCGGTGCCTTCGACGCTGGCTGGACCGGCTACGCGCCGCTCTCGACCGGGGCGCCGCTGGGTCAGTCCTTCTTCAACCTCGGCGTCCAGTTCGCCGGCGCCTCATCGATCGCGACCGCGCTCAACTTCCTGGTCACGATCATCACCATGCGGGCGCCGGGAATGACCTTCTGGCGGATGCCGCTGCTGGTCTGGGCGAACCTCTCGACCTCGCTGCTGGTCGTCGCTGCGACCCCGTTCATCGCCGGCGTCCAGTTCATGGTCCTCTTCGACCGCGCCCTCCACACCAACTTCTTCGACTTCGCGGCCGGCGGCGACGTGATCAGCTACCAGCACATCTTCTGGTTCTATTCGCACCCGGCGGTCTACATCATGATGCTGCCCGGGTTCGGGATCATCTCCGAGGTCATCTCGACCCACGCCCGCAAGCCGATCTTCGGCTACCGGTTGATGGCGCTGGCGCTGATCGGGATCGTCGTCCTCAGCTACTCGGTCTGGGCCCACCACATGTTCGTCGCCGGGATGTTCTCCTGGCTGCGGGTGCCGATGATGATCACCACCCTGCTGATCGCGGTGCCGACCGGGATCAAGATCTTCTCCTGGCTGGGCACGCTCTATTTCGGCAAGATCCACACCTATTCGACCTCGATGCTGTTCGCGCTCGCCTTCATCGTCACCTTCACGATCGGCGGCATCTCAGGCGTGATGCTCGGCATGGTGCCGATCGACATCCACGTCTCCGACACCTACTTCATCGTCGCCCACATCCACTTCGTGCTCTTCGGCGGCTCCGTCTTCACGATCTTCGCCGGCGTCTACCACTGGTTCCCGAAGATGACCGGGCGGATGTACGACGAGAAACTCGGCCGCGTCCACTTCTGGGGCACCCTGGTCGGCACCTGGGGCACCTTCGTCCCGATGCACTGGGTGGGGATGGACGGGATGCCGCGACGGGTCGCCGACTACGCCGAACAGTTCGGCGAGTGGAATCTGCTGATCAGCGCCTTCGCCTTCATGCTCGGCGCCGTCCAGCTCGTCTTCCTCTACAACATGGTCGTCAGCTGGCGCTTCGGCCCGAAGGCCGAGGCCAACCCCTGGCGCGCCAACTCGATCGAGTGGCAGGTCTCCTCGCCGCCGCCGATCTTCAATTTCGACGAGATCCCGCGGGTCGTCGGCGGTCCCTACGAGTTCGGGATCCCGGGAGCGAAACACGCAATCATGGCCGGCGAAGGCGCCGAGGTGCCCGCCGGTGAGAAAAGCGTGGTGGGCAGCTCCTCATGAGCGAGAGCGTTTCGCAGGCTGACGAGCGCAAGACGCTGCTGGTCTTCCTCAACGAGGTGGCCGGGGGCCGCAAGCTGCTGCAGGCGGTGCGCGAGCGCCAGGATCAGATCTCCGGCGTCGTCGTCGCAGCACCGCAGAATCAGCCTTCCGTCGGCCAGCTGATCGACACCAGCGAGGTGCGCGAAGCCGCCCGCGCTCGGGTCGAGGTGACGATGGCGGTGCTGAGCGAGTTCGGGATCCCCTCGGTTGGCGAGGTGATGGACCCGGAGTCTTCGCTGGCGCTCGACGACGCCGTCCGCGCCCACCGTCCCGGCGAGGTCCTGCTCTCCTGCCTGGCCGATACCCGCTTCGGCTTCATGCGCCGCGACCTCGTCGAGTGGGCGCGCGAGCGGGTCGAGCCCGGGGTGAAGCTGACCCACATCCCGGTCCGGATCGAGGACGACGCGATCCGCTGGGACCTCAACCACACCCTCGTCGTAGCGACCAAGACGGTTGCCGCTCCCGATCTGGTCAACCGGCTGAAGGAGCGCGCCAACATCCGCCCGCACCGCTTCACGATCATCTGCCCGCGGGCCGAGGACGTCAGCGAGGGCCAGGTCGTGCGCGACCTGGCATCGACCCTGGCCGAGCTTTACCGCTCGGAGATCGACGCTACCGGCCAGCCGATGAGCCCGGACCCCTTCTACGCGGTCAAAAACGCCGTCGAGCACTACCGGATCGACGACATCCTCATCTCGACCTTCGCCGGCGAGCGTTCGCAGTGGCTCGAGGAGGACCTGATCGGCCGCGTCCGTGAGATCACCGAGAAGTCCGTCGAGCACATCGAGGTCGGCCGGCCCGCGACCGCTGTCGCCGCTGCCGTCGCCGAGGGGGAGGCAAGCTGATGGAGAGCGCCACCGTCGCCGTCGGTCACGACCACGCCGATCATCATCACGGCCCGCCCGAGGCCAACCAGAGCTCCCGCATCGATCGCCAGACGCTTGGCATCCTCCTCTTCATCGTCTCCGAGGTGATGCTGTTCGGGGCTTTCTTCGCCTCTTACTTCTTCCTCCGCGTCGTCGTCGATCCGCCGAGCTGGCCGCCGCACCCCTACGAGCTGCCGGTCGCGGTGGCGGGGATGAACACGGCGATCCTCGTCTCCTCGAGCTTCACCATCCACTACGCGCTGGAGTCGATCCGCCACGGCAACCGCACCGGCCTCAAACTCGGCCTGGTGGCGACCTGGTTGCTGGGCGCGACCTTCCTCTTCATCCAGATCAACGAGTACGTACACCTCGGCTTCAGCGCCCGCGACCTCAGCTTCGGCTCGATTTTCTACAGCCTCACCGGCCTCCACGGAGCCCACGTCTTCGTCGGCCTGATGCTGCTTTCGTTTGCGACGATCCGAGCCTTCCGCGGCCACTTCGGCCCCGCCGCGAAGGACCACCTCGGCGTCGAGGTGCCCGGTATCTACTGGCACTTCGTCGATGTCATGTGGATCATTGTCTACGTGACGGTCTACATCCTCTAGACGACCACACAATCCGCCCGTAAGCCGATGAAGCTCAACGAGGCGGCGGTTTTCAAATGGGTCGTGATCGTCGGGACTGCGGCGGCGGTGATCATTGCGGTGACCTTGCTGACGCGGCCGCTGGTGGGGTCGTTGCTGGGGTTGGTGCTCGTGATTGTGGGCGGGATCTATGCCTTTCGGTGGATGCGCGAGAGATGGCGCTGAGTTGGATTTTCTTTCTACGACAAAAAGTTGCATTTATCTCTATAGGGTGGCAACATGCACGTCACTATGAGAGAGGGCTGGACCGACGAGCGACCTGACGAGCTCAACGAGAAGGTCGACAAAGGCTTTGTCGATGTGGGGGAGCGCTTCAAGGAGGTCGACAAACGCTTCGACAAGCTCGAAGACCGGTTCGAAGCACTTCAGAAGGAAATGAACCTGCGCTTCGACACCGTCCACAGGCTCATGTTCCAGGGTCTGCTCGGGATCATGGGAGCGATCGTCACCGGGTTTGTCGGTCTCGCGGGCCTGATCATCGCCCAGATGTAAAGCGTCGGCCGAGCTCAAGCGTCCCCAGCGTCAGCGCGATCGGGACGGTCGCCGGGGTTTGGTCGACGAAGAAGAAGAGCAGGTCGAAGGCGGGGCAGATGACGGCGGCGAGGGCGGCGCCCTGCAGCTGTAGGCGGCGATCTGAAGCGAGGAGGGCGCCGAGGGTGGCGGCGACGAAGAGGTCGCCGAAGCCCATCACCGCCGAACCGAAAGAGGCGAGCTGGAGGCGGGGGAGGTCGGCGGCCGGGGCGGCGGCGTTGAGGATGGCGTTGGGCTCCTGGAGCAGGTTCGAGAAGACCAGCCAGGCGTCGATCGCCGCCATCGCGTAGATCCCCAGCTTCAGCCAGCGCGGCGGCACCACGCAGGCGACGAGCCAGCCCAGGGAGACGCAGGCGAGGGCGGAGAGGGCGAGGGCGGCGGTCTCGCCGCTCAGGGAGCCCTCGGCGACCCAGGCGAGCGCGAACAGGGGAACGGCGAGGAGCGCGAGCCAGCTCCTCGCACCGTGCACCAGCCAACCGAGCGCCGCGGCGGCAAGCGGCGGCACCGCCACCAGGGCCAGGTAGGTGAGGAAGTTGGCGCTGGCCGATTCGAGAGCGATCGCGGAGACGACCACGACGATCGAGAGCGGCAGGACCAGCGCCCACCACCGGCTCTGCAACTGCCGGAGCATCCGGGTCGCGGGGGCTTTGGGTAGGGCTACGAGAGCGGCCTGAGCCAGGCTGAGGACGCCGATCGAGAGCCAGAAGGGGAGCAAGCCTCAGGCGGAGCCGGCGGCGGCCGGGACCGGGCGCTCGGCGTCCTCGGTCTTTGCCGGCGAATCTTCGCGCCGTGGCTGGAGCCGTCCTGCCGCGGCGACAGTCCAGAGCATCGCCAGCCAGTTGCCGGTAGCGACGGCGACGTGGACCCAAACCATGCCGGCCGGCAGTTCCAGCGCCCACTGGACGCCGCCGATGGCGCCCTGTAGGGCAAGGAGGCCGATCACCAGCGTCAGCGGCTGCAGGGCGCGCCTGTCGGCGCCTGGGCGCCGCAGCAGAAACCAGACGCCGATCGCCGCCACGCCGTAGACGGCGGCGATCACGGCGTGGCGCTGGACCACCCATTCCAGGGTGCCGGTGCCCTCGAAGTCGAAGCGGTGGACCAGCTGGCCTTCGTGAGCGCCCGCGTGGGGCCCCGAGGCGGTGGCGATCGTCCCCGCGAGGATCGTCAGCTGCCCCAGCGGGATCAGCGCCCGCACCGCCCAGACGCTGAGCCGGTCGTAGGGGCGCCGCCGCTCCCAAGGTTCGTAGCGTGAGCACCAGGCGAGGGCGAAGGCCGCGTCGAGCAGCATCATCGAGAGGATGAAGTGGGACATCACCAGCCCCGGCGCCAGGTGGTACTTGACCACCAGCGCTCCGAGGATCGCCTGCCCGATGACGCCGAGCGGCAGCAGGGCGCCAAACAGGGCGAGGTGCCAGCGGTAGGGGCGGCGGAACCAGGCGAGGACGCTGGCGGCGATGACCGCGAAGCCGACGAAGCCGGTGAGGAGCCGGTTCCCGTACTCGATCACCGCGTGCGATTCGAGGGGCGGGGTGCTGCCGCCGTAGCATTTCGGCCAGTCCGGGCAGCCGAGGCCGGAGCCGGTGAGCCGCACCGCGGCGCCGGTGAGGACGATCAGCGACAGCGCCGCGAGGGCGACGAGGGTGACCTGCGCGTAGCGCGCGGGGGAGATCTCGAGGCGGCTTTTCAGGCGGTCTCGCATCTACCGACAATCATCGCAGCGGCCGGAGGCCGCACCCACTCAGCCTTTGGATTTGCCGGAGCCGCCGCCGGCGTTTTCGAGCAGGTATTTAACGAGGTCTTCGAGTTCTTTCGGAGTCAGTTCCTGCTCGTAGGTCTGCGGCATCACGTTGGGCGGGTAGCCCTTGACGATCTCGGCGTTGGGGTCGACGATCATTTCCCTCACAGCGGCTTCGCTTTCGCCGGGAAGTTCTTCGTCCAGGTTCGGCCCGGTGACGCCGCCGGCTTCAGCCGCGGCGAAGGTGTGGCAGGCGTCGCAGCCGGCGCTGGCGAAGACCTGGGCACCGGGGCCGCCGGGGACCTTGGGAGGCGCGGCGCCGGGCACGCCGGCCCATTCGCCGACGTAGGCGGCGACGTCGTCGAGATCCTGACCGGTGACGAGATCGGCCGGCATCGAGACGGCGGGATTGCCGTTGCTCTCCCGTGGGTACTCGACCTGCGCCTTGACGACGCCCTCGATCGTGTCCGAGTCGTTGCCTTCTTCCCGTGCCGCCGCGAAAGCGTGGTCGAGGTTCGGGCCCTGCTGGCCACTGGTCCCGGCCTCTGCCAGCGCGTGGCAGGTGCCGCACTTCACCCTGAAGAGCTCACGACCGCGCTGGGGATCAGCGTCGGTCGTCCCACAGCCGGAAGCGACCACCACGAGGGCGAGCAAGGCCACGAGGGCGAGCAGCGGGGTGATGAGTTTCGAAGCGCGAGCCATGGGGCGGAATGCGAGCGGGAGTCTATATGTCGGCGCCCCAGGGAAGCGTGCCGTTGGGCACGCTCAGTCGGATAATCTTGAGGCGATTCGCACTAACTGGAAATCGCGAGCGACGGGAGGCCGCCGATGCAGGTGAGGGACGGAATGTCGGAGATCACGTTGACCGTGGGGCCGTCCCACACGCTGCGCGAGGCGGCCGAGAAGATGGTCGAGAAGGGCACGGGAGCGGCGCTGGTGATTGACGCCGAGCTGCCAGCGCCCTCGATCGTCACCGAGCGCGACCTGCTGGTCTCGGTCGCCCAGGGGCAGGACCCGGCGATGGAGCGCGTTTCCGACCACATGAGCGAAGGCGTGCTATCCGCGGCGCCGGACTGGAGCCTCGAGCGGGCGGCCGCGGAGATGTCCCGCCGCAACGTCCGCCACCTCGTCGTCTTCGACGGCGGCGATGCGGTCGGCGTCCTCTCGATGCGCGACATCGTCCGCTGCTGGACCAGCGACGGCGCTACTTCAGAAATGCAGCTGCCCGGCTAGGGCTGCGGAGGGCCGGAGATCGTTTCTACCGGGAGCGCCGCGCCGCGCGTCTCTTGGCGGCGCGGGAGCCGGTAGTAGTCGCGGACCGAGCCGCGGACGATGCTGCGGAAGGCGGCGAGAACGAAGATCGCGCCGATCAGCCCCCAGATGTAGGGCGGGAACATGAAGCCGCCGGCGAAGGTGCCGCAGATCAGGCCGATGGCGCCGATCGCGAAGAAGGCGGGCCCCCACGACGGTCGCGGCAGGTAGATCGTCTCGCCGGGCTCGGGGATGTGTCGGTGCTCAGCCATGCGGTTCCTACTGGGCGATGTAGAGGAAGGCGGCGACGAAGCTGAGGGCGAAGATGCCGGCGGCGATGCCTCCGGCCACAAGTCCGGCTTTCAGCTGTCGGCGTGCGGTCTCGCGGTCCATTGGCGGGATTTCTATCAGGGAAGGCGGTCTAGACGTTGGCGGCGATCGCCATCGAGAGGAACAGCAGCGCCAGGTAGGCGAGGGAGAAGAGGTAGGTCTTCAGAGCCCAACGGCGGTCGCGGGCGCGGTAGAGGCGGGCGGCGAAGTAGATGAAGGCGGCGCCGAGGAGCATCGAGGGGACGACGTAGGCGACCCCGAGGCCGCCGGCGCAGAAGGGGAGCTGGGTGACCGCGTAGAGGAGGACGGTGTAGAGGAGGATCTGGCGGCGGGTCTCCTCCTCGCCGCGGACGACCGGCAGCATCGGGATCCCCGCCTTCGCGTACTCGTCCTTCATCAGCAGCGAGAGCGCCCAGAAGTGCGGCGGCGTCCAGAAGAAGACGATCGCGAACATGTAGAAGGCCATGCCGCTGAGCTCGCCGGTGACGGCGGCCCAGGCGACGAGGGGCGGGACGGCGCCGGCGGCGCCGCCGATGACGATGTTCTGCGGCGTCCGCCGCTTTAGCCACAGCGTGTAGACCCCGACGTAGCCGAGGAAGCCGCTGAGCGAGAGCGCCGCCGCCAGCGGGTTCACGGTCAGCGACAGCAGCAGGAAGGAGGCGGTCGCGAGTGCCAGCCCGAAGATCGTCGCCGCTCGGGCCGAGACGCGGCCGGAGGCGACGGGGCGGTCGGCGGTGCGGGCCATCGTGCGGTCGATGTCGCGGTCGACGGCGTGGTTGATCGCCCCGGCGCCGCCCGCGGAGAGCGCACCGCCGAGGCAGGTGAGGAGGATCAGTTCGAGCGAGGGGTCTCCCGCCACGTACATCGTCGTCACCGTGGTGAAGAGCAGCAGCGACTGCACCTTCGGCTTGGTCAGCGTCAGGTAGTCGCGGACGACGGTGGGGAGGAGCGTGCGGGTGGCCGTCGTCGGGTTGGGCGCGGTCTGCGCGCCGGCACCGGTCTGCATGGGCCTCAGGCTACCGGCTGGGATTCGCGCGCCGCCGCCTGCTCGGAGCGGCGAGTGCGATGGCCGATCGCCGCGCGGATGTCGCGCAGCGGCCGGGCGCTGCGGACGTCGGGCAGGACGTCGAAGTTGTGCGGCTCCGGCGGCGAGAGGGTGAACCACTCGAGCGTGTCGCCGGCCCATGGGTCGTGACCGGCATCGGGGCCGTTGGTGCGGCTGAAGACCGCGTTGAGGATCGTCAGCAGGATCCCGACGAAGAGGACGAAGACGCCGATCGAGGCGATCACGTTGTAGGCGGTGACGCCGGTGCCGGCGAAGTACTTGTAGGCGTCGACGACCTGGCCCTGCTCGGCGCCGGCGAAGAAGAGCGGCACGAAGCCGAGCAGCAGGCCGGCGAGGATCGTCCAGAAGGAGATCTTGGCGAGGCTCTCGCCCATCGTCCGGCCGGTCATCTTCGGGAACCAGTAGTGGAGCGCCGCGAAGCCGCCGAAGACAGCGCCGCCGATCAGCGCGAAGTGGGTCGCGGCGGTGGAGTCGGTGGTGTTCTTAAGGTGCCAGGCAGCGGCGACCAGCGAGTGGCAGAGCTCGGAGGCAAGGCCGACCCCAATCGCAAAGAGCGCGCCAAGCGCGAACAGCAGCGGCGCCCGCATCCGCAGGGTGCCACCGGCGAGAGTTGCGATCAGGTTGAAGAGGACGAGGCCGAAGGGGACGATCAGCGCCAGCGACATCAGCATCGCGAAGTACATCCAGCCGATCCCGATCGGGGCGGTCAGCATGTTCTGCATCCAGGCCAGGGTGCCGATCGCCGCGATCGCCGCCAGGCAGGCCATGACGACGTTGCGGTTGAAGAGCGGTTTACGCGAGAAGGCGGCGGCGATTTCGGCGATCGCGCCGAAGGCGAAGATCAGGACCAGCATGTAGGTGCCGGTGTAGAAGATCCAGCTCAGGTGCTGCCAGAGGAGCGGCGCCCCGCCGGAGCCGTCGGCGAAGAAGATGCCGTCGTAGTTGCGGTCGATCATCAGCATCGTCAGCGCCGCCAGCAGCACCGGGCCGACCACGATCATCAGCCAGGAGCCGACGGCGGCGGCCCAGGCGAAGAGCGGCACGCGGCGCCAGGCCATCCCCGGTGCCCGCATCGTTTTCAGCGTCGCGATCAGGTTGATCGCGAGGAGGACCAAGCCGAGCGTCGCCAGCCCGGTCGCGGTCGCCCAGGCGTCGACGCCGTTGTTGGAGAGGAAGGCGACCTCGCTGAGCGGCGCCAGCGGGTTGACTCCGGCCTCCGAAGGGGTGAAGAGGAAGGTCGCGTAGAGCACCGTCCCGCCGGCGACCCAGAGCATTAGGCCCACCTGGCCGAGCCGCGGCAGCGCCGTCCCGCGGGCGCCGATCTGCAGCGGCGCCACGTAGTAGAAGAGCCCGAAGACGAGCGGCAGGGCGAAGAGGAAGACCGCGCTGGCGCCGTAGAGCGAGAGCATGCGGTTGAAGGCGACGGGGGAGAGGAAGGTGTTCTCGGGGACGAGCAGCTGGATCCGCATCAGCACCAGCTCGACCAGGGCGAGGAAGAGGAAGCCGAGGGCGCCGGTGATGAGGATCTGGCCGACGTCCTTGTGGTCGGCCGAGGTCGCCAGCTGCGCCCAGCGGGGGCGGGCGGCGCTGTAGCCGTCGGCGACGAGCTCAGGGCGCGGGCTGGGGCTCATGGCGTTTCTCCGTTTTCGATCAGGCCGACGACCCGTTCCTCGGCGGCGTCGATCTCTTCGTTCTGCGTTTCGACGAATTCTTCGTACTTCTCCGGGGAGACGACTTCGACCTCGGTCCGCATCGCCGCGTAGGCCTGGCCGGAGAGGGTGGCGGAGTCGCCGCCGTAGACGCCCGGCTCGTCGGCGACGAAGAAGACCTTGTTGGTCTTGCCGGGGACCGCGTCGGCCTTGCGGGCCAGTTCTTCGACGTTCCAGGTGTGGACGACGTCGGTGGAGACGACTTCGAGCTCGACCGCGGTGTCCTCGGGAACCACCAGCCTGTAATAGGAGAAGGCGCCGTTGGGGTAGTCGTAGCGCCACAGCCACTGCTGGCCGGTCGCCTTGATCTTCAGCGGCTCGCCCTTCAGCGAGGCGAGGCCGGCGTCGCCCGTGTCGGGCCTTTCGCGGGCGTTGTCGGTGAAGACGATGCCGAGGATGAAGAGCAGCGCCGCGAAGACCGTCAGCACCCCGGCGACCCGGAACTGCAGCCCGCGGCCGCTGAGCAGCTGGCGCGGCTCCGCCCCCCGCTCGCTGCGGTAGCGGCGGACGACGTAGAGCAGCGCGCCGACGAGCGCGATGATCAGGATCGCGGCGGCGACG
>Ga0157284_10000072_pt1 | contig 14549 bp, 17 predicted proteins | sample NitcycUS059202B1_FD_108392 | JGI IMG/M metagenome (GOLD analysis project Ga0157284, IMG submission 108392) | Soil microbial communities from Arlington Agricultural Research Station in Wisconsin, USA - Nitrogen cycling UWRJ-S059-202B-1 | ecosystem: Environmental > Terrestrial > Soil >... | reverse complement strand
CGGGAAGGGGCTCGAGCTGCCGCTGTCCAAGGCCTGCGCTCCAAGGAATGAAGTCGTGACAGCGCCAGCTGAGAGCAGGAGGCCGGCGCGGTTGCGGAAGCTGTCGATCGCCCCCTGCTGCTCGGACAGCGCCCGCACCGCCTCGTCGTAGGCCACTTTGTAGAGCAGGTCTTTGGTCACTCCTCCCTAAGGGCCGAGAGGCACATTCTCTCCCCCTCTGTTCTCGCACACTCCGTCCTTCTGCTATTCTTGACTTAGTTGGTCCACAAAGCAAGAAAGGAGACAGGGTGACCAAAAGGGTGACTACTACGACGTTTCGCTCGAGGGGTCGGTTGACCGGGCTGGTGCGGGACGAGTACCCGGCCGGGACGGGGCAGAACCGGACCACGCAGGCGGATAATCGGGAGTCGGCTTTGAACGGGGCTGACGAGGCGCTCTTCTACCGGGCGCGGTTGATCCTCGGGGACGGGCTCCCCCGCCCCCAGCGCTGAGCCATGGACGACAGCGCTGAGTGCCCCGGCTGCGAAACCTGAGCCCGGACCGCGTCGACTCGACGGGTCCGGGCTCTTTCGCGTCAGTGGACCCTTGGTCAGTTGCCTTTTTTGGAGCCGCTGTCCTCTTCCACCAGCAGCGGTTCGTCGGGCTGCGGGAAGGCCTCGACCGCGAGGTTCCAGCTTTTCAGCGTGAAGGTGACGTTTTTCGCCCCTGCGTACTGGACCGCGATCGTGTGGCCGCCTTTGGTGAGGACGGCCGTCTGCACGACGGTGTTGAGAATCGGCACCGGCGTCGGCGAGCCCGCCGTCGAGGGCAGGAAGTTCACTTTCCCGGTCGCCTGGCCGTCGACCAGGATCTGGATCGGGCAGGCCTGATCGGGACCCGGTTTGGACGCCGTGCAGGTGCCCTGGCCGGAGAAGGTGATCAGGGCCGAGCTGACTTCGGCCTTGGTCGCGAACGAGGTGAACGCGGTCGGGATGAAGCCGGCGGTGGTCGCCGAGGCGGGGCCGAACTGGGCGGTGCCGGCGGCGATCCCGACGACCGGCGGCTTCGGCGCCGTCGCCTTCGCCACATACAGGTTCGAGGCGGCCTTCTTCTTCAGGTAGAGCTTCGACGCCTTCTTGTTCGAGACGAACACCTTCGCTGCCTTCTGGCTCGTCAGGAACTGCTGGGCGACCGAGGGCACCACCGTGACCGAGACGGCGACAGCCGCCGCAAGCACGACGACGGTCGCGGCTCGGGGGGTGGACAGTCTTCTCTTCAGCAATTGGTCCTCCATGTCTGCGGCCCCCGCGCGGCTCTGTCGGTGCCCTCGGCGGCCTTTATTGACTAACTGGGTCAATAAAGTACAGAATCTGTTAGCATTTCGCGACCAAGCTGGTCAACAAACTCAGTTACCCGGCAGGAAAGGACTCAACCCCGCATGAAAATGAAGACCCTCGCCATAGCGGCGATCTCCCTCCTGGGGCTTGCCGCTCCGGCGTCGGCCGGCGCCGTCCAGCTCATCGGGTCCGGCTCCGTAGCCGCGCAGCCCGTGCTGCAGGCCTTGTTCAAAACCTACGAAAAGAAGGTCCACAAAAAGGTCACCTTCCTCTACACGCCCAACGGCGGCAACGCCGGCGTCAAAGACGTCCAGAACGGGACCAGCCAGTTCGCAGGGCAGGCTCGCACGCCTCTCCCCAGCGATGCCGGGACGACCTACATCAAGTTCTTCCTCGACGGCCTCTGCCTGGACGTCAACCCGAAGAACAGCCTCAGCAACATCAGCATCCAGCAGACCCACGACATCTACCGCGGCCTGCTGACCAACTGGAGCCAGGTCGGGGGCTCGAACCTGACCACGACGATCGACCCGGTCGGCCGTGACACCAACGGAGGGACCTACAACTTCTTCCTCCAGGCGGTGCTCAACAACGAGCCGCCCGCGTCCAACGTCAACGCGCTCACCGCCGACGGCCTCGTCGTCAACGCGGTCAAGCAGGACCCGAACGCGATCGGCTACGCCGGTCTCGCCTGGCAGAAAAAGGGCCTGAAGACCCTCAAGGTCAACGGCGTCCCCTGCGCGCCCAAGAAGATCAGCGTCGAGCCGCTGAAGTACCCGCTCTCGCGCTACATCTTCCTCGTCCTCCCCGGCGACGGAAGCCAGAGCCCGAAAGCGCTGCTCAAATTCATCGACTGGGCGCGGCGCAGCAAACTCGCCGGCACGGTCATCTCCAAAGCCGGCGGCGTCCCCGCCTTCAACAAGAAATAGGCCTTGGAGGAGCAGTTCGAAACGGAGTACGGGCCGAAGTGGTCCGACCAGCGCGTCGAGCGGATGCTCGGCGCGCTGGTCGTCGGTGTCGTCGGCCTGCTGCTGGCGATGATCGTCACCGTCTTCGTCCGCGCCTGGCCGTCCTTCTCGCATAACGGCCTCGCCTGGTTCGGCCCCGGCGGCAACGTCGACGACCAGCTCAACGCGATCTTCCTCTCCGGCCAGAACGGCCTCGAATACGTCTACACCTTCCACGGCTGGCCGCTGATCTGGAGCACGATCCTGATCACCGGCGGCGCCGTCCTGATCGGCCTCTTCTGCGCCCTCTTCGTCGCGGTCTTCATCGTCGAGTTCGCGCCGGAATGGATGACCAACGTGCTGCAGCCGGTGATCCGCTTCCTGGCCAGCGTCCCGACCGTGATCTACGGGTTGATCGGGGTCGTCGTCCTCGTCCCCTTCATCGGCAACCACCTCGTCACCGAGCCGCAGAAGGCATCGGTCGCCGGCGTCATCTCCCTCACCGGCTACAGCCTCCTGGCGGCGACCCTCATCCTGACGGTGATGATCACGCCGCTGATGGTCTCGATCTTCAGCGACGGACTGCGGGCGGTCAAACCGGGCTGGCTGGAGGGGTCGCTGGCGCTCGGCGTCAACCGCTGGCGCACGACCTGGAAGATCGGCGTCCGCAGCGCCCGTCCGGCGATCGTCGCCGGCACCGTGCTGGCGGTCGCCCGGGCGATCGGCGAGGCGGTGATGCTGGCGATGATCTCCGGCTCGGTCGGCTTCTCCCCCAACCCCGCCGACGGCCTGATCTTCATCTACGAGCCCTCGCGGCCGCTGGCGCCGACGATCGTCAAGAACATCGACCAGCTGAGCTCGCCGCCGGCCAACGCGACCCTGTTCGCGATCGCCGCCGTGCTGCTCTTCTCGGCCGCGACCTTCTCCTTCACCGGCTACGTCGCCCGCCGCTCGATGCGCAAATACGGGACCGCCTGATGCTGCTGCTGCGGGACAGGTCAGGCAAGGACAAGGGCGCGGTCGAGGGCACCGCCACCTGGGCCCCGATCGACCGCCTCGGCCTCGCGATCTGCTGGACCCTGGGGCTGCTCTTCTGTGCGATCGCGGTCGCGATCGTCGTCTACCTCCTCGTCCAGGGGATCAAGTTCCTGCGCCCGGAGATGCTCTGGACGCCCGCGGCGGCCGGCTACTCCGAGGGCGAAACCGGCGGCTTCTCCGACGCCCTCTTCGGGACCATGATCGTCGCCGTGATGGGGATCGCGCTGGCGCTGCCGATCGGGGTCGCGCTGGCGGTCTGGCTGGTCGAGTACGGGCGGCCGGCGGGGCTCGCCCGCGTCACCGAGATGACGATCGAGGCGATCGCCGGCATCCCCTCGATCGTCCTCGCCCTGTTCGGGACGGTGATCTTCTCCAGCACCGCGCTCGGCTTCCTCAGCCGCACCTCGGAGGGAGTCGTCTTCGGTCGCTCCTTCTTCGCCGCCTCGGCGATGCTCTCGCTGGTGGCGCTGCCGCTGATCGTCGCCAGCACCCGCGAGGGGCTGAACTCGATCCCGCGCCACGTCCGCGAGGCCTCCTACGCGGTCGGCAAGACCAAGGCGGCGACCACCCGCCGCATCCTCCTCCCCACCTGCCGCCCGCAGGTCACGACCGGGGCGATGCTCGGCCTCGGCCGGATCATCGGCGACACCGCGATCATCGTCGTCCTCCTCGGCGCGACCCAGAACTTCGCCCCGGTCGAAGGCGTCGGCTTCCCCTTCGACTACCTGCGCGGAGCCGGCACCACCCTGACCAACTTCGTCTACGAGGCCTCCCCCACCGGGAACCTCAACCAGCCGCAGAAAGCCTACGCGGCGGCTTTCGTCCTGCTGCTGATGGTCCTGGCCCTGAACGCGGCCGTCGACGTCGTCCACCGCCGCGCCCGAAAGGTAGGAACGTGGAGCCACTGACGCCCGACGTCTCCGAGCAGAGGGGTCCGATCGACCCCTTCAACTCAGGCACCCCCCTGGCGCCGCCGCCGATCCGGCGGCTGAAGCTGGAGGACCCCGAGCCGGCCAAGGAGGCGACCGAGCAGCTCACCCCGAGCGGCACGGACGCCCCCCAGCAGAGCGGGTTCACCGCCGCCAAACGCTCGATCAGCGCGCCCCAGTTCTCGATCCGGCGGATGGAGATCGACGAGGTCTCGGTCCACTACGGGGCCAAAGAAGCGGTCAAACGCGTCTCGCTGCCGGTCCGCCAGGGCGAGGTCTTGGCGCTGATCGGCCCCTCGGGCTGCGGCAAGACGACGCTGCTGCGCTCGCTCAACCGGCTCACCGAGCTGACCTCGACGGCGCGGCTGACCGGCCGCATCCTCCTCGACGACGTCGACATCACCGAGATCGAGCCGACCCTGCTGCGGCGCCGGGTGACGATGGTCTTCCAGCAGCCGAACCCGTTCCCGATGAGCGTCTTCGACAACATCGCCTACGTCCTCCGCGAGCAGGGCTCGCGGCGGGCACGGAAGAAGGCGCTGGAGCCGAAAGTCCACAGCGCCCTCGACCGCGCCGGCCTGCTCGGCGAGGTCAAGGACAACCTCGACCACCCGGCCCTGAAGCTCTCCGGCGGCCAGCAGCAGCGGCTCTGCATCGCCCGCGCCCTGGCGGCGGAGCCCGAGGTGCTGCTGCTCGACGAGCCCTGCTCGGCGCTCGACCCGAAATCGACGCAGGTGATCGAGGACCTGATCGTGAAGCTGCGCGACGACGTCGCCGTCGTCATCGTCACCCACAACCTGCAGCAGGCCTACCGGATCGCGGACCACGTCGCCTTCATGTACCTCGGCGACCTGGTCGAGTACAACAGCGCCACCGCCCTCTTCGGCTCGCCCCGCGAGCAACGGACCCAGGAGTACGTGAGCGGTGCCTTCGGTTAAGCGCAACCGACTCGCCGCCCTCGGCCTCGGCGCCGCCCTCGCCGTCACCGGCCTGACCGGCTGCGAGACGACCCAGGAAAAGGCCGCCGCCCACCGCGCCGAATCCGAACGGATCCTCGAGGCGCGCGAGAAGCGCCAGCAGGCTCGAAAGCACCACAAACACCACGCCGACGGGACGAAAACGTCCCTATATGGACCGAAATCGTCCCGTCGGCATCAGGAGGGGATGGGATGAGCACGCAGTTAGAAGACGTTCGTCGGCCGCAGGCGTTCGAGCCGTGCGAGGAGTGCGGGGCGCCGATGGACCCCCAGCAGCGCTACTGCGTCAACTGCGCTGCACGGCGCGGCAACGGCGCCAACCCCGCCTCGCGCTACTTCGCGACGATGAGCAAAAGGGCGCGGCGGCCGCTGGCGCGCCCGGCGGCGAAACAGGCCCCGACCAGCCGCGCCGCCGCGGTCGGCTTCTTCGCCCTGCTGCCGATCGCGGTCGCCCTCGGGGTGATGGTCGGCCGCTCGGGAACCGGCGGGGACGACAGCGACGCCCTGCTGCAGGCGCTGCGCGAGCGGCAGGCGACCGCCGTCGCTGCCGCTCCGACCACCGCGACCGCCGCGCCGAAAGCGAAAAAAGCCAAGGGCGGCAAAGCGAAAGCCAAAGGCGAGGGCAAAGTCGTCGCCCACACCTCCAACGGCGACGTCCACGAAATCACCAACTTCAAGGCGTCGAAGCAGAAGGAAGAAGAAGACACCCAGATCGTCGCCGAAAACCCCGAACAGACCGGCGAGAACTACATCAAGGCCCAGCAGAACCTGCCCGACGTGATCGTCATCGGCGGCGAAGGCGGCGGCAGCGCCCCGGCCCCCTCGGGGGTGGAACCGTGAAGCGGCCGCAGATCCCCGAGCGCTTGCGCGAGCTCGGCGCACGGGCGAAACCGCAGGCCAAGGCGGCGGAGAAACCGGCCGCCCCGGAGCCGGCGCCCGAGAACAAGGAGCTGCTCGCCCAGCGCGACCGGCTGCTGGAGAAGTTCACGGTGATGCAGGCCGACCTCGGCGGCGCCTTCTACGAGATGGCGATCCGCGACCACGTTCGCCTCGACGTCCTCACCCGCAAGGCCGCCGAGCTGCAGCGGGTCGACGCCGAGCTGCTCGCGGTCGAGCGGCTGCTCGAGCTGGAGCGCTCCGACGCCGCCGGCCTCTGCCCCAGCTGCGGCTCCCCCTACGGCCCGGCCGTCCGCTTCTGCCCGCAGTGCGGCCACTCCCTCACCCCCCAGGCGGTGGCCGCATGAAGCTGCTGCAGAAAGCGGCGGCTGCAGCCGACAGCTTGACCGGCAAGCGCTTCTCGCTGCTGGTTGCCTCCTCGCTCGTCGCCACCTCCGGGATCGTCGCCGTCGGCATGGACGGCACCGGCGGGCTCAGCCCGATGGAAGCCGCCGCCGCGCGGGCGCTGGTGGAAGAGGAAGCGGCCGTGGTCGCCGCCGCACCCACCACCGCCCCGGAAGAAAGCTACGAAGCGTCTTCCTCGCCGGAAGCGGCGTCAAGCGCGGGGGCGGCCGCCTCCGGGCCGCTCCCCGCGCCGGCGCCAGCTCCCGAAGCCGGCCCGGCGCCCGAACCGGAAGCGCCGCTCGAACCGGCACCCGAATCGGAAGCCCCCGAAGCCGGCCCGGTCAAACACGTCTTCCTCGTCTCCCTCGCCAGCCCCGGCTACGAGGCCGCCTTCGGCGCCACCTCGCAGATGCCCTACCTCTCCGGCGAGCTGCGCCCGCAGGGGGTGCTGCTGACGAACTACTCGCTGCTCGACCCCGCGCCGCTGCCGAACGCCTTCGCCGCGGTCAGCGGTCAGCCGCCCACCGAGGCCAGCAAGGCCGGCTGCCCGGAGGTCGAAGAGTGCCTCTACGACGTCGAAACGCTGACCCTCGCCGACCAGCTCGTCGGCGGCCGCTACTCCTGGCACGGCTACTTCGAGGGGATGACCGACAGCGAAGGCAAGCCCGACAACTGCGTCCAGCCCGACCCCGCGGCGCCGGGGGCGGAGACCACGAGCGGCTACTCCTCCAGCCTCAACCCCTTCGTCTACTTTCACACGCTGCTCGACCTCGGCGACTGCAACGAAAACGACGTGCCCCTCGACGAGCTCGCCGGCGACCTGGAGGAAGCGGACACGACCGCGAACTTCTCCTACCTCTCGCCCAACCTCTGCAACGCCGGCTTCCGCGGCAGGTGCCCGGAGGGGACCGCCGACGGCGCCGCCGCGGCTGACGCCTTCCTCGCCAAAGTCGTGCCGGAAATCCTCGCCTCCCCCGCCTACGAGGCCGACGGCCTCGTGATCGTCAGCTTCGGCGCCGCCGACCCGGCGCCGCCGGCCGATCCCGCCGCCGCTCCGGCCGACCCGAAGAAAGTCGGCGCCCTGTTGGTCTCCCCCCTGCTCGCCCCCGGCGGCACCGACGGCACCCAGTACACCCCCTACTCGCTGCTCCGCTCGCTCGGGGAGATGTTCGCGCTGGAACCGCTTGGCAAGGCCGGGGGTGCCAAAGTCCACTCCTTCGCCTCGGCCTTCACGGCAGCCAACGGCGGCGATTGAGATATGGCACGCTTCGCGGATGAGCGCGCAGGAGCAGCAGGGTGAGCCGATCACCCAAGAGGGCCTGGAAGAGCTGAAAGCCGAACTGGCCGAGCTGGAAGGCCCGGCCCGCAAAGCGATGGCGGCGCGGATCAAGGTCGCCCGCGAGGAGGGCGACCTCAAGGAGAACGCCGAGTACCACGTCGCCAAAGAGGACCAGGCGCACCTGGAGACGAAGATCAAGCGGCTGCAGGAACGGCAGCGCAACGCGGTCGTGGTCGAGGTCTCCGCGCTCGACAGCGACTTCTTCTCCTTCGGCCGCACCGCCGAGGTGCTCGACGAGTCCAAAGGCGAGAGCAACGAGTGGACCCTGGTCGGCTCGACCGAGGCCAACCTCGCCGAGGGGCGGCTCTCGGCCGAGTCCCCGATCGGCCGCGCCCTGATGAACGCCAAGGTCGGCTCCACCGTGGTCGTCGAGACGCCCAAAGGCGACCGCGCCTTCAAGGTCGTCAAGCTGGTCTCCTGACGCCCCGATGCTGAGGCTGCGCTCCTCCGTCGCCCACCACCAGGCCGACGACTTCGGGGCCTTGCTGCGGGAGATCGAGGGCGTCACCCGGGTCGTCCGCCAGGACGACGACGCGGCTCCCGCCCGGGCCTTCGTCTTCGTCGCCGATGTCGAGCCCGTCGCCGCCGACCGGCTGGTCGAGGCCGTCGACGAATTCGGGATCGGCAGCGAGGACTACGTCCTCACCAGGGTCGAGGTGGTCGCCCCGCAGCGCCGCCACCACTTCGGCGAAGGCGGGGTCGACGGCTTCTCCTGGGTCGAGGTGGTCGGCCAGGCCAGGGCCAACTCGCGGCTGCTCGCCCGCTACCTGGCGCTGATCAACGTCGCCGCCATCATCGCCGCCTGCGGCGTCATCACCAGCAGCTCGATCCTGGTCGTCGGCGCGATGGCGGTCAGCCCGGACCTGCTGCCGATCTGCGCCACCTCGGTCGGGCTCGTGCGGGGACGGCTCGGCCTCGCCCGCCGCGCCTTCGTCACCCTCGTCCTCGGCCTCACCCTCGTCGTCGTCACCGCGATGGTCCTCAGCGCCCTGCTGAAATGGCTCGGCTTCCTCCCCGACGGCTTCGAGGTCGAGCAGAGCGGCCTCAGCACCCTCGCCAGGACCGACTACACGACCGTCCTCGTCGCCCTCGCCGCCGGCGTCGCCGGGATGCTCTCCTTCGAGACCCGGGCCAGCGCCGCCGTCGGGGTCGCGATCTCGGTGACGACGATCCCCGCCTCCGCCTACCTCGGCGTCGCCCTCGGCGGTGGCGGCATCGACCACGCCCTCGGCGCCCTCGTCGTGCTCGTGATCAACGTCTCGCTGCTGATCCTCGGCGGCACCCTGACGCTGCTCGTCCAGCGCAGCCTCCCCAACCGCTCCGGCGCCCCGATCTAGGAGGGATTGGCGAAACCCGCGTGTGCGGCTGGCGAGCGCCGGACCAAGCGGGGCAAGGACGCAGGGAGGCCGAATAGCAGAGCTATTTGGCCGACTGAGGACGCCGCACCGCGCAGTGTCCGCCGCCGCCAGGCGTGCGCGGGGGTTTTGCCAAGCCCTCCTAGGCGCGCGCTTCGCGCAGCTTCGCCAGCAACCGGTCCAGCAGCTCGGCCTGGGCGGGGAGGATCTTCTCCCGTGCCGTCTCGGGGTCGAACCACTCGGCCTTGTCGACCTCGGGGAATTCCTGCTCGTCGCCGCTGCGGGGCGGCCATTCCATGCTGAAGGTGTTGCTGTCGAGGTCGGCGGGGTCGAACTCCGCCTCCGCCGCCCAGGCCTCGACGACTTTGCCCGCCCGCTGCTTGATCGAGCCCAGCTCGATCAGCTGCCCGGGATCGAGCGTCGGCGCCTGCCCCAGCTCCTCTTCCAGCTCGCGGATCGCGCAGGCGCGCGCTTCCTCCTCCTGCTCGATCTGTCCCTTCGGGATCGTCCAGGCGCCCTGGTCTTTGCGCTTCCAGAACGGGCCCCCGGGGTGGACGAGGAGGAACTCGACCTCCCCTTCCTCACGGCAGCGGAAGAGGAGGATCCCGGCGCTGTGCTTGCTCGCCATCCACCCGAGTCATACCCGACTCGGGTGGATGGAAGCGTTTGCGGCCGCTAAGCCGCGTTGTTAACCGCCCAGTTTGTAGGCGACCAGTTTCGCGGTCTGCCCTTCGGCGGTCGGCAGCCCGGCGCCGGCGATCAGCATGTCGCCGCTGATCATCACCCCGGCGTTGCTCCCCGACGGCAGCGCCGCCTGCCACACTTCCCCGCCTTTGGTGGCGTCGAGCGCGTGGACTACCCCCTCGGCCGTGGTCGCGAAGACGACGTCGTTGGAGACGACCAGCGAGCCGTAGGCCGGCTGCGACATTTCCGTCGTCCAGAGGATCTTCCCCGTCTTCAGGTCGAGCGCCGCCACTTCGCCGGTCGCCGCGCTTTCTTCGGTCGTTTCGCCGCCGTTGAGAAGGGTCAGCGAGTGGTTGACGATCGGGACGTAGATCCGTTCGTCGTCGGCCGCCGCCAGGGCGACGACGCCGCCGATCGCCCCCGGGAACACCTCACCCGGCTTGATCTTGTCGTATTCGCCCTTCATCGCGTAGATGTTGTCTTCGTCGTGGCCGTTGTGCCTGCCGACGCTGGTCCGCCAGACCGGCTTCCCGGTCTTCACGTCGACGGCGACGACGAAGCCGGACTTGCCGGAGCCGACAGCCACTTCCTTACCGCCCGCTTTGGTGATGATCGGCGAGTTCTGGAAGTCCCAGTCGTAGATGTTGTGCGGGGTCTCCTGGTAGTACCAGAGGAGCTTGCCCGTCTTCGGATCGAGTTTGACTAGCGAGTCCGCGTAGAGATTCGGCCCCGGCCGGCTCGAGCCGAACGGTTCGCTTTTGGTCCCCGGCAGCGGCGCCGGGTTGCCGGTGCCGGCGTAGACGAAACCTTTGTCGTCGAAGGAGGGCGGGTACCAGAGGCCACCGCCGGAGTTCACTTTCGGCTTGCCCCAGAGGCTTTTCGGGACCGTGTCCCAGTGCCACAGTTTCTTCCCGGTTTTGCCGTCCATGGCCCAGAGGGTCCCGACCCGACCGGGTTCGTATTCGGCCGCCGGCGTCTCCGGCACCGTCGAGACGTAGACCGTGCCGTCGTCGACGCCGGGGGCCATGTCGATCGCCCCTTCGAGGTCGACCTGCCAGGCGGTCTTGCCGGTTTCCTGCTCGAGGGCGAACGCTTCCGAGGCGGTCGCCCCGTAGACGTGGCCGTCGGCGACCGCGAGGCCGTTCGGGCCGTGGCTCGGCGATTCCCACTTCTTCGTCCAGAGGACGTCGCCGCTTTCGAGGTCGATCGCTTCGACGTTGGATTCGAGGTCCTGCGAGTAGATGACGCCGTTGACGATCACCGGCGTCGAGGCGTAGCTGCCGTAGACGCCGACGCCATTGACCGGGATCGACCAGGCTTCTTCCAGTTCGGAGACGTTGCCGCTATCGATTTTGCCGTCCGCCACGAGCCTGCTGCTGGCGGCGTCGACGTTCGAGAGCGCGTCGCCTTTGAAGTTGGCGTCTCCCGAAGAGGACGAGGAATCCGACGAGGAGCCGCATCCCGCCAGGATCGCCCCCACTGCTACCACCACCGCAAGCAGCGGCAACCTCCAGAACCTAGACGGCATCGACATCCCACATCCTCCCTAGTCGAGTAATAAGGACTTGTCTTCTATCGTTTCAGAAACCCCTGCAAAAGGGATATTCAGTTCGTTGAGCAGCGGCTGCAGGACGCGGTTGGCGAGGAGGCCGAGGCTGCCGAGGTTGGCAAAGCCGGGGCCCTGCCGCAGACCACCGAGACCGGGGATGTGGAGGCGCGGGTGCACCCCCTCCAGTTCCAGCCCGCGACCGATCGGAACCTCGGTCTGCGGCGGGCTGTCCCAAAGCGGTCCGCACTGTTCTTCGACTTCGTCGCGGACGGCGTCGGGGAAGAGCCCGCGCAGCTGCCGCAGCAGGTCGAAGCCGGTGCAGTTGACGACGAAGTCGTAGCGCTGCGAACGCTCCCCTTCCGACGGGCTCTCGAATTCGAGCAGCGCCGCCTCCCCGTCCTCGGCGAGGGATACGTGCATCGCCCGCCCGCAGACGAAGGAGAGGTGGTCGTCGTCGGCGATCCGCTCCAGCACGCTGCTGTCGAAGACGCCGCGGTCGCAGTGCTTGACGAAGTCCCGCCGGGTCTCGACGTCGAGGTGTTCCCAGTCGACGTTGTCGGGGTCGGCGAAGACGCGGTTCTCGAGGAAGCTCTCGCCGCGGCTCAGCGGCAGGGTCGGGGTGTAGACGGTGAGCCGCGCCGCCGGCCGCAGTGCCCGCAGGAAGACGAGGGCGCTGAGGGCGCTCTCGCCGCCGCCGATGATCGCCATCTCCACTTCCTCGACCTCCGGCACCCGGGCGAATTCCTCGCGCCGGCTGTCGCAGTGGAAGACACGGGACTCGACCTCGGGGTCGTGCGGGAAGTGGCGGTGGACGCCGGGGCCGGTGAGGACGAGGGTGCGCCCGCGGTGGCTCTCGGGGTCCTCCGGGCGCCCGCGCTCGGCCACCTCGACCTGCCAGCTTTCGTGTCCCTCGGCCAGCGAGACCTCGGTCACCCGGCCGTCGTAGATGCTGATCCCGTCGGTCGCCCGTTCCAGCACCCAGCCCAGGTACTCGCCGTAGTCGCGGTGCATCACCGAGGGCGAGCCGGAGTTGACCCAGGCCGCGTATTCGTGCCGCTCCATCGCGAAGCGCTGCCAGGTGAACGGCAGCAGCGCCGCGTCGATCTCGTCGCCGACCTCGCCGAACTGGCGGCTGCTCTGGTACGGGAAGCCGACGTCCTTGATCGGCGGGATCGCCAGCGGCTCCTCGCCGGAGGTCATCCCGTTGCGGCCCAGCCAGGAGGCGGCGGGCTCGGTTTTCTCGATCACCGTCATCGAGATCTCGCCCAGCCCGAGCGTGTTGATCGTGTGGATCTTGGCCGCGAGCGCCGCGGCCTTGGCGCCGGCGCCGACGACCAGGATGTCGCTTTCGCTCATCTCTCCCACCCTCAGACCGGCGCCAGCGGTCGCGGCCCGGCCGGCTCGGTTTCCCTCGGTTCGGCGATCACCAGCCCCTTCTGGTCCGGAGCGAAGGAGATCGCGCTTTTGCGCGCCCGCTCGGCGTCGCTCTCGACTGCGCGCAGCTCGGTCGTCTCCAGCACGATCCGCAGCACCCGCTTCATCTCCATTTCCGCGTAGCTGGCGGCGAGGCAGCGGCGGACGCCGCCGCCGAAGGGGATCCAGGTGTAGGTGCCGGGCTGTTTGCCGACGAAGCGCTCGGGCAGGAAGCGGTGCGCTTCGGGGTAGTGGCGCTCGTCGCGGTGGATCAGGTGGATGCAGGGCGCGACGGTGGTCCCGGCCGGCAGGTCGCAGCCGCCGAGCCGCATCGGCTCCAGCAGGTTGCGGACGACGACCGGGACCGGCGGCCGCAGCCGCAGCGTCTCCTTGACGACGGCGTCGAGGTAGGAACCGTCGCCGCCGATCACGTCGTCGCGCAGCTTCTCCAGTTTGTCCGGGTTGCGCAGCAGCCGCTCGAAGGTCCAGGCGAGCGTGCTCGAGGTCGGGCCGTCGGAGAGCAGCGTCACCAGTTCGTCGCGCAGGTCCTGGTCGGAGAGCGGCGAGCCGTCCTCGTATTCGGCCCGGACCAGCATCGAGACGACGCCGAGCGACCCGCCTTCCGGTTCGGACTTGCGCCGCCGCACCTCCTCCATCACCGCCGCCTCGACCGCGCCCATCGCCTCGCGGTAACCGCGGCTGCGAATCACCCAGCCGGGGCCGAGGAAGGCGAGCATCGCCAGGTTGCGCGGTTCGTTCATCCAGGTGGTGAGAGTGCGCAGGCTCTCGCGCAGCGGCTGCAGGCGCGCCGATTCGGAGTCGGGGCCGAACACGGCCCGCATCACCACGTCGAGGGTGATGTCCTGCATCCGCGGCCAGAGCGCGAACGGCTCCCCCACCGGCCAGCGCCCGATCTCCTGCCGCGCCACCGTCGCCATCATCTCCGCGTCGGCCTGCACCGCGGCGCCGTGGAAGGACGGCAGCATCAGCTTGCGCCGCGTCATGTGTTCGGGTTCTTCCAGCAGCATCACCGAGCGCGGGCCGAGCAGCGGCCCCAGCAGCGGGTTGGCGGTGTCGACGCCGACCGCGCGGCCGGCGGTGAAGACCTTTTTCACGTCGTCGGGGTCGGCGAGGATCACCCAGTCGCCGTAGTGGCGGATCCGCAGCGTGAAGGTGTCGCCGTAGCGGCCGTGGCACTTCTCCAGCCAGGGCAGCGGCCGCTGCGTCCAGCCGACGGCCTGCAGGGAACGGGGCATCCGCGGTCCGGGCGGCAGCGCGCTCACGCGGCATCCCTCCCGTTCTGCGCCGCCAGCTCGTCCATCAGCTCGTCCTCGAGCCGGCAGGTGGTGCCGATCAGGAGCTCGAAGAGGTCGGAGCTGAACTGCGGCGGCAGGTCGTGTTCGGCGCCGCGGGCGAGGTAGCGCTCCCGCACCAGCTTCACCCGGTCGGGCTGCATCATCGGGATCTCGTGCTCGCTCTTGTAAACGGCGACTTCGCGGCAGATCTGCAGGCGCTCGCCGAACAGCTCGGCGATCGCGTCGTCGATCTCGTCGAGGCGGCGGCGAAACGGCTCCAGGCCGTTGTCGGCGCTCATCGCCCCTCCCCTCCCAGCAGCCCGGTGGCGAAGGCGTGGCTGCAGGCGGCGAGCTCGTCGAGCGCGTAGCCGCCCTCCTGGATCACGCAGACCGGCAGGCCCGAGCGCGCCAGCAGGCGGCCGATCT
>Ga0157284_10000071_pt1 | contig 14600 bp, 12 predicted proteins | sample NitcycUS059202B1_FD_108392 | JGI IMG/M metagenome (GOLD analysis project Ga0157284, IMG submission 108392) | Soil microbial communities from Arlington Agricultural Research Station in Wisconsin, USA - Nitrogen cycling UWRJ-S059-202B-1 | ecosystem: Environmental > Terrestrial > Soil >... | reverse complement strand
GAGCCGTTCGGCCTCCTCGCGGTTCATGTTCATCCAGCGCACCGGCCGGCTCGCCTTGACCCACTCGTTGACCCGCTCCTCGACGTCGCGCAGCTCCTCGCGGCTGAGTGCCTGGCCGTGAGTGAAGTCGAAGCGGAGCTTGTCGGGACGCACCGCCGAGCCGGCCTGGCGGACGTGGGTGCCGAGCCGCTCGCGCAGCGCCGCGTGCAGCAGGTGGGTGGCAGTGTGGTTGCGCATCGTCGCGTGGCGGGTCTCGGCGTCGACTTCGGCCTCGACGGCGACGCCGGGCTCGATCGCCGCCCCGCTCGGCTCGACCTCCAGCGCCTGGTCTTCGCCGAGGCGGTAGACGTCGACCACCCGCGCCTCGTTGCCACCCCAGCGGAGGACGCCGGAGTCGGCCACCTGTCCCCCGCCCTCGGCGTAGAAGGGGCTCTCCTCGAGCTTGACCAGCGCCTTGCCGTCCGCCGCCTCGACCGCGGCGAGGCCGGTGGTGGCGCGCAGGGTTTCGTAGCCGACGAAGCTGGTCGGCGGCGCGCCTTCGGCGAAGGCCAGCACCCGCTCGTGGGTGTTCTCGGAGCCGTGGGCGGTGGCGCTCGCCATCCGCGCCCGCTGCCGCTGCTCCTCCATCAGCTCGTCGAATCCCTGGTCGTCGACCGAGAGACCGGCTTCGGCCAGCAGCTCCTTGGTCAGGTCGTAGGGGAAGCCGTAGGTGTCGTGAAGTTTGAACGCCGCGGCTGCGTCGACCCAGGAGGTCTCCGCCTCCTTTGCTTCGACGATCAGCCGCTCCAGCAGCTCGCTGCCGCGCTCCAGGGTGCGGCCGAAGCTCTCCTCCTCGTCGCCGACCCAACGCTGGATCGTCTCCTTCTCGGCGACGAGTTCCGGATAGGCGTCGCCCATCAGCTCGATCGTCCGTTCGGCGAAGCGGCCCAGCCAGGGCGCGCCGAGGCCGAGGGTGCGTCCCTGCTGGATCGCCCGCCTCATGATCCGGCGCAGGATGTAGCCGCGGTCCTCGTTGGAGGGGACGACGCCGTCGGCGATCAGGAAGGCGGCGCCGCGGCTGTGGTCGGCGACGATCCGCATCGCCCGGGTCACCGCGCCGCCCTCGTCGTAGCGGCGGCCGGAGAGCTCCTCGGCGAGGTCGATCAGCGGCCGCACGTGGTCGGTCTCGAAGACCGAGGGGACGTCCTGGAGGATCGCCGCCATCCGGTCGAGCCCCATGCCGGTGTCGATGTTCTTCGTCGGCAGCTCGGTCAAGCTGCCGTCCTCGGCGAGGTCATAGCTCATGAAGACGTGGTTCCAGAACTCGAGGAAGCGGTCGGTGTCGTCGCCGGGGCGCTCCCCCTCGGCGCCGAACTCGGGGCCGCGGTCGAGGTAGAGCTCCGAGCAGGGACCGCAGGGGCCGGTCGGTCCGGCCTGCCAGAAGTTGTCCTCGCGGCCGAGGCGGACGATCCGCTCCTCCGGGACGCCGGTGGCGCGCCAGATCTCGATCGCCTCCTCGTCGGGACCGAGCCCCAGCTCCTCGTCGCCGCCGAAGACCGTGACCCAGATCCGCTCCGGGTCCATCCCGAAGCCCTGGGTCGAGAGCTCCCAGCCCCAGGGAATCGACTCGGCCTTGAAGTAGTCGCCGAAGCTCCAGTTGCCGAGCATCTCGAAGAAGGTCATGTGGCGGGCGGTGTTGCCGACCTCCTCGATGTCGGTGGTGCGGAAGCATTTCTGCACGTCGGCGAGACGCGGCGCCGGCGGCTTTTCCCGGCCCAGGAAGTAGGGCTTGAACGGCTGCATCCCAGCCGTGGTCAGCAGCACCGAGGGGTCGTGCACCGAGGGCACGAGCGAGGCCGAGGGCACGATCTTGTGCTCTCGCTCGGCGAAAAACGCCAGGTAGACATCCCGGATCTCCTGCGCTCTCATGTTAGGAAGCCTAAATATTTGTTCGATTCTGGGCGGCGTCGCGCAAGTTCGCCCTTACAGAGGCCCGATAGGGGCGTTCTAGAGGGGACTTGACCGTTCGACGCTGTCGAAGGAGGCAATCGATATGAAGCTGCGCACGATGTTCGCGATGGGGCTGGCGATGCTCTCGCTGGGCCTGATGCCCACGACGGGCGTCGCCGATGGGCCGAACTACCAGCCGGAAGGCCCGAACTACCACCCCGAACACCCCAACAACCCGCCGCAGGGGCCGAAGACGGCGCCTAAAGGCAAAGCCTACGGCTACTACTGCCGCGGCCAGAGCAAGAAACACGTGAAAGGCGAGAAGGGGACCGCCTTCAGCCGCTGCGTCAAAGCGCTGGCGCAGGCTGACAAGAACGACAACCTGAACGCCAAGAAGGCGTGCAAGAGCCTGAGCAAGAAGCACGTCAAAGGCGTGAAAGGGACGCCGTTCACCAAATGCGTCCAGGGCGTCAACCAGATGCGGCGTGAAGAGGCCGCGACGGTGAGCGCCAGCTCTGTCGCGTAGAGGCCGTACTACGCGGCGGCGATGGTGCCATGGCCGACGATGCGCTCGCCGGCCATGAGCACCGCCGTCTGGCCCGGGGCCACGCCAGGGAAGGCCTCGCCCAGCTCCACTTCCAGGGAGGAGTGCCGTCCTCTCCCCGCCGCCGAGACGGTGGCGGGGAGGGCGCGGGAGCGGTAGCGCAGCTTGACCGCGTCGACCTCGCTGCCGTCGCGGTGGAGGACGGCGTCGCGGACGCTGACGCTGCGCTTCTCCAGCTCGGCCCGGGCGCCGACGGTGACGGTGTTGGTGGCGGCGTCGGTGGCGAGCACGTAGAGCGCCTCGGGCGCCGAGACGCGGATGCCGCGGCGCTGGCCGACGGTGAAGTCGTGGTGGCCGCGATGGCGGCCGAGGGTGCGGCCTGAGGAGTCGACGATCGCGCCGTCCCGCTCGCGCAGGCCGCCGTGGCGACGGAGGAAGCCGCGCTTGCCCTGGCCGGCGAGGAAGCAGAGATCCTGGCTCTCGGCCTTGCGGGCAACGGCGAGGCCGTGGCGGGCGGCGATCTCCCGCACCTCGGGCTTGGTCAGCTCGGTGAGCGGGAAGCCGAGGCGCGAGAGCAGCTCGGTCGGCAGCGCGGCAAGCATGTAGCTCTGGTCCTTGGCACCGTCGGCGGCGGTGGCGAGCAGCGGGCCCTCGGCGTCCTCGACGATCCGCGCGTAGTGTCCGGTCAGCAGCCGCTCGGCGCCGAGCCGCTCGGCGAGGTCGACCATCGCCGCCAGCCGCACCTCGCCGTTGCAGAGGATGCACGGGTTCGGCGTGCTCCCCTCGGCGTAGCCGCCGATGAAGCGGTCGACGACCCGGCGGCGGAAGTCCTCCTCGAGGTCGAGCGTGAAGTGCGGGATCCCGAGCTGATGCGCCAGCGCCCGGGCGCCGAGCACGGCCTCGGGGGAGCAGCAGGCCTTGGCGCCGTCGGTCTCCGGGTCGGTCCAGAGCTTGACGGTGACGCCGACGACCTCGGCCCCTTCCTCGCGGGCGAGGAGCGCGGCAACGGCACTGTCGACGCCGCCGGACATGGCTACGGCCACTCGACTGCCGCCGTCAGCAAGGGGAAGCGAAGACGACGCGACCCCTTGGAGGGCGCGATGGAGGGCGTCGGTGGCGAGTTGTGCGGCGTGGCGCTTCGCAGGCGTGAGGCCGCCGATTGCCTCATCGACGGTGTCTATGTCGATCAGAGCAGCATCGAGAACGGGAGAGCCATCGACCATCTCGGCAACAGCGGCGGTGGCTGCGCGAGTGGCGCCGCAGCCCTCGGCGTCGAAGGTGACACTGCTGATCCGGCCGTCGGAGACGAGAAACGAGATCCGTGAGAGGTCGCCGCAGGCAGCGCCACCCGCGGCGCCCGTGAAGGCGCCCTCAGCGGCCGGGCCATGCCGGCTCTCGTCACGCAGATAGGCCTCGAAAAGCTCTCTTTCCACGTCCTGAAGGGTAGAGCGCTTCGCGTCCATCCCCCGAAACCGCACTCGCAGGGCCATCACCCACAGGTGATGTGCACGGTGCGCCAGCCTTCGGCGACCAGAATGCGGTCGCGCTGGCGGTCAGACTCGAAGCGCTTCTTCGTCCCGTGAACGCTGCGACTGTCGAGCTCGACCGCGACCCGCTCGCGCTCCCAGAGAGCGTCGATCTGGAAGAAGCGCCCGCGCACCGAGAGGTCGCCGTTCATCCGCGGCCGCGAGATCCCACAGCCGTCGACAAGCGCCAGGAACGCCTCCTCGAAGTCGTTGCGCGTGAACCCGATTGGCTCCGGCGACTCCAGCAGCGCCCGCAGGTTCCGCGTCCCTCGCCGCCCCGGATACCGCTCCAACAACGTCGGCAGCGACACCCGACCCCGCAGCCCCCGTACTTCCGCCTCGTGCCAAGCCCGCTCCACCTCTCGTATGGGAGCCACCGCCGCCAAGTCGAAGACCGTCCGAAACGGCGACGTCACCGGAATCCCATCGCGTACCTCCCGCTCGTCCAGTGCCACGACGGACTCATGAGCAACGATGCCCTTCCGCCTGACCACGCGGCCAGGGGGATTCGTGACGTCGATCCACTCCGCAGCGGAGGGCAAGACTCTCCACAGTCGCCCTGCGGACCGATGGCTCAGGATGGCGTCATCCCCAGCGGCCAGCACTGCCGCCATCCACCGACCCTTGCGATCTCTGACTGAAGCCGAGCGCCAGCAACTGCCGTCGCGCCACCACCCCATGCTGCACCTTCGCGAGGGCGGCCATCGCTTGTTCTCGCTCGCGAGCCGATGATCCGACACCTCTGAGGTGCTCGATCGCAACCTCGTTGCTCATCTCTCTGAGGATGAGGCGAGACGGCGCACGTGTGGTGCGCACTTCGTGCCGATTCCGCGCCTGAAGGCACGAAAAAGGCCCCAACCCGCCGTTGCCGCCTCTGGCTTTGATCCCTTCAAATGAAGGTGGGTGCCTGCTCCTGCCCCCAAGGGGACCGGAGACTTTCCAGCTCCCGCGCCGTTTGTGTTGGGTCAAACGGTGAGACGGCTCTCGTACGGGTTCGAGCCTGAGGGAAAGTTACCACCGAGACGGCCCGGCGAAACCTCCTAATCCAGGTTCGAGAGATGCCACTCGGCTTCGCTCCAGCGGTCGCCGGGGACGCGGAGGGCGATGTCGCCGCGGCCGAAGCGGTCGAGGGGCCAGTCGGAGGTGAGGACGGCCTCGATGCCGGCCTCGACCAGGGCCTGGTGCCAGGCGCGGGCGGTACGGAGGTCGCCGAAGTCGCGCACCACCTCCCAGCTGTCGAAGCTGGCGTCGTCGACGTGGACCGGCGTCCGCCCCGGCCCGGGAGCCGGTCGCCACCTGCGGGGGATCCAGTCCCGCAGGCCCATCTCAGTGTCCCGGCAGTTTCGGCTTGTGGATGCCGATCGCCAGTTCGCGCAGCTGCAGCTCGTCGACCGGGGCCGGGGCGCCGGTCAGCAGGTCGAAGCCCGAGGCGGTCTTCGGGAAGGCGATCACGTCGCGGATCGTCTCGGCGCCGTAGAGGCGCTGGACGATGCGGTCGACGCCGTAGGCGATGCCGCCGTGCGGCGGCGCCCCGTACTGCAGCGCCTCGAGCAGGAAGCCGAAGCGGGCGCGCGCGGTCTCGGCGTCGATCCCGAGGGCGGCGAAGACCGCCTCCTGGGTCTTGGCATCGTGAATACGAATCGAGCCGCCGCCCAGCTCCTGGCCGTTCCAGACGACGTCGTAGGCCTGGGCGCGGGCGTCGCCGGGGTTGTCGGGGTCGAAATCGCCGGCCGGGGCGGTGAAGGGATGATGCAGCGCGTCCCAGCGCTTCTCGTCCTCGTTCCACTCCATCAGCGGCCAGTCGACGATCCAGACCAGGCGGTTCTCGTCCGGGTCGATCAGGCCGAACTTCTCCCCCAGCTCCAGCCGCATCTGCCCGAGCACGCCATTGACGACCTCGGGCTTGTCGGCGACCAGCAGCAGCAGGTCGCCCTCCTCGGCGCCCAGGCGCTGGTTGAGGTCGGTCAGCTCACCCTCGCTGAGGAACTTCGCGGTCGGCGAGCGCCAGCCGTCGCCCTCGCGGAAGGCCCAGACCAAGCCTTTCGCCCCCAGCTCCTGGGCGCGAGAAATCAGACCGTCGAGCTCGGAGCGCGGCATCTCGCGGCGACCGGCGTTGATCCCGCGGATCGAGCCGCCGCCGTCCAAGACCGAACGGAAGACTTTGAACTCGGTCTCGCGCAAGGCGTCGCCGAGGTCGACCAGCTCGAGCCCGAAGCGCAGGTCGGGACGGTCGGTCCCGAAACGGTCCATCGCCTCGTCGTAGCCCATCCGCTGCATCGGCAGCTCGATCTGCGGGCCCCCGGCGCGCTCGAAGATGTGGGCGAGCAGGCCCTCGTTGACCGCGATCACGTCCTCGACGTCGACGAAGGACATCTCGACGTCGAGCTGGGTGAACTCGGCCTGGCGGTCGGCCCGCGTCGCCTCGTCGCGGAAGCAGCGCGCCACCTGGTAGTAGCGCTCGAAGCCGGAGACCATCAGCAGCTGCTTGAACAGCTGCGGGGATTGCGGCAGCGCGTAGAAGGAACCCTGCTGCTGGCGGCTGGGGACGAGGAAGTCGCGCGCACCCTCCGGGGTCGACCGCGTCAGCACCGGGGTCTCGACGTCGACGAAGCCCTCGCCGTCGAGGAACTCGCGCATCGCCCTGACGACCCGGTGGCGCAGCATCAGCGCCTCGCGCATCTGCTCGCGGCGCAGGTCGATGTAGCGGTACTGCAGCCGCTTGTCCTCGCCGACCTCGCCGCTGAAGCCCTCGACCTGGAAGGGCGGCGTCTCCGCGCCGGCGAGCAGCTCGGCGCCGGTGACCAGCAGCTCGACCTCGCCCGTCGCCAGGTCCGGGTTGACCGTGTCCTCCGAGCGCCGCACCACGGCGCCGGTCGCGCTCAGCACGTCCTCGGCCCGCAGCTTGTGGGCCAGCTCGAACGACTCGCCGGAGCTGTCGGGGTTGAAGACGAGCTGGACGATCCCGGTCCGGTCGCGGAGGTCGATGAAGATCAGGCCGCCGTGGTCGCGGCGGCGGTTGACCCAGCCGGCGACCCGCACCTCGGAGTCGACCTTCTCCGGCAGCACCTGGCCGCACCAGGTGTCGCGGTACCCGTTCGCGCGCAGCGGCGGCGCCTCCGTGCTCAACTCTCTCCTCCCGTCATCTCGTCGACAAGGTTGCCGGGATCGACGGCGCGCTGCTCGCCGGTTCCCATGTCGCGCAGCTGGGCGCCGCCGTCGGCCTCGAGGATGAGGACGCGGCGGGCGCCGATCCGGTTCGCGTGTTTGAACTGGCCCTTGAGCCCGCGGCCGGCGAGGTCGAGCTCGACCAAGAGCCCGGCGTGGCGCAGCTCGACCGCGAGGGCCATCGCCCGCCCGCGCTGGCCGGGATCGGCGATCGCGATGAAGGCGTCGCGCCCGGCCGCCGGCACCTCTTCGTCCAGCGCCAGCAGGATCCGCTCGATCCCGGCGGCGAACCCGACCGCGGGCGTCGCCGGCCCGCCGAGCTGCTCGATCAGGCCGTCGTAGCGGCCGCCGCCGCCGATCTCCGACTGCGCCCCGAGCGCATCGCAGACGAAGGAGAAGATCGTTCGCGTGTAGTAGTCGAGGCCGCGGACCAGGGTCGGGTCGACGACGTAGGCGATGCCGGCGACGTCGAGCAGCGCCCGCACCTCGGCGAAGTGCTCGGCGTCCTCGCCCTCGAGCTGGCCGACGATCGTCGGCGCGCTCGCCATAACCCCACGGGTCCCCTCGTCGTCGGAGTCGAAGGCGCGCAGCGGGTTGATGTCGATCCGCTCGCGGACGTCTTTCGACAGCTCCCCCTCATGGGCGTGCAGGTGCGCCTTCAGGTCCTCCAGGTAGGCGCGCCGCGCCTCGAAGGAGCCGAGGCTGCCGAGCCGCAGCTCCACCCCCGGCACGCCCAGCTCGCCGAGCAGGTCGGACAGCAGCATGATCACCTCGGCGTCGGCCAGCGGCGAGTCGGTGCCGATGCACTCGATCCCGAGCTGGTGGAACTGGCGGTAGCGACCGGCCTGCGGGCGCTCGTGGCGGAAGAAGGGGCCGAGGTAGGAGAGCTTTACCGGCTGCGCCAGCTTGTGCATCCCGTGCTCGAGGTAGGCGCGGCAGATCGAGGCCGTCCCCTCCGGCCGCAGGGTGAGGCTGCGCCCGCCCTTGTCCTCGAAGGTGAACATCTCCTTGCGGACGATGTCGGTGGACTGGCCGACGCCGCGCTCGAACAGCGCCGTGTCCTCGAAGGCCGGCGTCGCGATCGTCTCGTAGCCGGCGCGGGCGAAGATCTCGGCGGCGGCGCGCTCCAGCCGCGCCCGCCCTCGCGCCTGCTCGGGGAGGACGTCGAAGGTCCCGCGGGGTGCCTGGAATTTGCTCGCCATCGTGCGGCGACCTTAATCCAACCGGCCCGGTCTACCGCGCCAGCGAGCCGAGGAAGGGATTGGTGGCGCGCTCGGTGCCGAGGGTCGTGATCCCCATGTGGCCGGGATGGACGACGGTCTCGTCGGAGTAGGCGTCGAGCAGCTTGCCGATCGAGGCGAGCAGGGTCGGCCCGTCGCCGCCGGGAAGGTCGACCCGTCCGACCGAGCCCTGGAAGAGGACATCGCCGGAGAAGATCGCCTCCTCGCCGCGGACCGCGTAGGTGACGTGGCCGGGGCTGTGGCCAGGGGTGAAGAGGACGTCCAGCTCCAGCCCCGCCAGCTCCAGCGTCTCGCCGCCGCGGACGACCTCGTCGGCGTCGTAGCTCTCGAACGGCCCGAAGCCCTCCCAGGGGACGAAGCGCATGATGTCGGCGAGCAGCGGGAGCTCGATCTCGGGGCAGTAGACCGGCGCCCCGGTCGCCGCCGCCACCGGAGCGACGGCGCCGATGTGGTCGAAGTGGCAGTGGGTGATCAGGATCGCCTCGACCCTCGCGCCGGTCGCCTCGACCGCCGCCAGGATCCGCTCCTCCTCCTCGCCGGGGTCGACGACGAGCAGCCGGTCGGAGCCCTGGCGCCGGAGCAGGAAGCAGTTCTCGGCGACCTGGCCGACCGTGAGCATCTCGACGTCGAGGGTCATCGGGCCTACTGGTCGCCGCGGGTGCGGATCCGCGCCCGCTCGCGCCGCCGCCACATCGCCATGTCGATGAAGTAGCCGGCGGGGACGTAGAAGACCAGCATGAAGGCGCCGAAGAGAAGCGAGGCGACGAGCGGTTTTTTGAAGATCAGGATCAGCAGCACGGCGAAGATGACGGCAGCGAAGATGCCGCGCAGGAACGAGCTGCGCCAGGTCGGCGGCAGGTCCTGCTGCTGCGGAGCCGGCTTGCGGCGGGAGCGGGCGCGCGCTTTCGCCTCCTCGCGGCTGCGGGGCCGACCGGCGCGGGGCTTGGTGTCGATCCGCCCGCCCTGGGTGCCGCGGCGCTTGCGCCGACGCTTGTTCTTCGGCTGGGCCATGGGAAGCGAAATCTAGTAGGGATTGACGAAACCCGCGTGTGCGGCTGGCGAGCGCCGGACCAAGCGGGGCAAGGACGCAGGGAGGCCGAATAGCAGAGCTATTCGGCCGACTGAGGACGCCGCACCGCGCAGTGTCCGCCGCCGCCAGGCGTGCGCGGGGGTTTCGTCAAGCTCTACCGGGTCGCCTCGGCGAGCCGCGCCTCGATCGTGTGACGCCGCGGGTCGAAGCCGCGGATCGGCACGTCGTCCGGGTAGCCGGCGAGCGCCGCCTGCGGGATCAGGCCGACCAGCTCCGCCTCCAGCGGCCGCGCTCCCAGCGGCGCCGCCAGCGCCCGCACCCGCTCGACGACTTCGCCGAGCGGGATGGTGAGCGGATCGTGGACGTTGGTCGAGACCTGGGCGCGGCCGCTGGAGAGCAGGAGGCCGATCGCCCGCACGCCCGTCGGCCCGCCGCCCGCCTCGCGCAGGCCGGCGGCGACGGCCCGGGCGAGCTCGATGTCGTCGCTGTCGAGCTCGACGTTGAAGGCGGCGAGCGGCGGCCGCGCCGTCACCAGGGTGGCGCCGGCCCTGCGGTGCGGCAGGTCGGGCCCGAAGTCCGGCCGCAGCTCCCCCGACTCCATCCGCAGCCAGAGCTCCGCCAGGCCGCCGTTGCGAAAGTAGGCGCGCTCGGCCCGCCCCGGGGCGCGCGCCAGCTCGCCGTAGAGGAAGACCGGGATGCCGAGGCCGCCGATCTGGGTCGCCGCCGCGACCGCCTCCTCGCGCGCCGCCTCGCGGTCGCCCGCCTCGAACCAGACGATCGGGCAGACGTCGAGCGCGCCGATCGCCGGGTGGGCGCCGCGGTAGCGGTCCATCTCGATCGTCTCCAGCGCCTCCTCGGCCCCGGCGGCGAGCGCCTCGACCAGGGCGCCGCCGCTGCCGGCGAGAGTAAAGACGCTGCGCCCGTGGTCGGCGTCGGAGTGGCGGTCGAGCAGGGTCACCCCGCGGGTGAAGGCCCGCTGCAGCCGGCCCAGCCGCTCCTCGTCGCTCCCCTCAGAGACGTTCGGGACCGCGAGCAGTGGCGGCATCGACCCGGCGCCTCAGACCAGCAGGTCGCCGCCGCTGACGATCGTCTCGCCGTCGATCTCGACCGTTGGTTCCAGGACCACGCAGTCGAGGTGGACGGGGACCTGGACGGTGCCGCCGATCGCCGCCGAGGCGCCGAAGGCGACGTGGCAGGTGCCGAGGATCTTCTCGTCCTCGAGGATGTTGCCGGTGAGGATCGCCTCTTCGTTGGTGCCGATCCCGAGCTCGGCGACGTTGGTCCCGTCCTTGCCGTGGGCGGTCAGCAGCTCCATCAGCCGGGCGCCGTCGTCGCCGCTCGCCTCGACCAGGTGGCCTTCGCGGACGGTCAGCGTGACCGGCGACTCGAGCAGGCCGATTTCGGCGATCGAGCCGTCGACGACCAGCGTGCCCTCGGTCGTCCCCTCCAGCGGGGCGATGAAGCCCTCGCCGCAGGGCAGGTTGCCGAAGGCGCCGCGGTTGCCGAGTTCGCCCGCGTCGACGATCCCCATCCGGCCTTCGAGCCCGATCCGCAGGTCGCTGCCGTTGGGGCAGGTGATCCGCACCTCCGCGCCGCGGTTCAGCGCGGTGACGATGGCCCAGCCGCGGCGGCGGATCTCCTCCAGGTCGCCGGTCATCAGCCGGCCCAGCATCTCCTCGGTTACGCCGGGGAGGGTGCCGATGCGAACGCCGGCCTCGCTCGCAACTTTGCGCGCGGCGGTGTGGGAGAGCGACTGGATCGTCGGCGCCAGGACGACGTCGGCCGCGGCCATCGCCGCCGCCACGGCCCGCGGCGGCTCGGCAGCGGCGGAGTCGCGCTCGGAGATGACGGCGAGGGTCGCGTCGGCGCCCTCCCCCTGCGCCTCGATCCGCATCAGCGCGCCGATCTCTTCCGTCACCGGGTTGCAGACGACCAGCACCTCCTCGCCCGGCGAGATCCCCATGCACTGCCGGACGACCGTCTTCACCGCCCTGTCCAGTTCCGCGGTCACCGGTCAACCCTACTCATGATGTGCGGAGAACGCACCCGTTTCCCCTGCAAGTGCCCTATTTGCAGGGCATTAGAAAAGTGCACGTGATTAATGAGCGGACTTCTTGTCTCACTCATCGTCGCGCCGGTGTCCAATGGCCCATGCCTCGAACCAAGCCAGCCCGACCAGCACGACCCCGAAGCCAAGAAAAGGCGGCACCCACCCATCCGGCCGCAAAACCACCAGCGACCCCACCGCAAAAGCGTCCGCAACCAAGAGGAAACCAACCAGCACCGGCCGCATCGCCGACCAGCCACTCCGGGGAGATCCATGGGGCTCCTGCACCGCTACCATCCTCCTCCCCGCCGGAGTAGCTCAGCTGGTTAGAGCAGCGGAATCATAATCCGCGTGTCGGGGGTTCGAGTCCCTCCTCCGGCACTTCCTCAGCGGGCGACTGAGACGATCTTGAAGCTGAGGCGGCGCGGCTGCGAGCGCTGGCCGGTGGCGTCGGTGGCGATGATCGTGGCGCGGTATTTGCCTGGTGCGGCGGGTTTTTTCCCGATGTGGCCGTTCCAGCGCAGGGATTGGCGACCGGATTTCCCCTGGGCGCCGAGGGTCGTCTTCTTGACGAAGCGGGAGCATGGCCTGCCCTTGTCGCGGTTGGCGGGGGTGACCTTGACGCAGCGGGATCCGGTGCCTTTGCCGAGGCGGCGGCCCGGGAGCTTGCGGGCGACGCCGATCGCGATCCCGGCAGGCTCGGAGAGGACGTAGGTGAAGCGGGTGCCGCGCTTGGCTTTGCGGGCCGAGGCCTTGGCTTTGGGCTTGGTGGCCCTGCCGGTCGGGGCAAAGACCTTGTTCGTGATCCCGAAGGCCGAGACGGTCGGCGGCGGGTCGGGGCAGCTCGCTTCCTGGCCGGTGACCTCGAAGGCGCCGATGTCTGGGGCCGCCTGACAGTCGCGGTTGCCGTCGAGCGCCCGGGGGGCGCCGAGCAGGTCCTGCTCGCCCGCCTGCACGACGCTCGCATCGCCGCGGTCGATCAGCGGCGAGGTGTTCTGGAGGACGTAGACGTCCCCGGCGGGATCGACGAAGCCAGGGTCGCCGGCGAGGTTCGAACCGCTGCCCGGCGCGCTTGCGGAGCCGCCGTTTTCCTCGACCCGCGTCTCGAAGTTCGAGTAGGCGGCGTCGATCGTGCCGCCGTCGGCAAAGAGGTCGGCCCGAGGGACCAACTCCGGCGGCGGGTAGTGACGGACGATGGAGTTGCGCAGGCTGACGGTTGCCGCCTCCTCGCCGGCTTCGTGCTTTGCGAAGACAGCCGCCGTGCCGTGGGAGATCAGAGTGCTGCCAAAGATCCTGGCGACCGCTGGCGATTCGCTTTCCGATTCGAGGAACAGCGCTTCCGAGCTGTCGGAGATGACCAGGCTGTCGAACAGCTCCAGTTCGGGGCTTTCTTCCGAGCTGGGATAGACGTAGAGGCCCCAACCTTTGCTCCGCAGGTGACTGCGTCTGATCGTGAGAACGCCGTCGTAGATCCCCGCGGCCTCACCGTTCGAACGGATGTCGACGTCATCGAGAACCACATGGGCGTCGCTCCCGACCGCCACCCCGGTGCCGAAGCTGTCGTCGTTGACGATCTTGGCGTCGGTGATGGTCGCCGTCGTCGTCTCACCGTAGATCCGAACCGCGGTGCCCGGGGCGAGGCCCGCCCCACCACTGAAGTCGCTCCCGGTAGCGCTCAAAGCAACCGGACCCGGCCCCTCCCTCATCTCGAGCCCCTCGCCCCCGGGGCCGATGATTTCGGTTCCCGGTCCGCCTGAGCCGCCGATCACGACGACGTCCTGCAGGGCGAGGCTGGTCGCCACCGAGGTGCTCGGGTCGTACTCGATGCCGCTTCCCCCCAGTTCACCCTGGCTGCCTCCGCTGCCGCCTTTGCCGCCGATCGCCCGCAGGGCGCGGACGGTCCCGCCCCGCCGCAGTTCGAGCGCGTTTTTGCCGAACTGGAAAGCCGACCCGGCAGGCCCCTGGATCACGGTCGTGCCGAGGCCGCCGGGCAGCGATCCGCCCCCTTGTCCGACGAAGACCAAGACCTTTTCGGTGCTGACCGCCTCGGTAAAGGTGCCGGCACCAATCTGGATCGTGTCGCCTTCTCCCGCCTGCCCCACGGCGTAGCCGACCGTCGCGCAGGGTGCGGCGGAGTTGGTGCAGTCGGAACTGTCGCTGCCGCTTTTCTCGACGAAGCGCGTCGCGGCGTCGGCCTCTGCGGCGCCGGCGAGCACGAGGGCGAACACCAGAAGGGCGGCGAGGCGGGACGAGCGCATGGAGGTCGATTATCTGCGCCTCCCCCGTGTGATGCAACCGGCCGTACCCGGAAGTACGGCATAGCAGCGGCGAAAATACGGCAACTTCGCTGATGCGAGGCCTCTTTTGCACTCGTACGTTGGGTGGGCAACGTCAAGCACACGAATGGAGGCAAGAAATGCAGCTCTACGGAATTCTTCGTCGCAACGGTTGGCGGACTCCGGCGGATTTGGAAGCGGCCGGGAAGAAATCGGCTGAAGTGGGCGATCAGCCTGGCTCGGGGGTGCGGTGGATCCGCTCTTACGCGCTCGGCGAGGAGAGCGGTGAGATCGGCACGTTCTGCGTCTACGAAGGCGAGAGCCCCGAGACGGTGCGGGCGCATGCGGAGGCCTCGGGCCTGCCGTGCGACGAGATCGTCCCGATCATCGACACGGTCGCCGTCCGGCCCGACCCGGTGCCGGCCACGCACTAACGGCCTGGACATGCCGAGAGCGGGGCGCTTTTGTCAACTTGTGGTTTACAAAGGCGCCCCGCCCCTCGTGCCTAGACTGAAGCGGCGATGAGCAAGCGGAGTCCCTTGGTCGGCCGGGAGAGCGAGCTCGCGGAGCTGGCCGAGGCCGCCGAGCAGGCCCGGCTCGGCAACGGCTCGATCCTCCTCCTCGCCGGCGAGGCCGGCGTCGGCAAGAGCAGCCTCGCCGAGGCGGCGACGGACGGCTTCGACCTGGTCCTGCGGGGAGCGGCCTCGAACGGGGTCACCGTCTCCTACGGGCCGATCGTCGACGCGCTGCGCTCGCGGCTGCGGGACGAGCCCGAGGCGCTCGACGACTGCGGGCCGCTCCTCCCCCACCTCGCCCTCCTCCTCCCCGAGCTCGGCCAGGCG
>Ga0157284_10000070_pt1 | contig 14609 bp, 6 predicted proteins | sample NitcycUS059202B1_FD_108392 | JGI IMG/M metagenome (GOLD analysis project Ga0157284, IMG submission 108392) | Soil microbial communities from Arlington Agricultural Research Station in Wisconsin, USA - Nitrogen cycling UWRJ-S059-202B-1 | ecosystem: Environmental > Terrestrial > Soil >... | reverse complement strand
GGGGCGCCGTTACGCACCATCAGGTTGTCGGCGAGGACGATCTTGCGGACCGCGGCGGGCTGGTCGTTGACGAAGAAGCCCTGGCAGCGGTTGTCGTGCACGTAGTTGCGGCGGAAGTAGAGGCCGTCGCCGCCCCAGACCGACTGCAGGCAGTCGGAGTGGTTGCCGTTCTCGCGCACGTTGGTGATCTCGTTGCCTTCGACGAGGACGCCGTAGGGGTCGCGGTCGCCGCTGTCGTGGTAGCGGTTGAGGCGGATCGCGTCCTCGCCGAAGGGGCCGACGAACTTGTTGCCGGCGATCGTCGTGTCTGAGATGTAGGTGCTGGTGGTGGGTCCGGCTTCGACCCCGAAGTAGCCGCCGCCGATGCGGTTGTGGAGGACCGAGATCTTGCGCGAGCCCGGCTCGATCGTGATTTCGCCCTCGACGTCGAAATCGGCGAGGGCGAGGTGCGAGCCGCGCAGGGTGGCGCTGGCGATCGTCGCCTTGCCGGGATGGGCGGCGCGAACCGTGACGCCGGCCCCGGAGGAGGTGACCGCGAGCCTCAGCTCGCCGTAGCTGCCGTCCCTCAGGCAGAGCGCCGTGCCTGGCCGGGCCTCCGCGGCCTGCGCCCGCAGCGCCTCGGGGTTGGTGAGCGTGGCGTCGCAGGGCCGGTGCTCGGCGTGGCGAGCGTCAAAAGCGCCCTTGGCGTGGGCGTTGCCCTGACTGCCGTCGTCGCCGAGCAGCAGCACGATGGCCGCCGCGACGGCGGCCAAGGCGAGGGCGACAAGGGTCAGCGACCTGCGCGAAGCGAAGCTTCTGCTCACACCCTGATCAACGGTCAGGGACCGTAGTGAACTTCCGCGGGAGCCCAGTCGACGCCGCGGTTGCTGCCGGAGATGCGGTAGTCGTCGGCGGCGGGGTTGGCGAAGGAGAGGCTGCAGGCCGTCGTCTCGCCGGGGCGGGAGGAGGGCCAGCTGCCTTCGCGGACGCAGACGGTGTTTTCGGTCAGGCCGATCCCACTCATGTTGGTGTCGGTCCAGAGCCGGTAGATCACGTTGTTGGAGATCTGGGTGTCGACGCCGGTGCCCTCGCGGAAGGCGGCAATCGAGTCGTAGCCGTCGCCCCAGATCGTGTTCCGCTTCATCTTGAAGCCCGAGTAGGGACCGAAGACCTGGAAGTACATCGGCTGGCCGCAGCTGGTCAGCGGCGGCCCGCACGGTTCCTTGTTGCGAAGGAAGAGGTTGTCTTCGACGCTGATCCCGGCGATCGGTCCGGAGACGCCGCCGAGGCTGGCCTGGTCCTTGACGAAGAAGCCCTGGCAGCGGTTGTCGTGGAGGTAGTTGCGGCGGAAGACGATGTGGTCGCCGACCCAGACCGTCTGCAGGCAGTCGGAGTGGTTGCCGTTCTCGCGCACGTTGGTGATCTCGTTGCCTTCGATCAGGATCCCGACCCCGTCGCCGTTGGCGTCGTGGTAGCGGTTGAGGTGGATCGCGTCCTCGCCGAAAGGCCCGATCAGTTCGTTGCCGATGATCTTGGTGTCGTTGCAGGTGGTGGTCGAGGAGGGACAGCCGTCGATTCCCTGGCCGCCGCCGGTGACCCGGTTGTGTTCGACGGTCATTCCCGAGGCGCCGGGCTGGATCGTGACGCTGGAGGTGGAGACGAAGCGGGCGAGGGTCAGGTTCGAGCCCTGGAGGCTGGCGCCGGCGATCGTCGCTTTGCCGGCGTGGGCGGCCCGCAGGGTAACCCCAGGCGCGGCCTTGGTCGCTTCCAGGCTGACCTTGCTGTAGCTGCCGTCGGCGAGGCAGACCACCGTGCCGGGCGCGGCGCCGGCGACGCTCGACTGGGCGGCGGAGACGCTGGAGACGGTCGTGTCGCAGGTTTCGTCCGGGGGCGGAGGAGGCGGGGGCGGCGCCGTTTCGGCTTCGACGGTCCAGCTGCGGGAGGCGGGGGTCGGGTCGACGTTGCCGGCACCGTCGGTGGCGCGCACCGAGAAGGTGTGGGAGCCGACGGCAAGGCCCGAGTAGGACTTCGGCGAGACGCAGGCGGCAAAGCTGCCGCCGTCGAGCTTGCACTCGAAGCTCGTGCCGGCCTCAGTCGCGGCGAAGGCGAACGCTGCGCTGGTCGAGGTGGTGGTGCCGGAAGGCCCGCTCTGGATCGAGGTGTCGGGCGGAGTCGTGTCGGCTGGCGGTTCTTCCACCGGAGGTTCTTCGACTGGCGGTTCTTCAACCGGAGGCGGAGGCGGGGGCGGAACCGCGATCGTCCAGCTCCACGTCGCCGGGGTCGGGTCGACGTTGCCGGCCCTGTCGGTCGCCCTGACCGCGAACTGGTGGGCGCCGGTGAGCAGGCTGGTGTAGGCCTTCGGCGCTTTGCAGCGACTCCACCTGCCGCTGTCGACCTTGCAGCCGAAGGTGACGCCGCTCTCGTTCGAGCTGAAGCCGAAGCTGGCGCTGGTCGCGGTCGTGGTCGCGGCCGGGCCGCTGGAGATCGTCGTTTCCGGTGCGGTGGTGTCGCCCCCCGAGGGCCGGGTCTTGCTGGTCCCCGACGTTTCCGTCGTCGTCGACTGGTCGCCGCTCGTCCGGAAGGGACTGACCGCGGTTGCCTCGCCGATGCCCATGCGGCCCTTGGCGGTCCCCGCCCGGGCATGTGCCTCGTCGGCCTTGCCGACAAACGCGTGCAGGGGGCCGCGCCCGAATGCAAGCGAGGCCAGCACGCCCAAAGCGACGAGCGCGAGGGCGCTGGCGAGAAGCACCGCGGCGCGGCGCGTTTGAATTGCGCGACTGATCGAGAGCAACGACGGCTCCTTTGGCATGGGCTGTTGAATCGGCACCACGCCACCCCTTAAGAACTTCTTCCCATTTCGTACCAACAGATGTACGAGTACAGGAGGGCGTACCCCGGCCCCGGGTGTCAAAAACCGCCATGTAGGAGTTGTCAGTCGCGCCCAGGCACGGGCCGGGCGCGGAAAAAAGTTGGCCTAGGGACCGAAATGGACTTCGGCCGGCGCCCAGTCGATGCCGCGTCCGGAACCGGGAAGGCGGAAGTCATCGCTGGCCGGATCACTGAAGGCGGGGGAGCAGTCCACGACCTCGTTCAGCACCGACAACGGCCAGGCTCCGCCGCTCGCTTCGCGACTGCAGCGGGTGTTGTCGGCGTAGGTGATCGCCGTGAGATCGGTCGACGTCCAGAGGCGTTCGACGACGTTTCCTTCGATCCGGGTGTCCAGCCCGGTCCCCTCCTGGAAGGCGGCGGTGACGTCCTCCTGCCAGATCGTGTTACGTCGCATCGTCACCCCTCGTAGGGGCCGAAGACGTGGAAGTAGGCGGGCTGGGCAAGCGAGGCGCTCGCGAGCAGGAGGGCTGCCAGGGAGCTCAGGGCGACACGGCTACCTGGCCGCGAAGTGCTGGGCGATCTGGGTTGCGGTCAGGGCCTGGTTGTAGATCGCGACCTCGTCGAGGGCGCCGGCGCCGAACAGCGAGTTGCCGTTGCGGGACATGAAGTTGAGGGTCGAGTTGGCGAAGTTGCCCGCCCCGGTCCCGCTCGATCCCTTGACGAAGGAGACCGCTTGGCCGTCGACGTAGGGGAGGATCTGCTGGCCGGCGATCGCGGTCGTGTTGAACACGAACGCGTAGTGGTGCCAGACGCCGGCCGAGGGGCGGGTGAAGTAGACGTTGTTGCGGGAGCCGTTGCGACCGAGCGCGACTTCGAAGCGGCTGCTCGAGGTGGTCGAGTTCGGGTTGACGACGAAGGCGCCGTTGTTATTGGTGTTGTTGGCGGTGAACTCGAAGGCGAGGTCGTCGTTGTTGGCGTTCGAGGTCCATCGCATCCAGAACTCGATCGTCACCCGGGCGGTGCCGGAGAGGTTGACCGAGGCTGCCGCGTTGTCGTTGGTGCCGTCGAAGCTCGCGGCGGTGTTCGGATCGAGCGTGAGGTTGCCAGCCGTGCCGAGCGTGACCCCGTTGCGGGCGGTCGCGGTGCGGCCACCAACCGAATCGGCCAGCGACGTGCCCGAGGTCTCGCCGAGGCGCCAGTAATCGATCAGGCCGGCGGTCGAGCGGACGGCGTTCTCGTAGGACGCGCGGACCGTGACCGTGCGGGTGGTCGTCCCAGTCGCCCCGAGGTTGTCGGTCACCCGCAGCCCGACCGTGCGGCTGCCGCCCGTTGCGTAGGAGCTGCTGGCGGTGGCGGTGGTGCCGGTGTCGGTCTCGTAGGTCCCGTTGCCGTCGAGGTCCCACTCGTATTTGGCGATCGTGCCGTCGGGGTCGGTGGAGGCGGCGGCGTTGTAGCTCACCGTCTGGCTGGTCAGCGCCGGGTTCGGCGTCGCCGTGAAGGACGCCGTTGGGGTGCGGTTGGTGACGGTCAGCGTGCGGGTCGTGGTTGCCGTCGCCCCGTTGCTGTCGGTGACCCGGAGGCCGATCGTCAGCGTCGCCACGGCGGCGTAAGAGCGGCTGGTCGAGCTGGTGGTGCCGGTGCTCGTCTCAAAAGTGCCGTTGCCGTCGAGGTCCCACTCGTATTTGGCGATGGTGCCGTCCGGATCGCTCGAACCCGAGCCGTTGAAGGTCACCGTGGTCCCGGTCGGAGCCGGGTTCGGCGAGACCGTGAACGAGGCGGTCGGGGTGCGGTTGGTGACGGTCAGGGAGCCGGTCGTGGTCGCAGTGGCGCCGCTGTTGTCGGTGACGCGCAGCCCGATCGTCCTGACGCCGGAGGTGGCGAAGGTGCGGCTGATCGTCGCCGTGGTCCCGGCGTTGGTCTCATAGGTCCCGTTGCCGTCGAGGTCCCACTCGTATTTGGCGAGCGTGCCGTCGGGGTCGGTGGAGCCGCTGGCGTTGAGGCTGACCGAGGTCCCGGTCGGCACCGGGTTCGGGGTCGCGGTGAAGGAGGCCGCCGGCGCCCGGTTCTGGGCGGTGACGGTGCGGGTCGCGGTCGCCGTGGCGCCGCCGTTGTCGGTCACCCGCAGGCCGACGGTGCGGGCCCCCGGGGTGGCGTAGGCGGTCGTCGCGCTCGCCGTCGTGCCGGTGCTCGTCTCGTAGGTCCCGTTGCCGTCGAGGTCCCACTCGTAGTTGGCGATGCTGCCGTCGGGGTCTTTGGATCCGGCGGCGTCGAAGGTCACGGTGGTGCCGGTCGGTGCCGATTCGGGCGTCGCGGTGAAGGAGGCAGTGGGCGGGGTGTTCTGGACGACCAGGGCTTTCGTCGCCGTCGTGACGCCGCCCTCGTTGTCGGTCACCCGCAGCCGGATCGTCCGTTCGCCGACGGTGCCATAGGAGCCGCTGATCGCCGCGGTGGTGCCGGTATCGGTCTCGTAAGTGCCGTCTCCGTTCAGGTCCCACTCGTATTTGGCGATCGTCCCGTCCGGGTCTTTGGAGGCCGCCGCGTCGAAGGTGACGGTGGCGCCGACCGAAGCGGGGTTCGGGGCGACCGTGAAGGAGGCCGACGGCGGGCTGTTCTGGATCGTCACCGTGCGGGTGGTTTTCCCCGTCGCGCCTTTGCCGTCGACGACCTTGAGGCCGATCTGGAGGTCCCCGGCGGTGGCGTAGGAGCGGGTGATCGAGGCGGCGTTGCCGGTGTCGGTCTCGAAGGTCCCATTGCCGTCGAGGTCCCAGAGGTAGCGGGCGATGCTGCCGTCGGGGTCTTTGGAGCCGGCGGCGTTGAAGCTGACGGTCTGGCTGGTCAGCGCCGGGTTCGGCGTCGCCGTGAAGGACGCTTCCGGGCTCGCGTTGGGGATCGAGAGATCGAACTGGTTGGCGACTTCCGTTGCGCTCAGCGCCCGGCCGAAGAGCGCCACCTCGTCGAGGTCGCCGGCGCCGAAGAGGCCGCTCCCGGCCCGCGACATCATCCAGAGGGTGGCGTCGGCAAACGGTTCGGCCCCGGTGCCGCTCTCGACCTTGGTGTAGGCGACGGGCCCGCCGTCGACATAGGGGACCACCTGCTGCGCCGCCGGCGCCTGCGTGTCGAGGACGAAGGCGTAGTGGTGCCAGGCTCCGGCCGAAGGCCGGGGGAAGACGGAGACGTTGCGCGAGGAGCCCATCCCGATGCCAACGGCGAAGCTGCCGTAGCTGCTGTTGGGATCGATCAGGAAGCCGCCGGGGGTGCCGTTGAAGTTGTCGGTCAGCTCCATCGCCAGTTCGTCGTTGTTGGTCCAGGCGTCCCACTTCAGCCAGAAGGAGACGGTGAGGGCGGTTTTGCCTCCCAGCTGCACGGGGGCGCTGGCGGCGTCTTTGATCCCGTCGAAGCTGACGGCGGTGTCGGGATCGCCGCTGAGGGCGCCGGCGGCGCCAAGCGTCGGTTCGCCGCCGGTGGTGCCGTTGTGCGAGCCGGCGCTATCGAGCAGGGCCGGGCCGACCGCCTCGCCGAGGCGCCAGTAGTCGAGCAGCCCCGAGGTCGCCAGCACGCCTTCGGCGTAGCTGGGCTGTTTGGTCCCTTCTTCTTCGCTCGCTTCGCCTTCGACCGTCAGCACCCGCACCGCCGTGCCGGTGGCGCCTTTGTCGTCGGTCACCCGCAGGTGGACGCTGACCGCCGCCGCTTTCGCGTAGGTGCTGCTGGCGAGGGGCGAGGTGCCGGTGTCGGTCTCGTAGCTGCCGTTGCCGTCGAGGTCCCACTCGTATTTGGCGATCGTCCCGTCGGCGTCGCTGGAAGCGGAGGCATCGAAGTTGACCGCCGCCCCGACTTTGGCCGAGCCCGGCGCCTGGAAGGTCGCGGTCGGCCGTTTGTTGACGCTTTCGCTGTTGAAGTGTTCGGCCACGGTCGCGGCGCTGAGGGCGCGGTCGTAGAGCGCCACCTCGTCGAGGTCACCGGCGCCGCGCAGTTCGCTCGCCGCCCGCGACATCAGGTAAAGCGTCGATTTGGCGAAGGACGGAGCGCCGGTGCCGGTGTCGGCCTTGGTGTAGGCGATCGGTTGGCCGTCGACGTACGGAATCACCTGTTCGGTCGCCGGGGCGGTGCTGTCGAGCACGAAGGCGTAGTGGTGCCAGGCTCCGGCCGAGGGCCGGGTGAAGAAGACGTTGTTCCGGGAAGCGCCGCTGCCGATCCCGACGCCGAAGGTGCCGCCGAACTGCGGCGAGTTGGGGTCGACGAGGAAGCCGCCGGGGACGCTGTTGAAGTTGCCGGTGAACTCCATCGCCAGGCGGTCGTCGTTGGCGTAGGCGTTCCATTTGAGCCAGAACTCGACCGTGACGGCGCCTTTGCCGCTGAGGTCGACCGGAGCGCTGGCGGCGTCGTCGACGCCGTCGAACCGGACCGCCTTGTCGCTGTCGTGGGGCACGCCGCCGGCGACGCCGAGGGTCGGGCCGCCGACCGAGGTTGCGGTGCTGGTGCCGACGAGGTCGGCGAAGCTGGCGCCGGCGGTCTCGTTCAGGCGCCAGTAGTGGACCAGCCCCGGCGTGTCGAGCACGGTCGGGCTGTAGTTGCTGACGACTTCTTCTTCGGGCGGTTCTTCGCCTTCGACCGTGACCGTGCGGGTGGTGGTGCCGGTCGCCCCTTCGTTGTCGGTGACCCGCAGCCCGACGACGACGTTGCCGCCGCTGGCGTAGCTGCGGCTCGCGGTCGGGGTGGTGCCGGTATTGGTCTCGAAGCTACCGTTGCCGTCGAGGTCCCATTCGTATTTGACGACGGTCCCGTCGGGGTCTTTCGAGGCGGAGGCGTCGAAGCCGACCGATTCCCCGACTTTGGCGGTGAGCGGCGCCGTGAAGCTCGCCAGCGGGCGCCGGTTGGCGACGTCGCTGTTGAAGTGTTCGTCGATCGTCGCCGCGTCGAGGGCACGGTCGTAGATCGCCACCTCGTCGAGGTCGCCGGGGCCCCAGAGTTGGTTCGCCGCCCGCGACATCAGGTAGAGGGTCGAGTTGGCGAAGTTGCCGGCGCCGGTGCCGGAGTCGAGCTTGGTGTAGGTGATCGGTTTGCCGTCGACGTAGGGGATGATCTGCTGCGCCGCCGGCGCCGCGCTGTCCATGACGAAGGCGTAGTGGTGCCAGACGTTGGCCGAGGGCCGGGCGAAGAAGACGTTGTTGCGGGAGCCGCCGAGCCCGAGGCCGACGCCGAAGGTGCCTCCCAGCTGCGGCGCGTTCGGGTCGACGAGGAAGCCGCCGGCTTCTTCGTTGAAGTTTTTCGTCAGCTCCATCGCCAGCCGGTCGTCGCCGCTGTAGGCGTTCCACTTGAGCCAGAACTCGACCGTCACCGCGCGGGTTTTGGAGAGGTCGACGGCGGCGCTGGCGGCGTCGTTGACCCCGTCGAAGCGGGCCGCTTTGTCGGCGTCGTTGGGAATGCCACCGGCGACCGCCAGGGTCGGTTCGCCGACGCTGGCCGCGTTGCTGCCGCCGACTTTGTCGGCGAAGCTGCTGCCGGCGGTCTCGTCCAGGCGCCAGTAGTGGGCCAGCCCCGGCGTGTCGAGCACGATCGGGCTGTAGTTGCTCACCCCGTTGCTGACGACGGTGATCGTCGCCGCCGCGGTCCCAGTCTTGCCGCCGTTGTCGGTGACGCGCACCTTCACTTCGAGTTCGCCGGCGACCGTGTAGGTGTGGCTGGCGCTCGGGGTCGTCCCGGTGTTGGTCTCGAAGCTGCCATCGCCGTTCAGGTCCCACTCGTATTTGGCGATCGTCCCGTCGACGTCTTTCGAGCCGGCGGCGCTGAAGCTGACGGCTTCGCCGGTCAGCGGCGCGTTCGGGGTGGCGACGATCGCCGCCGTCGGCGGCTGGTTGTCGATCACCGTCAGGGTGCGGACGGCGAGGTCGGTGGCGCCGCCGTTGTCGGTCACTCGCAGGCGGACGTTGACTTCGGCCTCGCTGGAGTAGCTGCGGGTCGCTTTCGGGTTGGTGCCGGTGTTGGTCTCGAAGCTGCCGTCGCCGTCGAGGTCCCATTCGTATTTGACGACGGTGCCGTCGGGGTCGCTGGAGGCGGAGCCGTCGAAGGTGACCTGGTTGTTGGTTTTGACCGGGTTCGGCGTCGCCGTGAAGCTGCCGTTGGGGGCGCGGTTGGAGCCGCCCGGGTCGAGGGTGATCCCTTCCGGGGTTTCCGGCTGGGCCCCCATGTCGGAGAGGACGTTGTAGGTCGCCTGTTCGATCCGGTCGTCGGATTCTTCGGCGAGCCCCTCGGCCCATTGCATCGTGCCGCTGGCGAAGACCAGGGCGCCGCTGGCGGCCTGGTACTTGACCGCGTTGACGGTGCCCGGCTGACCCGGGGGCGGGGTGGTGTTGCGGAGCCGTCCCTCGTCCTGCAGCCAGGAGTTGTCGGCGGCCGTCTGCACGTTGCTGGAGCTGAGCCTGATCACGTCGGTCGGCTGGTGGGCGAGGTACTGCGCCTGGGTCGGGATCGCGTCCCACTCCCAGCCGACCAGCCTGGTGCCGATGTTGGTGGAGGTGTTTTCGGCGACGCCGGTGTTGCGCCAGATCCGGTCGGCGGCGAATTCGTCGCTGGCGTTGCCGGCGGGGACCGTCAGCGGGAAGCTTTTCGAGTCGTTGTCGCCGACGTACATGACGCCGAACAGTTCGTTCTCCGGCCGGTCGGGCCCGACCCGGCCGCCGGGCGGCGCCGCGGGGTCGCCGGGAGGGGCGCCGTTGTCGCGGAAGGTCGTCGTCGAGTTCTGCGGGTTGTCGTCGGCGGTCCCGGCTTTGCCGTCGAGCCCGAGGGCGTCGTCGGCGGTGCCCAGGAGGCCGTCGGGGCCCCAGTCGTTGGCGCTGACGGTGCCGTTGCCGGAGGAGCCGCTGCCCTGGACGGTCTTGTAACAGACGAGGGTGCGGTTGCCGTCCTCGTAGCGGACCTTCCAGTAGGCGGTGTTGGCGCTGAAGGAGGCGATGTTGACGCCGGCGTCGCGGGCGGCGAGGAAGCCGTCGAACTGCGGCAGCGACCAGTACTCGGAGTGGCCGGAGACGACGATCGTGTCGTGGTCTCGCAGCTGGGCCGGGTTGGCGTGGACCTGGACGTCGTCGCTGTAGGAGACGTCGTAGCCCTGCTTCTCGAGCCAGAAGAGGAGTTCGAAGTCGGGCCCGAGGAACCAGTTCAGCTGCGCGCCGGCTTGTTCATAGGGCCGGTTGAAGGAGACCTTGACCGCGCGGTCGGTGCCGGAGACGGTGTTTTCGCCCGCGTAGCCCCAGTAGAGGGACTTGCCGCCGAAGAGGTTGTAGGCCTGGTAGTCGGCGACGGGAAGGACGTAGAGCAGCTTCGAGGGAGTCGCCCGTTTGTCGTCGCGGACGGTGAAGACGACGTGGGTCTGGTCGCCGGTGGAGGCGGTCAGCTTCGCCAGGTAGACGCCGGAAGCGGGCAGGGCGGTACCGGGGATCGTGTAGGTGGCGGCCCAGTTGCCGCAGTCGACCAGCCCCGTCGTGGTGTCCATCGCTTTGCAGGTGTAGTCGTTGTTGATCGCGACGTTGGAGGCGCTGTGGACAAGGCGTCCGCCGGTGCCGCCGTAGTAGCCCATCCGGTAGACCTGGATGTTGACCGTCCGGGTCGGGGAAACCGGGCCGTTGCGGCCGATCTTGAGGGTCGCGCTTTCGCCGAGGTCGACGCTGGAGCGGGTCGGGAAGCCGCCGAGGTTTTTGCTGTAGTCGCCGATTTGCCAGGCCGAGGAACCGGTTTTGCACTGGTTCTCGTTGACGACCGGGTTCGGGTTCGGGCAGACGGCCGCGCCGGCCTTCGCCGGCCCGATTGCCGCGGTGAGGAGGATCAGCCCGATCACGCAGGCGAGCAGTTGACGCACAGTCCAATTTTCCCAGCGGAGGGCCGGTTGAAAGTCCCAAATACGGCCAGTTCTGGCGCTCATCCGAATCAAGTTCCTCCTACGGCCCGCTCGGCCGTGCGGCGCACTCGGAGCGCGCCGATCGCATTGCTGGGGATTGGCAGAACGCGCCGCGTCAGCTCCGCGACGTCGTTCCAGACGACTGGGAAGAGGCTGCGCAGGGCAGCCAGGTAGACGGCGCCGCCGGCGGCGCCGACCGCGACCAGGAAGATCGGCACCGGCGCTTCCAGCCCGCGCGCCAGCTCCGCCGCGGGGAAGGCGACCGCGAGCAGGAGCAGGCTGCAGGCGGCGGCCGGAAGCAGGTCGGTGACGAGGCGCCGGACCGGGATCTCCAGCACGCGGCGGAAGAGGACGCCGTAGACGGCGACGAGGAGGACGAGGTGGACGCCGACGACGCCGAGGGCGAGCGCCGTCACCCCCTGCGGGGCGACGATCCAGGAGACGAGGAGGTAGAGGCTCAGCAGGGCGACGTTGAAGACGAGGAGCGCCCGCGGCTTGCCGGCGGCGAGCATGATCTGCGGGTAGCCGGTGAGGACGGCGGCGATCATCCCGGCGACGCAGAGGATCTGGACCGGGCCGGCGGCCGGTGCCCAGCGCTCGCCGAAGAGCCAGGGGACGAGGTCGGGGGCGACGACGATCAAGAGCGCCAGCAGCGGCAGCAGCACCGCCGCGTGGATCCGGGTCGCCCGCTCGTGGAAGCTGCGCAGCTGGCCGAGGTCGCTGGTCCGGGCGTAGACCGGGAAGGCCAGCCGGATCATGATCCCGCTGATCTTTTCCTGGTAGATGACGCCGAGCTGGAAGGCGCGCCAGAAGATTCCGACCTGGGCCGCGCTGAGGCGCACGGCGGCGACCGCGAGGGTGGCGTTGGTGATCGCCACCGAGGTGAGGCCGGCGCCGGAGGCCGGCGCCCCGAAGGCCATCACCTCGCGCAGCGCCCCCCGGTGCCAGAGCGGCGCCGGCGGCGGTGCGGCGAAGAGGAGGAGGACGGTCGTGACCACCGACCCGCAGAGGGCGCCGAGGACGATCGCCGGGGCATCGAGCCCGGAGCCGGCCGCCAGCCCGACGGCGGTTGCGGACCCGATCCCCAGCGAAAGCATTTCGATCAGGCTGATGCGGCGGAAGTCGAGCCGGCGCCAGAGCAGGCTGCGGGAGACGGCGCCGATCCCGGCGAGGAGGAAGACCGGCGAGATCATCACCAGCAGGCGCGCCGGCCCCTGGCCGAAGAGCGGTTCGCCGACCGGGCGGGCGAGGGCGACGACGAGGCAGGTGAGGAGGACGCCGGTGAGGAGGCTGGCGAGCATCGCCGCCTCGCCGTGGGCGGGCTCGATCGTCTTGCGCTGGACGAGGGCGCTGCCGAACCCCTCGAAGGTGAGGATCACCGCCAGCGGCACCAGGATCAGCGGCACCACCGCTTCGCCAAACCCCGACGGGGGGATCAGGCGGGCGAGGGCGACCGCCGCGGCGAAGGTGACCACCTCGATCCCGATCCGGGCCGCGGTGGTCCAGCGCACGCCGGCGACGGCGGCGCGCTTCAGCTCGTCCTGGGAGATCTCTCCCCGGTCGTGATCCGGTTGCCTCACGCAAGACCAACGGCTGGTGTGGCGAGCGACTTGCGCAAGCGTGGGGCACTCGCGCGCGTTTCTCTAGTGCGGATGAGCGCGAAGCACGCGATCTACACCTTCGACGACATGACCTGGGCGGCGGCACAGCGGCGCGGCATGTGCTTCCCCCAGGACCAGCTGGTGCTGGCGATGCTGCGCGAGCCGGCGATCGAGCGGCTGCTGATCTGCGACCGCCCCCGTAGCGCCCCCGTCAAGTGGGTCAAGGACCTGGTCGAGCGTCCGGCCCGGTTCGAGGCGAGCGAGCGAGCGCGGCTCTGGCAGCCGCTGCGGCTGCGCCGCCAGGACCCGACTGGGGTCGCCGCCCTGCGGCGCGCCTACGCCAAGTACGACCGGCGCCTGCAGCGGGTGGCGGAGCGGGCGGGGCTGGAGCGGCCGGCAGTGATCACCTCGCAGCCGCTGCTCGCCGGCTTCGCCGAGCTCGAGTGGGCGGGGCCGGTGACCCTCTACGCCAGCGACGACCTCGCTGCCCATCGTGACTACCAACCCTGGCGGGACGGCCTGCGAGCGGCCTATCGAGCGGTGGGGGAACGCGGCCGCCGGGTCTGCGCGGTCAGCAACGCGATCCTCGAGCGGATCGACCCGCGAGGGCCGGCCGCCGTGGTCCCGAACGGGGTCGACCCTCGGCTCTGGGTCGAGCCGGGGCGGGCGCCGAGCTGGTTCCCGGAGCTGCCGGGACCGCGCTTCCTCTACGTCGGCACCCTCGACGACCGCCTCGACGTCGCGGCGATGCGGGCGGTGGCACGGGCCTGGCCAAACGGCTCGGTCGTCCTCGTCGGGCCGCTGGCCGACCGCTCCCACCTGGGGCCGCTCCTGGCCGAGTCCAACGTCACCCTCCACGGCGCCGTCTCCCGCGAGGAGGTCGCCGCCCTCGCCCATGCCGCCGACGCCTGCCTCGTCCCGCACCGCCGCACGCCGCTGACCGAAGCGATGAGCCCGCTGAAGCTCTACGAGTACCTGGCCTCGGGGACGCCGACCGTGGCCACCGACCTCGAGCCCGTCCGCCGCGTCGACGGCCCCGTCCTGCGGGTACCGCCCGGCGGGGACTTCGTCGCCGGGCTGCGCCTGGCGTTGGCCGCCGGCCCGGCCGCCGAGGCCGACCGCCGCCGCTTCATCGCCGCCAACTCCTGGTCGGCGCGGACCGCCGAGGTGCTGGCGCTAGCGCTCGGCGACGAGGTGCAGGCAGTCGCCCTCGAAGAGGCGGTCGCTGAGAAATAGCAGCGGCGCGAGCGCCCAGGCGAGGAGGCGGAAGCCGCGCCCCTCGTAACGGAGGCTGCCCACCGTCGCGTACTGCAAGCTGCCGAGCGGGCTGGGGCGCATCGAGGCGGCGGTGGTCTCGAGCGGGCGCAGGCCGGTGGCCTCGACCAGCGTCGCCAGCGAGTCGCGGTCGAAGTGCTGGAGGTGGCGGGGCAGGTCGAGCTGGAACCAGGCCGAGCCGAAGAGGCGGCGGTGCCAGCTGCCGAAGTTGGGGACGGCGATCGCCAACAGGCCGCCTGCTTTTAACAGCCGGGCGGCTTCTTCCACCGCCCGGGCGGGATCGTCGATGTGCTCGAGCGAATGGTTGAAGAGGATCGCGTCGAACTCGCCCGCCTCCCAGGGAGCGTCGGCGAGGGTCCCGGTCACCGCTTCGACCCCGCGCGCACGCGCGTGCTCGGCCGCCGTCGCCGAGGGCTCGATCCCGGCGACGCTCCAGCCGCGCCGGGCGAAGACGGCGGCGAGGTCGCCGACGCCGCAGCCGACGTCGAGCAGCCGTCCCGGCGGGCGCTTCCAGACCCGGCGGTAGGGGCCGAAGCGGGCGATCGCCTGCCGCTGCAGGTCGCCGACCCGTTCTCCCAGCGAGGGTCGGCCGCTGAGGTTGGGCTCGTAGGCGCTGTAGCTCTCGGGGTAGTAGGTCGCGAAGTCCTCGGGGCGCAGCCGCGGGTGCGTGAAGGCGAGGCCGCAGGCGGGGCAGGCGAGCACCTCGAAGTGCCCAGGCGCCCCGGTCAGCCGGTCGTGTCCCTCCAGCAGCACGGCCGGCCGCTCGGTCACGGTTCCGCAGCCCGGACAGGCGCTCACAGGCTCAGTCTCCCGCTGCGGTCGTGCGCGAGCACGAAGACGATCGCCGCGATGAAGCAGAGCAGGTAGGGCAGCTGCGGGAAGGAGAGGAAGTCGAGCAGGGCGCCGCTGACCAACGCGACGCAGATCGAGACCGAGGCGGCCATCGCCGGCGGCCCGCGGTCGGGGTCGCCGGAGCGGGCGACGCGGTTGGCCTCCAGGAAGGAGGTGACGAGGATCGAGAGGTAGGCGACCAGCCC
>Ga0157284_10000068_pt1 | contig 14708 bp, 4 predicted proteins | sample NitcycUS059202B1_FD_108392 | JGI IMG/M metagenome (GOLD analysis project Ga0157284, IMG submission 108392) | Soil microbial communities from Arlington Agricultural Research Station in Wisconsin, USA - Nitrogen cycling UWRJ-S059-202B-1 | ecosystem: Environmental > Terrestrial > Soil >... | reverse complement strand
TCATGCTGGCGCCCCTCGTCGTCTTCGCCACCGTCTTCGCGATCGGCTGGCTCTCGGCGCGGCGCGCCGGTGCCGACGCGCGGCTCGCTCTCGCCCGCACCGTTCGTGCGGCGGCGGTCACCACCGTTGCCGTCTGGGCCCTCGCCCTGCTGGCGCGCGTGGACGCCCAGGCCGGCGGCCTGCTCGGCTTCCACATGGCGCCGGACGGCGCCGCGCTGCTGTGGCGGGTTCCGCTCGTCGCCTTCGCCGGTTGCTGTGTCGGCAGCCTCGCCTGGATGCTGGCGCACGGGGCCGACTCGCGCCGTCAACTCGTCGCCGCCCTGCGGCCGTCGAGCTGGCTGCCGATCCTCGACCGCCCCGCTTGGGTCCACCAGGGACTGACCTGGCGCGCCGCTCTGGGGCTGGGCTTCGCCGCCCTGCCGATCCTGGCGATCGCGATGGGCGCGACCGGCGCCCCCAGCTCTGCCGCGCCGAACGAAGTCAGCCTGGCGCCGATCGCCAAAGCGGCCGAAGAACGCCTCGAACGCGACAGTAGGCACGACGAGAACGTCGCGGTCACGGCCAACCCGAACACGCTCGCGATCGACACGGCGACCATAGAAACGCCGCTCGCCGAGCTCGGGATCGCCCCCGGCGCCTCGCCCACCGCCAAGGCGAAGCAGGTGCTCGGCCAGTACGGCGAACTCTTCGGTCTCTCCGACGTGGCCGAACTGGGCCAAGCGGAAGCGACCAGCGACGACTTCGGCATCACCCACGTCTCCTTCACGCAGATGGCGGCCGGCCTCCCGGTCTTCGGGAGTGACGTCAGCGTCCACTACTCGGACAAAGAGGAGACGCTCGAGTTCATCGGCGCGTCGGTGATCCCCGACGTAACCGTGGCCCAGAGCAAAGCCCAGCTCTCCAGCGAGCAGGCGATCAACGTGGCCAAAGAGGCCTTCGCCGGCGGCAGGCTCGCGGAGCCCGCCAACCTGCAGGTCTATGCCGGCCTGCCGCCCTACATCTCAGGGCCCAACGCGCGAGTGGCCTGGTTCGTCTGGCTGATCGGCGACTCGGGGCGCGCCTCGAAGGAATACGTGGTCGATGCCGTCACCGGCAAGATCCTCGACATCCTCGACAAAGGCGACTACGCCCTCGACCGCAGGATCTACGACGCGAAACTGAAAAACGTGGTCCCCGGAACCCTGGTCCGCAGCGAGGGCCAGGAACCGACCGCGGACGCCGATGTCAACAACGCCTACGACAACAGCGGCCACGTCTACAACTTCTATCTCGAAAGGTTCGAACGCGACAGCTGGGACGGGCAGGGGGCGCCGCTGATCTCGACGGTGAACTTCGCCGAAGCATCCGGCGCGGCATTCGAAAACGCCTACTGGAACGGCCAGCAGATGGTCTTCGGCGACAACTACACGAAAGCGCTGGACATCGTCGGCCACGAGGTCACCCACGGCGTCACCCAGACCACCTCCGAACTAGCTGGATCAGGGGAAGCGGGAGTTTTGAACGAGAGCTTCTCCGACATGATGGGAGTGACCATCGAAATGCTGGTCACGAGCGAAGAAGACTGGAAAATCGGCGAGGAGCTGCCGGGCGGCGCGATCCGTAACCTCAAAGAACCGAAAGAATTCCGAGAACTCGAAGGAGCGGGCGTACTCAGTCCCGACCCTAAAACTCTTGCGGAATGGGTCTCCACCTGCCTCGACAACTTCGGCATCCACATCAACAGCACGATCACCAGCCACGCCTTTTACCTGGCGGCGACCAACCTCGGCTTGGAAGAAGCCGCGCTGGTCTTCTATCGCGGTTGGACTAAATACATGCCGAAAGGCAGCGGCGCGACGCTCGAGAGCGCACGGGCAGCGACGCTGAAAGCGGCAGCAGAATACTTCCCGGTCGGCTCGGCCGAATACAAAATCTTCGAAGAAGCATTCAACTCGGTCGGCCTGAACGGCACCGCGCTGCCGCCCAAACCGAATTGCATCCCGGACCCCGGCTGCTCCTTCGCCCGGGCGCTGAAGAGCCAGGAAAGCGTCAACGGCGCCTCCTCGACGCTCTCGATGCTGAGCACCCTCTACAAGGCCCGCGGCGAGCTGGCGCTCGGCTCGGCGGCCGGCGACCACTTCCTGCCGATCTACGAAGGGCACATGGGCCGGATCACCGAACTGGTCGACCAGGACCCGGCCCTGGCGGAAATGTCGGTCCGCGGCCTGGATGAAATCACCCCGGCGCTTGAAGCGCTGATGGAAGGCGAAGGTGAGGAACACACCCTCTCCCCGGCGGTGATGAAGAAGATCGAAGTCGCGCTGATGCGACTCGCCAAAGACGACCGCATGTACGGCGGCGACGAAGCGGGTGAGCTGGCCGACCTGATCGAAGAAGAACTCGAATGGCTCGACCTGCAGAGCTACGGCGGCATGGACTACGAAACCGGCTTCCAGCGGCTCAACTCCGAAACCGAAGCCAACACCACCCTGTCGGAAACCGGTGAATTGATCGCGCCGGAGTGCAGGGAATCCCCCTACGCGAACGACTTCGCGATCAACAACTTCTACGTCGAAACCCCGGGTCGCAACATCCCGGGCCAGGTCTCGGGGCTCAAAGCCGGTGGCACCGCCTGCGGCGCCGTGGTCCAGGAAACGGGCTCGTGGTCGACCTGCACCGGCAAAGAATCGCTGAACTCGCAGATCTCGGTGCAGCTGCCGCCGGGTGACAAAGTCAACTCGACGAAAAACTTTGCCAGCGGCTCCTGGGTAGGCAAGGCCTACGGCCAGGCGATCGCCTGCGCGGGAGAAGAAAGCAAGGTCATCGAGGGCTACGCGGGCCTGCGCTCGCTCTCCAGCTGGACGTCCGCCCAGTGTCCCACCACCGCGATTGCCTGTTATGAAGGCCGGGCATATTACGAAGGAAGGCCCGGCTACAGCTACGCCTACGTAACCGAATCGGCCGGCGTTGCGACGATGACGATGACGCCGATCCAGGTGACCGTCGAAGGAGTGCAGATCCCGGTCGGCTTCGCCAAATTCTCGGTCGACCTCTGCGCCCGTGCCGGCTCGGAAGCTTGCGGCGGAGCGACGTCGCCGTGGATCCACCAGAACGGCGAAGCCGGCGAAGCGGGATGCCCGGGCGGGAAGGGTCTCTACAGCGCCACCGCGAAAAACTACGCCGGGCAGTCGACCCAACCTGCGCGTGACTGCGTGCGGTGGGAACCCGAAGCGCGGATGCAGACGATCGACGCGCCCAACAGCCTCAATGCGGTCACCTGTGTGCCGGGTTCGGCCACCTGCGTCGCCTCCGACAGCAAAGGCAACGCCTTCTACGCGACCAACCTCAGCGCCACCGCGGCGGCGACTTGGAACTCGTGGACGGGCCCCGGAGTCAGCCCGAGTTGGGCGATGGCCTGCCCCTCCAGCACCCTCTGCCTGATCGCGGCCGGTGAAGTCGCGGGCGGCGGCGGCAACGTCTACAAGGCGACCAGCCTCGGCGGCGCCTTCTCGACCTCGTTCCTGCCCGCCAACGGCGTCGGCTCGATCTCCTGCCCGTCCGCATCCTTCTGCGTCACCGGTCAGGAAGGCGGCGGCTTCATCCGTTACTCGACCAACCCCTCGGGGATCAGCTGGACGGCCCGTGCCATCGGCACCGGAGCGATGAAAGGCGTTTCCTGCCTCTCGACCTCCTTCTGCGCGGTGGTCGACGACACCGGCAACGTCCGCGTCGCCACCACCGAAGCGCGGGTCAAAGAAGCGACCGGCTACGCGGCGACCAACGTCAACGGGACCAAAGCGCTGACCGGTGTCGCCTGCAGCTCGACGACCAACTGCCTGGCGATCGACGGCGGCAAAGAAGTCCTGAAGCTGACGATCGCCCAGCCCGCCGGCACGGCGACGGTCGCGAAAGTCACCCCCGCGGGTGCCGGCGAACTGACCTCGGTCACCTGCACCGGCGCGACCTGCGTCGCTGTCGACGCCTCGGGCGGGGTCTTCACCACGACCAACAGCGGCACCAGCTGGGAAAAGCGGCAGGAAGCCGGGGACAAACTGAAGAGCGCCTCCTGCGCCTATGTCTGGCTTTGCGCGGGGGTCAACATCGGCGGTGACGTGGTCACCTTCAACCCGGCGCCGGTGTCGCCGAACCGGACCCAGACGGTGTCCAGCGGCAACGTCCTCAACGCCTCCTCCTGCGTGCCCAGCACCAGCACCTGCGTGGTCAGCGACAGCAAAGGCAACGCCTACTACGCGACCAACGTCAACACCACTGCCAACGCGACCTGGAACCTCTGGAGCGGCCCGGCCGAACAGAGCCCGAGCCAGGCGGTCGCCTGCCCGTCGACGACGGTCTGCGTCCTCGCCGACGGCAAAAGCGCGAGCGGCGGCAACCTCTACTACGCCACCTCCCTCGGCGGCGCCTTCTCGACGGGGTACCTGGCAAGCAGCGGCGTCGATGCCATCTCCTGCCCGACCGCCTCGTTCTGCCTTGCCGCCGAAAACGCCTGGGGCCGGTTCCGCTACTCGACCACGCCGGCCTCGAGCACCTGGACCCAGAAAGAAATGGCCGAATCGACCGAAGGCACGGCGATGAAGAGCGTGCACTGCCTCTCCGCCTCGTTCTGCGCGATGGCCGACGGCAAAGGCAACGTCTACGTTGCCAACACCGCCGAAAAGGTCCAGTCAGCTACCTGGACGAAGACGAACGTCGACGGCACGACCGCGATCAACGGCGTCGCCTGCATGTCGACCGCGCTCTGCATCGGAGTCGACGCCGCCGGCAACACCCTGCGGATGACGATCGACTTCACCGGGAAAGCCACCGCGACCAAACGGAACCCCGGTGGCACCAACGAATTCACTGCCGTCACCTGCACCAGCTCGAGGTGCGCGGCGGTGGACAACCTCGGCGTAGTGCTCGTCTCGGCCAGCTCCGGCGAATACTGGACCCAGCGGCACGACCTGCCGAACGCCATCACCAGCGTCTCCTGCGCATCGAACTCCCTCTGCATCGCCACCGACAAAGCCGGACAGGTGACGGCCTTCGACGCGAGGTGAGGCGCCGGCTGGCGCTCGTGGCCCTGAGCGCGCTCGCGCTCGGGGCCATCGGTGGGTGCGGCGGCGACGCCGTGACGGAAGAGGGCGGACCGGCAGCCCTCGTCGTCTACAGCCGGGAAGGCGGGATCCGATTCGAGTCGAGCAAGCTCGTCGTGGCAGCGGACGGGATCGCCACTCTGCGATCCGAAGGCTGCACGGCCCGCTTTCCGGTCGAGGACGGGCTGCGGCGGCGTCTGCAGGAGCAGGTCGAGAAGACCGACCTGGCCTCGATCGCCGGCGACTATCCCGCGGCGACCGGAGCAGCCGACACGATCACGGAAGCGATTGCGATCGGGCCCGACGAAGTGCGGATCGAGGACCTCACCACCGCGTCCCAAAAGGTCCAGCGGCAGATTTCTCCCCTAGTTGTCCTACTAACCGAAGTGCTGGCGGCAGGCGAATCGCATCGGAATGCGGCCTGTTAATCAAATCTCGCTCAACGTAAAGCGAAAACTTCATGTCCATCGATTAAACAGCGCCCACTTGAGCAATAATGAACTGGATATGGGCGGGCGGACGAACGGCAGCGGCAGGCGAGGGCTCTTGAGGTTAGCCGCAACCGTCGCCTGTCTGGCGCTTGCTCTCGGCGTCGCGGCCGCATCCGGAAGCCCTCTTGCCGGCCCGGCGCCCGGCCAGATCTACGGCTTCGGCGACAACGGCGCGGCCCAACTCGGCAACGAAGTCAACGTCGAAACGCAGAACCCGAATCCCACTCCCGTGTTGATGCCTCTGCCCATCGAGGATGACCCTGTCGTGCAGATGCAGGGGAGCGGGCTGCACACCCTGGCAGTGACCGAAAGTGGCGAGGCCTATGCCCTCGGCTACAACTACCACGGGCAACTCGGCAACACGACATACAACGAAGGCGACGGCCCGCACGGCTGGAATCCCGTTCCCGCTCCGATCGTGCTGCCCGACCAGGAAGGGCCCATCTTGGAGGCGGCGGCGGGCCACGAGTTCAGCCTCGTGGTCACCGGGGGCGGCCAGCTCTACGCCTTCGGCAACAACGCCGACGGCCAGCTCGGCAACGAAACCAACATCAACCAGATCACCGGCAAAGCAAATCCGACGCCGACCCTGGTGGAGTTGCCCGGCCAGGAAGGGCCCGTTGTCCAGGCCGCGGCAGGCGACATCCACAGCCTCGTGGTCACGGCTACGGGCCAGCTCTATTCATTCGGCAACAACTGTTGCGGCCAACTTGGCAGGGTCACGAATAACCCTCCGCGCGTATGGGCTAATCCCACGCCTACCCTCGTGGAGCTGCCCGAGGGGGCAGGTCCCGTCGTAGAAGCTGCGGCGGGCAGCTTCTATAGCCTCGCTCGAACCGAAAGCGGGCAGGTCTACGCCTTCGGGGAAAATCGCTACGGACAGCTCGGATTCGAGGAAAACAGTGGCCCTGGACCGGACCCTTTCGAAAACAACCATCCGACTCCGACGCTGGTCACGTTCCCCGGGGCCAGTGGACCTATCGTGCAAATTGCCGCGGGGAGTGCCCACAGCCTCGCCTTGACCGCCAGCGGGCAGCTCTATGCCTTCGGGAGCAACAGCTCGGGCCAACTCGGCAACACGATCAACATGGACAACGCCGAAGCTAACCCGACGCCGACGCCGGTCCCGCTTCCGAATGGGTCTGGCGAGGTCGTCGAGATCGGTGCCGGTTACGGAGCGAGCTACGCACTCACTTCCACGGGACGGTTATATGCCTGGGGCTGGAACTGGTACGGCCAGCTCGGTCGCTGGACGAACACCAAAACCCTGAACCCGAATCCGACGCCGACGGTGGTGCCGATGCCGACTGGAGCGGCGATCGAGACGATCGCCCACAAAACCGGAGACCACATGCTAGTCGCGATCGGGATGGTGATGACTACGAACTCGTTGCCGCCTGGCGCCGAGGACGATCCGTACGAAGCCACGGTCGAAGCCGAAGGTGGCGAGGGCCCGTACCAGTGGTCGGCGACGGGTCTGCCGTCCGGCCTCTCGATCGACGCGGACAGCGGTGAGATCTCCGGTACGCCGACCGGTGTGGGGTGCGGAAAACCGTCCTGCAATTACGCGACCAAAGTCACGGTCACCGATGAAGACGGCATGCAGGTCACGAGGTCGCTGACGCTGCCGGTGACGGCGGCCGAAGATCCTGAAGAACAGGAACCGCCGCCGAATGAAGGGGATCCACCGCCGAAAGGAGACCCGCCGCCGAAAGAAGGCGACCACCCGCTGCCCGCCGGGTTGCGGATAGCGCGAGCGAAGGCGATGCCGGCCAAGCTGCGGCTCTTCGTAGGGGGGACGATTGAGACAGCAGCGACCGGGAATGTTACTGTGCGCGTTAGTGCACATCTGCATGGACGAAAGATCGCGGCGCGCAGGGGAGCGCGGATCGACGATGGTCGCTGGCGCGTCCGGATCCCAGCTGCTTGGCTCGAGGCTCACCCGCGCTCGACGATCTCCATCTCGGCCCGCTTCGACGGGAGCACGGGGGTCGAGAGCGACCTCGCCAGCCGCCGTCTCAAGCTTGGATGAGTAGGAAGCTCGCGTTTCTAGCCGCGATCGCGGCCCTGCTGATCTGCGCCGGTCCGGCCTCTGCCCGGACCCTCGTGGGTGAAATAACCGAGACCGAACCCGGGCAGGACTTGGTCGATCCAATGGGCCTCGCGGTCGACTCCACGGACCATCTCTGGGTGACGACCCACTACCTCGAAGGCAGCGAAGTGCACAAATACAGGCCCACCGGCACCTGGGAAGCGGAAACCAACCCCTTGCCGTGGCTGATGTCCTCATGGGTCGAAAGCATCGCCTTCGACGAGGCTGCCGAAGAGGTCTTCGCCGCGGAGTCCTACAAGGCCCTGCTCTGGGGGCTCGATCCCGCCGACGCGTCCTTCGACGGCACCGAACTTGATCCGCTTGGAGACCGGGAACCCGGGGGCGAAACTGAATGCTGCTTCATCCGCGTCGCCGCCGACAACTCCGGCGGGCCGTACGACGGCGCTCTCTACGTCTTCTCCAGCGAGGGCAAAACGTCCAGCAGCGGCACCATCCTTCGCATCGACAGCGAGGGCAACCCCGTTGCCTTCACCGAAGGCTCGTCGGCCGGCAGCAACGAACTGAGCGGAGCCGACACCCCCTTCGGCCACTTCATCGGACCTCACGGGGGCTCCGGGGCTGCCATCGCGATCGATGGTGTGGGTCACATATGGGTCGCCACCAACCCTGGTCCGAAAGCGTACCTCCACGAGTTCGGCCCGACTGGCCGCCATCTGCGCACGGTCTCGGGGATGTCCCCTCTCCAGGGTTACGGCGAAGTCAACGCGCTCGCCTTCGATCCGACCATCGGGACCATCGTCGCCTCCGACAGCAACGTCAACAAGATCCACGAATTCACCCCTTCCGGCGTCTTCATCGGCGACACGGTGATCAGCGGCGGCGGTTCCCCGAACGGCGTCGCGGTCGACTCGACCGGCAAGCTCTACGTGTCGAACCTGGGAACGGGGCTCAGTCGGTTCATCGGGACCTTCGGTCCCGCCGGCCCGCCGGCGCCCAAGCACCCGCTCGAGGTCGAAGTGGCCGGGCCCGGCGAAGTCGCCGGCGCCGGGATCGCCTGCGAGGAGGGCGCCAGCGACCCTGCGGCCTGCGAAGAGGAATTCGTCGAAGGCACCGAAGTCCCGCTGCTGCTCCACCCCGCGGCGGGCTACCAGCTCGGCAGCTGGACGGCGGTCGAAGGCGACGCCGGCAGCTGCACCGGCCTCTACTGCGAAACCGGTGCCCTGGATGAAGCGACCAAGGTCCGGGCGACCTTCGCCCCGATCCCACCCCCGATCGACGGGGGCGGCGAGCCCGGCGGCGGCCAGCAGCCCCCGCCGGTCGTACCCGCACGGCTGCGGATCGGGCGCGTGAACTGGGTGCCCTCGCGGCTGAAGCTGGCGGTGAGCGGGACGATCGCCAAGGCGGCGAGCGGCGTCGTCAAGGTCAAGGCGACCGCTCGTCCTGGCGGCCGGCTGGTCGTCGTCAACAGGCGGGCGCGGATCCGCAACGGTCATTGGCGAGCCCGCCTGCCCCTCCTCTGGGCCAGGCGCCACCCGGGAGCGCGCGTCAGGGTGACCGCTCGCTTCGAGGGCAGCGCCGGGGTCGAGGGCGACCGGGCGAAGCGCCGCCTGAAACTCTGAGCACCCTCCTACCCAAAATGATGGAGGCGCGGCTAACAAGAAGGGCGCCCATCTCATTGAGCGCGGCCTCACAAGAAGTCCGTCCGCCTTGGCGATGACAGCTGGTTCCGCTGCTGACAGGCTGGGCCGGTCCCTCGACCGGAGCCAGACTGACTATGCACACTCATCCGCAGCGTTCGCACCACACTCGCAATCAACACCGTGACTTCATCGGCATTTTCCTCCGGTGCGCAGGGGCAGCGGTCCTCGCGATCGCCTTCGCCCTGACCGCGCTGACCGCAGTTGCCCTCGCGGTAGACGCGCTCAACCTGGGCGGGGGAACCCCGGTTGCGGACCCCTTCAGCACCGCTGGTGAGAACGCGGGTGTGGCCTTCTACCTCTCGCAGCTCGTCGGTGTGTCCTTCTTCAACCACACCGGAGAGCTGCGGTTTGCGGCGCTTCCCGGCCTGCTCCTGGTCGGTCTCTCGATCATGGCCGCCACGGCGATCGTCGTCAGGCTGACGCCGGGCTCGCGGCGCCGGAAGGGACTGGTCGCCCTCCTGATGCCGGTCCCCTACGCGCTGATCGCCGGCCTCGGCGCCCTGCTGGTGCCGCTGCACGCTACGGCTGCCGGCTTCGCGCAGGCGACCCCCGTCGACTTCTCCGCCGGGGAGGCGTTCCTGCTGCCGCTGGCCTGCGCGCTGCTGTTCTCTTCCCTCGGCGGGCTGCTTGGGTTGTCCGGCAGGGACTGGCTGCGCGGCGGCTCCCAGCTCCTCGGGGAGTGGGCGGTGCCGCTGGGGTCATCCCTGCGGGTGCTGGCGCTCAGCCTCGTCGTCGCCACCGTCGTCACGATCGCCGGCGGCCTCGCCCTCGCCGGCGAGCGGATCGGCTCTTTCGAGACTGTGGTCGGTGCGCTCCTCGTCCTGCCGACCCTCGTCGCCACCGTGCTCCTGGGCTCCTTCGGCGTCTCGGTCGACTGGAGCGCCGACGCGCTCTCCCACAGCCAGGGCTCGCTGGCGGGTCTTTCCGCCGGTCTCCCCGGTGCCGGCCTGCTGCCCCTGCTCGGCTTCGCCACCGTCCTCGCCACCGGCTGGCTGACCGCGCGCCGCTCGGGCGAGGTGAAGCTGTCCCTGACCAACTCGGTCCGGGCCGGCGCGATCCTCGCCATCGCCGTCTGGCTGGTCGGGTTGCTGGCGCGGGTCGACGCGCAGGCGGGCGGTCTGCTCGGCGTGCACTTCGCCCCCGACGCCACCTCGCTGCTCTGGCACGTGCCGCTCCTCTCCTTCCTCGGCTGCTTTCTCGGGGCAAGCGCGCAGGTGTGCGCTCGCGGAGGGGAGTCGCGGCGCCAGTTCCGCGACGTCCTTGCCCAGGTTCTCTTCGCGCCTCCCGCGGCTGACGCGCCGCGCTGGCTCGATCCTGACCGTCAGGGAGTGACCAGGCGCGCCAGCGCCGGCCTCGCCTTCGCGGCGGTGCCGCTGGCGGTGGTCGCGATGGGCCCCGCGGGCTCCAATAGCCCTGAGCCGGAGCGGATCTCCTACGCGCCGATCATGAAGGAAGCCGAAGGGGAGCTGGAAGCCGACAGCACCGGTGCTGTCACGGTCACGGTCAACTCCGCCACCCGGGCGATCGGCACGGCAAGCGCCCGGATCCCGGTCAAAGCCGTGGGAGCCGCCGCCGCTGACTCGCCCGCCGAGAAGGCGAGGGCGGTCCTGGCCGAGTACGGCGACCTCTTCGGACTTTCCTCGCGCCCGGCCGAGCTGGGCCGCGGGCACTCCACCACCGACCGGCTCGGGATGACCCACGTCACCTTCGAGCAGATGGCCGCCGGCCTGCCGGTGTTCGCGGGTGAGATCAGCGTCCACTTCTCCGCCGACGGGAAGTACGTCGACTTCATCAGCGGCTCCACCGTTCCCGACGTCTTCGTCGCCGACACGGCGACCGAGCTCGACCAGCAGGCGGCGGTAGATCGCGCCAAGGCGGCGCTTCCCGGGGGGGAGCTGGCCGGCGAGCCGACCCTGCAGGTCTACGCGGGGTCCGGCCCGATCGTCTCCGGCCCCGACGCGCGGGTGGCCTGGCTCGTCTGGCTGGTCGACACCCCGCACGCGACCTCGAGCGTGTACGTGATCGACGCGATCTCGGGGAAGGTCCTCGACGTCATCGACAAGAGCACCGAGGCCCGCAACCGGCTCGTCTACAACGCCAACAACACCACCTCGCTGCCGGGAACGCTCGTCCGCAGCGAGGGCCAGGCTCCTACCGGCAACGCCGACGTCGACAACGCCTACACCTTCTCGGGCGACACCTACGACTTCTACTGGACGGAGTTCGAACGCGATAGCTACGACGGAAAAGGCGCGAGCCTGAGATCGACCGCCCACTACGGGGTCAACTACAGGAATGCTTTCTGGAACGGCCAGCGAATGGTCTACGGCGACGGCTACGCCTCAGCCCGGGACGTGGTCGGGCACGAGCTCACCCACGCGGTGACCGAATACTCCGCCGGCTTGGTCTACTCGGGCCAGTCCGGCGCCCTCAACGAGGGCTTCTCGGACATCATGGGAGAGAGCGTCGAATGGTTCAAAAAAGGAAGCGCCGACTGGATCATGGGCGCCGCCCTGCCGGGAGGTGCGATCCGCAGCCTCAAAGAACCGAACGAATACATAGTGCTGGGCCAGCCGAGCCCCAAACACCTCTCGGAATGGTACACCGGGTGCGCCGACAACTTCGGCGTCCACGTCAACAGCACCATCTTCGGCCACGCTTACTACCTGCTTGCGACCAACATCGGCGTCGAAGCCGCGGCCAAAATCTTCTACCGCACCCTGACGGTGTACCTACGTCCCAACTCGACGATGGAGGACGCTCGCAACAGCGCCGTCCAGGCCGCCAAAGACATGTACGGCAGCGGCTCGACCCAGTACAACCAGACCGTCAGCGCCTTCAACGCGGTCGGCCTCAACGGCACCGCCCAGCCGCCGCCTCCGAGCTGCTCGACGACCCCCGGCTGCTCGTTCGCGGTGGCGATCGAATCCGCCGCGGCCGGAGCCGAGGAAGGGCCGTCGCCGGCTTCGATGCTCTCCACCCTCTACAAAGCCCGCGGCGAGCTGGCGCTCGGCTCGGCCGCCGGCGACCACTTCCTGCCGCTCTACGAAGAGCACATGGGCCGGATCGCCGAACTGGTCTCCCAGGACCCGGCGCTGGCGGAAATGTCGGTCCGCGGCCTCGAAGAAATCACCCCGGCGCTGGAAGCGCTGATGGCGGGCGAAGGCGAGAAATACACCCTTGCTCCCGCGCAGATGAAAAAGATCGAAGTCGCGCTGAAGCGGCTTGCCCAGGACGACCGCATGTACGGCGGCCCCGATGCCGGCGAGCTGGCCGACCTGATCGACAAGGAACTCGCGTGGCTCAAGCTGCCGAGCTACGGCGGCACGAACTACGAGGCCGGCTTCGAGCGCCTCAACACCGAAACCGAAGCCAACACCCTCTCCGAAACGGGTGAAGTGTTGGAGCCCCTGTGCGACGAAAGCGTCTACTCCAACGACTTCGCCGTCAACAACTTCTCCGTCGACACCCCCGGCCGCCGCATCCCGGGACAGGTGGCGGGCCTGAACGCCCACGGCGTCGCCTGCGGCACCGTGGTCCAGGCGACCGGCTCGTGGTCGACCTGCACCGGCAAAGAATCGCTGAACACGCAGGTGACGGTGCAGCTGCCGCCTGGCGACAAAGTCAACTCGACCAAAAACCTCTCCAACGGCTCCTGGGTGGGCAAGGCGACCGGGGACGCGATCGCCTGCGCCGGCGAAAAAAGCGAGGTGATCACCGGTGCCGCGGCGCTGCGCTCCCTCTCCAGCTGGAGCTCCTCGCAGTGCCCGACCACGGCGGTCGCCTGTTACGAAGGCCGGGCTAAATTCGAAGAAAGGATCGGCTACGCCTACGCCTACGTGACCGAATCGGGCGGGGTGGCGACCCTGACCATGACGCCGATCCAGGTGACCGTGGAAGGCACGCAGGTCCCGGTCGGCTTCGGCGAGTTCGGGGTCGAGCTCTGCGCTCGCGCCGGCGCCCCGGGCACGACCGAATGCGGCGGCTCCTCGGGGACCTGGATCCACCAGAACGGTGAATCGAGCGAAGCCGGGTGTGCCAACGGCAAAGGCCTCTACAGCGTCACGGCCAAAAACTCCGGCGGCCAGTCGACCCAGCCCGCCCGCTCCTGCGTGAGCTGGGAGAACGAAGCGCGGATGCAGACGATCGACGCTCCCAACAGCCTCAACGCCGTCTCCTGCATCCCGTCCTCGACCACCTGCGTCGCTTCCGACAGCAAAGGCAACGCCTTCTACGCGACCAACGTCAGCGCCACCGCGGCGGCGACCTGGACGCCGTGGACCGGCCCGGGAGTGAGCCCGAGCCAGGCCCTTTCCTGCCCGGCGACGACGCTCTGCGTGATCGCCGCCGGCGAAGTCGCGGGCGGGGGCGGCAACGTCTACAAGGCGACCAGCCTCGGCGGCGCCTTCTCGACCTCGTTCCTGCCCGCCAACGGCGTCGGGACGGTCTCCTGCCCGTCTGCCAGCTTCTGCCTCACCGGGCAGGAAGGCGGCGGCTTCATCCGCTACTCGACCAACCCCTCCGGGATCACCTGGACGGCACGCGTCATCGGCAGCGGGGCGATGAAAGGCGTCAACTGCCTCTCCGTCTCGTTCTGCGCGGTGGTCGACGACACCGGCAACGTCCGGGTCGCCACCACCGAAGCGCGGGTCAAAGAAGCAACGGGGTATGCGGCGACGAACGTCAACGGCGCCAAAGCGCTGACCGGGATCGCCTGCAGCTCGACGACGAACTGCCTCGCGATCGACGGCGGCAAAGAAGTCCTGAAGCTGACGATCGCCCAGCCTGCCGGTACCGCCACGGTTTCGAAAGTGGTGCTGCCGGGCGCCGGCGAACTGACGTCGGTGACCTGCACCGGCACGACCTGCGTCGCGGTCGATGCCTCCGGCGGCGTCTTCACCTCGACCAACAGCGGCACCAGCTGGACGAAACGCCACGAGGCCGGGGAGAAACTGAAGAGCGTCTCCTGCGCTTCGGCGATCCTCTGCGTGGGCGTCAACGTCAGCGGCGACGTCGCGATGTTCAAACCGTGATGAGGCCCGCGGTCACCCTGCAAGAGCCCGGCGTCGCGGCTGCCGGGCACCGCGCCTTCCCGCTCCCCCGCCGGGAGCGGAAGCAGCCGGCCGCGCCGGTGCTCTCCCTCTCCGACCTGCACGCGGAGGTGGAACGGGGTCTGGTCGAGGTCGAGTTCCCGGCGCCGGCGGGGGCGGAGCGCCTCGCCGAGGCGGCCCGCTACGCGCTCCTCGGGGGCGGCAAGCGGGTGCGCCCGATCCTGACGATGGCCTCGGCGCAGGCCCTCGGGGCGCCGATCGAGCGGGCGCTGCCGACCGCCTGCGCGCTGGAGCTGATCCACACCAACTCGCTGATCGTCGACGACCTGCCGGCGATGGAC
>Ga0157284_10000067_pt1 | contig 14742 bp, 13 predicted proteins | sample NitcycUS059202B1_FD_108392 | JGI IMG/M metagenome (GOLD analysis project Ga0157284, IMG submission 108392) | Soil microbial communities from Arlington Agricultural Research Station in Wisconsin, USA - Nitrogen cycling UWRJ-S059-202B-1 | ecosystem: Environmental > Terrestrial > Soil >... | reverse complement strand
CGAGAAGGAGCTGGGACGGGCCGAGATCGAGCGCGCGGCGGAGACCTTTCGCCGCGTCGCCGACACCTTCAGCGCCCTCTTCATCCTCAACGACGATCCCGAGCTGGCGCGCGCCTGCGACGCCGACGGGGTGCACGTCGGCCAGGACGACGTAAGCGCCGAGCAGGCGCGGGAGCTGCTGGGGCCCGACGCGATCGTCGGCCTCTCGACCCACTCCGAGGAGCAGATCGCCGCCAGCGAGGGGCGTCCCGTCGACTACATCAGCGTCGGCCCGATCTGGGAGACGCCGACGAAAGAGGGGCGCCCGGGGGTCGGGATCGAGCTGATCGAGCGCGCCGCCGAGCAGTGCCCCCATCCCTTCTTCGCGATCGGCGGCATCGACACCGGCAACGCCGAGCAGGTCGTCGCCGCCGGCGCCGAGCGCCTCTGCGTGGTGCGGGCGCTCCGCGACGCCGCCGACCCCGAAGCCGCGGCGGCGGAGCTGCGGCAGGCCTTCGCCGCCGGCGGGAAAGGCACGGCGCCGGGTGGCTGAGGTGTGCGGTGTCTGACGGGAAGGTCAAGCGCAAGCAGCGCGGCAGCGAGCGGATGGCCCGCGGCTACGCCCGCGCCGAGCAGCGCAACCAAGAGGCGCGCGAAGCGCTGGAGCCGCTGGCCGAGGGCGAGCGGCCGACCGTCGTCACCCTCGGCGCGATCGTCTCCGGCCTGATCGCGCTGTCGATCGTCGTCGGCTACGCCGCCGGGGCCGAGGTCAACGGCGAGCAGCCGCGACTGGCGCAGGTGGTGGCGCCGGCGGTGATCATGGGGATGATGGCCTGGGGGATGTGGCACGCCCGCTACTGGGCCGTGCTCGGCTTCCAGCTGGTCCTCGTAATCGTCCTCTTCAGCGCCTTCTTCGGCCTCGTGGTCGGCGCCTCCAGCGTCGGCCAGATCCTCGGCACCCTCGCCCTGCTCGCGGTCGCCGGCGCCTTCTTCTACTTCATGGTCAAGGCGATGGCGCGGATCCAGATGCCGACCCGGGAGCCGCGGCGGTAGGCGATGGCGCGTCCGGGCCTTCCCTCCCTTGGCGGCGTCACCGGCTTTCCCGCCGACGCGATCGCAGCGTTGCGACGGCTGCCCGAGATCGCCGACAACACCCGGGCGATGAAGGAGCACACGGCGGCGCTGGAGCGGGTCGCCGACGCGCTCGACCGGGTGGCGGGATACACCGGCGCACTGCCGGGGATGGCCGAGGAAATCGAGCGGATCGGCGCGGTCGTCGGCAGCCTCGACGGGGTCGACGAGCGGGTGGAGGCGATCGAGGCGGCGATGCCGGTGCTGGTCGAGGTCCAGCGCCACCTGGCGGCCCTGCCGGAGACGATGGGCCGGCTCGACAAAGGGATCGCAGGCTTGGACAAAGGGATCAAGCGCCTCGACAAGGGGATCGTCAGCCTCAGCGGGCTGATGGAGCGGATCCTCACCGGGCTCGACGGGATGAATGCCAGCGTCGAGACGCTGCAGGGCGCGGTCGGTCCGCTCGGCCGCCTCGCCGGCCGAGTCCCGGGCCAGAAAAAGGGATAGCGCCGGGGCCTGCCCGCTCCGCTCCTTCTATAGGCTCAAAAGCGAATGGCCGACTCCTTCGACCAGATCGTCATCGGCGGGGGCCCGGGCGGGTACGTCGCCGCCATCCGCGCCGCGCAGCTGGGCCAGAAGACGGCCGTCGTCGAGCGCGACAAAGCCGGTGGCCGCTGCCTCAACTACGCCTGCATCCCGGCCAAGACGGTGCTCCGCACCGCCGAGATCTTCCACGAGGCGCGGGACTCCGCCGAGCTCGGCGTCGTCGGCAACGACGTCCAACTCGATTGGGGCGCCCTGCACAAACGCCGCGAGGACGTCTCGGCGACGCTCTCGGGCGGGGTCGAAGGGCTCTGGAAGAAAAACAAGATCGAGTTCATCCAGGGCGACGCCTCGCTGACCGGCGAGGGCAGCGTCAAGGTCGGCGACGAGGTCTACGAGGCGAAGGCGGTGACCCTCGCCACCGGCTCGGTGGCGCTGCCGATCCCCGGCGTCGAGTTCGGCGGCCGCGTGGTCGAAACCTGGGGCGCCTGGTCGCTGCCCGAGCGGCCGAACCGGATCGCCGTCGTCGGCGCCGGCGCCTCCGGGGCCGAGCTCGCCTCCGCCTACGCCCGCTTCGGCACCGAGGTGCTGCTGATCGAGATGCTCGACCAGATCCTCCCCGCCGAGGACAAGGACATCGCCCGGGTCGTCGAACGCGTCTTCAAGAAACAGGGGATCGAGATCTCGACCGGGGCGCCGGTGGAGAACGTCGAGGCCGGGGACGGATCGGTGAAGTTCACCTACGGCGACAACAGCGCCGAGGTCGACTACCTCTGCATCGCCGGCGGCCGCGCCCCCGACACCGAGGGGCTGGGGCTGGAGGAGGCCGGGGTCGAGCTGGAGGAGGGCGGCCGCAAGATCAAGGTCGACGAGTACGGGCGGACCACGAACCAGAAGGTCTTCGCGATCGGCGACCTCGTCAACCAGAAGGCGCTGGCCCACAAGGCCTCCGAGGAGGGCGTCGTCGCGGTCGAGGCCGCGGCCGGCGTCGAGACCCACCCGGTCAACCAGGAGCTGATGGTAGGCGCCACCTTCTGCCAGCCGCAGGTCGCCAGCGTCGGCCTCACCGAGGCACAGGCCAAGGAGGCCGGCCACGAAATCAAGGTCGGCAAGCAGAAAATCTCCGGCGAGGGCGCCGGCGTCGTCTACGACGACAAAGACGGCCTCGTCAAGCTCGTCGTCGACGCCAAGTACGGCGAGGTCCTCGGCGCCCACGTCGTCGGCAACCGCGCCTGCGACATGATCGCCGAGCTGGTGGCGACGATGGCGCTCGAGGGCGGCTACCAGGAGCTGTCGCGGATCGTGCACCCGCACCCGACGGTGTCGGAGGCGGTCCTCGACGCGGCCCGCGCCGTTGACGGCTGGGCCATTCACGCCTAGCGGATCAACAGCACCCGGCGTCGGTTCAAGGACCAGGCGTTGCCCGCGCCGTCTTCGGCTCTGACGACGAGGGAGACCCGCCATTTGCCGCGGGTCTTCGGCAGGCGCTTCCCCCTTCCGCGTGGTTCCCGCAACGCAACCATCTTCGACTTCCCGGGCAAAATGGAGAACTTGCCTTTCAGCGGGCGGGTTTGAAGCGTGTGAGGGCCAGGGAAGACGAGAGGCGGGTCCGGCACTTGGACCGTCCCTCGACAGGGCAGGCTCGCCTCGGTGACCGGGCAGGTGAGCTTGGCCCGGATCACTCGTTTTCCGAGTCGCAGCTTCTTCCCGACCTTCATGAAGAACTCCGAATCTCCGGGTGGCGGCGGTGGAGCGGTCGCAACCTCCACCTCGTAGGGGCCGCTGTCGCAGGCCGCGCCCTGCGGGCGAGCGGCGCCGCGTTGGTCGAACGCGGGGCACTGGCCGGCGGCGTCGATCGCCGGGCTGCCCGCCAGCAGGTCGTAGAGGAGCGTGGTACCGCCGTGCAGCGCGAGGCTACCGAGACGGGGGTCGACGTTCGGCTTGTCCGTGGCGGTGGTGCCGCAGGTTTCATCGTCGCTGACGTTGCCGCCGAGGGAGACGACCGGGCTGAAGGAAAGGCAATTGGCGATGCCGGTGGTGCTGCGGTTGTCGAAGAAGACGCTGTCCCTCACGGTCAACGGGGTGCCGCGCACGGCGTACGCGCCCAGTCCTTCCGAGCGATTGGAGACGAAAGCGCTGCTGGCAATGGTGACCGCCGAGTTGCCGAGGATGGTCGAAATCGCCATCGAGGAATTTTCGGTGAAGGTGCTGTTGACGACGGTCACGGGGGCGTTCGCCTGGATGCCGCCGCCGGAGATGCCAGGAGTTTTGTTGAAGCCGATGGTGCTGGATTCGACCGTGAGCGGACCATTGGCCTGGATGCCGCCGCCGAAGCCTTCCCGTTCGTTGCTTTCGACGGCGACCCCGCGCAGGGCCAGCGAGGCGGTGTTGTCGATTCCGCCTTTGCCGCCGGTGAGGGTCAGCCCGCTCAGGGTCGCTTTGGCGCTGACGGTGAAGACCACCTCTTTGCCGTCGCCTTCGACGACGGTCTGGTTGGCGCCGGCGCCGCGCACTTCGGCCTCGTCGCTGATCGGCAGCGCCAGTTCTTCGTACTGGATGAGGTACGGCGTCGGGCTGGCGGGAAGGACGATCACGTCGTCGACGGTGGTCGTTCCGTTGGCGGCCATCAGCGCCTCGCGCAGCGAGCAGTCGCCGGATTCGCAGGAGCCCGGGATCGGGTCGTCGGTGCGGCTGACGGTGTAGGTCTGCGCAACCGCAACGCCGGTGGCGGAGAGGAGAAGCATCAGGACGGCAGCGCCGAGGAGGAATGCTCTGGTCCAAGCTCGCATGACGCCAGCATCCCACAGCGGTGGGCGGGCTGCTCGCGCTTCGGCGTATCTTGCTGCCGTGCGCGCCACCTTCTACTACGACCTCGGCTCGCCCTACGCGTACCTCTCGGCCGAGCGGATCAGCGGGCTCTTCGCCGAGGCGGAACTGGAGCAGCCGGAGTGGCAGCCGATCCTGCTCGGGGGGTTGTTCGCTCGCTTCGGCCGCGGGTCGTGGGCGGAGACGGAGGCGCGGGCCGAGGGGATGGCCGAGGTCGAGCGGCGCGCCGCCGAGTACGGGCTGCCGCAGATCGCCTGGCCGCAGCCGTGGCCCGGCAACACGCTGGTGGCGATGCGGGCGGCGACCTTCGCCAAGCAGACCGGGCGCGCCGTCTCCTTCTCCCTCGCCGGCTTCCGCCAGGCCTTCGCCGCCGGCCGCGACCTCACCGACGTCGACAACGTGATGATCGCCGGCGCCGCCTGCGAGCTGCACCCGCGGGCGCTACTGAAAGCGGTCGAAACCGAAGCCGTGAAGAGCGCGCTGCGGGAGGCGACCGACCGCGCCGGCGACCTCGGGGTGGAAGGCGTGCCCGCGGTGGTCGTCGACAGCGAGGTCTTCTGGGGCGACGATCGTCTCGGCGAAGCGGTCGAGGCGGCGCAGCGGACCGGGTGATCAACCGGGCTCGACGACGAGCCCTGTCGGGCTTGTGACCTTGTATTTCGCCGACATGACGGTCTGAGGGCAGGCAGGGTTCTCTGAGGTGAGCACGACGCTCATCGTCCCGTCGGCGTGCCCGACCGAGGTGCCGCCATTGACCATGATGCCCATATCCGCTCCGGTCCCGGCGGTGTAGGGACAGATTTCTTCGGCGTAGATCGACGATTTGATTTTGATTGTCGTGTTCTTCATTGTCAGTGTGCCATTTGTGGTGCCGGCGATGTGGTGAATTTCGATTTCGCCTTTGACCGTCGTCGAGGTCGGCTCGATGCAGCCGGTCAAAGTGAAGGAGCTGAGCGACCAGAGGACTGTCGTCGTCGCGTTGCCCGTAGTCGTGGTGGCTCCGGCAAACGAACCGCCCGAGCATGTGTTGAGGAAGATGTTGCCGTCTGTATTGACGAAGGTCACGAGACCCGTCAGAGAGACTGAGATCTGGGTTCCCTGCGCGAGTGTTTCCCGTTCGACCCCGTTTTTCCATTTGTAGAGCTCGGTCGCCGAGGCGGTGCCCACGCCGACGCCCAGCGTCAACGCCACCACGACCAGGGCCAGCATCTTCATCGGTCTCATCCCCAACTCCTCATCCCTGCCCCTAGGGCATAGCTGCCGGGCGAGTTTAGCCAGAAATATTTGAGCAAACAACCCCTGCCCTCCGCGAGCTGCCGGGGATGGTCATCTAATGTGACTGGAGATGGCAGATCTGCCTGACGCCGCCACCTGTTACGAGCTGCTCGCGCGGATGGCGCTGATCCGCCGTTTCGAGGAGGAGGCAGGGCGGCAGTACCAGCGGGCGCGGGCCGGGGGCTTCCTGCACCTGGCGATCGGCGAGGAGGCGACGATCGTCGGCACCACCTCGGTGATGCGGGAGGAAGACTTCCTGATCGGCACCTACCGCACCCACGGCCACGCGATCGCCCGCGGCACCGACCCGAAGCGGGTGATGGCGGAGCTGTTCGGCCGCGTCGACGGGACCAGCGGCGGCCGCGGCGGCTCGATGCACATCTTCGACGGCGAGAAGCGGTTCATGGGCGGCTACGGGATCGTCGGCGGCAACCTGCCGATCGCCGCCGGCATCGCCCTCGCCTCCCAGTACAAGGGCGAAGACGCGGTCACCGTCTGCATGTTCGGCGACGGCGCCTCCAACACCGGCAACTTCGGCGAGACGATGAACCTGGCGGCGCTGTGGAAGCTGCCGGTCCTCTTCATGGTCGAGAACAACCTCTACGGGATGGGGACCTCGGTCGAGCGCCACTCGGCCCAGACCGACCTCTCGAAGAAGGCCGAGGGCTACGGGATCAGCGGCGAGCGGCTCGACGGGATGGACGTGATCGCGGTCCGCGAGGGGGTCGCCGAGGGGATTCGGCTGGCGCGCGAGGAGCAGCGGCCGACCCTTCTGGAGGCCTTCACGTATCGCTACAAAGGCCACTCCGCTGCGGACCCCGAGGTCTACCGCGAGCGCGAGGAGGTCGAGGAGTGGCAGGAGAAAGACCCGATCGAGCAGTTCGCGAGGTGCTGCCTGGAGGCCGACGTACTGGGCGAGCGCGAGGTGCAGCAGGCGCGGGATGCGGCAGAGGAGGCGGTGAAAGCGGCGGTGGAGTTCGCGGAAAACTCGCCCGAGCCGGCGCTCGACACGATGTACGAAAACCTCTACGCCCAGACCGAGCCGGGCGGCTGGTACGCGGTCGACGAGCGCAGCCCGGAGCCGCACCGCGGCGAGGACGAGGCCGAGATGCCCGACGCCGCGCGGGAGCTGGCCGAGGCCGGCGCCGCCTACGCCGGGCAGCCGGAGGGGCCGCGGCCGAACCCGGCGACGGGAGGCGACGCCCAGGAGGGAGTCGAGCCGCGGGTCTCGGCCGAGCGCGAGGTCGGCGACGAGCCGGAAGAGGTCGCGGAGGACGAGGGCTGATGGCTCAGCTGCGGATGCGGGAAGCCCTGCGCGACGCGATGGCCGAGGAGATGCGCGCCGACGAGTCCGTCTTCGTGATGGGCGAGGACGTCGGCGTCTTCCAGGGCGCCTTCAAGGTGACCGAGGGGCTGCTGGAGGAGTTCGGCGAGCGCCGCGTCCGCGACACGCCGATCTCCGAGAACACGATCGTCGGCACCGGCGTCGGCGCGGCGATGAACGGGCTGCGGCCGATCGTCGAGCTGATGACGGTCAACTTCAGCCTCCTGGCGCTGGACCAGATCGTCAACCACGCCGCCGCGATCCCCTACATGTTCAACGGCCAGGCGAAGGTGCCGCTGGTGATCCGGATGCCGGGCGGCGGCGGCCACCAGCTCGGGCCGACCCACTCCCACAGCTTCGAGGCCCTCTACCTGCAGGTGCCGGGCCTGCTCGTCGCCTGCCCCTCCACCCCGGCCGACGGCAAGGCGCTGCTGAAGGCGGCGATCCGCGACGACAACCCGGTCGTCTTCATCGAGCACGAGTCCTTATATGGGACGCGCGGGGAGGTGCCCGAGGGCGAGAACGGGACCGAGCCGCTGCGATTCGGCCAGGCGGCGGTGCGGCGCGAGGGTTCCGACGTGACGATCGTCGGCGTGCTGAAGATGGCCCACGTCGCCGAGGGCGCGGCGAGCCAGCTCGCCCACGAGCACGGCGTCGAGGCCGAGGTGATCGACCCCCGCACCCTGCGCCCGCTCGACCTCGACACGATCCTCGACTCGGTCCGCAAGACCAACCGCGCCGTGATCGTCGAGGAGGGCTGGCCCCACGGCGGCGTCGGCGCCAACCTCGCGACCCTGATCACCGAGCAGGCCTTCGACTACCTCGACGCCCCGGTCCAACGGGTGACCGGCGCCGACGTACACATGCCGTACTCCAAACGCCTCGAGCAGGCGGCGATCCCGCACGAGGAGCACGTCGTCAAGGCGGCATTGGCGACTCTTTCCGGATCGCTCTGAGAGCGCTCCTCTCAGCAGGTCTTGTTGGCGCCGGTCGCGGCGTTCCAGGCGCGGCGGACGTTGAAGTCGGCGGCGACGCGGAAGATGCCGGGGCGGCTGGCGCGGGCGACGGTCCAGTCGCCGCGGCGGAGGATGCAGCCTTGGCCGCGGGCGATCGACCAGTAGGGGGTGAAGCTGACGCGGACGAGGAACTTGCCGGGGCGCTCGACGTCGAGGGCGAAGCCCTGGTGGCCGAACCAGAGGGTCTCGGCGGCGGCGCCGTGCATCGGCGCGACCAGCGGCTTCGGGTCGCGGACCTCGTAGATCCGCCAGTGCTCGGAGCGGAAGCGCAGGCTCAGGTAGGAGGGATCGGCGAGGATCAGTCGCCGCTCGCGGACCGAGGAGTAGTCGAGCGGCGCGTCGGGCAGGGCGACGTAGGAGATCGCGTTGGCGCGCAGCCAGCGGCCGTAGCTCACCTCGGTCAGGGCTTTGTCGTCGTAGAAGAGGTCCTCACGGGTGGTGTCCAGCTGGCGCAGCCAGCCGCGGGCGAGTTCGAAGCGGTCGGCGAGGTAGGCGGACTCCCAGTGGTTGGCGGTCGGCGGCACCTCGATCCGCGCTCCGGCCGCGCCTTCGTCCCGCAGCCATTTCGCCACCGGGTGGAAATAGGCCGACGCGGTCGAGGGGTCGCCGACCGAGCGGGCGATCTGGGCGACGCTGGCGGTCAGCTGCCAGTAGAGGCTGCCGGCGATCGCCAGCGCCAGGAGCGGCGCGAAGAACCAGGTCGGGACGGTCGGGCGCGGTCGCCGCGAGAGCAGCACCGAAGCCAGGACCGGGCCGCCGAAGAGGGCGCCGAGACGGACCGCGTTGCCGCCCATCGCGTTCGGCACCAGCCAGATCAGGGTCGCGCCGAGGGCGTAGGCGACGAGCACGCGCCGCAGCTGTCGCTCCTCCTCGCGGACCCCGTGGGTGAGGACGAGGGCGCCGGCGCACCAGAGCGGGATCGCGACGTAGGAGGAGAAGACGAAGGGGAAGTGGCCCGCTTCCGGGAAGGCGAGGTTGGGCGCCAGGACCAGCCCCAGCGCCAAGCCCCCGGCGGCGAGGGCGATGCGGCTGGCGCGGCGGCCGGGGTCGATCGCTCCGGCGAGCAGCACCCCGGCGAGGAAGGCGCCGGCGACCGGGCTCGCCAGCGGGCAGGCCGCGGCGGCGGCGAGCGCCAGCGGCGCCCGCCCGGTCTGCAGGCACCTCAGCGCCGCCAGGCCGAAGGCGACGCCGAGGGCGAAGGTGAGCTGCCCGTCGGCGAGGAGGGTGACGACGCCGGCGCCGAACCAGAGCGTCGCCCAGCGCGCCTCGACCCCCCAGCGGTCGCGGACGAGGCGATCGAAGAGGTAGGAGGAGGAGACGACGGCGAGGCCGCCGACCACCTGCGGCCCCAGCAGCGCCGCCAGCGGCGGGAACAGGAGGCTGTAGGTGAGGGTGTAGTGGCCGCCGTACCAGCTGCCGTTCCAGATCGCCAGGCCGGCGCTCTCGAAGAGCTCGGTGCGGAAGACCTGCGCGGCGAGGTCCCCGACGGGCGGGCTCCAGAGCAGCATCAGCAGCGCCAGCGCCGAGGAGAGCGCCACCGCCGGCAGCCAATCGGGTCGGAGGGGCTTGGACTGGACCATGGTCGGCGGTCAAAGCATAGGGCCGCCAACTGCAACGATTCGTGAATGAGCGGTGAGATCCTCGTCGCGCGCCGCGGCATCGTCCCTTATGAGGAGGCGCGCGAGCTGCAGAAACGGCTGGCCGAGCGGCGCCGGCAGGGCGACGTCGGAGACGTCCTGCTCCTGCTCGAGCACCCGCCCGTCTACACCCGCGGCCGCCGCTCGAAGCCGGAGGAGCTGCCGATGGGCGCCGACTGGTACGAAGCGCAGGGGATCGAAGTCCGCGACACCGACCGCGGCGGCCTCGTCACCTACCACGGGCCGGGACAGCTCGTCGCCTACCCGATCGTCGACCTGCGCGGCTACGGCGACGACGTCCACCGCTACGTGCGGGGGCTGGAGCGGACGATGATCGAGGCGTTGAAAAACGCCGGCGTGCGCGCGAGCGTGATCGAGGGCCTGACCGGCGTCTGGGTCGGCACCCGCAAGATCGGTTCGATCGGGCTCCACGTCCGCCGCGGTGTCACCACCCACGGCCTCGCGGTCAACGTCAACAACGACCTGCAGCCGTTCGAGTGGGTGGTGCCGTGCGGGATCGAGGGCGTCTCGATGACCTCGCTCGCACGCGAGCTCGGGGCCGAGCAGGACCTCGACGGCTTCGCCGACCTCCTCGTCGCCGCCTACGCGGGTGTCTTCGAGCGCGAGGCGGTTGCCGCCGACGGCGTCGCCGCTTAACCTGCCGCGACCATGCGCCGCCTCATCCGAATCCTGGGCCTGCTCGCCGTGGCGGCGGCATGCCTACCGGATGCCGCCGCGGCCGCGGCGCCGATCTCGGTCACGAGCCTCGGCAGCGACGGCCCGGGGACGCTGCGGACGGCGATCGAAGTCGCCAACTCGCAGGTAGGCCCGGACTCGATCGAGATCGAAGTTACGGGGAAGATCCCGCTTGAGAACAAGCTCCCGCAGATCGAAGAGGACCTCGCGATCGCCGGCCCGGGCCCTGAGAGCCTGACCGTGGGGCGCGCGCCCCTGGGGGCGATGTTCCGCATCTTCGAATTCGACAACGGCGTCACCGGCTCGCTCACCGGGTTGACCGTCACCGAAGGAAACTCGGGCGCGGGCGGGGGAATCCTGAACAAGAGCGGCAGCCTCACCCTGACCCAGGTGGCGGTGGTGGCCAACGAATCGGTGGAAGAAGTAGGAGAAACCCCGACCGGCACCGGCGGCGGCATCCACAGCATCGGGCCGTTGACCCTGCGCGAATCCGTCGTCAGTGGGAACCGCGCCGCCTCCGTCGACGGCTCCGTCGAAACCGCGGCCGGAGGCGGCGGGATCTACGCCTTCGGGAAACTGACGATCGACCGCAGCACGATCAGCGAAAACGTCGTCGAAGCGCACGGCGACACCGGCTCGGTCTTCGCCGTCGGCGGCGGCATCGACGCGATGGGCGAAGCGGAGATCGAACGGAGCACGATCAGCGGCAACTCGATCCTCGCCGACGGAGCAGGCACGACCTCGGTTACGGGCGGCGGCATCGCCGGGAACAAAGCCGAGCTGACGAGCCTGACCGTCACCGGCAACTCTGCTTCCGCCGCGGAAGCCTTCGCGGCCAACCTCTACCTCGCCGACAGCCTGGGCGTCCGCAACACCCTCGTCTCCGATCCGGAGGGGGACGGCGAAAGCTGCTTCGGGACGCTCGCCTCCGGCGGCTTCAACCTCGACGAAGACGGCAGCTGCGGCTTCACGAAATCCAGCGACCTCGTCGAAGTCGCCGCGGGCCTCGACCCGGTGCTGAAAGACAACGGCGGCCCGACCCCCACCCACGCGCTGCTTGCCGGCAGCGCCGCGATCGACCGCGGCAGCTCCTTCGGCAGCGGCGTCGACCAGCGCGGGCTCCCCCGCCCCAGCGACATCGCCTCGATCTCCAACGCCGAAGGCGGCGACGGGTCGGACATCGGCGCCTTCGAGCTGCAGGCGCCGCCGGCGTCGAGCGTCGAGCCGGCGCGCGTCACCGAAGTCGCGGCCGACAGAACGCCGCCGAACACGCGCATCGTCCGCGGCCCCGCGCGCCTCGGCTTCGAGCGCCTCGCCAAATTCCGCTTCGCCTCGACCGAGCCGCAGTCGAGCTTCCAGTGCAGGCTCGACAAGAAGAAGTGGCGGGCCTGCGCGAACCCGTTCAAACGCTCGGTGAAACCGGGCAAGCACCTCTTCAAGGTGCGGGCGATCGACCGCTTCGGCAACGTCGACCCGACCCCGGCCCGGTTCGGTTGGCGGGTGAAGCCGCTCAGCTAACGTAGGCGTCGGTGTCCAGCACCGAGCGCATCCACGTCACCCGCTCCCGCGCCAAACCGGGCGGGACCGCCGCCGAGAGCGAGGGCACCGTCCCCTTCCGCCGCGCCCGCAAGCCGCCGTGGCTGAAGGTGCCGGCGCCGGGCGGGCCGAACTACCGGCGGCTGAAGGAGAAGATCGGCGCCGACAACCTCCACACCGTCTGCGAGGAGGCCAACTGCCCCAACGTCGGCGAGTGCTGGGAGCGCGGGACCGCGACCTTCATGATCCTCGGCGACGTCTGCACCAGGCGCTGCGGGTTCTGCAACGTGCAGACCGGGAAGCCGACCTGGAACGACCCGCTGGAGCCGCTGCGGGTGGCGAACCAGGTGAAGGCGATGGGGCTGCGCCACGCCGTCGTCACCTCGGTCGACCGCGACGACCTCCCCGACTACGGCGCCGGCGCCTTCGTCGGCGTGATCCGCTCGATCCGGATGCTGGCGCCCGAGTGCAAGGTCGAGATCCTCACCCCCGACTTCCGCGGCCAGGAGATGCCGCTGGCGAAGGTCGTCCACGAGCGGCCCGACGTCTTCAACCACAACGTCGAGACGGTGCCGCGCCTCTACCCGATCGCCCGCCGCGGCTCGCAGTTCCTGCGCTCGGCCCGGGTGCTGCGGATGGCGAAGGAGATGGGCGGCGAGGAGGTCGTGACCAAGTCCGGCCTGATGGTCGGCCTCGGCGAGTCCTTCGAGGAGATGGTGGAGACCTTCGGCCTCCTGCGCGAGCACGAGGTCCAGGTCCTCACCGTCGGCCAGTACCTGCGCCCGACCGAGAACCACCTGCCGGTCGTCCGCTACTGGCACCCCGACGAGTTCGCCGCGCTCGAGCGGGCCGCCTACGACCTCGGCTTCGAGTCGGTCGCCGCCGGCCCCCTGGTCCGCTCCAGCTACCACGCGGACCAGAACCTGCCCGAGAGCCACCGGGCCGAGAGCCTGCTCGCCTCCTAGCCCGCCCTCCTCCTAACTCCGTCCATAAATGGCTTGGGAACCTTGCCTTTTCTGGCAGGAGGACGATAGGTTGCAGGCGTGTTTCGCCGATCGCTGAAGATCGGCAGCCTCTTCCTCGTCCTCCTGGCTTGGCCGGCTGCCGCCTCCGCCACCTTCATCCCCGGCCCCGCCGGGAAGATCGCCTTCACCAGCGGGCGGGCGGGCGAAGGAGTCTCGGCGCCCAACACCGGCGACAAAGCGGCACGGATCTACGTGGCCGACTACCCGTCCGGAACCGCCGTCCAGGTGACGACGCTGCCGGCGGGCGCAGAAGTGCGTCACCGGCAGCCGAACTGGTCCCCTGACCACACCAGGATCGCCTACGCGGCCGGGTCGGGAACGAGCTACGCGATCTGGATCCTGGACCTGCGAGACGGCAGCCAGACCGAATTCGTCCCCGCGGCGGAATCGCAGGACCGGCCCTCCTGGTCCCCCGACGGCACCGCGATCGCCTACGGAGCGAAAGGGGATCTCTGGGTCAAGAGCCTGACGCCCGGGTCCGAATCGGTGCAGATCACGAACACGGTGGGCATCACCGAGGAACGGCCGGTCTGGAGCCCGGACGGCAACACCCTCTACTACAACCGGGGCATTCCCCCGTTCAACACCGGGACGAAGCGGGATCTTTACAAGAAGAGCCCGGTCACCCTGGGAGGCACCGAGACCCCGATCCTCGCGACCGAAGAAGACGAGTGGCAGCCGTCGCTGTCCCCGGATGGGAAAACGCTCTGCTTCACCCGCGGCCCGATGAGCTCCGCCGCCGATACCTATCTGGTGCCTGTCACCGGTGGCTTGGTGACGCCATTCGCGACGTCCCCTTCGGGCAACATCAACTGCGTCTGGTCCCCTGATGGGCAGCACATCATCTACACCCTTGGGGTCTTCACGGAAGGGGATCTCGCCGAAAAGAACCTCAGCGGAGAATCCTCACAGGTGCCCGCATCCTGGAAGGCAGCCGAACACTTCGACGGCAATGCCGATTGGGCGACCAACTTCAGCCCGACCTGCGAGGACCGCAACGTCGCGATCCCGGTCAACGGCTTCGTCTCGGTCGACTTCTCCTGCACCGACCCTGACTACGGCCCCGGCAAAGAAGCGCCCCATCCCGAAAGCATCGGCGATCCGTTCCTCGAAGTCGTGACGCCGCCGGCCCACGGCACCCTGAGCGGGCTCTCCGACCGCAAGGTCATCTACACGCCGAACAAGGACTTCAAGGGGACCGACAGCTTCACCTACACCGGCAGCGACTCGGTCTCCGACGCCAACCCGGCGAAGGTGACGATCACGGTCGGGCAGAAACCTGTCGCTGGCGTCGGGACGCCGCCGAGGATCTCCAACATCAAGGTCTCGGCGAAGCGCTGGCTGCTCGGCGGCAAACTCGCGAGCTTCTCGCGCCTGCCGGTGGGGACGACGATCTCCTTCCGCCTCAGCGAGGCCGCCCGCTCCACCGTCATCTTCCAGCGGGCGCAGCCGGGCCGGCGTGTCGGCGGCAAGTGCGTGAAGCCGACGGCGGCGAACCGCGACCGCAAGGCGTGCGTGCGCTACGTCGCCGCCGGGAAGCTGCCGTCCTTCGCCGGCAAGGCTGGGGGCAACAAGGTCAAGTTCCAGGGCCGGCTCAGCCGCAGCAAGAGCCTCGTGGCGGGCACCTACCGCGTCGTGGTCCGGGCGCGGGACGCCGATGGCGAAAAAGCGAAGAGGAACGGGCCGAGCTTCACCATCGTCAGCAACTGAGCAGCACCGAGACCGAAAGGACCCGATGTCACACCTGAAGAGGCGCTTCACCATCCTCGTCCTCGCCATGAGTGCAGCGATGCTGCTCGTGCCGGCGCTCGCGT